>Ga0209317_1000491_pt1 | contig 46660 bp, 34 predicted proteins | sample RifGroB2_FD_183994 | JGI IMG/M metagenome (GOLD analysis project Ga0209317, IMG submission 183994) | Soil microbial communities from Rifle, Colorado, USA - Groundwater B2 (SPAdes) (version 2) | ecosystem: Environmental > Terrestrial > Soil > Unclassified | place: Rifle, Colorado | collected... | reverse complement strand
AGGTGATGATCTGGCAGACCCGGTCGCGGCCGTACTTCTCCACCATGTACTGGATCACCTCCTCGCGGCGGTCCTGGCAGAAGTCGACGTCGATATCGGGCATGGAGATACGTTCGGGGTTCAGGAACCGCTCGAACAGCAGGTTGTAGGGGAGCGGGTCGATGTCGGTGATCTTGATGGCGTAGGCGACGAGGCTGCCCGCCGCCGACCCCCTGCCGGGGCCGACCGGGATGCCGTGGTCCTTGCCCCAGTTGATGAAGTCCGCGACGATCAGGAAGTAGCCGGGAAAGCCCATCTGCTTGATGCAGTCGAGCTCGATCCGCAGGCGGTCCCAGTAGCCCTGCACCTGCTCATCGGTGAGGTTCGGGTACTTGATCCGGATCGCCTTCAGGCGCTCGTGCAGCCCCTCGGTCGCCTCCTGCGCCAGTTGCTCGTCCAGGGTCATCCCCTCGGGGGGGTCGTAAGCCGGGAAGTGATAGGTCTTGAAGTCGAACTTGAGCTCGCAGCGCTCGGCGATCTTCACCGTGTTGGCCAGCGCCTCCGGGGCGTAGTGGAACGCCTTGGCCATCTCCTGCGGGGTCTTCACGTAGAACTCGTCCACGCTGAAGTGCATCCGGGAGGGGTCGCTCATGGTCTTGCCGGTCTGGATGCAGAGCAGGATCTCGTGGGCGCGCGCGTCCTCCTTGTTCAGGTAGTGGCAATCGTTGGTGGCGACGAGCGGCAGGTCCAGCTCGCGGGCCAGTTCCATGAGCCGGCGGTTCGCGATGTCCTGTTCGGGGAGCGTGTTCTCCTGCAGCTCGATGTAGTAGCTGCCCGGGAAGGTTTCCGCGTACCAGGTGGCCGCCGCCTTGGCCTCCTCCATCTTGTTCCTGCCGCACAGGTAGGCGATCTCCCCCTGCAGGCAGGCGGAGAGGACGATGAGCCCCTCGGAGTGGGCGGCGAGCAGTTCCTTGTCGATGCGGGGGCGCCGGTAGAACCCCTCCTTGTACCCCGCGGAGGTGAGATAGGAGAGGTTTCTAAAGCCGGCCATGTTCTCGCACAAAAGGATCAGGTGGTAGCTCGTCACCGGGTCGGCGCTGGTCGCCGCCTGCTTCAGGTGGCGCGAGTGCGGTGCGATGTAGACCTCGCTGCCGATGATCGGCTTGATCCCCTTGTCCTTGCACTTGAGGAAGAACTCCATGGTGCCGAACATGTTGCCGTGGTCCGTCATGGCCACCGCCGGCATGTGGTGTTCCTTCACCTTGGCGAGCAGGTCGCCGATGCGGATGGCCCCGTCCAGAAGCGAGTACTGCGAATGGAGGTGGAGATGTACGAAATTTTCTGAATCCATATTGCTGTGATCCTGTTGCTTGATCGAGGGAAAGGCGCGGGGGGGACGAGCTGAGCCTACATGATAAAGGGAGCCTCTATCTACCCCGGCTCCCGTCACTATTTCGGCTAAGAATGTTGGCAACTATGCCATGAATGGTGCTGCTGTGTCAATGATGCAGCGTGGCAAACAGGGACGCTCCGACGAGATAAAGCGCTTCAGACTTCCCGCCCTGCCGGCCCGGCTCCGGAGCCCCTCCCACCGGGGGGAGGAGCTCTGGAGCGGCTACCCCCTCACCTTTTTCAGGATCTGCCCGGCGTCCAGCGCCACCTCGGACTGGGTGCCGCCGTCCATATCCTTGAGCGGTGCGGTCTGCCGGCCCAGCTCGTCCTCGCCGATGATCAGGGTGAAGCGCGACCTGAACTTGTCGGCGCGCCTCATCTGGCTCTTCAGGCTCTTACCTTCGTAGTCCAGCTCCACCGCTACACCCATGCGCTGCAGCGCGGTCATGAGACGGAACGCCTCGGCGTGCGCGATCTCGCCCATGGCCGCGATGAAGAGATCGGGGCGCCGCGTGAAATCCTTCTCGGCCAGAAGCAGGGCCACCCGCTCCACGCCGATGGCGAAACCGATCCCCGGGATCTGGGGACCGCCCAGCTCCGAGATCAGCCCGTCGTAGCGCCCGCCGGCAGCCACGGCGCTCTGGGAGCCGAGCAGGCTCGTGACCATCTCGAAGGTGGTCCGGGTGTAGTAGTCCAGACCGCGCACCATCCTCTGGTTGATGCTGTAGGGGGTGCCGACCAGGTCGAGGTAGCCCTTGGTCTTTTCGAAGTGATCCGAGCAGCAGGGGCAGAGGTACTCCAGCATGGACGGCGCACCCTTGGTCGCCTCCTGGCAGCCGGGGGACTTGCAGTCCAGCGCGCGCAGCGGGTTGGTCTGGTAGCGCCTCTCGCAGTCCTCGCACAGAAGCTCGATCCGGTTCAAGAGGAACCCCTTGAGCGCCTCGCGGTAGACCGGCCTGCAGTCGGGGCAGCCCAGGGAGTTGATCTGCAGGGAGGGCTCGGTGAGTCCCAGTTCCTGGAAGAAATGGGTCAGCATGGTGAGCACCTGGGCATCGACGGTGGGTGCCGACACGCCGGTTATTTCGGCGCCGATCTGGTGGAACTGGCGGTAGCGCCCCTTCTGCGGACGCTCGTAGCGGAACATCGGTCCCATGTAGTAGAGACGCGCCACGGGGTCGAGTGCGTGCATCTTGTGCTCGATGAAGGCGCGCATCACAGATGCGGTCCCCTCGGGGCGCATGGTGACCTTGTTGCCCCCCTTGTCCTCGAAGGAGTACATCTCCTTCTCCACGATGTCTGTGGCGTCGCCTATGGAGCGGCTGAAGAGCTCCGTCTTCTCCAGGATGGGAATCCTTATCTCGGAAAGGCCGTAGAGTTCGAAGACGCGGCGCGCCGTCGCCTCGATATGCTGCCACTTCTCCACTTCGCCCGGTAGTATGTCGTTGAAACCTTTCACACCGTTGATCGCCACTATCTGCTCTCCTTGCCTGATCAATTCAGTTTCACATGTTATCGGTAAATCCAGCAGGCCGGCCGGTCGGCACCCGCAAGGGGTGCCAGAGCCGAGCGTTTCGGGGATGCCCCCGCCGAAATCCCGCCTGCCCAATAAACAGGGCACCCGCGAGGGGTGCCCCTACAAAAACCGCCCCCTCCCTGCGGCAAAGCGTGAAGGGGGCATCCGGTTTGACGGCCGGCCATCGGTACGGCGCCAACCTCTAAATGGCGTCGTCATTGCGCAGGGCATGGAAGGCGAGGTTCTTGCCTCCCGCCTTGCCCCGGTACATCGCCTGATCCGCCATTTCCAGAAGCTCCGCCTTGGTCCGCGCGTCGTCGGGCGAGCAGGCGTAGCCGAGGCTCACGGTGAGCTTGATGGCCAAGCCATCGGCCCTGGAGAAGGTGTGGGCCTCGATGGTCTTCCGGATGCGCTCGGCAACGATCGCCGCACCGTCCAGCCCGGTCTCCACCAGCACGATGGTGTACTCGTCGCCGCCGTAGCGGATCACCGCGTCCACGTCACGCACGCTCCTTCTGAGCAGCGTCCCGACCTCGCGCAGCACCCGGCTGCCGATCAGGTGCCCGAACATGTCGTTCACCATCTTGAAGAGGTCGATATCCAGAAAGAGCACCGAAAGGTTCGAGCCGTAACGCTCGGAGCGCTTCAGTTCCCGGTCCAAAACGACGTCCAGGAAGCGGTAATTGTAGAGCCCGGTCAGCTCGTCTATGTAGAGCAGATCCTTGGCGAAATTGTAGCGGGCGGCATTGTCCAGGGCGAGCGAGGCCTGATCCAGCAGGAAGGTGATGTGCTTGCGGTTCACTTCCCTTGGCAGGGGGAGTTCGGGGTCGTTGAACAGGATGATCACGCCCTGCAGGTTGGTCTTGTGCCTGATATACAGGCACATCGCCTCGCGCACGTCGCCGCGGAAATCCTCGTCGTCCGGGAGGAAGTCCCGAAGCAGCGCCAGGTTCCCGGCGCCGTCGTCGATCAGGTCGCACTCGGAGATGACCGCCTGGCCGAGCAGCGAGGCGTGCGGCTCATCCACTCCCCTGACCTCGTGCAGCACGAGCTGCCCCCCCTCGCTGAAGTAGCCCAGCCCGCGGCTGGTGCCGACCTCCTTGGCCAGGGCATCAAGAAGCAGCGGATAGATCCGCTCCAGCTCCAGGCAGTTGGCGATGGTCTGGCTCACCTGGAACAGGTGCACCAGGCTCTTCAGCTCCTGGTTTTCGTCCAAAAGCCTGCGCTGCTCCATCAGGTGCGCCACGATGTGCCGGAACTCGTCGTGGTTGATCGGCTTTACCAGGTAGTCGGAGGCGCCGTTTTTCAGTGCGAAGATGGCCGTCTCGAGGTTGGCGTGCCCGGTCACCATGATGACGTTCACCGCGGGGTCCTGCCTCTTCACCGCGGATAGGATGTCGAGCCCGCTTACGTCCTTCATGACGAGGTCCGTCACCACCAGGTGGTAATTCCCGCTCCCGATCATCTCAAGCGCCTCTTCTCCCGAGGCGGCCACCTCGACGCCGTAGCCGTCCTCCTTGAGGAGATCGGTAAAGACCTCCCGGAAGAAGCTGTCGTCTTCGACTATAAGAATCCTTTCCATGGAGCAAGTCTCCGGGCTGCGGGGTTTTAGCAAAGGTTTGAGCAAATGACGGGAGCAATACCACGCTAAACTACCAGATACAAGTTGAGGGTGTCAATTAAAATGCCCCCAAGGGGCGGAGACGGTGAGGCCGCCGTCGGGCGCGCAGACTGCCTGTACGCTGCCGTCGAGGTCGGTGCGGTAGACCCGGATGCCGCGGCTTTGTAGCCTGGCTACGGTGGAGGGGGCCGGCAGGTGGAAGGGGTTCTGGTATCCGGCGGAGATCACGGCAACCTGGGGGGAAGCTGCGGCGAGGAAGGGACCGGTCGAGGAGTACCTGCTGCCGTGGTGCGCCACCTTCAAAATGGAGCAGCCAAGCGGCACCCCGCGTGCCACGAGCTCCGCTTCCGGCTCGGCTCCCAGGTCGCCGGTAAGGAGCACGGAGCTTTGGCCGTGACGCAGCCTGAAAACCAGCGAGCGCTCGTTGGCATCGCCCGAGGCTGCCGGCTTCGTGTCCGGGGGCCACAGCGGCTCGACGAGCGCGCCGCCCACGGCCAGCGCCGGGCGCGAGGCGTTCACCAGGCGCACCGGGATGCCCCGGGCCGCGAGCACCCACTTGAGCCTTTGATACTCGGGCAACTGCGCGTGAACCCCGCTCTCCCAGAACTCGCCCACCTCGAGGTTCGCCGCCACGAAAAGCACCCCCTGCAGGTGGTCCGGGTGCTCATGAGACAGCACCAGGTAGTCGATCCGCCCCACCCCCATACGCCTCAGGGCGGGGAGCAGCAGGCGCTCCCCCACCCGCTGCCCGGTGTCGCCCGCCCTGCCGCCGCCGTCGACCAGCATCCATTTACCGTCCGGCAACCCGATCAGGGCCGCATCGCCCTGCCCCACGCTGAGAAAGGTGAGGTGCAGCAGCCCGTCGCCGGCGGCGCCGGCCGGAGCGGCGCGTGCAGCCAGCACCAGGAGCAGGGGGAGGACGGCGAGGGACCTGGCGCGCGCCCCCCTGACCAGGCCGAGGGCGCAAAGCACCAGGCAGGCGACAAACAGGTCGAGCCGGTCCGGGCTGTAACCGGTGGCAACCGGCGCCCGCGCCAGATACATGATCGCCGCATTGGAGAGCCCCACCAGGTACGCAGCCAACTGAAGCAGCCACTGTGCGGCAACCGGGGCTGCCGGGATGAGCGGCAGCGAGACGAAGCCGGCGATCACCGCCGCGTAACCCATGAGCGGCACGACGAGCAGATTGGCCAGCGGACCGATCAGGGAGATCCGGTGGAAATAATAGGCGACCGGGACCAGTGTGGCCAAAATGGCCGCAGCCGAGGCGGCCAGCGGCAGCAACAGCCAGCGGACCGGGCGGGCGGCCCCGGCAAACGGTGCGCAGATCATGGGCGCCAGCGTGACCAGCCCCCAGATGGCCAGAAAGGAGAGCTGGAACGAGACGTCGAAGAGCGTCTGCGGGGCCAGGAAAAGGATGCCGCAGGCCGCCAGCAGCACCGCGTTGACCGGATCCACATCACGCTTCAGCTGAAGTGCGGCGACCGCCGCGGCAATCATCAGGACGCTGCGCTGGGTGGCCGGGGCGGCGCCCGAGAGGAACAGGTAAAAGACGACGACCGGGAGGGCGGCGAAAAGCAGCGCCTTCCTCAGGTTTAGACGCAGCGCCAGGAACTCCGAGCCGCGTGCCGCCAAGAACAGCAGCTGGAACACGCACAGGAAGATCACCCCGACGTGGAATCCGGAGATGGACAGGATGTGGTTCACACCGCTGCGCGCGTAGGCGTCGTTCAGCTGTTCCGGCACATCCGCCCTGTCGCCCAAAAGCAGCGCCTTCAGCACCCCCGCCTCGGCGCCCGGCGCGTGCCCGTCGATGAAGCGCCCGAGCGAAGCGGCAAGTAGATCCACACGATGGCGCCAGCCGGCACCGGCGCGCAGCAGCAGGATCTCGTCCGCCTCCTTGACGAAAGCGGTGGCGAAGACGCCCTGGTAGGCGAGCTGGCGCGGGTAATCCATCTCCCCGGGCAGGCCGTAGTTGCGCGGCTGCCGGATCCTGGAGGAGAAAAGGATCCGGTCGCCGGTGCAAAGCCGCGCCCTCCCCTCCTTGATATGCACCATGAGTCGCCCCGTGACCGGGATCTCATCCTCCCCGCGGTACAGGCGCTCCACCTGCAGATAGAGCCTCCCTCCCCCGGAGGCGGCCCCCGCCGGGCGCTCGTCGACGACCCCCTCGATGCATAGCGGCGAGTCCGCGGCGAAGCGGGCCAGCCCCGGGGCGGGCGCCAGGAATGGCCGCAGGGAGAGCCCGCCCCAGACGAAGAACAGCAGGGAGAGCGCAAGCAGGAAGGGGAGGGGCCGCTCGGCGAACGAGGCGGCAAGGGTGATCAGGAGCAAGGCGGCGAGCGCCCATCCGGGAGGGGACGAGCCGCAGAGATCCGCCGCGCAGAGCCCGGCGATCAGCGAACCAAGCGGGATCAGCAGAGGTCTCTCCAGAAGGCACCTCCCGGGAAGCTCAGGTCACGCGGGGGAAAAATTACGGAGAAAACGTTTTTCTTAAGCGGTGCACCAGCCACTGTTTATAGCACGCGGCACCGGCTGTGCAACGTTCCGGCCGGGGAGCATTGCTGTTCATACTCCGCTCAAACGCGTCAACCCGCATGAACAGCGGGTTTAGCTTTCTTCCTGCTCAACCGTGTGCAGCGTTGGTACAGCCTCACCCGGCTCGGCCGGATCCGGGAAGCCGCCGAGCGTCAAAAATAGCGCTGCGATTTCAAGCCATTACGACGGAAAAACCACTTTCCACCGACTTGGTACGACCGTTGAAAGCCCAGAGGGAAACAGCAAACGGGGGTGATGTCATGGGATACCGGGATCGTACCACGAGCGAGAAATCCGGGAGTTTTGACTTCTGCATCATGGAGGTGCGGCTCAGGAAGAAGGGAGCCCCTGCCGAGATCAGGGACGATCTGCGGCTTTTATCGGTCGACAGTCACTGGGACACGCTGCGCTTTGTCCAGGACAACATGGAACAATGCATCGGCAACATCGTCAGGCTGAAACGGCGGGAGTCCAGTGCGGCAAAAGGCGTGAACGAAAGTGCCGCGCTTTTTCAGAAGAACCTGGAACCTCTCATGTCATCCATGGCCGCAGCCCAGGGGCAGGGTGTCATGGATAAGCTCTCGGCCTCGCTGAAGAAGGCCCTCCTGATGCTGGTGATGGAGCGCTACAAGAGTGACCGGGAAAAGGCGTGCCGGGTGCTCGGCATCACGCGCGAGAAGCTGGAGACCGAGTTGAAGCTAAGCGGCGTCGGCCGCTGAAAAAGGACCCGCGCCAGGACACGGATGGGACGGCCCGGTGATCGGCTCAATCCGTTCCATCCGTGACATCCGTGTCCGGGCGTTCTTCAGTAGTACTGCTCGTTGTAAGCCGGGACCTCGGCGCACCAGGCGGGATGCCGCTTCGCCTCGGCGAGGGCGGCCGTTGCGGTGTCGATCAGCCGCTGCCTGTCCTTTGGATAGCTGCCGGCCAGGTTCAAAAAGTTCGAGACGTGATTGGAGCGCAGGATGGTGGCCCGGGGCTCCATGTTAAGCAGCAGCGTATGCGTTTCCTGAAGTATCTCGCCGTGGCTGAGCGGCTCGATCGAGGCGATGAACTCGTCGTTGTGACGCACGAACATGGTGAGCAGCGAGAAGTATTCCGGGGAAAGCGCGCTGATCCAGCGCGCCGTGGCAACGGCGTGTTCGGCGCTGCGCGCCTTCCCCGCAAGACCGAGAATTGCCGTAACAGATAGCTTCATCCCCGCATCCTGCGCCTTTCGACAAAGATCCAGCATCTCTTCCGGTCCATACCCCTTAGCAATCGAGCCAAGCGTCTGCGCATCCCCGCTTTCCAGCCCGAAATAGACGATGCGCAGTTTTTTACCCCTCAAAACGGCAAGTTCCTCGACCGTCTTCGAGCCGAGGCTGTTCGGCGACGCGTAGGCGCCCACCCGGGTGAGCGCGGGGAAGGTTTCCGTGAGCGCGTCGAGTATGACTTGCAGCCCCTCTTGCGGATAGATGAGGGCGTCGCCGTCGGCCAGGAACACGCGCCTTACCGTGTGCCGGTAGCCAAACGGGACGGAGCGGATTTCTGTCAGCACCTCGTCGAGGCTGCGGATGCGGAAGCGCTTCATCTTGTACATGCCACAGAAACGGCAGCTGTTCTGAGAGCATCCGATGGTGATCTGGAAGATGAGGCTGCCGGCTTCCGAGGGAGGCCGGAACAGCGGTTGGTCGTAATTGAAGTGAAGCATCGTTATTCCACCTTTCCCGCCCGATTCAGAACATGCGCCGACAGAACCTGTGCAAAGCCGCGTCCGCTAACATAGCCGAGATGCGGACCAATTTGCCAGTAAAAAGCTCCGCAATCGCAGTCGATGTCCCCTCCCCTTCGAGGGATGGGTGGTGTATGGGGTAACGTGAAAGAAGGCAGGAATTCTCAGCAGGGTTCAGTTACTCAAGGAAGGTTTCTCGGTCTTAGCGCCTTATGGCATATGAAGCAGAGCAGATCCCCTTTTCGAATCAGATGCGGTTCCGGTTTTGTCAGGTCATGGCAAGAGAGGCATGTAGTCTTCCCGTTTTCCAGTACGCAGCCCGCCTCCTGGATTTCCGAAACGGTAGCGTAATCTTTTTCTTTGCCGGCGGGCGGGTAATTGCGCAGGAGTGAATGGTTCCTGGAGTAGAGGCACATATCCCCAAGGCAGATATATACGGGCTTTGTCGGGGAAGAGTCATGGCAATCCAGACACTGTTGCATCGTCAAAACCCCGCGCCCTTGGGATAGGTGGTAAGGATTAGCCTCCCCTTGTCTGTAAATGAACAGACTGATGCCGGCGCCCAAAATGACAATCCCAAAAAGCATGTAACGTGTCTTAGTTTTAGTCATTATAGGCACCAACTGTCAAAAGTCAGCCCGCGTGACTCACATGTAACTACCTGGCAGATCTGCTGAGAGCCGCACCACCTCAAATATTAGTATGCGTTCTTCTTGTGTCAAGGAACAAGGCGCGATCGCATGAGCCTGTCAGTACGTCTCTCGAAAACGAAAGACTAAGAAAAGTCCACAAGATCGCCCTTTGGCAGAGACTATCTTTTTCAGAAGCTTCCGCGAAGCCGCCCCCCTTTCTGCCGGCTTCCTGCCTCCTGAGTCCCCTCGGGACCTTCTTTGTCGGCCTCATGTCCGAAAACAGCCAGTTTTTGTCCGCTTCGTGTTATATAAGTAAGTGAAGGAGAAGGATATGACGTTGGAAAGGATGCAAGATCTGCCGCTTGATCAAGACGCCTGTTACGCCGCGTTGCGCGCCCACGACACCCGCTTTGACGGCCGCTTTTTTTGCGGCGTCTCTTCCACCGGCATCTATTGCCGCCCCATCTGCCGCGTCAAGCTCCCCAAAGAGAGCAACTGCACCTTTTTCCCGAGCGCCGCCGCGGCCGAAGCGGCCGGCTTCCGCCCCTGTCTCAAGTGCCGCCCGGAACTCGCTCCCGGCCTCGCCCCGGCCGACTCCGTCGCCCGCCTCGCCAGAAGTGCCGCGCGCATCATCGAAGAAGACTGCCTGACAGAAAGGAGCATTGCCGATCTCGCGGAAAGGATCGGGATTTCGGACCGGCACCTGCGCCGCGTCTTTCTCGCCGAATACGGGGTTTCCCCTGTTCGATTCCTTCAGACCCAACGGTTGCTGCTGGCGAAAAACCTTCTCACCGATACCCGGCTCGCTGTGACCGATGTGGCGATGACGGCGGGGTTCGGCAGCATCCGCCGCTTCAACGACCTTTTCAAAAAGCAGTACCGCCTCGCGCCGAGCAGGTTCAGGAACAAGGAGCAGGCAGTTTCCCGGGAGGGCGACTCAATCACCCTCTTTCTCGCATACCGGCCGCCGTATGCCTGGGACGAGCTGATCTCGTTTCTTGCGCTGCGTGCCATTGCGACGGTCGAGTCCGTGGCCGGGGGTGCCTACCGGCGCACGGTCGCCATCAGGAAGGCTGAGACGATCCATTCAGGCTGGATCTCGGTGGCGCATCTGCCCAGGCGCAACGCGGTTTCGGTAACGGTCGCGTCGGCGCTTTTGCCGGTCCTCCCCCAGGTGCTCACCAGGGTGAGGCATCTTTTCGACCTCGACTGCGACCCTTTTTCGGTACATGAAAAGCTCGGCACCATGGAGAGCATCGCGCCGGGCATAAGGATCGCAGGGATCCGCCTCCCCGGCTGTTTCGATCCGTTCGAGATGTCGACCCGCGCCGTTTTGGGGCAGCAGATCACGGTCAAGGCCGCAGGCACGCTGGCGACGCGGCTGGTCGCTTCCTTCGGCGGGCAGATCGAGACCCCCTTCAGAGAGCTTTCCCGCACCTTCCCCTTTCCCGATGCCGTCTGCTCCCTGGAGGCTCCCATAGAAAACCGGCTGGGCCCCATCGGCATCATAGGCTCCAGGGCCCGCTCGATCCTGGCCCTGGCTCAGGCGCTGGCCAGCAACAGCATCACACTGTCGCTGGACGCGGACCCCGGTTCGCAGATGCAAAAGCTCCTGAAACTCCCGGGTCTGGGCCCTTGGACCGTGAGCTATATCGCCATGCGCGCCCTCGGCTGGCCCGACGCTTTTCTGGATACGGACTACGGGGTGAAGAAAGCGCTTTCGGGCCTGCCGGCCAAGGAGGCGCTGGCACTGTCGCAGACCTGGAGCCCCTGGCGCTCGTATGCAACCATCACCCTCTGGGCTTCGCTCAAGACGGTTCCCAAGGTAACAACGGAGGTGGCAACCGATGACGTACACCTGCAGCATTGAGACACCGCTTGGCACCATGACCGCCGCCGCCGAAGACCAGGCGCTCGTCGGGCTGTGGTTCGTCGGCCAAAAACACTACCCGGCCGCAACGGGCAGTTGGGTCTGCGAGCCGGATCACCCCGTCTTCACGGCGCTCAGGCGCCGGCTCTCCGGCTATTTTTCGGGATCCGAGGCAGCAGGCGGGCTAGCGCTCGCACCGCAGGGGTCCCCCTTCCAGATGGCCGTATGGGACGCCCTTTTGAGGATTCCCTACGGCAAGACGGTCACCTATGGCGAAATCGCAAGGGAGATCGCCCTGGCCGCCGGGCTTGGCTCCATGTCGGCGCAGGCGGTGGGAGGCGCCGTCGGGCGCAACCCCATTTCCATCCTGATCCCCTGCCACAGGGTGCTGGGGTCCAATAAGAGGCTGACCGGGTATGCGGGAGGGGTTGACAAGAAGGAGGCCCTGCTGCGGCTTGAGGGGGCCGAATGGGGAAGCGAACGGTAATCCGGATGGCCGGGATTTTCGCGGCGAAACGACGAAGGTGACGACGGCTGCGCATCTCGCGACCGAGGGGCTGGCGTGATTCGGATCGGTCAGACCTCGATCCTGAATTGCGCACCGTCAGCCGTGTTGCGCACCGTGAGCCTCCCCCCCATGTTTTTCTCTATGATCGTTTTCGCCATGAACAACCCGATCCCGGTCCCCTTGTCCGGCCCCTTGGTGCTGAAATAGGGATCGAAAATCTTGTCTATCACTTTTGCGGGGATGCCTCCGGCATTATCGGAAACAGTCACCACGGACTTATCGTTCTCCTTGAGGATCGTAATGGCGATAAGCCTCGGTATGTCGATGTTGGATTCTTCGAAGGCATCCTTGCAATTGAGGAGGATGTTGAGCAGCACCTGGGAATATTCGTTCTCATATCCGTTGATATCGGCATCGTCCTTTTCGACGACCTCGATATCGATTGCCAGATTTTTCAGGCTCGTCTCGATGAGGGATAAGGTCCGGGCAACCGCCTTATTGACATTGAACGGCATCTTCTCCTTTTCCGGCTTGAAGTAGTTTCGGAAATCTTCGATGGTTCTGGACATGTGCCATATCAGTCCCATGGCTTTCTTGACACTCGCCTCAAGGCTTTCCCTGTTGAATTCCTCGCGGCCATAGGTCAGCAGCAATTCCTGTACGATCAGCCCGAGCGTATTGAGCGGCTGACGCCACTGATGGGCGATGTTGCCGATCATTTCTCCCATGGCGGCATGGCGGCCCTGCTGTATCAATATCTGATCCTTTTTACGCGATTCCAGCACTGTCTCTGCAACACGCTGTTCCAGATACAAGTTGGCTTCTTCGAGCAGGAGTTGTTTTTCGGCCAGCGCCTCCTCAGCCCGCTTGCGCTTGGTGATTTCCTCCACGACGGAGATGGAATAGGCGGGCGCTCCCGCAGCATCCCGAACCGACGCCACCGTGAAATTGATCCAGACGATGCTTTGATCCTTGCGGACGAAGCGCATCTCCTTGGAATAGGTGTCCATGTCGCCGGCCAGCGCGCGCAGCAGGTAACCGAAATCGGCGTCAAGCTCGTCGGGGTGCGTGATGTCCTGGAATTTCAGGGCGAGAAGCTCGTCAGGCGCATAGCCCACCACCTCGCAGAGCCGTTGGTTCACCTGCAACCAGCGGCCGTCGGGTGCCACCCGGGCCATGCCGACAGCGGCTTGCTCGAAGATGGCGCGAAAGGCGCTCTCGCTACTGGCGAGCGCCTCCTGCGACAGCTTGCGCTCCGTGATGTCCTGCGCGGTGCCGGCCAAATACGCGTGCCTGTCAAAGTCAGAAATCAGTTCGCCGCGTCCCCTGATATAACGGACTGTGCCGTCGGGCCAAAATATGCGGAATTCCAATTCGCCGGGTTTTTCACCTACCGAGCAGGCAGCGATCCAGGCCCGGATGGCCGGCCGGTCGTCAGGATGGACCAGATTGAGGATGGAGTCGAGGTTCGGGGTGAAGCTTTCCGGCGAGACCCCGTAAATCCGGTACAGCTCGTCCGACCAGCAGACCCGGTCCGACAGGTCATAGGTCCAACTGCCGATCTGGGCGATTTCCTGTGCCTTCCTGAAATCCGCCTCCCTGCGCCGCAGCGCATGTTCGTCCTTTTTGCGGCAGGTGATGTCCTGATTGATGATAACGGCGCCGGTGATTGCCAGATTGGTGTCCCGCAGGGGCACGGCCGAATGGAGAATCGTCTTGCGCGTGCCGTCGAAACTCTCGATCTCGATTTCTTCATCAAGCGTTGCCTCGCCCCGGGTTACGGCACGGGCGGCGGCCCACTCCCGCGGCCCGACGACCTCGCCGGTATCGGCCCACCATGCTTTGTATTCGCCGTACTCATCAATGCCGACATACCGTGCCCCCGCCCAGATCCGTTGTCCCGCCCGGTTGCCGTGGAGGATGGTCCCCTTCGCGTCAACGATCCACACCCCGATGGGAAGCGTCTCCAGGACGTTGCGCAACATTGCCTCTTGTTCCTTCAGTTTCTGTTCCGCCCGCCTGCGCTCGGTGACATCCTGGCAGACGACCAGGACATTCGGCGCGCCGTTCAGATCGTGCACCGCCTGCGCCATTTCATCCACCCAAAGCACCTCACCGTCCTTGCTGACCTTGCGGAACTGCCAGCTATGCACCTCGCTGGGGTTCTCCAGACAGTTAAGCAACTGATCGGTCACCGCGGCGCGATCTTCCTCGTGGAACAGCTCCAGCATCGACCGGCCTGCCAGTTCCTCCGTTGTGTAGCCCAGTCGGCTTGCACCGAATGGATTGGCAGAGAGTATGGTCCAGTCGGCATCTACGGTAAAGATCATGGCCGGGTTGTCGCGAAACAGGGCCCGATAGCGCGCTTCGCTGAAAAACAAGGCATGGTCCGCCTTTCTGCGTCCCGGTTGATCGCGTCTCTCCCTGTCCGGACTTCTCTTTTGCTGCTCGTCTTTGGGTGCGGGCATGAGGTTCTCCACTTGTTTCCAATTACATGGCTCTCCTCTTCAGGTTGCAAGGATTCAGGCTGGCACTGCCGAACATGAAATACGTTCAATCTTATCACGGAGCAGCGAGGGGGGACAAGTCCGCGGCAGTAATAATCCAAAGCGGCAGGGGGCGATGAAAAAGGCACTCGGCTCTATGGCCGAGTGCCTTGACGGAAAAAAATTCGCAGGGGCTCACCTTGTCTTGGTCCGGTTATCACCCGGTCGGGAAGACGTCACATTTCCACCCGTGTCACAACCCCCTGCAGTTTGGCGGCCGGCAGACGATGGAACTGCACGAAGTTCGGCGTCTGGCGCTTGATGGTGGCGAAGAGCTTCCAGATCGGGTTGTCCGTGGCGATGTCCTCGATACCGTAGAATATCACCTTCTCGTGGATCCCCTTTTCCTTCAGAATGCTCTCGATGTCGAGAATCTCCAGATAACCTACCTTGACCTCGATGGAATCAAGACCGATGGCCAGGCCGGGTCTCAGGTCGGTTGTCAAACCGTACGGCTCATCGGTGCGCAGGATGGAGATCAGTATGTTGCGCTCGTAGATGATGTTGCTGCGAATGATGCAATGCACGAGATAGGGCGGGATCACGCTCCATTCCTTGAGAAAGAAAAGGGCGGTGCCGGGGATGTTCTTTTCCTTGGCGTAAATCTGGTTATAGGCCAGTTCGAAGGTATCGAAATCGAGCGGTCTGAGCGCCCGGTAAAGGGCACGCTGCCCGAAGGTCCAGACCAGGATGGTGATGAACGGGATCGATGCCAAAACGATGGACCAGTAACCGCCGTGCGGGATCTTGTTGATACAGGAGACGAAGAACACCAGGTCCACCAGGGTGATTCCGACCGCCAGCGGCACTTTCCACTTCTTCGTGGTACGCATGAAGATCATGATCATCATGACGCCGGTGATGGTCATGGTGCCGGTCACGGCCAGGCCGTAGGCCGCGGCCAGATTTTCCGACTTCTGGAAAATCAGCATGATGAAAAGCACGGCCAGCATCAGGACCCAGTTGACGGAGCCGATGTAAATCTGCGACTTGAGGTGAGTCGAGGTGAATTCGACACGCAGTAGCGGCATGATGCGCGTTGTTATCCCCTGATAGATCACGGAGAACACCCCGCTGATCATGGCCTGCGATGCGATGATGGTGGCCAGAATCGTGAGTATCAGGAACGGGATGTAGAACAGGGGGGACTGATACTGGACCATGCCGAACAGGTAGTTTTTGGCTTCCGGATGACCGAGAAGAAACACTCCCTGGCCAAAGTAGTTGATAACCAGCGCGGTAAAGGCGAAGTACCACGCGCGCAGAATGGGTTTGCGCCCGAGATGCCCCATGTCCGCATAGAGAGCCTCTCCCCCGGTCGCGCACAGGATTACCTCCGACAGCACGAAAAAGCCTGCCAGCCCGTGATGCAGCATGAATTTCAAACCGTAATGCGGGCTGATCGCCGCGATGATGGAGGGCATGGAACTGATGGAGGCGATGCCCGAAAGTGCCAGGGAGCAAAACCAGACGACCATGATCGGGCCGAAGGCCCCGGCGACCCTGTCGGTCCCTTTTGATTGCGCAAGAAATAGCCCCACGGCGATGACGGCGGCGATCACGATCAGAACGTGCTGTCCGGTGCCTTCCAGGCCGGGTATGAGGACTATCCCCTCCACGGCCGAAAGAATCGAGATGGCCGGGGTGATGACCCCGTCGCCCAGCAACAGGCACGCCCCCACGTAGGACAGGAAGCCGACGAAGGCCATCTGTCTTCCCGGCTTGATAAGCCGTGCCAGGATTTCTCTCAGGACGATGGTGCCCCCCTCCCCCTTGCGGCTGAGACCCATGGCGAGCCAGGCATATTCGGCCGTCACCAAAATGGTCATGGTCCAAAAAACGAGGGAGAGAATACCGAAGACATTGTCAATGGTGGGTTTGGTCAGGGCGAAGATGACGGTGAGTGTATAAATGGGACTGGTGCCGATGTCTCCGAACACAAGCCCCAGCGCTTTGACGATGCCACCCCAATATGAATCAGCTTCAGCATGCTTCACAATAAACCTCCTGCAATCTGGTTGCGGAGGGTGTGACAGGAAATTGAGAGTATCTTATCGATAGCCGGTTCACTGTCATCCCTTCCAGTTGCCGACGAGGTTAGCTGACGGGCTCGAGGCTGAAAGTCCTCTATCCGGCCGTAACCGGAACTCGCCCCGGAACAATGGGTCCCCCGTATCCATCCCTGTGAACGGATTTTGGCACTACTTGTAAATCATAAAAGGCGCTTGGCCACGAAAAGCCGCAAAAAACGCAAAAAAGACAACCCTTGGGAACACGGAGAGTCCTGGCTGAAAAGGTGAAAGCATCACAGGGGATGCATCGCCCTCCTTTGCGCATTTTGTGCCTTTTTGTGGCAAATAGCCGTGAATGGTCCCGGCATGAGCCCGTGAATCCTGTGTCTTTTTGCGGCGCTGAACCGGCTACTGCGCCTGCTTGAGCCGGTACCCGACACCCGGTTCCGTGGTTATGTGTCTGGGACGTGACGGGTCGTGCTCGATCTTTTTGCGCAGGTTGCTTATCGTGACGCGCAGCACCTGCGGCTGTTCCTGGTGCGCAACGCCCCAGATCTGCTTCAGTATCTGGCCGTGTGTCACGACCTTGTCCGCATGCACTATGAGCAGGCGCAGCAGATCGTATTCCGTCGGAGTAAGCTGTATTTCTGTGCCATCCACGGTAACCCGGCGCAGGTTGAGGTCCACCCTGAGACCAGCGCTCGTAAAGACAGGCTCCGAGCTCTGCGTTATGGACCGTCTCAAGGACGCCCTGATGCGGGCCAGCAGCTCGCCAACGCCGAAAGGCTTGGTCAGATAGTCGTCCGCACCGGCGTCGAGGGCGGCAACCTTGTCGTCTTCACGCTCGCGCACTGACAGGACGATGATCGGCACCTCAGACCACTCGCGTATGCGCCGGATCACTTCGATGCCGTCCAGATCCGGCAGCCCCAGATCCAGCAGGATCACATCAGGTCTCAGGGCCGCTGCGGCAGAAAGGCCTATGTGCCCGGACTCCGCCTCGTGCAGGATGAACTCTTCAGAAGACAGCGCCGAGTGCAGAAAGCGGCGGATGGCAGACTCGTCGTCAATAACCAGAATCCGGTGCTGGCCGGTGCTCTCCGGGGCAACTTTCATACGACCTCGCTCGGTGCGCCCAGCGGGAGCAGGACCTCGATGACCAGACCGCCTCCCACCCTGTTTTCAGCCCTGATTTTTCCCCCGTGGGCCTCCACAATCCCCCTGCATATCGACAGTCCCAGGCCGGTTCCACCGGCTTTCTCCGGCACCTGTACATGATAAAACTTGTCGAAGATATGAGGCAGTTCCGACTCCGCGACACCGGGGCCCCGGTCTGCCACGGTCAGGGTAAGCCAATCGCCGGTTACCGATACCTCGACATCGATGTTACTGGCGGCGGGGGCGTACTTGTTCGCGTTCTCGAGCAGATTGACCAGAACCTGCGTCATCAGCACCATGTCAACAGGGACAAGAGTCATCCCGGGCGGAAGCAGCACCGATACGTTCCTGTCGCCCAGTCGGCTATCCATGGCGGAAAGCGCGCAGCCGATCAACTCCTGCACATCGCAGGGGTCGATGTTCAGACGCATGGCACCCGCTTCAAGACGGGTCATGTCCAGCAGGTTGCCGACAAAGCGGTTCAGACGCTCGGCTTCATCGCTGGCGGTTTCCAAAAGTTCCTGACGGGCCTGGCCGCTTAAGCGTTCACCCTCGTCCTTCAGGGCGGAGAGTGCCCCTTTGATGGAAACAAGCGGAGTCCGTAAATCGTGGGAGATGGAGTTGAGAAGGGCCCGTTCGAGATTTTCCTGGACCTGCAGAATTCTCGCATGTTCAGCCTGCTTGGAGAGGCGCTCCCGCTCCAGTGACTGCTCGCGCACCTTGGCGACCAAAGAGCTGATGATCACCCCGACCACGAAAAATCCAAGAAAGGTGATCAGATATTCCTTTTCCGCCACGCTGAAAGTCAGCCGTGGCGGCACAAAGAAGAAATCGAACGCCAGCACACTGAAAAAGGCGGTTGCTATGGCCGGCCGCCGTCCGAGCTTTACCGCAGCAATGACGACTACCAGTTGATAGATCATCACCATGTTGGTCGGAACCAGATGTGGCCGGATAAACTCACAGACAAGCGTTGCGGCGGCGACCAGTAACAAGCTGATGATGTAACGGCTCACAGCAACGAGAAAGTTCACGTCCATCCCCTGTATGCTTCTGTAGAAGCTTTCAACAGGGTAGCAGCTAACAGAGTCTTTTTCCAGCGGCACGGCATGCTTCAGGTCGCCGGATTGTCTTTGCCTTTGCTGCACTCTATGGAGGACCCATGTCCGGGTAGAGGCGTCGTACAACGGCACTTCGCCTCGACTGTACGAAGGAGGCGAAATAGTGGTAACGCCGTCGACGTTCACCAGATCTATCTGATGCAGAAAGCCTTCGCCTTGGTAAACGCCCGTTTCCTGGGAAAAATAATATACTCGCACGACCGCAGTTCCTGAACAGAGTTGATAGCGATGACCGATTGATCCAGCCCTGTCATCGGCTTCAGGATATGCGAAACGGCGTAAAGATGTCGTTAAGATGTGGGCGATTGGGGTAAAGATTGTGTAAAGGCAGGCGATATAAGTACGGATAGATGCCCTTGGGAAACGGTGCGCTTGCTAATCCCGCAAGTACTCCCGTCCCCACTCGCACATCTGTTCGAGGATCGGGTAGATGCTTTTCCCCTTCTCGGTCAGCGAATATTCCACCTTCGGCGGCACCTGGGGGTAAACCTCGCGGTGCACCAGGCCGTCGAGCTCCAACTCGCGCAACTGCTGGGTGAGCATTTTGCGGGTGGTGTCGGAAAACTGCCGCTGCAAATCGGAAAAACGCATGGTCGCCTGCGCCAGGTGCCACAGGATCGACGCCTTCCATTTCCCGCCCACCACCGCGAGTGTGACGTCGATGGTACACTTGTATTGCTGTCCCCTAAATGTCATCGGTTCCGCTGCCGCTTGTTTCGGTTGCATGCCTACTCCCCGTCCGCATTGTGGTACCCAAAAAGGTACTAGGTGTCATAAAAGGTACTACGTTCCAAAAAAGTGCGTTATTGACGTTTCGAAGCCTAAGGCATTATATAGCGCAAAAGCTGGGAAAAGAAAAGTGTGCATCTGTGAACTCAACTAACTAAACAGGGGGATTTATGAAGGCTGTCGCGTTTAATGGAAGTCCCAACAAGGAGGGTAATACCTATCATGCAATAAGGATGGTCGCCGCCGAACTCGAAAAAGAGGGGGTGAAAACTGAAATCATCCATGTCGGGAACAAGACGATAAGGGGCTGTATCGCTTGCGGCCAATGCGTGAAAAACATGAATGAACAATGCGCGCTGGCAGGCGATGAGGTCAATGACTGGATCCAGAAGATGAAAGAGGCCGACGGCCTGCTCCTGGGCTCTCCCGTTCATTACGCGGCGATGGGAGGGACCATGAAATCGTTTCTCGACCGGGCCTTCTACGTGACCAGTGTCAACAACGGCATGCTGAGGCACAAGACAGGCGCAGCGGTGGTCGCGGTAAGGCGTTCCGGCGGTCTGCCGGCGTTCAACCAGCTGAATAACTTTCTGTGCTATGCAGAGATGCTGATACCGACTTCAAATTATTGGAACGTTATTCATGGGACACGCCCCGGGGAAGTAGCACAGGACGAGGAGGGGGTACAGATCATGCGGGTGCTGGGTAAGAACATGGCGTGGCTCATGAAACTGGTGGAACACGGGAAAGGCACCATTGCAGCGCCTGAGAGAGAGGCAAAAACCTACCTGAACTTTATCCACTAAACGGCATTGGTCGAAGGCGCAGACCCAGGCGATGATGCTGCCAGACGACAGTAAAGGGTTTAGCCCGCGTGGCTAAGCCCTTTACCCACTCCGCCCCAACTAAGTCTGTCTCACTGTTCGATACATGTGCTCAAGGACAACTGCCTAAGGTGATTTCCGAACCACTACCGACTTCATACCAAGTTGTTCCAACTCTGCCACCTTTTCCATGGCAGCCTCCTGTGTATAGAAACAACCGGCAGTCAGCACAAAGGTAGGAACAGAAACCAGTACCTGCTTCAGATCAGACTTTATCCCCAGTGCGGCCAATCGCACCTTCTCTTTCTCGGCAGCCTTTTGATCATGGTAGGATCCAGCATAGATGTGTAATTTCCCGGTCTTGTCCTTGAGAGTAAAGCTCTCTGCATCGGCGGATCGCAATTTCTCAGCCATGTCTTTGACCGCCTCCGGCTTTGCGAATCCCCCGATATAAATGCGGGTCATCGGCTCCTTTCGCTTTGGTCCCTGTTCAACGACCGGCTGGACCCCAGCCTTTTGGGCCCTCATTTTGGCATCCTGAAGTGCCGTTTTCACTACATACTCTCCGAGTACGAGAGTGTAGGTTACCGCTTGGCCGGTCTTATCGGATTTCCGGCTCTGCTCGGCGCCTTCTGCGTTCAGAGGAACCGGCCTGGCACCGGTGAGAACTACAGCCGCAGCCGCAGCCCGGACTGCTTTAGCTGGTGCGGGCTTGGGGAGTGATTCCGAATGTGCAGAAGCAACCTTGTGCTGCTCAGGCTTGGGCTGCTCAACCTTCGGAGATAGCATCTTCGGCGGCTCAGCCTTGGGCGGCTTAACCCTGGCGGCTTCGACCCTGGCAGCTTCGACCTTGGCAGCTTCGACCTTGGCAGCTTCGACCTTGGCAGCTTCGACCTTGGCTGCCTCAACCTTGGCGGCTTCAACCTTGGCGGCTTCAATCTTGGCGGCTTCAATCTTGGCGGCTTCAATCTTGGCGGCTTCAATCTTGGCGGCTTCAATCTTGGCGGCTTCTATCTTGGCGGGGACGTTATCGGCTTGCGTCCTGGTCCTGTTGACGAAATTTCGTTGGGGAGCAGGAATTGGAAGCGGAGACGATTTAGGCTCTACCGAAACGGGCCTGGGGACAGGAGGCACTGAAGCGACTGTAGACGGGTCAGAGAGGTGATTATTTTGTTTCAGCGCCGGGATTGAAGGCGTGTCCTCGGTCGAGCTTTGCATGACGGCAGTGGTGACCGCGGTTTTGGGTGTTATTCCAACTGCGGCAGGCGGTGTCGCTGTGACAGGCACGGGTGGCGCAACTGGAATAATAAGCGAAGCTGCTGGCACGGAGGCGCCGGGAGAACCTGATCCCGGCGGAGGGGCAATTCCCGCCAGTTTGAGGATGCCCGGTTCCAGGGTGGCGACTGACTTCGGATAATCCTTCAGCAAAGTTTGCACAGCCCGGACAGCTCTCTCATTTCGCTCTGTCTCGGCGTATGACTTCGCTAACATCAACAGGACTTCCTCGCGTTGAGGAGTTTGAGGATAGGTTTTCAGGACTCTTTCCAGCCAAGTGGAAGAAAAGTAGTAATTGCGTTCCTGATAATGCTTCCTGGCTTGCGCCAGCATTATAGCCTCGTCTGGTTGAGCGTACGAGGCAACGGGAGAGATAAAAACGGCCAGCAGAATTGCCACCATCAACATGCGAATAGAGCTCATCGAAAAATCCCTACTTCATCCATTAGATTACCTGATCGTTTTATCAGTCTTTATCGGGGTTGCCTTCCGCACCGGATGCCGAGGCACAGAGCAGCATATTTCTGAGACATACACCCAGCATTTGGGTGACGGGATAATGGAGCAAACCTGCCAGTTATTTCAATGAATGTGCGGAGGGAGATTAGTTTAGGTAGGAAATAATGTCAAAGATTATTTGATGGGGTCAGGTCGGTCTTCGGTTGCAGAGAACAGTTGTGCGAAGGGCACAAGGAACTGCACGCGAGGTACTGGCACTGTTAACCACAAAGAGTCGTTTCTCTATGCGACATTCGCGTCCTCTGGCGTTTTTTGCTTAACAAGCTTGGGCACTTCAATCGGGATATCCTCGGGCCGCAGCGCCGTCGGCGAGGCCTATGAAACAGCATGACCTATTCCCTTGACACCTCCATCCGTCTCCACTATCTTGGCCCGAGAACCGCGACTAAACAGACATTCTTTCGTTCCCAGGTATTGGGGTGCACAGAAATGTTGTGGAACGTCCATCGAAAAGTCAAAAAGCACGGGAAACTGCTCGACCATCCGGTAGATGACGACGGTCGCTGCAAAGAGTGCGACGGTGCCTGCTGCCGTTCCTTCCCCAATGTCGCCCTCACCTGGGCGGAATATGAACAACTGCACGCCCTGGGCGCCACCCGCCTCCACCTATCCCTCACCGGCCAGCACCGGCTCATCATCGAAAATGGCTGCGAGTTCCTGGTAGCAGGTCACTGCACCATCTACCAGCACAGGCCTGACGTTTGCCGTCGCTTTTTCTGCAGTGATTAACCTTTCATCTCCGCGAGTCGAAAGGCGACACCCTTTCGCACCGGGAAGCCGGCGGCATTTTATAGTTGAACTCTAACCCATAATGCTGTAAGTAACTCAACATCAGGAAGCACATTCATCGCTGGTGGGTGGCCCGGTCTTCAAAACCGGTGAGGGGGGTGAGAAACTTCCCTGGTGGGTTCGATTCCCATGTGCTTCCGCCACTCCTTTAACTTGCTGTAATGACTGCAGTTTAAGCCTTGATTGCCCTTGTGTACCCTGTTTTGCTACACAGGAGCCACAGGCTTATGTCATCTTATCTGCTGAACAGGAACGGCCATTACCACGTCCGTATCCAGTATTCCCTCTGATCTACCCCCGGGATCACCCCACCAACCGCGGCCCGGTTTCCAGGTCCCGCACGATCTCAAGGTTGGCCCGGCAGACCTGCCGGAAATCCCGGGAAATCCTCAGGTCCTCCCCCGCCCTGCCCCAGAAAACCATTGCGGCACGAAGGGCGGAGTCCCATTCGCCGGCGGCAGTCGTGGCGAACGCGGGCGGCCTGAAGGGTTTCACGTGCGCCGCACCGTCCATGGGACGGTAGAACATGGGGAGCATGTCGTAGGCAGGCAACAGGCTATAGCGACCACCCTTCCCCGCCAGAGAAATGTTGCCAAAATGCTGGTCCGTGTTGGCGATCAGATCCCCGAAGACAGAGAGCCACCTGAGGTTGCCTGCATCCTCCCGCGATATGCTGCGGTCCGCCTCCATCCGCTTAGCCACAGCAACCCAACTATCCTGCCGACCGTAGCATTCGTTGACGATTGCCCGCAGGGATATCATGGGCAACCGGCCATACCGCCCTACCCTGTCAAAGCGCACCACCTCCAGGAACACCCTCCCCTTCGATTCCAAAAGCGTCGTCTTTGCCGCAGGGATTCCCTGCTCCTGCACGATTTGCAGCGCGATGTGCTCGCAGACAAGGAGATCCGCCCAGCGCCGCCCTTCGATGGATTCGACGGGAGGGGAGAACTTCACCAGGACATTCAGGACCTCGCCCGCCCGCTCGATGCAGGCGGTAAACTTGGGCTGCTCCCCCCCCGCCGAGGATCCGACCGGTTGGCCGTCCATGGCCTTGCCCGCCAGGTCGGGGTAGGCGACCGGAAGCTCGTCCTGGGCAATGGGGGCACCGGTCTCGCGCGTCAGGCGGAAATACCGGTCCAGGGACTCCCGGCCGACAACCAGATCCCCCATGGTGTCCTCGCCGCGGCGGGAAAGCGCCGCAAGGACATGGTCGTCATGCCAGTCGAGCACCCGGGGAGGCAGGGCCAGGTCCTCATGCAGGCGCCTGACAAAAGCGCGCCCGGTGAAACCGTCCGGACGCAGATCCGCCAGAAACCAGGGGAGGCTTTTTAAGGAAACGGCCTCCCCGTCTTTCGGCTGCCAAAGATATTCGTCATGGCCAACGGCAGCCAGGCCCCCGAGGGAGGAGGCGTTCCCTTCGGGATCTATGCGAAAGACGGGGAAATCCCCACCCAAGCCCCTCACGTCACGACGCAGCGTGTAGCGCCTGGCACGCGCCCTGCCGATCACCACGACTTCATCTCCCAGACCCGTGATGAGACGGGAAACGGTGGGCTGGCTGAGACCCAGACGCTTCTGGATCTCTTCGGAGGTGCGGATTCCGGCGGCAAGATACGACAGCAGCCGGGCTTCGTTGTCGTTGTGAGCGCGGGGCATTTAGGACCTGCCTGGTATTTTGAATAGATACATGCATAGATACATAACGCAATTAGTCCGTTTATTCACTAGCTTTTATTATAATTACCATTGGGCATGAATTAATGGTTGCAGGATTCCCGAGTGTCTGCGGGTGTACTCCTGCTACTCCCGGGGCTCGGCCGGCATCGGTTGGACTTGTCACTTTCCGCCGCTATAAATCTGATCAAACGTGCCGCCATCGGCAAAGTGGGTCTTCTGCGCCTTCCTCCAGCCTCCAAAGGTATCGTCAATGGTAACCAGTTTCACCTTGGGGAACTGCTTGGCGTACTTAGCGGCGACCTTCTTGTCCCGGGGACGGTAGTAGTTCTTGGCTGCGATTTCCTGACCTTCCTGGGAGTAAAGGTACTTCAGGTATTCCTCGGCAAGCTTCCGGGTCCCTTTGCGGTCAACGGCCTTGTCCACCACTGATACGGGGGGTTCAGCCAGGATGCTGAGGGAGGGAACCACGATTTCGAACTTGTCCTTGCCCAGTTCATTCACCGCCAGGAACGCTTCGTTTTCCCAGGCCAACAGAACATCCCCCTGCCCTCTCTGCACGAAGGTGGTGGTTGAGCCACGGGCGCCTGAATCAAGTACCGGTACGTTCTTGAACAACTTGCCGACGAATGCCTTGGCCGTCGCGTCGCTGCCCCCCTTCTGCTTGAGGGCATAGGCCCAGGCGGCCAGGTAGTTCCAGCGCGCACCGCCGGAGGTCTTGGGATTGGGGGTGATTACGGCCACCCCGGGCCTAACCAGATCATTCCAGTCCCTGATCTTTTTCGGGTTCCCTTTCCTGACCAGAAATACGATGGTCGAGGTATAGGGGGAACTGTTATTGGGCAACCTTTTCTGCCAGTTCTCCGGGATCAGCTTGGCCTTGTCATGGATCTCATCGATGTCATAAGCGAGTGCAAGCGTCACCACATCCGCATCGAGGCCATCGATCACCCCCCTCGCCTGCTTGCCGGAACCGCCGTGGGACTGCTTGAAGGTGACGTCCTGCGAAGTCTGCTGCTTCCATTTCTTGGCGAAAGCCTTGTTGAAATCCTGGTAGAGTTCGCGGGTCGGGTCATAGGAAACGTTCAAGAACTCCTGCCCGGCAAATGCGGAAAGCGGAAGCGTGGCGCCGATCAAGGCGAACAGTACTGCAGATACTACGTGTCGTTTTAACATGGGAACCCTCCAGTTTAGTTAGTCCATCGTTTTAGTAGATTAAACAGGCAAATTTTTTTACATCAGCTTATATACAGAAATTCAGCACTCCCCTCTGAGCATCCTCGGCATGGTCGATCTGTTCAAGGACATCCGCAAGAGTAGTACCGTCCAGGATCTTGGCCATGGCATCACGCACATCCTTCATAACAACACGGATGCCACAGGTAAGTTCATCACCGCACTCCGTACACTTGGCATACGAGGTCTCGCTGACGCAGGGGACAGGCGCAAGCGGCCCTTCCATAATCCGGATTGCCTGACCAAAGGTGATGGTGCGCGGAGGTCGCGCCAGGTAATACCCGCCCCCCTTCCCTTTCTTGCTCTGCAGGAGACCGTTATTTTTCAGGGCAAGCAGGATTGCCTCGAGGAACTTCTTCGGGATGGTCTCCTCTTGCGCCAGATCGGCGATGAGGATGGGCCCCTGGTCGTAGCGTCGAGCCAGATAGATGAGGGCCTTCAGGCCGTATTTCGTTTTCTTAGAGATCAAGCTGTTTATCCTATCAACGAAGTAGGGTTTCTTTTACCGCTTGCGATAAATTTTGTCAACAATATTTTCCGATCTATTTTACTTGTTTCGTCCCGGCCCGAAATTACGGGTCTCCCGGTCATGCACATACCCACCCATTACAGTAGGCAATCCCTGCCAACTTACCCAACCAATTTGGTAGTTTTTATTGTTGACAAAGCGAAAGCCCAATGGTAAACAACATCCTACCTAAACGATAGGGTGAATTGGTTGTTTAGTAATTTGCTTACCTACAAGGAGTGCCTATGGGCTCGCAAAACCAAAAGAACAACGTCTTGCCGGGTTTCACCCCGGCACTTGGCTACACCATCTTTTACCTGAGCATCGTGGTGCTCATCCCGCTGTCGGCTCTTTTTTTCAAAACCGCCACCTTGACTTGGGACCAGTTTCTGGTTGCCGTTACCGCGCCTCGGGTGGTGGCTTCCTATCGAGTCACCTTTGGGGCCTCGCTCATGGCGGCCGTCATCAACGGCATTTTCGGAGTTCTGGTCGCCTGGGTGCTGGTACGCTACCGTTTTCCAGGCAAGAAACTGATCGATGCGCTGGTTGACCTTCCCTTCGCACTTCCGACCGCGGTTGCCGGCATCACACTGGCGAGCGTCTACGCCCCAAACGGCTGGCTTGGTCGCTACCTGGAACCCCACGGCATAAAGGTCGCCTTCACACCTCTGGGCATCATGGTAGCCATGGTGTTCATCGGCCTTCCCTTCGTGGTGCGAACAGTACAACCGGTGCTTGAGGAGTTGGATCAGGAGATTGAGGAGGCAGCTTGCTGCCTGGGAGCGAACCGCTGGCAAACCATTTACCGGATAATCTTTCCGACTATTCTCCCTGCAATTTTGACCGGGTTCGCCCTCGCCTTTGCCCGTGCGGTCGGCGAATACGGCTCCATCATCTTTATCGCCGGCAACATGCCAATGGTATCGGAGATCACCCCATTGCTTATCATTACCAAGCTGGAGCAGTACGATTACGCCGGTGCTACTGCCATCGCCACGGTCATGCTGGTACTCTCCTTTTTGCTGCTGCTTTCCATAAACCTTTTGCAGAAGTTAAGTAGACGCTTTGCCGAGTAGGGCGGCCCGCCTATTGCGAGTTGAGTAACCATCTAATTGACTGTCATTGGGGTGTATCATGCAGGTCGCTAAACATCATGAAAACGGGGTAAAGGTCAGCCAGAGCACTACCGAACCGGCTTGGGTGCGCTATCTGCTGCTCGTCGTCGCCTTAGGCTTTTTGTCTCTCTTCCTGCTGCTGCCGCTCGCCGCCGTATTCGTTCAAGCACTGGACAAAGGCTGGGAGGCCTATCTTGCCGCCCTTAAGGAACCGGACACCCTCTCAGCCATCTGGCTCACGGTAATTACCGCAGCCTGCTGCGTCCCCGTGAACCTTTTCTTTGGCATCGTCGCCGCCTGGGCCATCGCCAAGTTCAGCTTTCCCGGCAAGAGCCTGTTGATTACCCTGATCGACCTGCCGTTCTCCGTCTCACCGGTTGTCTCGGGACTCATCTATGTACTCATTTTCGGCCTGCAGGGATGGCTCGGCCCCTGGCTCCAGGAACACGACATCAAGATCATCTTCGCCGTACCGGGGATCGTCCTTGCCACCATCTTCGTCACCTTCCCGTTTGTTGCCCGCGAGTTGATCCCGCTCATGGAGTCCCAGGGACGCGACGAGGAGGAGGCGGCGCTCACGCTAGGCGCCAGCGGCCTGCAGACCTTCTTCAGGGTCACCTTTCCGAATATCAAATGGGGGATTCTCTACGGTGTGATCCTCTGTAATGCGAGGGCCATGGGGGAGTTCGGCGCGGTTTCGGTCGTATCCGGCCATGTGCGGGGCTCAACCAACACGATACCCCTCCAGGTGGAGATCCTCTACAACGAGTACAGCTATGCCGCGGCCTTCGCCGTCGCTTCCCTGCTTGCCTTGCTGGCTCTGGTGACACTGGTCATTAAAACGGTGGCGCAATGGAAAATTCAACAGACACTCTCAGTTGCAGAGAATGAAAGGTAGACGACATGAGCATTGAAATCGAAGGGCTCGGCAAAAATTTCGGCACGTTTACGGCGCTTAGCAACGTCAACCTGAATGTTCCATCAGGGGAACTGGTCGCCCTACTGGGACCTTCCGGTTCCGGCAAGACCACGTTGTTGCGCATTATCGCCGGATTGGAATCGCCAGATAGCGGCAGGGTCCTGTTCAATGGTGAGGAAGCGACCCGGCGCCAGGTCCGGGACCGCCAGGTGGGGTTCGTGTTTCAGCATTACGCCCTGTTCCGGCATATGACGGTCTTTGACAACATCGCCTTCGGGCTGACTGTGAAACCGAAGAAGATGCGCCCCGACAAGGAGCAGATCCGCGATAAGGTTCACACCCTGCTGAAGCTGATCCAGCTTGAGCAGCTCGCCGACCGCTACCCGGGGCAGCTTTCCGGCGGCCAGCGACAGCGGGTGGCGCTGGCCCGCGCCCTTGCGGTGGAGCCACAGGTGCTTCTTCTCGACGAGCCTTTCGGGGCACTGGACGCCAAGGTCCGTCTCGAGCTGCGACGCTGGCTCAGGCGCCTGCATGACGAGATTCATGTAACCAGCGTGTTCGTGACGCATGACCAGGAGGAGGCACTCGAAGTGGCCGACCGCATCGTGGTCATGAACAAGGGAAGCATCGAGCAGCAGGGAACCCCCTCTGAAGTTTACGACCATCCTGCGACGCCGTTTGTTTTCGATTTTCTGGGGAACGTGAACCTGTTTCAGGGGAGAGTGCACAAGGGAACGGCACAGATGTGTGGGATGAACCTATCCTCCCCGGAACACGCCGCTGCCAATGATGCCCCCGCCGTGGGATATGTACGTTCCCACGACATTGCAATAGAACGGGTGGCAACCGACGCAGGCGCCATCGAGGCGAGAGTTCACTACCTACTATCGGTTGGTCCCCTGGTGCGGGTGGACCTGATGCTTTCCAATGGTGACGGGACGATCGAAGTAAACCTTCCTCGGGAGGAGGCGGACAGGCTGCGGTTGTTGGTTGGAGAGAAGGTTTTCGCACGGCCGCGCAAAATGCGTGTGTTTGTAGACGACTACCAAATCTAGTCTAGGGACAGCGGTGGCTGCCAAAGGGCACTATCAGGATCCCGGCCAAATGACATGCGGCTATCGGTCCGGATTTACGTGCGGCAAGCACGGTGCCCGGGACCGTCATCGCCCACCTCGACAATGGCCTCGCCAGCCGGCGTCCTGAGGACCGGATGAAATCGCGACAGAAGAATTGCCCCCGAAATGCCTCAACTCGACATTTACACACTCCAACAACGCAGTATCCATCTGAATTTATTGGCATGTTTGATTTTTAAATAAATTGATCGCAATACCTCCGATCAAAGTGTTAAATTTCCCGACATCATTGATGTCAGAGTTCGAAAAGCCTTGCTGCCAAACTGGCTAAGCCGGAAAAGGAATACAGATGCCTGATACGACCCAGGACTCCCATTTCATCTATCGCCCCATTGGCATCCTGCGATCCCCCTATGCCCGCCGCATCGATGCCCCCCATCAAAGCACGGTGGTGGAAGGCACGGAAACCGGGGATTTCGCGATAGCCACGTTGGAACTTCAGGATTGGCTGGACGAGAAAGTCATTCAAGACCTGAGCGGCTTCGACAGGCTTTGGCTGATCTTCGCCTTTCACCTGAGCGAAGGGTGGAAAAGTAGTGTCAAGCCGCCTCGCGGTGGACCGAAGCGGGGCGTTTTGGCCACCCGATCCCCTCATCGTCCCAATTCTATCGGCCTGTCGGCCGTAGCATTAGTAAAGATCGAAGGGAGGACGCTGCACCTTCGGGGCGTTGACCTCTTGGATGGCACGCCAGTTCTGGATATCAAACCCTACGTCCCCTACGCGGATGCCTTTCCGGACTCCAAGGCCGGCTGGATCGACGAATTGGATGCAAAGCTGGGACGTTATTTTGCGCCCGGACCTCGCAAGCCCAGGTAATTGCGGGCTTGCCAGACTTCCAGCGCTATCACCCGCCTCCCCTTTCCACTGCCGCCCAACCGAAGATCCCTACCATAAAAAACCCCGTCACGCGAAAAAACCGCACTACTAAGCCTTATCACATCCATTAATCCATATAAAGCCATCCACCCGGCGACAGGGAGACCTGCGCTCCAAATCCGATTAAAAAAATTAATCGCCAACCTACCGGCAGGTGAAGTCTATTCGGCCGGACCCGGCACGGACCGAGGTCTGCGCCGCGCTCCTTCGCCCTGGCTGGCACCCTAATTGCTAAATCGTAAAAATAGCATATATGAGTAGTCTAATGACGTAATGTCATTAGATAGTTCATATAAAACGCCCGGCACACATGTCGACGGGCATACCAAGTCTTCCTTCACGGGCCAATCCCGTGGGGAGGGGGAAAGGAGACGCGCAACGCGTAACGGCAGTTTGTAGTTCACTGCACAAAAGAGCTACATGACATTCATGTTCAGGTAAAAAAGGAGAGCTATGTAATGAAGAAAAAGGTTTTAACCCTACTGGCAGTCTGCAGCCTCGGTGCGGCGACAGCTGCCTTCGGTGCTGCCGCCCGTGGTGACGGGGTGGTAGGAGGGCCGCACGACATGACGACCTACGGTTACGTCGACAACCAGGATCGTGTCTGCGCCTTCTGCCATACGCCCCACCATGCGGCATCTACCGGCGGCGAGTACCTGCCGCTTTGGTCCCGCGCCGAGGACACCAAGCCGTTCAACGTCGCCTACAACAGCTCGACCATCAACGCGGTCGCGCTGCAGGAAGCAACCAGCGACAAGGCGATCGGGCCGACGCGTCTTTGCATGAGCTGCCACGACGGCACCATCGCACCTGACCAGCACTACGGTGCATCGGCCGGTGCGGCAACGCTCACAGGCGACAACTTCTCCCTGGTCGGCAACGGCGCCGGCGTGGGTGCCGGTGTCGCGGGGCTCACCAACGACCACCCAGTCGGCTTCGACTACGTCGCGGTCGGCATCGGGCCCGAGAGCGGCATCGCTCCGGACCAGGCGACCCTTGATGCGGCGGCCAACGATCCCAATGCCGATGCCTGGATCCGCAACCCGAACGCCCCGTTCCTCGACAACAGCCAGCAGATCAAGATTGCCGACCGTCTCTATGTCGCGGCCAACGGCAGCGCCTACATGACCTGCGCCACCTGCCACGACGTGCACAACAAGAAGAACGTCTACCCGGGGGACGAGCCGATCAACTACCTGGTGCTCGCTCCGCAGGCCGGGTCGAAACTCTGCCTTTCCTGCCACATCAAGTAGCGACCGGCTGATTGCGGCCGCTGCGAAGATCAATTGAAATGCCTTTTATTTTGGATAGGAGATCACCAATGCGAAAGAAAGCAGGATCAATTTTCATGACCCTGCTACTACTCATCGTCCCTGCCCTCGCCAACGCGTGGACATTGACGGTCAAGGTAGCAGGAGGTACAGCTGCTCAGCCAGTCACGGTCGCTTATCAGACCTCTGGCGATGTTCAGAGCAGCAAAACCCTCAAGGTCGGCACCAATTACCTCTACCCGAAGGCCGGGATCACGCTGGCAGCCGCCGGCACCCCGACCTACCAGATCAACGGCGCCACGGCCACCATTGCCGAGGTGAACGCCCTGACCTCGGGTCCCAAGACCGTTACTGTGACCTATACCCCGGCCGCGGTTCTCTACAACGGCCTCTCCCTTACCCAGGTTCCCGGCGGCCAGATCTTCGCGCAGAACCTGAACAACACCTGGAGCAACTCAAGCGTCGCGGGCTACGTCCAGGGCGCGCTGGTGCCGGTGACGATCGCGGCCGACGCCAACCACAAGATCACCGGCTACAGCGTGGGTGGCGTGCACACCGACGCAGCCGGCAAGGTCTTCTCCTTCAACGTCGCGGCAAACGGCCAGGCCGTGGTGCCCGAGTTCGCCGTGGACGCGAAGATCTCGGCTACGCTGTTCGCACCGACCAACGCGGTAGCGGGCAAAGCCGTCACCCTGACGGTGACCGCCACCAGCAACGACACCGGCCTTTTGTACTCCTTCTCCAAGGACAACGGCGCCAGCTTCAGCACCCCCGCAGCCCAAGCGAGCTACACCTTCACCCCGGCTGAAGGGACCGTCAAAGTGGTAGCGAAGGTTTCCTCCGCAAACCTCGGGACCTTCACGACCCCCACGGCCACCATCCTCGTCGCCAACGCCGTGGCCGACGGCAACAGCCAGTGCGTCTCCTGCCACAACACGCAGCCGGCAGTCCATACCTACAGCGCCGTGCAGACCGCCTGCACCGTCTGCCACAGCACTATGCCCCACAACGCAGGCAGCGTCGCCATTCATGTCGACGAGGCCAACTGCTCCAGCTGCCACGCCGCCAGCGTGACCGCCGTGCAGGCGTCCATCCACTACACGAAGCCCTCTGAAAAGCTGGCATGCAGCAGCTGCCACGCCCAAGGCCCGAACCCGGAGTTCATCGCCGAGGCCTGCGTCGGATGCCATGGGGTGATCAATGACCATACCGAGGCGGCGATAGGTACCAAAACATGCATCGCCTGCCACGATAAGCACAACCCGACGACCATCACGGGAACCCTGGGACCGCAGAGCGCCCATCCGGCCGTCACCTTGTACACCTTCGAAGAGGTCGGGATGCAGATGGCCGGCGGACAGCCCGTGCCGGTCCAGGTCGACGCCAAGGGCAACGGCATGCCGTACAGCCCGAAGCAGACCTGCGGCACCTCCGGCTGCCACGTGAAAAACGGCGTGGACTACACCTACGACAAGATCTCCGACCACGCTTTCCACTCCAACCAGGGGAGAAGCGAGTACACCGACTCGGGAGACGGGAAATTCGACGCCACCAAGAACAAGCCATGGACGCAGTCAACTGCCATGGTAGGCAAGTGGTGAAGCCCCTCTCTTCGCCAGGTGGCGAATTTAATGAATCAAACTCCCGGTTCCTCCTCCGTTTCCTCGCTGAACTATGTCAACAACCTGAGCAATTTCGTTTCCGGCAGCAGCTCCACCGTAACCCCCGGCACCACGCCGAACTCCGGTAGCCAGTTCACCATGGTCGACCTGTCGGCCTGGGACCTCTCCACCACATGCGGCAGCTGCCATCCCGGCGGCGGCTTCGTCGAGAAAGACAGAAACGGCAAGCGCTTCTCCATGATGAACCCGAACAACCCGGCGGACGGCTACACCCCCTACACCATGACCGTGTTCGAGCAGTACGACAAGAATACCGGGCTGCCCAACCACCAGCTCATGCCGGCCCCCTTCTCCTACCCGCTCTACATGAACGGCCAGCCGGTCATCACCCCGGGCGGCTGGGGCCAGGAGATGACCATGACCCTCCCCGACGGCTCCGTGATGCCGGTGCAAAACGGCCAGGTCATGATGCCCAACGTCAAGGAGATGGACTGCCTGATGTGCCACTTCGACGGCTACAGCAACCTGATGTCGTCCGTGATGGCCTACAGCGGCGCCCATAACGCCACTCCTTCCTTCGGAGCGGGATTCATGAACATGTTCACCCAGGCCTACGATTTCAACTCGGGCCTCCTGATCAAGAACGCCGACAACACCGTCTCACTGTCACCGGCTTTCTTCGCCAAGATGAAGGACAAGCCTTCGAGCCAGAACTGCCGCAACTGCCACATCCCTTCGGGACTCAAGGACCTCGCGGACATGATGCGCGACTTCCTCTCCAGCGCCCCGATGGCCTACACCGGCAACTTCTCGCAGTCGTTCACCGGCCTTGCCATGCCGGCCTTCGACTTCAACGCCCCCTTCGCCAGCACCTGGGACTGGGCACTGCCGCAATACGCCACCTCACCCACCCTTTACATGACGCAGACCGGGATCGGCAGCACGACCCCGGGCTTCCAGACCACCATTCCCGCCGGCTGGCCCTCCGCCATGGGGAGGACCGAGTTCAACAAGGCCGCCTTCGACAACTTCTCCACGGCGATGCCCGGCATGAAGCAGTACTTTGTGGGCGGCGGCAACCCCGCCGGAAGCGGCCCGATCTACTACCAGGCCAGCCTTCCCAACGGCATGCAGGACCAGAACGCTCTCAAGAAAGGGAACGTCCCCTTCCCGAGAGCCGAGTGGTTCAAACGCGGCGACATGTGGGCCGAGGGGTACGACGTCCACCTGAACCTCGACTGCGCCGGCTGCCACATGCAGACCAACACGACCAAGACGGACCGGTTCGTGGCACCGACCGACCCCAGCAACGCCGCCACCACCTTCGACGGCAAGAGCCTGTGCGACCCCGGCAAGGGGTATGACAGCGCCGGAGGCGTGGAAGCAAACCCCGCCAAGAGGGGGACCGTCAACAGCCAGAACACGGTCAAGAAGTGCGCCGACTGCCACGTCACCCGCAAAAACAGCGACGGCGTCGCCATCGACACCTTCGGCGCCAGCGATCCGACCCTCGCTCACCAGAGCGCAGGGTTGCTGAAAAACGTCGCCCAGGCCCTCAAGACGACAACCGGCAGCGACGAAGTGCCCTTTGTCGGCAACCACCTGGATGTCCTGGATTGCACCGTCTGCCACCTGGAGCGCAAGCAGATGGTGGTGCGCGAGCTGGACTCCACCTCCGGCAACCGTTACCCGAACATGCTCGGATTCGCAGCCGAGCGCGGCATGATGGGGATGTTCTCCGATCCGGGCATGGGCATTCCCGCCGACACCAACCTGGTCAAGTGGGAGCCGCTGTACACCTGGCAGAAGGTGGGCGACAACTTCAAGACCAAGGACGACCAGAGCGTTAACGCCAACTGGCGCCGCAAAGTCTACGCCGTCAACATCATCACCGCCGGCATCTGGAACAACACCGACCCCAACGTCGATGCCAACGGCGACGGCGTCACCGGCGCAGCCCCGTCCCACCACGCCGGAGATTACCCCGGCGCGCTGACCGCCAACTACGACCCCTGGATCTCCCGCGACCTGAAGGCCGGCATGAACTACGGCCCCTCCGGCTTCGCCCCGATCCCGGTCGGCTTCGGCGGCGGTCCGTTCATGAGTGCCTATGACCAGACCGGAGCCTTCACCGGCGCCTGGCAGTACGTCGGCGTCTACGGCGGCAACGTCCAGTTCTCCACTCCTGAGGAGATCACGGGCTACAAGGCCTACCGCAACCAGATCAAGGGTGCGGTGGACAACAAGGACTGGAGCGGCAGCCAGATGGCCTTCATCGGCGGTCCCTACAAACTGACCCACGGGATACGTCCGACCAGTACCTTCGTCCTGGGCAAGAGCTGCACCGACTGCCACTCCGCCACGCCGAAGGCCTCCCTGTTCCAGGGCGACTTCGACATGCTCGGAACGGCCGTCAAGGCCACTGCAGGTGCACAGTTCATGATGTCCCCGGCCGAGCAGTTCAAGGTCGTGGGCCTGAAGGACGACATCGAAACCGGCGCAGAACTGGCAACCAAGGCCGGTGGCGCCATCGAAATCAGGTTCGACGAGCTGGGCAACTGGGACGGCGCGACCAGGACCTTCACCCCGGCCAGCAACGGGGCCTACAAGAAGGTCAAGGCTCTGGACCGGTCCGAGGCACTCTACCCGATCCAGGGGACCTTCACCGACGTCCTGGGCAGAAGCTACGCGGACCGCGCCGCCTGGATCAACTACCTCACCAACCCCGCCGCCGTCACCGGCGCGGCGGCAACCCTGGCGCCGTAACCGTTAATTCGGCAAGGAGCCAGGCATAAACAGCAGGGAAACCGGGTGGAGCCGCGTGTGCGGCTCCACCCACCTTGAAACGGTGCATTGAAATGCGATCCGCCCGCAGCGTTGCAGCTGCGGGCACTGTTACAGCTCAGAAACCAGGTTCCGGCAGCAAACCCGACGGCAGAGGATTAACGCGATGACAAGATTTATGGTGGCCGTCTGCTTCTGTATCTATGCCCTGGCGGCCGTTACGCCCGCCCGGGGCTTCGACGGCGTCGACATAGCCACGGTCAAAAGGATGGCCGAAGACGGCAACGCGGATGCCCAGTCGAAGTTGGGCGTACTGTACGCCTCGGGGCTGGGGATGAAAGGCGACAAGGAGGAAGCGGTCCGATGGTACCGCAAGTCGGCCGACCAGGGGTACCCGGTGGGCCAGTGGAATCTGGCGTTCATGTACGTAAAGGGAGAGGGGGTCGCGGTCGATTACCATGAGGCGCGCGAACTTTTCCGCAAAGCTGCCGAGAGCGGCTTTGTCAACGCCCAGTATGACCTGGGGATGATGCTCCTCCAGGGGCTGGGCGGCAGGCAGGACCTAAAAGAGGCACAAAAGTGGTTCCGGGTGGCAAAAGACCAGGGCTACCAGGAAGCCGTCAATATACTCGAAGAGCTGGACCCGAAGTAGGCCTGGCATGTATCGGCCGTACCGACCACGACACTGACACCCAACTTTTGCAAAGGGGGATTACCCCCTGCCCCACGGAGGAAATGCTGCAATGAGTTTCTCAAAAGCGCTGCGTAAATCACTTATGGTAATGTCGCTATTGCCGCTGTTGCTATCGGCATGTTCGGTTTCATCGTCCAAAGTGTCGCCGGCAGCACCGACTGCCGTCCCCGATGAACTTAACAAACCGGTGGCCCGGGTAAACGACACGCTCATTACCCGTGCCGAGCTCGATCGGGCCAAGAAGGTCGTACTGGCCAACAAACCCGCCCTGGTGATCCCGCCGCTTTTGCAAAAGGAATTTGAGCTGCAAACCCTGAACCAGTTGATCAGTTCGGAACTACTGCTCCAGGCGAGCCGGAAGCTTGAGATAAAGGACCTGGACCGACAGGCGCAGGACCAGGTGGCCCAGATCAAAAGGCGCTTCCCCGACCCCAAGGATTTTGCCAGGGAACTCGACAAGATCGGCGTGGACGAGCAGGGGCTGGTTGAATCGACCCGCCGGGATCTGGCCATCGCCTACCTGGTCAACACGAGCGTCGCCGTCAACATCGAGGTGAGCGAAGCAGAGATCAAAAAGTTTTACGACGAGAATCAGGACAAGTTCCGCCAACCGGAACAGGTGAGGGCCAGCCACATCCTGATCGGCGTTGACAACAAAGCGGGCATTGAAGAAAGGAAGGCGGCCCGTACCAAAGCCGACAGACTGCGCCAGGAGTTGGCAAACGGCGCCGATTTTGCCACGCTGGCCCGGGACAACTCGACCTGCCCCAGCAGCAAGCAGGGAGGGGAACTGGGCTACTTCGGCAAGGGGAACATGGAGCCCCAGTTCGAAAAGGCCGCGTTTGCCCTGAAACCGGGAGGCTTGAGCGAGGTAGTGGAGACCCGCTACGGCTACCACATAATCAAACTGGCGGAGCGTAAGAGTGCGGGGGAAATACCGTTATCCGCAGCCAGAGACAAGGTAAAGAGCTATCTCAAGGCTCAGAAGATCAACGCGGCCAGTGAAGCTTTCGTCGGAGAAGCGCGAAAAAACGCCAAGATCGAAGTGCTTCTGTAAGGTGAAAACGAAGCGGGAACCGTTACGGAAATGCCTGGCCCGGGAATCGCCCCCCGGGCTTTTTTCATTTTAAAAAAAGGGGGAGCTCCAGGCCTGCGTCCGGAGGGAAGGTACTCCGGAAGCAGAATCATGACGCGCTGTCAAATTTACCTCTATAGATGTCGACACTTAGTGTCGGAATTCCTTACACTGCAACGCCAGCAAAGAGAACCGCCGTGCCGCGAGTCGGGTTTTTTTTACAGCCTTTCCGCCGTGTTGTGGTCACCGTCCACTAGCACCGCAATTCTGGCACCGTCTATGCTATATCCTGTTCGTAACCCGTTTCAGGTAGTCCCCGTTCTCGGAGCCTCGTTTCATGGCAGGGGATGTTTGTTCTGAGGACAACGGAGGTGGCGGTATGGAATACATGAGCTATGGGCAGGAATGCGTAATTTCCATGGTATTGCTGCTGGTTGTTTCGTCCGTAATCCTGGATTTGCTGCCTCTTTTGTACAAGCGTTTGCGCCGTGCATTTGCGGCGGCCCCCGTTGATTTCAGCACCCGGCTGACTCTGGTGTTTGTCGTCTTGTTCCTATTGTGACCAGCCGGTTGCCCCCCCCGGACAACTTCCGAAAAGGTCGGGCGCATGATCATGCGCCCCTGCGCTGGTTACGGACAGCCAAGTGCCTTATTATGTTTTGGACCTGACTGAAGCCTTAGCGTCAGTGACGGCATCCTCTTCATCGAAAAGCCCGCCTGATCAACGCCACCAACAAACGTCCGGAGCAGATGGTGAAAGAGCGCAGCTTCCGGGAGGATCTCTACTACCGGATCAACGTGCTCCCCATCCACACCCCTCCCCTGCGCGAGCGTCCCGGGGACATCCCGCTTCTGGCCGAGCAGTTCCTGATGCAGTTGAACGCCCTTTTGGACAAGCCGATCGGCGGCGGGGGGGCGCTGGGAGCTGCGCAACGCCGCCTGGCAGCTTTATGGCGCGAGGGAGAGCAGATGAACATATTGGCAATCGACCCCGGTTCGGCCTCGACCAAGATCGGCGTCTATCACCAGGGGCGCACGGTAAAGGCGGACATCGAGCATCCGCGCCCGGAGATCGAGCGCTTTGCCAGGATCGGCGACCAGTTCGCCTACCGCCTGGCGTGCATCGACGCCTACCTGGCCCGGGAAGGGTTCGCGGAGCTCGCCTTCGACGCGGTCGTTGGGCGGGGGGGGCTTTTGCACCCCGTGGCGGGCGGGGTCTACCTGGTGGACGATGCCCTGGAGCGGGACCTGATCCGCGGGGTGAGCGGCGAGCATGCCTCCAATCTGGGCGGCATGCTCGCGCGCAGCCTGGCGGCCCGCCACGGCGCCCCGGCCTTCGTGGTCGATCCGCCGGTCCTGGACGAGCTCTGGCCGGTGGCCCGCCTGTCCGGGCTTGACGGCATCGAGAGAAAAAGCATGTTCCACGCCCTGAACCAGAAGGCGGCGGCGCGCGACGTCGCCCGCGAGCTGGACCGCCCCTACGAGAGCCTGAACCTGATCGTGGTGCACATGGGGGGGGGCATCACCGCCGGGGCGCACCTCAAGGGGCGCGTGGTCGACGTGAACAACGGGCTGAACGGCGACGGTCCCTTCGCGCCGGAGCGCACCGGATCGCTGCCGGTGGTCGGCGTGCTGCAGCTTCTGGAGGATGGGGTGTACACCATCCCGCAACTGAAGGACCTCATCGCGCGCCGGGGGGGGATCTACTCCTACCTGGGCACCGTCGACCTGCGCCAGGTGGAACAGCGGCTGGCAGGGGGGGACGGGCGGGCCGGCCTGGTTTTCGACGCCATGGTGTACCAGATCGCCAAGGAGATCGGCGGGCTGGCCGCGGCCCTGGACGGCGCGGTGGACGGGATCGTACTCACCGGGGGGCTTGCCAAGAGCGGCCGCCTGGTCGCCGCGCTCGAGCGCAAGGTCCGCTTCATCGCCCCCGTGTACCTGCGCCCGGGCGAGTTCGAGATCGAGGCGCTCATCGCAGGCGCACTCCGGGTGCTGGAGGGGAGCGAAGAGCCCCGCATCTACCAGGGAGGAAATCATGAAGATCGGTCGTAATCTTCAGGAGGTGGTGGCCCAAAAGGGTGTGCCCCTGGAGGGGCTGCGGGTCTCGCTGGGCTGGGACCGCCGGACGCTGCGAAGTGTCCTCGACGATGAACTGGCCCCCTCGATCTCCGAGCTGCTGCGCCTGGCGACCCTGCTCGGTGTCGGCATCTCGCGCCTGATCTACGGACAGGAGCAGTCGGAAAAAAAGGCGATCAAGACCGGCAAGAACGAGCGGGTCGGGGTCAACCGCAAGGATTTCCTGCACTACGAGAGCCTGGCGCCCGCCTACGCGGGGCGGCACCTGGAGCCTTTCGTGGTGGACATCTACCGGGACCGCGCCACCGAGGTCGATGTGAGCCGGCATCCGGGGGAGGAATTCCTCTTCGTCCTGGAAGGGGAGCTGCAGGTGACGGTCGGGGGAGAGCTCTACCGGCTGGAGACCGGCGACTCCTTCTACTTCGACTCGGTGCTGCCCCACTCGCTGGCCGCCCTCACCCCCATGGCGCGCATCGTCGCGGTCATCTACAAGAGCGAGTCCATGCTGAACCTCACCAAGGGGCAGGGGATGAAGAGCGTGATCGAGGCGGCCCAGCTCTTGCCCCGGCAGAACGTGGTGCTGGTCTGTCCCGACCCGGTATCGCTCGCCGCGGTCAACAAGGGGATCGAGGAGGGGATCATCGAGCGCGCCTACCTGGTGGGGAGCACGGCGCGCACCCGGGGGAGCTGCGCGGCGGAGCTTTTGCACCAGAGGCGCTACGTCTACGTCGACGTGGCGGTCTCGGCCGGGAAGTACGAGGAAGAGGCGGCGCGCACGGCGGTCTCCGTGATCCGGGACGGTCAGGCAGACATGCTCATGAAGGGGAGCATCAACACCGCCTCCTTCATAAAGGCGGTGCTCAACCGCGACAGCGGCATCGGCACCGGCCGCAGGCTCTCCATCGTGAGCATCTTCGAGCTCCCCGGGGTGGAGCGGCTCATCTTTCTGACCGACCCAGGCATCAACCCGGAACTGTTCCTGCACAGCGACCCGAGCTCCGGGGTGGACATCATCGACAATGCCATCGAGGTGGCGCGCAGCCTGGGGGTGGAATGCCCCAAGGTGGCGCTGCTTGAGGCGAACGAGGTTCCCTCCGAGAAGATACCGACCACCGTTTTGGAGCAGATCCTGTCCAAGCGCCAGTGGTCCTGCGCCAAGGTGTCCGGTCCGCTCTCCTACGATCTCGCGCTCTATCCGGAGGCGGTTGCCAGGAAGGGGCTCAAGGGGGACCCGGTGGCGGGGCAGGCGGACATCCTGGTGGTGCCGCACATCTCCGGCGGCAACTTCCTCTACAAAAGCTGGGTCTTCACCATGGGGGCGGAGGTCGCCAACGTGGTCCTCGGGGCCCGGGCGCCCATCATCCTCACCTCGCGCAGCGACAGCGACGTCACCAAGTTTCTCACCATCTGCGCCAGTGCCCTGTACAGCCACTACCTGAACCTTGGCGCCGGCCGGCAGCGGGAACCCGCGGCGCCGGCACCATTGCCTCACGGTTGATCTCCACGCGGCGCCGCTCAGGCGCCGCTTTAGTTTCCAACCGGCGTTCCCTCCCCCCCCGGGCTCTACGGGGAGGCAAATGAACCAGCCCACGATGCCCACCTTTCCCGCGGATCAGCCCTCAAAATCTTGTGGATTACACAAAAACTTGAGGCCAAACGGATTCTTCCCCATAATTCGGTTATCCTCTCCTGTCGACTTAATGCCCGGTTATTATAGTGTAAATACCATTTCATATGTACTTTATGAGTATTGGCAGACTACTTGCTCCTACATAATGATCTCGGTCCTCGCGCCTGAAAGCGAGTTCTTATCATTTAATTGCCAAGAGGTACCAATGAACAAGGGCCTGTGTAGTGTTTTTTGCTCGACAAAAAGAGGATGCGGGTAAGCTGAATGAATTTAGCAGGTGACTCTAACTGTAGTAGCTATTCACAAAAGGAGATTGCATGAAAAGATTTGCGGCATCGAAGGCTTATCTAGGCATATTGGCCATTCTGAGCGTTTTCATCGTCCTGCCGGGGCGCGGCGAATGCAGTGTATCGGACAATCCGGTCAGCGCCACAGTGAGTTCCACAGTCCCCGCCAATGCCGCCAAGGGGGTGGCGATCGGCAACAAACTCGCCGTAACCTTCAGTGAGGCGATGAACCCGGCAACACTCACCGCGACGACATTCACCTTAAAGCACGGGATAACGGCCGTTTCAGGGAGAGTGACCTACTCCGGCGTGACGGCGAACTTTGCGCCCGACAGCAGGCTCCTGGCCGGCACCGTCTATAGCGCCGCGGTTACCACCGGGGCCAGGGACCTGGATGGCAATGCACTGGCGCGCAACTATACGTGGAGCTTTACTACGGGCGCGAGCGCAGACGCCACCAAGCCGAGCGTGACCGCCACAACCCCTGCCAATGTTGCCGCGTCCGCTCCGGTCGGCAGCAAGCTCAGTGCAACCTTCAGTGAAGCGTTGGACCCCGCGACGGTCACCGCGTCCACATTTACCTTACGGCAAGGGGCAACGGCCGTTCCCGGCACCGTAGCCTACTCGGGCGTGACCGCGGTCTTCGCACCGGCAAACTACCTCCTGTCCGGCACCGTCTATACCGCCACCATTACCACCCGGGCCAAGGATCTGGCCGGCAACGCGCTGGCAAATAACCATGTCTGGAGCTTTACCACGGGTACGGCCCAGGACACCATGGCTCCCGACGTGACCCTGGTTAACCCGGCCTCTCTCGCCACAGGTGTCTGTATCAACAAGACCATTGCCGCAACCTTCAGTGAGGCGATGGACCCCTTGACGGTCAGCACGGCAACCTTTGTCCTGCAGCAAGGGGCAATGGCTGTTCCAGGCACCGTGGTCTACTCCGGTCTGACTGCGGTCTTTACGCCGACCGGCAATCTTGCGGCAAACACCACCTATACGGCCACGATCCGCTCCGGGGCCAATGACCTCGCGGGGAACGCGCTGGCAAATAACCAGGTATGGAGCTTTACCACCGACGCCGCCCTATGCCTCGCGCCGGTGAACCTCGGGACCGCCGGAAACTTCGTGATCCTGGCAAAAACGGGGGTCTCGACCACCGGGACCACCGTGGTTGTCGGGGATGTAGGAGCCAGTCCGGTCGCCGCGACGTACCTGACCGGATTTTCGCTGATCGCCGATGCCACGAATACCTTTTCAACCTCGTCGTATGTCACCGGGAAATTATTCGCAGCCGACTACGCCACGCCTACTCCCGCTGTCATGACCACGGCTGTAAGCGACATGGAAACCGCCTTCACCGACGCGGCAGGGAGAACAACCCCTGATTTTACCGAGCTGGGCGCCGGGAATATCAGCGGCATGACGCTCGCCGCCGGCCTGTACAAATGGGGAACCGGAGTTTTGGTGACCAACGCTGGCGTCACTTTGTCGGGTGGGCCGGACGACGTCTGGATTTTCCAGGTTGCCGGCAATCTCACGGTGAACAACTCCGCCATGGTTACCCTGATCGGCGGCGCACAGGCCAAGAACGTGTTCTGGCAGATCTCCGGCCAGGCGACCCTGGGAACCGCGGCCGACTTCAAGGGGATCATATTGAGCCAAACGCTGATCTCGCTGAATACCGGCGCAAAGATGAACGGCAGGGCGCTGGCACAGAGCGCGGTTACCTTGAACGCAACGGCGATCACCGCCCCGTAAGGCTCGCGCCGTCCGTTTAGAAGGCAGTTCAAGAAAAGGGGACAGGCTGATTCGGCCTGTCCCCTGTTTTTACTCCCCGCCATCCTCACCAGGAAAACCGGCAGCAGGCCAGCCATGGCCGGGCATTACGCGAAGCCGGTCTCTTCAAGCAAGATCCGGTTCCTTATCCCTTCGTTCCCCGGCCCTGATATTATTCGTGTCGCTCACGGCGGATGCCGTATTTGCCCATCCGGAAGCGCAGGGTGCTGGGGTTGAGACCGAGGATTACCGCTGCCCCGTTTTTCCCCTCGATGCGCCAGGCGGTTTTCCGGAGCGCCTTGCGGATGAGATCCTGTTCCAGCGCGGCGAGGACATTGACGTCCTGCCCGACCAGCTCCCCTGTCTGCCGAAACGGATCGAAACGGTCCAACACCTGCAGTGCGCTCCCCTGGCTGATGATCGCCGCCCGCTCGATGACGCTTTCCAGCTCCCGCACGTTTCCGGGCCAGTGGTGTTGCTGAAGGATGTTCATGGTGTCTTTTGACACGCTCTCTATCTTCTTGCCGATTTTCTTGTTGAATTTGGCAACGAAATGTTTGACGAGCAGCGGGATGTCTTCCGTGCGCTGCCTGAGCGGCGGCAGCGTGATGGGGAAAACGTTGAGCCGGTAATAGAGGTCTTCCCGGAACTTGCCGTTCCTGATCTCTTGCGCGAGATCGCGGTTGGTGGCCGCGATGATCCGCACATCCGTCTTGGTGGTGCGCGAACTGCCCAGCCGCTCGAACTCGCCGTCCTGAATGACCCGGAGCAGCTTACTTTGCAGCTCCATCGGCAGCTCGCCGACTTCATCCAGGAATATGGTGCCGCCGTCGGCCAGCTCGAAGCGCCCGATCTGCCGGGTGTCGGACCCGGTGAAGGCACCCTTTTCCCTCCCGAATAGCTCGCTTTCGACCAGGGCCGCCGGCAGCGTCGTGCAGTTGACCGTTATCAGGGGCCGGTGCTTGCGGGCACTGCTGCTGTGGATGGCGCGTGCCACCACTCCCTTGCCGGTGCCGGTTTCGCCAAGCAGAAGAACCGTCGCATTCATGGGCGCTACCTGCTCGACCTGCAGCAACACATGCGAGAGAAGGTCGCTGTTGCCGATGATCTCGCCGAAGTTGTACTCCCGGGCTACCTCCTGCTGCAGGTAGACGTTCTCGGCCAGGAGCCGGTCCTGCAACCGTTTTATCTCCCCGTAGCTCCCCTGCAGTGATTTCTCCGCCCTCTTGCGTTCCTCTATTTCCTGCCTGAGCTGCCCGTTTGCCCGGGTCAGCTCTGCGGTGCGCTCCCGCACCGTCTGCTCCAGCACCTTGGTGTAATGCTCGGCGGCCTTTTGCAGCAGACGCACTTCCAGCATGTTGTGGATACGCGTCTTCACCTCGACCAGATCGAACGGTTTGGCGATGAAATCCTTGGCGCCGGCCTGCAGCGCCCGCAGCTTGTGGCCCGGCTGGGCGGTGATCACCAGGACCGGAACGTAGCTCTGCGTTTCGATTGCCCTCAGCCCTTCCATCACCTGGAAACCGTCCATGCCGGGCATCTGCAGATCGAGCAGGATAAGGTCGTAGCGGTTCTTGCGGTAAAGCTCGCAGACCTTGGTCGGATCACACGTGGAACTCACGCAAAGGTAGCCGGCGTTACTGAGCATCTGCTCGAGCAGTTGCACGTTGGCCTGCTGATCGTCCACCACCAGGATGTTGGCATTGAGAATGTCGGCTGGGTTAACCATTAGCTCTCTTCCTTCATGTTCTGCGCAGCATCCGGCAGCAAAGTGCCGGACCGGCACGGGTCATGCCGGCTGTCCGTCGCCTCCGACAGCTCCGGCTCTTTTGCGATGCGATAGGCGTTCTTGCCCGCGTGCTTGGCCTGATAAAGGGCCAGGTCCGCGCTCTTCATCAGGGTGTCCGCATCCTCGCCATGGTCGGGATAAACGCCGACGCCGGCGCTGATGGTTATGCTGACGCTGCGCCCCTCGATCAAATAGGGTTGCGACACCGACGCGATCGCTCGCGCCGCCGCCCCGGCCGCATAGTCGGTTCCGCTTACGTGCCACAGCGCCAAAATGAATTCGTCGCCCCCCTGGCGCGCCACGGTATCCTCTGCGCGCACCGTTGCCACCAGGCGCGCTGCGACCTCCTTCAGCAGAAGGTCCCCGGCGCCGTGCCCCAGGGTGTCGTTTATCTGCTTGAAGCCGTCCAGATCCAGATACACCACCGCCATGGCACTTTTGTTCCTTCGGGCATGGATCAGGGCCATAGACATGCGGTCGGTCAAAAGCCGCCTGTTGGCAAGACCCGTCAGCGGGTCGTTGAGCGCCAGGGCTTCCAGGGCCTTGCCGTAATTGCGGGCCGCCTCGTGCAGCAGGCGGACTTCCAGCATGTTATGGACCCGCATCAGCACCTCGGCCAGATCGAACGGTTTGCTGACGAAATCTTTTGCGCCGGCCTTCAGCGCGCGCAACTTGTGGGCCGGGTTGGCGGTAACGGCCAAAACCGGCAGGTAGCCGTCCGTTTCGATTTCCTGCAGGGCTTCCATCACCTGGAATCCATCCATGCCGGGCATCTGCAGATCGAGCAGGATCAGATCGTAGTGGTTCTCGCGATGCAACCCGCAGACGGCGTGCGGGTCCCTCGTCGAGGTGATGCGTGCATAGCCGGCGTTCTTCAGCATCCGCTCGAGCAGCTGCACGTTGGCCAGCTGATCGTCAACGATCAGAAGACCGGCATTATGAAGATCGGCGCTGTTCATCATGACTGAACCTCCCGGTTCTTCTCGTCAGCTGTGCTCTTCGGCAAGCTCCAGCGCCTGGTCCAGCGCATGCATGAATTCGTTCACCTTGATCGGCTTGGTAAGATAGCGCAGGAACCCCGCGTCCAGGCCTCGCCTGATGTCGTGCGGCATGGCATTGGCACTGATGGCAAGCATCGGGATGTGTGCCGTTGCCGGGTCTTCGCGAAGTATTTTCAGCGCCTCGATCCCGCTCATGCCGGGCAGATTGACGTCCATCAGGATCACCTCCGGCAGATGGCGGCGCGCCATCTCGATGCCGAGCCTGCCGTCCCCTGCACTGAGCAACTGCAAATCGGGGCGCCGGGCGATGAGTTGCTCGACCAACTGCATGTTTGCCTGGTTGTCCTCTACATACAAAAGGGTGCGCACCCCTGCACCGTGCGGCACGTGCGCCTGAAGCGGCCCGGCCGCCACGTCCTGGCCGATGGCGCGCTGCGG
>Ga0209317_1000490_pt1 | contig 46671 bp, 37 predicted proteins | sample RifGroB2_FD_183994 | JGI IMG/M metagenome (GOLD analysis project Ga0209317, IMG submission 183994) | Soil microbial communities from Rifle, Colorado, USA - Groundwater B2 (SPAdes) (version 2) | ecosystem: Environmental > Terrestrial > Soil > Unclassified | place: Rifle, Colorado | collected... | reverse complement strand
GGCGCTCCCTTCGACGGGACTGGCGTCGGTAGGGTCTGGCCGCTCCTCACCGGAGAACGCGCCCATTATGAGCTGGCGTCCGGCCGGCACGATGAGGCTTCCCGCCTCATGAGGACCATGGAATCGTTTGCCAACGAGGGTGGGATGATCCCCGAACAGGTCTGGGACGAGGTTGATATCCCTGAACTTGAGCTTTTCAGAGGCCATCCTTCCGGCTCGGCCATGCCCTTGGTATGGGCCCACGCCGAGTACGTAAAACTGTGCCGCTCGCTCCAGGAAGGAAGGGTGTTCGATATGCCACCCCAACCGGTTCAGCGTTACCTGGTGGACAAGACCGGTTCTTCATTGGCGTTGTGGCGTTTTAACCACAAGTGCCAGGCCATGGTTACCGGCAAAATCCTCCGGGTTGAGACCCTGTCCCCTGCATTGGTGCACTGGAGCGCCGACGGCTGGTTGACTACCATGGACAAAGAATCGAGGGATACCGGTCTTGGGGTGCATCTTACCGATCTTGCGACCTCCAGCCTGGCGCCCGGGGTGGAGATCGACTTTACCTTCTATTGGCCTCAGGCTCCACGATGGGAAGGGGACAATTTTAGCGTCAGGGTTACTGGCCACGCTCCTGTTAAAACAAGGTGATTGCTGTTGGCAGAGTCCTTTTGACACTCGATGCACCACACTTTCACACCTAAAATGTCGGCGGTCCTGAAATGTCATTCATATCCAATCTGGTAAATCAGTTTCCCTATAGCGGGCTCTTTATTCTCCTCATTCTGGGGGCATTCGGCTTCCCTATCCCAGAGGATACTACTCTTATCTTTTGCGGGTTCCTTATTGCAACCGATGTGGTTATGATGCTGCCAGCCCTGTTGATTGTCTATGCGGGATTGTTGATTTCAGATTTGATCCTTTTCTATTTCGGAAAAACATATGGTCCATCCATCGTTAACCACAAAATTTTTCGTAAGATAATCTCACCAGATAAGCTATTGTGGGTGCAACGTAAATTTGATAAATGGGGCGTATTGTGCATAGTAATCGGAAGACACATCATTGGACTGAGAGCACAACTGCTCATATCAGCAGGTGTCATGAGAATGCCGGTCGCTAAATTCATCATAACAGACCTACTTACCGTCCCGATATCAATGCTGATAATGATCGGGGTGGGGTACGTTGGAGGAAACAGCCTTCAAATTGTCAAAAAGGATATCACTCGGATCGAACACCTGGGCGTTTTACTGTTTATTGTGCTGTTTGCCGGATACCTTCTGATAAAATTCTTCAAATCGAGGAAAGAATCAAAGAATTGATTCAAAGTCGGGTATAAATCGCACTGATTTCTGAGGGCGGGTGAAGTAGGGGAGGGGGGTGGTGAGAGCTAAGCGGTCCACCAAGGGCGGAGATTGAATATAAGTAAGACTTTGCTGTCTCTGGTTTTCTGAAATAGATTAAGGACTTTATGTCGCTGTAAGGGCTCTATTGCCGATATAAGGAAATAATTGCCTCCGGACAGTAATCCTCTTCTCCTTCTCCTTCTCCTTTAAAATAATACACATCATACTGTCCGGAGTCAATTAAGTCCTTACAGAAAATCGCGCTAACTAGCTTATTTTACATTGTGACACTTAGGAGGATATTTTGCTAAAGTTCTTACATTTTAGTCAAAATGTAGCCAATTCTCTAATAATCGCAAACAATAAAGTCCTTACATTTCTAATCAAAGTCAGCCGCTGGCCTAACCTACGTTTCTTCTCCCCGTAACCTGGCAACATTCACCTATCAATAACTCCCCGTTCTGAACCTTACGCCGCAACCACATATGCACTTTGATTGTTGCGTGAGTTCCCCAATGTTGAACAGAGTGTATATGAAATGAGTGCAGAAAGTTTGCTTTCCGCACCCACGGATAAAGCGTCTATTATTCCAGAGGGAGACAGTCGGACAGTCGAACGTCTCTTCGGTCTATCATCGCTTCTTCTTCCGTGTGAAATGGCGAAATATCCCAAATAATATCGTTGTTATCGTAGATTATTTGACGTACATTATCGAGGGTTTAATTTTCTGGACAGTGGACGATGGATGGAGATTCGTCAAGGTTTCCGGTCCTGGCCATCCCCCCAAACGGAATGTTGGCCAGAAAGGGGTCTATCCCCCGATTGACATTATTTATACCTAAAAGCCCACAGTATCAAGGGAATAAGGCAATCTGGCCTGTTTGACAAATTTTGAATCGCAGCTGAAAGGACGGGATGGCCAGATCTGGTTATGTTCGAGTTGGGCTCAGGAGACACGATTGAATAGGTTGAAAGTTTCGAGCTTTAGTGGAGCAATTAGTCATGAGATATCTGGAGAACACTTAAGTGTCATTTCAGAGCAATATCTTTGATTTTGAATGCAAAGATTTAGGTAACGGCAATCATCTCCATTTCATCAACATCCCAGCACTGGACGACGACGTAACTGCCCACATTGATGCAAGTATCGTTTCCATCTGCGAAGGTACAACAGATACAGACATAGCTACGATCAAGCAGCGGCTCATTGCATTCTTGACCCCTAAAAAGGGCTCTACAACAGAGATGGGAGCGATTGCTGAATTCTTCGGACACCTTTATCTGACCGAGATCGGCTTCAATCAAGAATTCTTGTTTCTAAATCTTGAGGAAGGTTCCATTAAGAAAGGCTTTGATGGTTATTACTCCCTTAACGACGAGGCTTGGATCTACGAGAGCAAGTCAGGCTCCATGGCGACCCAGGGGACATCGCATGAAACCAAGATCTCATTGGCCTACTCTGATTTGAAAGACAAGATTTCTGGTAACCCAGCAAACAATCCTTGGCAAAATGCGTACAATCATGCCAGTCAAATAGATGTGGGTACGACAGCAAGTATACGGCAGAATCTGAAAGCTCTTGCAAGGGCGTTCACTCAGGGAACACGTCAAGATATAGCCTCGTTCAACATCATTCCTGGTTCGACACTGTTCCTTGAGGGGGCTTGGACCGATATCGACATAGATGGTCTTGCCCCCAAACTTGAGAAGTTGATGACTACTTTTAGCTTCAGCAAAATCCATATGATATGCGTCAACAAGGCCTCGATTGACTTATTTTGGCATTATCTGGAGGGCTAAGGGTATGGAGAGCGCCGAAAAGAAAGCCATGACTAGCATTGGGAAGGAGGAGCGATTCCGCGACGTTCTCGAACAATTAACCGTTGGCAAAATCCTAGAGCCAGATGATCGAACGTATATCCTGGCCGCGGCCATACTGTTTATCAAGCGCTACCAACAGGACCTGCGTTATACCTCGTACGCGGACCTCGCCTATTACATAATCTTGAAGTATTCATTACAGCATTCGGATTACGCCCCACTATACGACTTCGCCGTCAACTTTGGGTTCTATCCAGTAGCCAAAGCCCTCCTCAGCAATGGTTTTTATGATGGCAACCTCATCACTAACTGTCTTGGAGATATTCAGCTTGATCGTTTCCGTAATGGAAACGATGATACCCTCACACTGGAACAGCACATCGCTAGTTCATCTTTCCTGAATGAATCTGCTCAAGAAGCTTGCTACTTAGCGCCAACATCTTTCGGTAAAAGTTCTCTCATTGTAGATCAAATCAAGAGATTAGGTCATCTACCAAGAAGAATAGCTATTCTTGTCCCAACAAAGTCGCTACTTATGCAGACCCTTCAGATGATAAGGAAGGCGAATCTCCAGCGAAAGATGATGATCCACGATGAAATGTATAATGGAGAAGATTCGTTTATCGCTGTCTTTACCCAAGAACGCGCGCTACGTCTGCTCATAAAAAATGACACTTGTTTCGACTTGGTCTTTGTTGATGAAGCTCACAATCTTCTCAAGCGGGACAACAGAAGTATTCTCCTTTCTCGGGTCCTAGCCAAGAACCGCGCATTGAATCCTGATCATCGGGTGCTCTACCTCTCTCCCCTTCTTCAAGATGCCAACAATCTCCGATTGGCCCCCGACCAGAACATCTCTTCACATGTCGTTAGGTTCAACGTTAAGGAACCAGAGATATACGAATTGCGACTTAATAGGGAAGTGTATCAGTACAATCGATTCGTGGGCAAATCTTACTATCTGCGGGAGGGGGTAGAAATAAAGGATTATCTTTTAGCCACCTCGGGTAAGAAGAACTTTGTGTATAACTATCGGCCAGTGAAGGTTGAGCAGCTCGCGGGTGAACTCTGCGAAATGGTTCCTCAGATCGAGCCTACGAATGAAGTCAACGAACTGGCGGATATACTGGCTAATGAAGTACACCCAGAGTTCTACGCCATTGAGCACCTAAAGCACGGGGTCGTTTATATACATGGTAAGCTTCCCGACCTTGTGAAGGAGTATCTAGAGTTTAAATATAAAACTCTGCCTGAATTGAAATATGTTGTTGCCAATTCGGTTATTCTTGAAGGCATGAATTTGCCGATAGACACACTCTTTATATTCAACACCTACTCTCTTCAAGGCAAGGAGCTGATGAACCTAATAGGTCGTGTCAACAGGCTCAACACCATATTCGGACATGCCGAAAACAGGTTAGATCGGCTCTTACCAAAGGTGCACTTCATAAACAACGAGGAACACAATCGCATTGGGAGTAAAATGGAGAATAAGATAGCGCTCCTCAGGAGCCGCGTCTTTGATGATAGGATAGAGAACCCAATACTTGAGGCGTTTAATACTGAAGACTACTCGGGGGCAACCGAAGACAAGGAGAAGTACGTTAAAAAAGTGACCGCAGTGCAGGAAAACGAGCGTTTTCTAACAGCTGCGCCGGGGAATAAAGAGGATGAAATCAAGGCATATCTAATCCAATCAGGGATTATCGAGTTCTACTCTGATCCAGCAGAGGTAATACATCGGTTCATTGCTGAATCACCTGCTCTTGCGATAAACCCTCCGGAATCTTGGATGGCCGCTCCCATGATGGGCAAGATTGAGTACCTTTTCCTGCGAGACATTGAAAGCGTAGCTGACTCTGAAATCAGCCGTCTGTCGCACGTTGAAACTAGGAATTACTACGAATCGCACATATTGATAGCGCAAAAGAAGGCGCTGAACGAGAACATCAACTCGCAGATTCGGCACTTCAAGCAGAAAGCCAATTCAAATGACAGTAAAATGTATTTCGGAAAGTCATACGGAGAGGAACCTTACGAAACGGAATTATATCGCCCCTCCAAAAACACCTATGTCGACCTTGCGAACAAGAATGATAAGCAACTTGTCAATCTAGCCGTGGTCAAGCTCAAGATGGAAGATGACTTTGTTAGTTTCAAGGTTAACAAGTTCATAGTGATGCTGTTTGACTACGGCTTGATTTCGGTTGATGAGTACAACCGATATATCTATGGCACAATTGATCAGAAGAAGATCCGTCTGACAAAATACGGCCTGAGTGTCGGGATGGTTTCGAGACTTGAAGAGGACGGGCAACTCAACAATCTGGATTTCGACGAATTCAATAACCTTCGAGCTACGCCAGCACTTGAGGATTTCCTCCTGACGGTCAACGATTTCTACAGATTTGAGATAAGGCGGTACATAGGCTGACACGCCCCTGGTGCCCAACTAGGCGGTTCACCAGACGCTCGCAATCGCCGGTTTACTATTGGTAATCAATGAATAAAATATTAGCGGTAACATATATTTGAACAATTCACATTGTCTAAACGGAGAAATCTATGGCAAAAGCGGTTGAACTTCCAAGCCAATATTTTAAAACGCAGAAAGCGGCTATGCAATTTTTCAAAGACATGCTTCACAGGTATAGTGAGGGGCAAATTTTAAATTCCGATGATTCTAGACTACTTTGCGAATTACTTTATCGGCACCCTGAAGCTGAAGACAAAATAGGCCAAGGAATCAAGCACTTTTGCCGAAGTACATCACCTGAGTACCACACACCATGTTTCTTCATTGTACGAACCGACGATCAGGCAACAGAATTTTCATACATCAGTTGCATAAAAGGAGACGCTCCAACTACGGAACAACTTTTTTATAGAGCTTGCAGACACGCAGTTTCTGACGAGTTAATAAATCAAAAAAATGAAGTGTTTAGAAAGGGTGGAGGTAAGTTGGCTTGTAGCGAAACTGGAAACTTAATTACCAGCGAGGAAGCGGAGTATCAACATCTTATGCCAAAGTTCAAGGACATTGTCAGAGATTTTATAATTTACAATAACATAATCATCACGCCATGTCTTATCTCTCACGGGGCTGACATGCAGGATGTGGTTCATTTCACAGATCCTAACATGGAGGAGGAGTTTAAAAGGTATCATACCATCAAAGCAACCCATTTTAGAATATGCAGAAAATACCTGCGGTAACTTGCTACTGGGGCAGTGCTGGTGGACAAGGTTAGCATCGGTGCCGTGACGAGTTCCCACCTTTACCGACGCCATGTAACTATTGCGCGGTTGCCGACCTGGCCGTCAACAGCATTACCGGTTCATCCAATTGGACTAGGGGTAACAGGTTGAGGTACATCAAGAAAAAGATCATTGTTATCGGAGAATGTTTGAGTACATTATCAAAGCTTAAAATATAAATTTTCTAGGACCGCGACTGAAGCAGAGTGGTGTATAAACTGCTCAGGTTCTTCAGAATGGGCATGACTATGGGAGACTTAAATGCATTTTGAAGAGATAAAGAATGAAGTAATTCAGATCATTGGATCCGCCGATGGACATTTTTTAACTGCATATCAAATCTGTCAACGGCTACAGGTAACATCCGTACCGTTATGGGAAGCCCTTGTAGCGGAATATCCTTCTGCAAACCCTGCAACACCCATGGGCGAGGGCACCGGCCGGCAATACTCGCCAGCATCATTCGTTGCCAACGCATTAAAGCATTTCATTGCGACCCGCTCGGTTCCACGTCTTAGGCAAGAAATTCTCGAGTGCGAAGGTGTTTCCTTCAGTGGGGTCGATCCCGGTTTCACCGGTAATGTAGTTGGCATCTGGGCTATAACCTAACCAAAATATTGAGGAATTCTGCGGTGAATGAAGGCTCTGACTCTCCATCATTACACGAAGTTTCCAAAAGTCCGGCTGGTCGCCGGAGCCCGGTTAAGCCAGGCACTGGCGTTCAGTAACTAAAGGTATTTGACGCTACGTATCTTGGGCAGAGAAGAAAGGCAGTGGGCTAAGGATAAAAGGTCACAATCAAGGCTGTCGTTATGCTTTTACCAAAGTTGGTATATCCGTTTGGAGGACACAATGAAAATTGTTACCTTTAATCTGCGCACAGGCGGGAGGAGGGGCACTAACAATCACTGGAGAAAAATTTTAAAGGATCTTTCACCTGATCTGGTGCTAGCGCAGGAGACCTATAGTCCAGAAAGCTACTTCCAGCCTGAGGAGTTCTCACGTAAGGCACAGTCGGCTATCTGGACGCCCATTAGTAAATGGGGCAGCGGTGTGCTCTCTACCCGGCACCATATGACTCCAATCGCAGTACCTGAATTCGAAGGCTGGGTGACTGGTGCCCGCATTGTAGAGTTCTCCTTAGTGGGAGGCCCACCTACGCCCTTGTCCGTTTTCAGCCTACATACACCTTCTCCAGGTCCATACCCGCTCAGACTGGACAGAATACTTGATCGCATTGGAGATCTTGCCTTGGACACTGATCTTCTGGTCGGAGGCGATTTTAACATTAATACAGCAGTTAGGCACATGTCGGAAGACATAAGAAATTACGACGATAACCTCGCTATCATTGATCGGCTAAGGCGAGAGTTCGGGCTTGTCAACGCTTGGCAGGCTGTCCACCCCAACACGAACCTTCCGCAAACATTGAGATGGTCTGGCGACCAAAGCAAACCGTACCACTGCGACGGGCTGTTTATTCCCGTAGCCTGGCTGCCTCGGCTCAAGTCATGCGAGGTCCTAGCCGGAGACTGGAAAGATATGAGCGACCATAATCCTATTGTCGCTAGTTTCGAAGAATGGGAGGTTAGGAGGTGACCTTGGTGGGGGATGCTTGGGAGGCGCGAGATGGAAGATTACAGCGAGGAAATAGCCACGTATAGCGGGAGCAAGGAAGCAGAAAGGATGCTTGCCATTGTTTGCGAGTCTGATCTTCCATCGCTCTTGCGGCTTCCCTCCCTTCTCGCTCTGGCTGTGTGGGCAGTGAATAAGTTAGAAGCCTTCGGCCTTGACAACTCCGAAGCGGAGGAAGCCTTGGGTACCCTGCTGCTATCCCCCCGAAGGGCGGTCAGGATTTTGCTGTATTGTCTTCCAGTATCGAGGCGCAGCCCTTTAGTTCTGCACTAAAATCGAGCCACATGGAGCAGAATATACGCCCTTTGCCATCTTCGCCGTACCTATCGTCTATGAAAATCAGGTGTTGATGATCGTTAGGGCGGGTCATGGAGGACAAAGGCTCCCCGTGGTGGAAGACCTTCATGGTGAGCATCGCTTTCTCCGTTACTGATTCTGTTTCAAGGAATACATTCCTTGGCTCATTCCTGCCTCCATAACACATCGCGCTTCTTTTTTTAGGTCCTTCTCTTCATTTCCGGCCTTTTCCCCCGCCTCTACTCCTCTTTCTCTCGGTGCGTAACAGGGACTTGGTTCCCTTTCGATCTGGCTGATTCAACCGCCTGTGTGGCCTCGTCTGGGTTTTCGCTCAGCCGTAATAACAAAATCCAGAGGAAGCTTCCTGCGGGCTCATATTGCCACTACGACGGATCAGCAAGCGGGTCACCTGCCTCAGGGGACGTCGATGCAGAGAATTGAGCATAGTCTCGAACCATTTCTCCGCCGAGAGCAAACCGTTCAAAAAAGACCATGTCGCGCAGGACGTAGGGAAGAAGCATTACACAAATACACCGTGCTGAAGACGACCCAATTCATCGAGAACTTCCTGAGAGCCTGCGAACGAAGAGAGATAATCCAATGGACGCCTGAACCGAAAAACTTTGTTCGGGTTTTTTAGCCAGATTTTTGCGTTTTCCGACGACTCCATGACTTCCACCGTACGTTCGTAAACATTGTATACCATCAAGATGTGATCGGACAGATGAGGGTTAAGTGTCCTATTCCGGTAACGCGCAAGAGTACGCCGTGAAACGTGGATGATTCGACATACTTCGTCGATGGTCAAATCAAGGACCTCAACAAGAAGCTCAACCGTATAAGAGGGAAGGCCTCGTTCCACAATTTCCAATGGAGTTAGGCCGCTGTACTGATTTCCCAGTAGGTCTGTGATAGTTGCATTACCCATAAGTTCCAAGTCCACGTGCTAATATTTGTCAGTCATAGCGTTACATCGTGTTGCTGAAAGGGCTGTTCAGGTACCAGCTGTCTTAAGGTGGAACTCAAGAAGTACCTTGCACCATCTGGTTTCTACCCATCGACAAGCACGGTGCCGACCTGCTCTTCCAGGTCATAAGCCAGCGCTACGAGTGGAGTTCCACGGTAATAACCTCAAATCGAGCATATAAAAATGGCCGGAAATCATTAACAGCGACAGCACCCTTACCTCGGCCATCCTAGATCGGCTGCTGCATCATGCGGAAACATTGCTAATTGAGTGGCCAAGCTACCGCATGAAGAACCAAATTAGCCCGAAAAACGGCGCTCGGCACCACGGTTAAGTGGAGCGAGCGCCTTCCGCATTTTTAAAGCGCCGCTTTTGCTACATGCTCACAAGTCCGTTGACAATTTCATCCAGATTGTCCCCCGGTGTTCAGCAACAAAAGCCTTCTGCAACTTATGATATTTTGTAGTCGTTCACTTCTGAATCGAGAAACTGATAAATAGAGGCTAGACCTTCGATTCCTGTTTTCATCGTTTCCAAAGGAGTTGGTCCAAGTTCACCATTGTACTTTTTGATCCAATCGTAAACCAGACTTGGATTTTTAAGATAAAGTATTCTCAAATTCTTGTGTATTCCCAGCAAATAGCCTGCTCGCTTGAGCACCTCCTCGCTATCGGGTAATGGGGCGCCATGCTCGTAATCCTCTAGAAGTTTGTGGTCAGAACTGTCAAGGCCGAGAAGGGCAAGTTTATCATTGGAAGATATTCTCCATAATTGGAATAACCTCATGATCAACCCGGCCAGCTTACACCGGTCATCTGTGCTGACGGCTATGCTTTCGGAGTTATCCACGCGATGTTCCTTTGTGAATTGACTGGATCTGGACACACCTGTCTTTTCCACGCCAGGAAGATCTTCGCCATCCCTGTGTAGGTCTAGTTCCACTTCTTGCAGTGGCGACCGAGCAAAAAAATCTGAAAGTCGCCTTTCTGGTTCTACTGGCTCGTCTCCCTCCGCATTTCGTGAATTACGTAGTATCGGCCGCGGTGGAATTGGAAGATCCTCGATCCGTTCCCTGAGTTCAGAGATCTGGTGATTTCGATTCAACTTTAAAATTCTTGTTTCTTTCCCCGTGAATTTCTTCTTCATCTTGTCTTCATCCTTATTTCTCACCCATATTTAATTTAGGGTGGTAGTTAGCATCTCCTACTAGCAGAATGCTGGGCATAAGACTCGGGTTCATCAGATAGCTCAAGCATCGCTGCCAGGTGGTAGTATGGCTTATCACTTACCTTCTATCCTGTATCTCCCTAAAAATCCCGAGTAGCGTGCCAGTTGAGGGGGTAAAGCCGTACTCGGCCTCGATTTTGGCAACCGTGTCCGGCTCTTCGCTTCTACCAACCATGTCGGAGAGTATGCTCTCATCGCTGATCGCATACTGATCAGGAGTCATGTCGAAGATCCTCAACATGAATTCGCTGGCGATGTCAGCGTACTTCTCGACTTCGGCCGTCGAAGCGGACGTTATTTTGCTCCCGGAAAACCCGCCGCGTCTTATCCAGCAATTCCCCTCGATGGAGAATGTTATTTGGATCGGCCCTTTGCCCGGCAACCGCATAAGGCTGCGCAGTTGCGAAATCTTGGGGATTTTTGGCATAACCTCGCCACATGCAGTGCATCTTCTGACGATAATATTTTTCAAAGTGACATCTGGGATCCCTGACTCAACGTAAGGGTACTCTTCCCTTGCTTCTAACATCTCGGCTTTTTTGCAGGTTGGGCAACGCATACCCCTCTCCTTGTCAGCGCAGCGTCAGTATCCGTCGCATATTCCAGATTGACCGGGAAAAGACCGGGCACGTAATTATCCCCGGAGGGATGGCAGGAGGAGCTAGCTATCTACCCTTCTTTCCCTTTTATGAAGTGCCTTGGCACATAGTGGTAGACGAGCGAGCTGATTGAAGATCCTTAGATTCAAACCCGCTTTTTTAGCTACAGCGGTTTTGGCAGTACCTTCTCCTAGTCTCCCAGCTGTCTCGGTAATTAAAAGGCTCCATTCAGCGTCACGTCTTTGCCAGTCGACTTTGAGTCTTGGGGGCTGTTTTTGCGCTAAAATCCACTCTTTGTCATGTTTTCTCAAGAACTGGTAGAGTCCGTAGTTCTTCTTCCGAGCTACCGTCACCCTGCGGTCAGGATCTCGGTTAAGAAGTTCCAGCCATTCTTTACGTGCTTCAAGAACTTTGCTTTGTGGGTCTTCGCATTCCTTGCTCCCTGCATCGAGAATCGATTGTAATTGTGATGAAGTAAGGTGAAGTGCCTTTGCTGTTTCACCGATGGTTGAACCTGATTGCAGCATTGTTTGGGCATACCTGTAGCGGGTACAGCCATATGAGGATATCTTCACTACAATCGGCATTCGCGGGTTTCTGGCGTCCAATCCGTCGGTGGTGAAGGTGAACCCGCACGAGCATTGAGCACGGCCGTAACACGTCTTATCCTGCCTGCTCCATATCGACAGCTTCTTTATGGGGAAAACCTCGGCATGAGCGACGTAAGGATTGGGGCACATCCACGGGCCCAGACCAAAGGGATACGCTGAGCATATTTGGGGCAAAGACTCGAGATAGAGTTGGACAAGTATATGCTCGAGGGGATGAAAGACCTGCTTTCTGTTATTCTGAAACATATTCCAAACCCAGGGCACATTGCTTCCTCCTTCGGTAAGCACACCGAGCTTTGCAAGCAACGGACTTCCGTAATGGACAAGAAAATGTTCCACGAAGACTCTCGGTGAAAAAATGCCCGGTATTTTATGCACTCCCCTTTCTAGAGCTGCTTCGCGATATGCAGTGCCAGAAAAGTTGCCATCCCACATCAATCTTTTACCCAAGAGGAAATCCCTGCACCGTTTGGCAATAGTTTGGACTAGCTTGATATCACAGTCTTGGAGAGATTCAGCATTGCCAACGGTAGCCGACGATGCATCAATGCACTCCGTAGCGCGGGGCTGAATGTGCGCACTCGTCGAAATGAGTGGTGTGCCATGGTCTGGACAGACGAGCACCCCCGGCAATTGGTGAACCCTGCGCCAGTAGGTCTCCTCGAATTCTTGCTGATCACTTTCCGTGCACTGCGCACATATACGCAAAAATGCCGGAGGCGCAACTCGATAAGCTTTGGCTCCGATTGCGCATCGGCACTGCCCTGAGATAAGAGCTTGCTTTCGATTCTCTCGCGTCAGTTCTGGAAGGAAAGGCTCATAGTAGGGGAATAGTGTCATTTTTCTCAGGATTGCTTCCCCTGATATCCCCCAACAGTATCTTGTCCTTTCGGCCACAGTCGCCAAGGATCCCGGCAGATCAGCTCGAAGTATCAGGAAGCACTTTCCGAATAGGACGCATGACAGCTTGTGGACCCTCTGGTGTGCTTGGGAGCAGTATCGTGCCAACACGCTGTAGAGCAGCTCATCCTCATAAGGACACGGTAGATAGACAAATTCCTCCTTCGCCATGTCTGTGTCTCCTGATGTACTCATTCACAAAGTGAATCTACATACGTTTCCAGTCGTTTTTTGTCCTTCTTCAACCGAATATGCCCCTCGTAAAAGAGTTGGTTCCGCTTCGGCCTTATCCCCTGTGCTTTTGCCTTTTCCGCCAGGTACTTTAGTCGCCGCATTTGAAAGGCGTCGCTTGTCTCACGCATCTCTCGCAGAACTTGATGACATGTCTGAAGTTCTGCGCGGAGTGACCAGGCAGAAATACCACTTCTCCTCAAAATGGCCCGCACCGACACCCGAGTGGGAGGAAGTTCGCTTAGAATGGACTCCGCCGCTGCTCGAAGTCTCGCACTTAGGGCGGCATCTTTTTCCTTCCAATGCTGCTCGTTATATCGATCAGGCGCCGGATGTCGGGTCAGGGGAAAGGTACACGACAAGTAGTTGGGGTCTGATTTCTTGATCTTTTCGTAGAGGCGTGGGTTCCGTCGACGCGCTTCATTGACGGCGTGATGTGTCGTAGCGTTCAGCACCTCGCTCCACTGACGTCTCAATGAGGTCGTGGAGTTTTTCGAAAGTGAATGGCCTTTTAGGATACGAATTATCTTCCCCGCTGGAACCTTAACAGCGAAAGCGATTTGTATAATATCCATGCCCCTGCTATTCATTCGCCTGATCTCTTCTTCTAACGACGGACCGTATTCCACCACCTTGTGAACAACCGGCATCGATGGGTCCGATGGCTCCGTTGTGTAAAACTCAAAACTGTAGCCGCAGCAGCATGTGGTGCGAGCGAAGACGTTCTGGTGGGTATCTCGCTCAACGACCACTCTCTTAATCGGAAAAGAGGTTTTGTGCTGACCTAATTGGTTGGGGCATTTCCATGGCCCGAGACCAAAAAGGATTGCTTTAGTCGAATCTCCGGGTACCGACGACAAAAATTCCTGAATCACTGCATGAACCACCGATGGAAATGCATGCTCCGTATGAGAGAAGAAAATTTTCCTGACCCAGACTTCAGTATTACCAAGACCGAATGTCCTTATGACGGTGTCACTGAACATTTCCTTAAATTTTAGGAAAATTTGGTGCTGACATCCTTTTAGTTGGCTACACAAGCCTTTCTCCACTGCTATCGTTCGATAGAGCGATGGATCGGCATCCTGCCACCGAGGCTCGACTTGTCCTTTCAGCATACTACGGCAGCGGCGGGCGATGGCCAGCAACAGTTTCTTTTCGACTCGATTTAGGTTGAGTAAGGTTTTCTTCCCTATACGAAGTGTTGCCTCTGTGGGGTTCACAAAATCAGCACCGGTAGTCGTATGGCTAAGCGTTACTTCGATTAACTCTTCACCATGCTCAGGGCAGAGGGCCACCCCTTTCATCTGATGGGATCGTTTCCAGTACGTTTCCCCGAATTTAGCCATATCAGCTTTCCTGCATTTCGTGCAAAATCGCAAGGCATTTGGCACCAACCTGCTCACCTGAAATCGGACGACGCCAGATGGAGTTGCGGATAGCATGCCCTCCATTACCTGTTCTTTTTTAGGAGAGGGGGTGAATGCATTATAATAGGGATACATAGTCAGCCGGCTGGCGATGTCGTGGGCACTCATGTGCCAAATAGCCCAGGTACAAGCCCCTGGGGAGAAAGGGGTTTAGCTCGGATTCACCACCGAAGAGGCTTATTTTTAGGCTGTAAATATGCCTGGTCCGGGAATAGTCAACATAGCGGGCGACGACGCTATACAATAATTCGTCGGGATAGGGCTTAGGCATATAAATGGTCATGAGTTTTTCCTCGTCTTCGGAGAAAGCCCAGCTGTCTGGAGGCCCTGGAGAGGTGTTTCCCTCGAGGCTTTTGCCTGTTCAGCTATCTGTTCCAGCGATCTGCGGTGTGAAAAATCCTCTTTTACCTGTGGGCTTTCAATGCTTAAAAGAAACTGGTTTACCGCCTTGTCGGCATTGAGCAACGGATTCATGTGAAACATTTTGAGGACCTCATGTTTGTAAGATGCCTTGTCGTACCCCATCCTTTCAAGGGCGGAAAAGGTCAGATTTATTTCCGGCTCGCATGAGGGGGCTACCTGGGGTGGGGCTGATGGTGGCATCACCTCTCGCGGTTCCGTCAGTGTCATGTAAATCAGGTCCTCATATTTCTTGGCTTCCTTTTGCGACCAGAACTTTCTCGGATCTCCGGTACTTTGACGAAGTGACTCGAGCATTGGTTGCACCAAAACGAATTTTTTTTGTGCCACCTGTTTGATGACTTCAGGGGAGATCTTCTTGTTGTTTAAGAGCGCCTCCTTCTGGGCGAGTTGGAACAGTCGCACCACCAACGCATGGATTCCCTGTGTGTGAAAGTACATCGCCTCGGATATCTGCTCAGAGAGTTCGACAGGCTCACACCACTGGTAGTTCCAAAGGCTCTCCATGAACTGCCCCCACAGTCTGCTGTTTTTATGCAGCCTGTCCCATACGAAGGGTGTCCCAACTCTTCTAGCCTGCCTAAACGCCAACTCGCACAAATCCATAGCCCGTATTGTCCCAACATAAACTATGGGAATATGGATTACGTTGTTGAGGGTTACCAGATAATTCAACAGCACAGCATCATTATTTTGCCTTGCATCGAGAAGGTGCTGAACCTCGTCGATTACAAGCATTCCCAGATGGTGGTAGGCCGACAGGAACGCAACAGCCAGAATCAAACCATCTGTCGCCAGGGCACCATACTGGTCGAGATAGGATGAGCCGAGAACGCTGTCGAATTCCCGGATCACTGACAAAAGAAATTGCTTCATTGAGCCATCCGGAGGGCAATTTTCCGAAAGCCATACCACCTGAGTTGTTTTGTATCGGGGGTGATAGATGGCTTTCGGAAAATAGGTAAGAGCCCGCTCTATTACTGTCGATTTACCAACACCGGAGCACCCAAAGAAGGAAAACCCAGGATGGCTAGTTGGCTGCCAGGGATAGAGCGGTTTGAGCTCTCCTTTACTGGCATTTTGATAAAATTTCACCAAAGCCTTTCTGTATTTCGATGATGCAAGATTTCTGAAGGTATATCCTGATGGAATAGACAGAAATAATTGTTGGATTACCTCGAAGTGATTGGTAAGCGGCTCAAGGTAATTCTGATCGAGAAGGTCTATCATTTGCAAACGACCCCATTTCGAAAGATCCCCTCGCATCTCGGGAAAATGCCCAAAGGTTGAGATGAGGTCCGTGGCATCGCCGACGGCAGGCAGTGCTTCGATAAGAGGATTCCCTTGGTGCTCAGGAATTTCTACCTTGTGATAACGAGCCCGGACCACCTGGGGTACCGTTTTAATTGTCTTTGTGGTTGCCATGGTCTGACTCCTTTTTACGACGCTCCCTCTCCTCCTTCAGGAGGTTGGCAATGTTGTCGTCGTAAGTTGAATTGGGAGGGATCTCCTGCGTTGGAGGGACAGAAGCATCTGTATTGACTCCCAGGGCGCCAAGGATGGAGTTCTGTTGTTGCTGTGCAGCCTTTTCTTGTGTCCTGGCCTCCCGGATGTGTCTTGTTTTCTCGGTCTTGCAGCGCTTGTCGGTTAGGTCAAGCTGCCGTTTTTCTTTAACAGCATGTTCGAGTATTTCCCTGCTGGCGCTTTCGTGGGTGATTACCTCTGACTGCCGGTCGTTGTTTGCCGCTGCAACGTTTTGCTTGTTCGCCTCTTGAAGCTCCTCGATTTCGAAAAGGGATTTGAATTGGTAATCGATCATTGACTGTATAGTCTGGCAGACCTCAAAACCATTGGGCAAATGAGGGTCCAACAGGAGAATGTATTTCATGTCGAATGGCACCATTCCGATAGTGACATCCCATTCACCTCGGCGTGCCCGCGCAAACCATTCCTGTTTGTAGCTAGACGGCGACCTGTAGTAAACCCCCTTGTAGCGGATGCCCTTTTCAGTAACCTTAGCTTTGTCTCGGTGCATGACATTGATCATAGTCTTCTCGATGCCTAGTTGATTCAGTATGCCTGACCGGTTTACGATACCCCAATTCCACACGTCCAGAGGGGCAGGTGGGAGACCTTCCGTCACCATCTCCGGTGGAGGTCGGAGGTCCCTGATGGGGGTCATGTTGTGAATCAGCACCGCACGGATAAGCATTTGAGTAAATTCAAAGAGGTTGAGGGTTGCATTTAAGCGAATGTCTTTTACCCCGCGAACATCTTTGAATTTGTCTTTTACAAAGCCTGGTGCGAAGTCACCGAATTTTGCTTTAATGATCCCGAATCGCCTCTCTACAAGAGCTTTGAGGTCTGGTCGGCCTGCTGTGACATTGAGGATGTCGATCCCAAGGTTATCGACAATATCGTTGCCGAGTCGCACGCTCATCAGTTCTCCCCGATCGGCCAGGAGACGTTTAGGCGCATGGAATGATGGCCACTGATTTTCGGTAATATTGATCCCAAATCTTTTGCAAAAATCGACTTTCGGAGTGACCATGTTTATCAAAACCGTCATCGCTCCTGCCCAAGATGGTCCTTCAAATCCCGCCGAAACTCCTGTTATCAGCCGGCTAAAAACATCAACAAGAAAGTAGATTACTGGGAAGCCGATAATTCTGCGTCGATCAAACTGGCTGACCAATGGCACATTCGCCACGCTCGCATCGACCTGAAACTCATCTCCCGGGCCTTGAACCGAGCTGTCGGCCCAGCCCAATACAGCCCTTTCGTTCAAATCGTAATGCTTGGTGCCGTTACGCTTGCGGCGGAGGTATTCCTCCGGGTACTCAGTCTTAATGAAGTACTGAAGTTGTTATTCGGTCGGCTTGAGGTCTCGTTCCGCTTTGATGACCTCATCACCTGTTGCTGGGTCAAGTACCTTTTGTGAGTAATATGTCTCCACGACATAATTGATCGCACTACCAAGGGTAACGGTCCTTGATGACAGCCACAAGTCAGCACCAATAATGAGCTGTCGCCTGACCTCTTTGTTCACGTTAATTCCGATTCCCTTAGCGACGGTACGAGGTGCACCGACTTTTTTCGCCTCTGGTTCCGGATCCCTTTTGGCTATTCCGTTTAAGTTTTCCTCGCGCTTTTCGTCCATCCAATGTCCGCACCTCTCAAAATCAGGTCGCAGTGCCTCTCGAGTCATTCCCCGCTTAAGATATTGCTTTAGCAGAAAGGTTGAAGTTTGCCTCGATGTTCCAGGAATCGATGCGATAACACTGGAACGTTCACGTTTCGTCAGGAGCTTCCGAATGTCCTGGACATAAGGCTTTAGTAATGCATACCGCCTTGTCTGGACAAGGGACGACGGGCTATCATCTGCGATGACTGGTAGCGAGCCAAACGGGTCTACTACCGGCTTTATTTCGCCACTGTCGACTTGAGTCTGGAGTTCGTTGGAATTCCAGGGAATAGCCCAGTTATCATCGTAAATGTCGATGATCCAAGTGTTCTGGGTGCGACCATCGATGTCGACGACCCTGTACTTTCTCTGGTCTTTCTCCAAAACCATTCGGTTAACAATCAAAATCGTGTGTGTAGACATGTTTGGGAACCTCCCTAAAGGAAAATTCGGACATCGGAAGATCCTGTAGGTACACCGCGTTCAGGTCCACTGTTACCCACTTCCAAGCCAACATCCGACGTAGGGCACCGAGTGCGGTTCCCTCAGGAAACGATAGTTGGTGGTCAATCAACTTGCAGGTCATTTTCATTGGTACACATGGGTGGGTTAGGCGTTCCTTAGCGAGCAATGAGAAAATGGTTCGTTCGAGGTCATCTTTGTGATTCGGCTTACAGCTGCCATCAAAGATCCACAAGAGATTCATGCCGATCTGGTTCTTCACTTGAGTGTCCGTTACCAAAAACCAAGGGACCTGGCGCTCCTCCCAAAATCTCCTTTCTATCTCCAGCTTTTTGAGCACGGAGGCCTTGTTTAACGATTTTTCGGGTTTTGCCGCAATCGCAAAAAGAGTCAGTCCCTGAGGTGTTGCTACGGTGACCACAAAATCCGTCGTCACCACCCACAAGGTTTGTGAATAGGGATCGACAGGGTGTCTGACGCCGAGTGTCTTTGCTATCCGTATTGTCTCCTGTCTGGGTAGCGGGAATTGCTCCCTTATATCCTCTGCCTCCTCCACCTCTGCCCAAATACCCCAAATCAGGAAAAGAAAGGCCAGGAACTCTATGTCGCTAAACAGATGGTGAACTCGGTCCGTCTTCCACCAGTAGATGCGATGGCTCCGTCCCTTAGAGGAAAGATCAGAGACCAGAAACCAGGGTATGTAAGTCGTACCGGTACCCAATCCCCTACCTTCTCTCTCGAATCTGAGAATTCTATATTCTGTTAACCCATACTTTTTCCGGCTCATGACTCTCTCCTCGAGATCCACCTTGGCGTTAATGGAGCATTGGCTGCGAGGTGTGGGTAAACTTGAGGTAATTGAAACTGGGATCTCAGACATGTGCAGTGGTAGGCGGGTCATGAGATTTTATTGCACCCAGTTCCTATGAACGTGTTGCGGTACTATAGGTCAGTAGTTTTAACCTCACTGTCTAAAGTTAACTCTGATGATGATATTATTGATAATAATTTTTATTTCCACAATATAAAATTCTAATTGATTTTATGTAATATTGAATAGTATTACATGATATTGGGTGATATCAGGCAATATCAGATAATATCATGTGATATTATGTCAGTTGCCCTTAGCGATGTGCTTACCAGTCTCTTGACACAGTTGCATTTTAGATATGATGAATATTCAGTGAAGTTTGTAATAAAATCTAAAGTGGATGGTGGTGACATCGGGGGATGGGAAATGTGCGGGAGTAGCTAGATCGTACGGAGAGAAGAACTCTGATATCATTGAAGGGCACAGTGATACTAGTCTGACCTTTTAGTAAAAAAGCTTGTTTCGGCACAAAAAATATTATACAACCGGCGTATGAAAAATATTTTATGCGCTTGGCTGGGTAATACTGACCTTCGTGCAGTTGCCGAAGAGAATATTGTGGGCCTTGGTCCAGTTGCTCAAGCTGTGATCGCCCGTGACTTTGACCTGCTCGTCCTGCTCTGTAACTATCCTGAATCTAGGGCGGGAAATTACCTCTCCTGGCTGAATGATAAAAAGACCATCGCATCCGACCTGCACTTTATCAGTCTTTCCAGTCCCACCGATTTTGGCGAGATTTACCAAGCTGCTATAGCCACACTCAAAGCCATCCAGTCAGAGTATGGCAGCGACTGTTCTTTGACCTTCCATCTGAGTCCTGGTACCCCTGCTATGGCAGCAGTATGGATGCTGCTGGCCAAGAGCATCTTCCCGGCGGAGCTTTTGGAATCCTCTCGCGAGCAGGGGGTGAGGACAGCTATCATTCCTTTTGACATCTCTGCTGACTTTATTCCGGTTCTTCTGAAAGGCGCCGACGAAAAGTTGGAAAGAATGAGCGCTGGCCTGCCTCCGGACGCTCCCGAATTTAGCGATATCATCCACCGTAGTCCTGTTATGCAGCATATGGTTGCCCGTGCACGGCGCGTGGCTCTCCGTTCAGTTCCGGTCCTTATCGAGGGTGACTCAGGTACTGGTAAAGAGCTTCTTGCTCGAGCTATTCACCGGGCAAGCCCGCGCCACGCTAACCCCTTCATTGCGGTCAACTGCGGTGCCATTCCTGCCGATCTGGTAGAGTCAGAGTTTTTTGGACACAAGAAGGGAGCCTTCACCGGAGCGGTCTTGGACCGGAAGGGGTATTTCGAGGTTGCCCACGGTGGAACCCTGTTTCTTGACGAGATTGGCGAACTACCTCTTGCTGCCCAAGTGAAGATATTGCGGGTGCTTCAAGAGAAGAGGGTAGTGCGGGTTGGGGATACTGCCGAGACTCTTGTAGATGTCAGGATCGTCGCAGCTACCAATCGGCACCTCATGGTTGAAGTTGCTGAGAATCGATTTCGGCAGGATCTCTACTATAGGCTGGCTGTTGCCGTACTGCATCTTCCACAGTTACGCGAGAGGGAGGGGGATCTTTCCTTGCTGATCGATCACATTCTTGATAAGGTCAACCGCGAAAGCGTAGAAGAACCAGGGTATGTGCGCAAGAAAATTTCTGCCTCTGCAAGAAATCTTATGCTTTCTTATCCCTGGCCAGGTAACGCTCGGGAGTTGCTGAATGTTATCCAGCGAGCTGCGGTCTGGTCGGCCGACGAAATAATTACCGAGGAGGATATGAGAGACATTATTATCTTCCTTCCGAGTGGGCCTTCGAACAAAGATGATGAAGTTGTGCTGGGCGATGGAGTTAACTTGCAAGAAATACTAGCTTCTACCGCCCGTCTCTATCTGGAAAAAGCAATGAAAGAAACTGGTGGTGTTAAGTCCAAAGCTGCCAAACTTGTGGGGCTTCCAAATTACCAGACCCTGAGTAACTGGTTGGAAAAGTATGGCGTAGGGGAATGATGGCATAGCCGTTGCTCATAGGAGGGCATGACGGGAATCATGGAGTCCAAAAATTTCGAAATGCTTCGGGTAACGTGCCCCGAATTAGCTGCGCTTGGCGGTTTTGCCGAGCAGTATGCTGTACCTGATCCTTCGAGCGCTCTCGTGAAACTCCGGGCGTATGTTGAATCGATGGTTACCCGAATCTATACCTCTTATGGGGTGCCCCGTCCTTGGCAACCCACCCTCAACGACCTTCTCAACAACCACGCATTTTCCTCGCTTATCCCACCGGTGGTGCTCGACAAGTTTCACGCTATTAGGGTTCACGGTAATAAGGCTGCCCATGGTGAGCCTCAGAACACTCAGAAGGCCCTCTGGCTACTGAAAGAAGCCTATGATCTTGCATGCTGGTTCTTCGTGACTCAGTGCAACGGGAGTGCGGACCGCTGTCCCGCCTACAGGGAGATCACTCCGTCTGTCCTTGACGGCGATCTGGAGTGGAGCACCAAGCCGGAACGGAAAGCCGTTATTGAAAGACTGGCCGCTCAGGAAGCCCATATGCAGGAGCTTCTTCAGGAACTCGAGGCCCAGAGGGTGGCGCTTCAGGTGGCTGTAAAGAAGTCTGCGGAACTAGAGGTGCTCAAACGGTCAGGGAAGCAGGCTGCCGATGCCTTGGCTTTCGACGAGGAAACCACCCGCCTACGGCTGATCGACAGTATGTTAGTAGACGCGGGATGGCCGGTCGGCGCCAAGGGTGTCAGTAACGAATTTGTAGCTCAAGAAAAAGACGTTCAGTGGCAGCCAACTGTAACGGGTAACGGGCGTGCTGATTACGTCTTAATGGATGATAACGGTAAGCCGCTAGCTGTGGTTGAGGCCAAGAAAACAGCCAAAGACCCAAACATCGGACGGAAACAGGCGCAGATGTACGCTGATGGGCTAGAAAAGATGTATGGTCAGCGGCCGATAATCTTCTATACCAATGGTTTCGACCTCTGGATGTGGGATGACGCCCAAAACTCTCCGCCACGTAAGCTCTATGGCTTCTATTCTAAGGATAGCCTACAGTATCTGGTTAACTTCCAGCGTACCTCGCGCAAGCCGCTGGATGAGGTCACACCGAATCCAGATATCGCCGGGCGGCTCTATCAGCTGGAGGCGATCAAGCGGGTTTCAGAACGGTTCACTGCCGGCTATCGCAAGACCCTCATCGTCCAGGCGACCGGGACCGGCAAAACTCGCGTTGCCATTTCCATCACCGATTTACTGATCCGTGCCAACTGGGTCAAACGGGTACTCTTTCTGTGTGATAGAAAAGAATTGCGCAAACAGGCTAAAAACGCGTTCAACGATTTCATCAACGAGCCGATGGTCATCGTCGGTGCCCAGACCGCTAAGGACCGTAATAAGCGGATCTACCTCTCCACCTACCCGGCTGTGGCGAAGATATTCCAAACCTTTGACGTTGGCTTCTTCGACCTCATAATCGCCGATGAGTCGCACCGAAGCATTTATAACCGTTATCGGGACATCTTCCAATATTTCGACTGTCTTCAGGTAGGGCTGACCGCTACTCCGGTAGATTTTATCAGCCGCAATACTTTCCGACTGTTCAATTGCGAGGAACAGGATCCTACCGTCTACTATCCCCTTGAGAGAGGGATTGAAGAGGGATACTTGGTTCCCTATGAGGTCTTCACCCATACCACAAACTTCCTGCGGATCGGGGTCAAGTACGCTCAACTTACAGATGAGCAGAAGCAGCAGCTGGAGGATGACGGAGAAGATCCCGAGACTTTCAACTACGAGTCGACGGGGGTCGACAAACAAGTATTCAACAAGGAGACCAACAGGGCCGTCCTGCGCAACTTAATGGAGAACGGAATCCGGGAGCCTTTTGGACAGCATGTGGGAAAGAGCATCATTTTCGCCCGCAGCCATCAGCACGCGATTCTGCTTAGTCAGCTATTCGATGAGATGTACCCACAATATGGAGGCAACTTTTGCCAGGTCATCGACAACTATGATCCCCGGGCCGAGCAGCTTATAGATGACTTCAAGGGGCTTGGGAGCAATAAAGAACTGACTGTTGCCATTTCTGTGGACATGCTTGATACCGGCATCGACGTGCCTGAAATAGTAAACCTGACATTCTCCAAGCCCGTCAAGTCAAAAGTTAAGTTTTGGCAGATGATTGGTCGCGGCACTCGGCTTTGCAAGGACCTCTTCGGTCCCGGTAGAGATAAGGCTGTCTTCCGCATCTTCGATCATTGGGGGAACTTCGAATATTTCGACGAGAATCGCCCTGAGGTTGAAGCGACTGCCAGTAAGTCTCTCATGCAGAAGCTCTTCGAGGCGCGCATTGACTTGGCGGAAACTGCACTCAACAAACCGGAACTCGCAATATTTAACCAGGCCGCCGAACTGATTGGCAAAGACCTGGCTTCTCTTTCCGAGCAGACCATCGCAGTCCGGGAACGGTGGAAAGAGAAACGGAGTGTATCGCGGCCCGAAATCCTCACCCAATTCGCACCGGCAACTGTCCAGGTCCTACGTACCGAAATGGCTCCGCTGATGCAGTGGATCTACATTGAAGATCATGCTGACGCATATGACTTCGACCTGCTTGTTACCAACATGCAGACTGAACTGCTCAAAGGGAGCGGCCGTTTCGATGATTTCAAGGACAAGCTTCTGAACAGGGTAAGTGAACTGTTGATGCACCTTAATCCGGTGCGGGCCAAGGCCGAAACCATTGCAAGGGTAAAAGAACCGAAAATTTGGGAATCGGTTACGGTTCCTTTCTTAGAGGGAATTCGTTGCGAATTGCGTGGAATCATGCACCATCGCCTGAAAGGGGACGGCCCAGGTTTAGGTCCTCGAATTATTGATGTTGACGATGGGGAGGTCCAGTTTGCTCAACGGAAAGCCAATGTCAAAGAAGTAGATATGGTGGCCTACAGGCGCAGAGTCGAAGAGGCGCTGCGGGAGATATTCGACACCAATGCCACTCTTAAGAAGATTCGCGCCGGACAGCCAGTCAGCGAGTTTGATCTTAATGCCTTGGTTTCTCTTGTACTCACCCACAACCCAGGCGTGAATCTTGATCTCCTTAAGGAGTTTTACGCAGATACCGCTGCGCCCCTTGATCTCATTATCCGCTCGATGATAGGTATGGATGCGGAACTTGTTAAACAGCACTTTACTGGATTCGTCCAGAGCTACCCCAAGCTCTCCGCGAACCAGATCCTCTTTCTTAATATGTTGCAGAATCATATCAGCAAGTATGGCTCTGTTGATCTTGACCGTCTTTACGAGCCACCTTTTACCAGCATTAACAGCGACGGCCTTGACGGCGTCTTCACTGACGAGAGGCAGATTAACGACCTTCTCGCCATCATTCAGACTTTTGACCCGCACCAATACAGGGAGAGCAGTACCGTATGATTACTGGAGATCTGAAAAGCCGCGTTGACAAACTCTGGGAAGAATTTTGGACTGGTGGGGTCACTAACCCCCTCACCGTCATCGAACAGATTTCCTTCCTTATGTTCGCCCGGTTTCTGGACATAAACGAAACTCGTAACGAGAAAAAAGCACAGAGGACCGGCAAACAGTTTCGCCGCATCTTTCCCGATACAGAGTCGGGCCAGAAGCTCCGCTGGCAACATTTCCGCCACCTTGGGGCTGAGCAGATGCTTCCATACGTGAGAGACAACGTCTTCCCCCATTTCAAGAGTGTGGCCTTAGATGGAGCCAAGTTTGGCGAGTACATGAAGGACGCCCAGCTCATGGTCCAGAAGCCGAATCTCTTGGTATCGGCCGTGAACATGGTTGAAGAGCTTCCGCTTACAGAAGGGGACACCAAAGGGGACCTGTACGAGTACCTCCTCTCAAAGCTCACCACTGCCGGCATCAACGGTCAGTTTCGCACGCCGCGGCACATGATTCGTCTAATGGTGGAGTTGATGGACCCTTCACTGGAACATAACGAGGTCATTGGCGATCCGGCTTGCGGAACCGGCGGCTTCTTGGTGGAGACGATGCTTTATCTCCAGCGCAAGTATACCTCTCCCGAGGGGATCAACGATCACGATGGTGAGAAGTTCTACTCCGGCGACTTACTTGAACCGCACCGCGACCATATCCAATCTAATCTGATCCACGGCTTCGACTTCGACGTCACGATGCTCCGCATCGCGGCTATGAACCTGCTACTGCACGGTATCGATGCCCCGGACATTCACTATCAGGATACCCTGAGCAGCGGCTTCCCGGACAAGTTCCCTAATCAGGCCCAGAATTTCTTCGACGTCATCTTGGCCAATCCGCCGTTCAAAGGAAGCTTAGATTTCGAAGATGTCCACTCTTCACTCCTAGCCCAAGTGAAGACCAAGAAGACGGAACTGCTCTTCGTGGCACTCATCCTGAAAATGCTCAAGAGCGGCGGCCGTTCTGCCACCATCGTTCCTGATGGAGTTTTGTTTGGCGCTTCCAAGGCCCACGTAGCCTTGCGCGAGATGCTTGTGGAAAAGAACCAGCTGGAGGCTGTTATCTCTCTACCGTCTGGCGTCTTCCGGCCCTATGCCGGTGTTTCAACTGGCATCCTGATTTTCACTAAGGGGGGAAAGACTGAGGACGTATTCTTCTATGACTTGAAAGATGACGGATTCTCTCTGGATGACAAACGCAGTCAGCTCTATGACGATACCTTTGCCGGTGACCTTCCAGATTGCCTGGCTCGTTGGCAGGGGCGAGATCCCAAGAAAGATATTGACCGCACCACCAATGCTTTTTTTGTGCCGGCACATGAGATTCGGGAGAAGAACTATGATCTCTCTTTGAATCGTTTCAAAGAGACGGTGTACGAAGAGGTTAAATACGATCCCCCAAAGATGATTTTAAAGAAGCTGAAGTCACTGGAAAAAGACATTTTGCAGGACTTGATCGAGTTGGAGGGAATGCTCGAATGAGTGGATGGAAGACATTCTCGCTAGCAGAAGTTGCGTCTATAGAGCGAATTGCAATTCAGCCTGAGGATATCGCTAAGGGTACGGCTTATCTCGGGTTAGAACACATTGAAAGCGGCGGTGCGATTCTTGGTGCAAAGGCTGTCGACGAAGGGGAGTTGGCTAGTTCCAAGTTCAAGTTCACTGAACGCCATCTTCTCTATGGGAAACTGAGGCCTTACCTCGCCAAGATCGCGTGTCCTGACTTCGCAGGAATCTGTAGTACGGACATCCTGCCCGTTCTCCCTGGAGCAAAGCTTGACCGCAGTTTCCTATGTCACTTTTTGCGCCAACAAAAGATGGTAGACTTTGCCAACTCTAGAACAACTGGGGCAAATTTACCTCGCCTAAACCCATCGACCCTAGCGGAGTTTCAAATACCACTGCCCACTCTCAGCGAACAGCGTCGAATCGCTTCGATCCTCAACAAAGCCGACGCTATCCGTCGCAAACGGAAGGAGTCTCTCCGGCTGACCGAAGAATTTATCCACTCCACCTTTCTTGAAATGTTCGGCGATATTCCTGCGAAGAAATCGGCATATGACTTTGGAATGATTAGAGGGCTCGTTTCTGCACAAAGCGGCAAGTCGAGCAATCAAGTGCTTTCTCAAGAAAAGACAAATATACCAATTTATGGTGGAAACGGGATAAATGGATGGGCTACTAAATCTCTATTTGAAGAGAACGTAGTTGTTGTTGGTAGAGTTGGCCAGCAGTGCGGAATAATACATATAACTGATCGTCCGGCCTGGGTTACTGACAATGCGATCGTCATCAGGGTTACCGATGATAAAAAACTTCATCCCATCTATGTAGCAGAAGCTCTGCAACGGTCGCCGTTGCGAAGCAATGTGGAAAAGCTAGATTTGCCATTTCTCAACCAATCAGTCATTCTTGATTACCCCATACCCCTGCCGCCACTTGATAGGCAGGTTGAGTTTGTAAGAATTAGAGAAAAACTATTTAATGCCAAACTTAAGCTTGGGCACAGTAATTCCAAGTCTGATGATTTGTTTGACTCTCTCACCTACCGCGCCTTCAAGGGAGAGTTATAGCGAGGCAAAACCGCGACGTAAAAGGGACGATCACATGATTATCAAATCTCTCATAATAGAAAATTTCAAAGGCATTGGTGAGCCAGTTCGGGTCGAGTTCAAGCCGATAACGCTGCTTTATGGGCCAAATAGCGCCGGTAAGAGCACTATCGTTCAAGCTTTGCATTATGCCCGTGAAGTTCTTGATCGAAATAACCTTGACGCTGATATAACCCAACAGGGTGGCGATTTTGTCGATCTCGGAGGATTTAGAAATTTTGTTCACGGTCATGAGATTGAACGAAAGGTTAGGATCTGCTTTGAGCTAAATCTTGCTAATGCTGTAATTCCTACCTACCACAATATTGCGTTGGACAATATTATTGACGGTCAAGGCCAAGGCCCAATTCCAGAATGTGATCTTAGCTACCTCGTAAAAAATGCGGCGATTGGACTGACAATCGCTTGGAGCGCCCAGTTCAAAAGACCATATGTAAGTGAATATCGTACTTGGATTAATAACGAGGAGTTTGCCTGTATAACGGCTGACCCGGATGGGAAATGGATAAAGATTTCAGAGATTAATTTTCTGAATTCTCTATTTGTTATCGAACAGGATGCTTACGGAACTGATATGCCCTCGACCCCCCTCCTTGATCTCTACAATCTCGCTTTCCCAAACAAATTTAATGGAAATTATAGTCAAGTGGATCTCCCTTTGTATGGACAGAATCAAGCTATTCCGAAATGGGGACGGGAACTGCTCATAGGGCAAGAAAAATCTATTACTGAAGCTAGGGACATGGAAGTTGAAAATCTTTCGCTATTACAGCTTTCTGCCATTTTGAGCCAACTTGTCACCGGCCCAGGTGAACTGCTATGCAACGAACTGCGAAAATTCAGGTATCTTGGTCCTATTAGGGAGATCCCCCCTCGCAATTACGAAGCTCCGCGGTTCCATGAACATGCCCGTTGGTCAAATGGCCTCGCTGCATGGGATGTACTGAACAATTCCGACGAGGATTTTGTCGAAAAGATCAGCAACTGGATGGATGAACGACTTAATACAGGTTACCGCGTAGTACAGCGACGCTATCGGGAAATTGAGTATGGTTCAAGACTTCACTCTATGCTCGTAATGGGAAACGTTATTGATGAAGATGAAGACATCCTACGTCGTGCCTATGAAGAAATTCCGGAGCAGAAACATCTTGTCCTCAAAACGAATGGCAAGCTTGATGTCATGCCTCAGGATGTTGGAATCGGCATTTCACAAGTTTTGCCGGTTGTTGTTGCGGCCCTTGCCGACAATAATACGCTGGTCGCAATTGAACAGCCGGAGCTACACATCCATCCAAGATTGCAAACAGAACTTGCAGATGTATTTATTGAAGCAGCTCTGGGAGGACAGAATAACTCTTTTGTATTAGAAACACACAGTGAACACTTAATACTACGGCTACTAAAGCGGATTCGCCAGACTGCCGACAATGAACTCCCCGAAGGTTCTTCACCTGTGACGGCTGAAGATGTGGGCGTACTTTATGTGCAGCCAGGCAACAACGGATCGGAGGTTATCTCTATTCCGATCACCGAGGATGGCGAATTTGGCCGACCCTGGCCGGAAGGATTTTTCGCAGAGAGAGCAAAGGAGTTGTACTGATGGTTTATGGGTACGCACTCGAACCGGAACTGGTCGCTACTTGGGGTAACAGAGCAGATTATCGTTACTTTCATGATAAATTTTGCTTGGGGCAGCCGCGCATGATGGTAGAATTCCCCAGATTGAAAAACTGGCGACGACAGGTTTTGCAGGCAACAACCGGCATTGGCGACATGGAACTTCAGAAGGTCACGGCTCTCATCGGGACTATAACTGAGAGGATGATTGCTAGGACCGCGCTGGCAGAATATGACGGTACCCGATCATGGCTTGAAAATGCCGAGCAGGAACATGCTGTCCAGGCATTTCATGCTCTGGTTACCAGGCATAATCCTCACAATAATGCATCTGTTATTCGTGGAGCTAGTATTGGAGAACAACCGGATTTACGTTGGGATGTTGAACGGAATAGGGTCATCGAAAGAAAGGCCGCAGTTATGGCCGCTGCTGTTTCAGCCCTTTTGCGCAACAGTTGTACGGTGATTTTTGTTGATCCTCACTTCGGACCGGAGAACGCTCGCCACCGGCGCCCAATGGAGGCTTTTCTGTCTGCTTTGCAGTCCAATAGAGGCTGCCCAATAGCCACGATTGAAGTGCTGACCGCAACTAATGCCACCTTCGATTTTTTCCGTGATATATCTGAGCAAAGAATGCCGAGAGTTATTCCAGCAGGCTTGGCAGTGAGCTTCGTCAAGTTGGAAGAGAAGCTAAACGGTGAAAAGCTGCACAATCGTTACATCTTAACCGATATTGGTGGTGTGACCTTTAACGTTGGTCTGGACGAAGGAGATGAAGGGCAAACTGATGATGTTACCCTGATGGATCGGAATCAATATGAACTAAGGTGGTCTCAGTATTCTGGTGGGTCTCCCGCATTCAACCGAGTCGGGGAAGTAGAGGTTCAGGGCACTCGATAGCATGTTGAATAAATAAGGATACCCGGCTGACTAGGAGACAAGGGACCAGAGGCCCCCGGATTTATTGCGACGAGCAGTTTCGCATATTGTCCCGGTGGGCTTTTTGTTTATCCGTTGAGCCATCAGCACTTTTAAAAATCTTTAGGAATAATGTTGCCATTGAACATCCGGATTTTCTGAAGGACGAGAGACCGGAGTTTTTTCAGCAACGCGATTTATCACCGACTTGGGACGTCGATTTTATCATTGGCGATAATACAAATGCTTATCTGAACCACAAAAAAACTTATGTGTTTCTAGTCATAATATGTCTGTTACTGCTTCCTGCTAATTGGAATCATTCGAAATATCAAATTGTTACGGTTTTGGCATGCTGTGTGTACTTACTCTCTTTAAACCGATTAAAAACGAGGAAGGAGACTATCCCATGCACAAAATGTCATTGACAGATTTCGTTGACGTCGTATCGAAGAGTGGCACACCTAAAGCTACAAAAGTCCGCAGCGTGATCAACAGGGCAAAATATTCTCCCGCAACCGACTTCTACAAGCCTCTTCGCGACTGCATTGTAGATACCCACCTAAATGACCTCCACAAAGCCAGTCTCTACAAACTCAACCATAAATTGACTGACGAGAAAAAAATGAAGAATTACCCCGCTGCCATTGAAGGGTACACGGCATGGTGGGGGAACAAGACCCTTAAGTGGTTCGAGCCTGTCAATGACACGTTCGAACGGCACGGCGTTTCGGTGAGTGTTAACCCGGAACTGGGCCTGCTCATAAACGAGGTGCCACACCTAATCAAACTCTATTTCAAGGCTGATGCACTGACTAAGAATAGGATCGATATTGCCACCCATCTGATGGAGGAGTGTCTTAGACCTTATTGCAGTAGAGGAGAAATAATGGCGGTTCTGGATGTCCGTACCGGAAAACTATTTTTTCTTAAGACGCCCATTTCCGGTCTAACCGCAATGCTAGGGGCTGAACTAGCATATATCTCTGCTTTGTGGTCAGAATAAGCGAATTTTAGTGGCAGGGGGCTCATTATTGTGTGATTATGCCGAAGTGGTAACTCCTTTGCTTTCCCTATTGTTTCGTGCTGCCCATTGTGACATCTGAGGTAAATATGACAAAAGTTCTTGCATGGAATATCCAAAGCGGAGGTGGGTCAAGGTTGTCCGCCATCGCAGATGCCATTGGCGATATTAATCCGGAAATTGCCGTTTTATCTGAATTTCGCAATGGAGGCGTTGGGGAGAAGCTCCTTGCTAAATTGGAACGTCAAGGTTTTCACTACCAAGCAAGGACTTCAGCAGCTCCCAATGACAATTCTGTTTTGATAGCTTCTAAAATTCCCTTCACTGCGAGCCGAACTTTCCCTCAACTGAAGGAACATTCTCATCGCCTCCTAGAAGTTGATTTTCCGCAGTTTTCTATTCTCGGGTATTATTTCCCACAAAAGGAGGCCAAACGACCGGTATTTGAACATTTAATGCAGTTGAGCAAGATGCGTATAAATACCGCTGCGCTCTGGATTGGGGACCTTAATACAGGCAAACACAGAGTTGACGAGACTGGTGCATCTTTCTATTGTGCAGAGTATCTTGGACTGCTGGAGCAAGCTGGTCACATCGATGCTTGGCGAGAGATTAACGGGGATAAACGCGAATATACTTGGTTTAGTAATGGAGGTAATGGATTTCGAATAGATCATGCATTTGTTACCCCATCCCTCAGTAATAAGTTGATAAATGTTCGCTACTTACATGACTTACGAGTTAATAGAGTGTCAGATCACTCTGGATTATTCGTCGAAATTAAGTAATTAGCAGGGAGACATGATGTAGATCAGTTTGTAAATGATTACGCGGCACATTATTTCCATACGTTATTGAGTGCAATGAATTGTTATTTAATAGGGGGAAAAGATGGCGAGTGTTTTTCAATCCCATATCATCGAACTTCTTAAATCGCGGGGTCTCAACGATCCTGATGGGCGACCTCTTTATGACTACCGCTTGGACGATGAGGAGTTCTCCTCCCTTGAATTCTTTCTCAAAGAAAATCTCACAAAATACGGTCGTTTTTCCAAGACATCTCTCGACATAATCCGGATCGCTTCAGGTTTCCCCGCTCTGTTTGTGCTGTATGCTGCGGAGTGGTGGCGACGTCGATATAACGGCAGTGGCTTCTCCTGGGAGCCTATTCTGCGCGACCTCGGCGTTGATTCTGACAGTTGGACTCCAACGGATCGAAGCACCTGCGTTAGCACGGGCCTGCGGAGCTGGCAACTGTCACTGCGAGCAACCGGAGGTCTTCGTTATCTTGGTACGATTGCCTTGCAGGGTGGTCTTCCGATTCATTTACTTGCTCAGGCCAGGGGAAACCTGGGAAGAATTTTGCGGATAGTTCTCAAGGAGGCGACGAAGTCGACTGCAAGTTCTGCCGATATCCAGGGATGGGTCATCAGCCTAAACCATTATCTTCCTCGCATCTACCGTCAGACGGAAATTTACCTTCTACTAGCTGAGGTTGTGGTTACCGTCTTACAACTTAAGGAAGAAGCCTGCCTCACCCAAAGTTCTGGCGCCATAAATGAGCTCGATAAGCGCATTCCATTCTGGCGCGGACGATTTCCTTTGCCTGTAGGAGATGGAGACGCACAGAAGTTAATTGAACAACTTATCCAGGATGCTGCTACGGCTAGGGTTGAGCGTCAATCCCGACTGTGTATGGTAGAAAGGTTTCTGGAAAAGGATCAAAACGGTTTGTGGCACCTCTGTTCTCGATTGAGCCTGCCTGATTCGGCCGAAGCTGCTAAGATTGGAATCCTTTTCGGCATTGAACCTAGCTTAATGCCTCGCATGCTGGATTTTACCTTGTCGGCCGGCGAAAAAGAACTGGTCACATCGATGCGTAAACTGGCGGGACACGACAAATACCGTGTCGATCGCTGTCTTTGGAACATTTCCAATACTAATGCTGCTGAAGAACATGCGTTACGACTATCCGCACCTGATGGCCGTGCATGGTCCGCCACAGCGCCTCATGGTGAATCTCTTGATCTTGAGCTCCCATGGGTATTTGATGCCGGGGATGAGGCTGCAATGATGTTGCGGCAGGGCAGCGGCGCGGTCGCTGCAAATGAAGCATTTGTGGCACTTCCTCCTGGATGGGCCATCTCCGCGGTTGAAGAAGAGATTCCAACCCTGGAAGGTGTAATTCATCAGTTCGAAAGGAAAGTGTTCCGCGTACGCGGCACGGCCTGCTTTTCTTATAATGATCTTGTTTGTCGGATTAGGACCGGTCGGGCTGATGCGAAGCCGGAAAGCTACGAATGGAGAGGTCAGCGTCTTTGGGGGGAGTTTACATCTCCATCCATGGCTTTTATCGGCACACCAAAATTATTCAAGGTCGACGATAACGGTGGCGCCCAACAAATGACGGGTGCACCCGGATGGCGTCCTCTTAAAACTCGTGGTTACCTTGGTACTAGTCCTGCCGGCCCGATAGAGATTTGGTACCCGGCGACGGGGGACGTTAAATTCCGGTCCCGCATGGTGATCCTCCCATCCAACGCCATTACTGCAATGGATTTTACTGATGCACGTTCCGGGCATATCCGTCTAGAGCATTGGGGCGCACTCAAAGCAGTTCTTGTGACTTCCGGTGTAACAGCTGCTGTGACCTTCAACACGAACTATTTATCTGTTGGGCTCAAGGTGGCAAGTTGCGACAGTGTTCCAGAGTGGGTGGAACTGGATGTCTATTGGCCCCAAACCCCAGTTCCGGCACGGGTGCGTCTGCCGTATCCAGCCCGCGGTGCCCGTGCGTTCGATGCAAAGGGGCACGAACTGTTGTCAGGAAGTCTGCTGTCAGCCAACCGACTGCTTGGAGTGAGAATCCTGTGCCTGGCCGGAGCCATGTCTTCCCAGTCACGTATGTCACTCGAATTTCGTCTGTCAGGGAACGGCAAAAGCTCGTTATTCCCCATTACCATGCCAGACAAATCTCTGCACGTTGAGATCAGGCTTCAAGACTATGTCTCGGAAATTGCACAATTGCTCGCCAATGACGATAGACCTGATGCGAGTGTCGAAGCAGTTATCCGGATCGGGAGGGAGGTATCAACCAGATTGCGCATAGCTCGCTACGAATCTCGCTTGGTGCGCGAAAACGGTCGGGTATATCTGGATGCCAGCCGTGTTCGCGGTATTTCGGTTGAAGATCTTGCAACGCTGCCTGTCATGGCAAAGCGATTAGAGTCTCCCGGAGAAGAGGCCATCCGCTTGTCTGGGTTCACTTCACAAGGTGTGGCAACCGGCGCATGGAATTTTGACCCCGAACATCGCGAACCAGGTTCCTGGCTGATATTCCCACCCGTGGATGCTTCGCTTTCCTTCCGTCCCACCATTTGGCCTGTAAGCGGTGATGCAATAACTGAAGGGGCGATTGCAACAGCAATCGGAGTCCCGGAAGAGATTGCGCGGACCATCGCTTTGGATAAGGCTCTTGAAGCGCTTTCATTTAATTTCCTGGACGATGGCTGGGCTGAGGTGGAACGCTTGGTCGCTCAACTGGGACATCTTCCGCTCGTAACTCTTGATGTCTGGCGGTGTTTTGCGCGTTCACCAAAAGGGATGGCCGCTTTGGTGATACGTTTAGGTAATTTGCCGATCGGGTTCATTGAACGCTTTGCATCTGAACTCCCTTTCGTTTGGGAAACGGTTCCCTTCTTCGCATGGATTGAGGCAATGAGAAATCTAAAACGGCAATGCGATGCCTGGTACGGATCTGCCGGAGCAGCGTTGTTCGCCTCCCACCTTGATAACCGGATTGCCGAGTTAACCTCGTTTCACCCAGCCCTTTACAATGTTCTTGGTGTTGCCCGTGCCTCAGCAACTGGTGAGACTCCTCCAGAAATCCAATCATTTCGTCAGCTAGGTGTTGACGCAATGGGAGCTATTTTATTCCTTGGAGAGGATTGCCCCCTCCAGAAATTGCTGCGAAACCATGCGGATACAGATGACATCGGAGTCCAATGGCCGGTGTACTTCAAGAATGGTAAATTACGTACCCCCACTCCCGCAAAGTACGCTCCTTTCTTTTGCAAAACCGATTTAGGATTTCATGACAGTGTTGTTAACTTACCAATTCTATTGGCAGCTCAGGTTGCAGCCAATGATAGTGAGGAATGGTTTGGCGATCCCGACCTGATCCATGAGTTACGTAAACATATCGCATTCGACCCTGATTGGTTTACCGAAGCCTACTTCTGGACTACCGCCCGCTGTGTGGCGGGGGGGCTGCTGGATATATAGGAGATACAATGACCACGTCGTACTTTTCAGATCTGCTTCCGCACCTGGCAGAGCGTGCCAAACAAGCGACCATAAGCCAAATGGGTTGCGCAAATATTCCCCTTAGACGTCACCTCGGGGAAGTCTTTACAAGACCCTTTGGGGAAACCGGCAGTTTTCTCGCCGATCCGACCTTTGAGGCCGTGTTTGGCTGGCAGGCGGCAGAAAAAAGCATGAGCCAACTCGCCGGAAAGCTTTTAACCTCCGAGTTGGTAGAAGCAATGAATGCCCCTCCCAAGGAGCTGGAGGACGATTACAAATTTGCGAAAGGGCAACACCCTTACAGGCATCAGTTGGAGGCGTGGGAAATTCTCTCCAAGCCAACGCCGCAGTCAGTGGTTGTGGCAAGCGGGACTGGATCGGGAAAAACTGAATGCTTTATGGTCCCCATTCTCGACCGGCTGGTACGCCTCAAGGAGGAAAAAACGAGTGGGTTGGTGGGGGTGCGAGCTCTTTTTCTGTACCCGTTGAACGCCCTTATTAACAGTCAGCGCGACCGCCTACGCGCCTGGACACACACGTTTGGCAGTGACATCCGTTTTTGTCTTTACAACGGGAACACCGAAGATGAAGTTCGGGAAGCTAAACGCCGTGAACATCCCAATGAGGTTATTGACAGGAAAACTCTGCGTGAAAGTCCTGCGCCTATCCTTGTCACAAATGCGACCATGCTGGAGTACATGCTGGTGCGTACGGTTGATAAACCTATTCTTGATCAGTCGCAGGGGAAGCTCGAATGGATCGTACTGGACGAGGCGCATTCCTATGTTGGGTCGCAAGCGGCAGAGGTTGCCTTGCTTCTGCGCCGCGTATTGGCGGCTTTCGGGGTATCTCCGGAAAACGTTCGTTTCATTGCGACATCAGCAACGATAGGTGACCCGAAAGGGGAAGCAGGGAAAGGTCTCCGACGTTTCCTGGCAGAATTGGCCGGGGTCGGTGAGGATCGGGTGCACGTGGTGGCGGGCGAACGCCTTGTACCTGGCCTTAAGGCAACAACTGCCGACAATTTGGATGCAATTGGGTCGCTCCAGCAGTTGGATGCTGGACTGGATATTTCAAATTTACGCTACGATGCGTTGGTCAACCACCAGATTGCCCGTAAGTTGCGCCACATTTTCGTGGGTGATCCCAAAAAGCCTTCGGTTGCTCGCTTGTCGGAAGTCTGCCGGGTTATCAAAGGCAATAATGATTTCGTATCGCGGGAAAACCAACGTGATGGATTGGCGTGGTTAGATCTACTTTCCGGCACCCGCGATGCGAGCAAAACCCCATTCCTGCCTTTGCGAGCACACCTTTTCCACCAGACCCTTTCAGGTATCTGGGCCTGTTCGGAACCGTCCTGCCCGGAAAAATTGGGTTTGCCTCTCGACGATAAACAGTGGGCATTTGGGCAGGTTTACTTAGAGCCCCGAAAACATTGCAACTGCGGAAGCCCCGCGTACGAGGTCGTCACATGCAAAGACTGCGGTGAGGTTTACCTGATGGCTGGCGAGTCGAGAGGGATTCTCTCTCATCTTCAAGCCCCCAATGCAATTGATGAATTTGAGCTGGAGGTTGAGACATCCGAGGAGACCGGTGATGCACCTGATGACTCGCCTGACGATGAACCAATTACAAGCCCGCAGAGTAAAATTCTCATCGCCAATCGCCCTTTGCCTAGGGTGGGCGAGCTTTACGTAGACCGCGCCACGCGCAAAATTACAGAAAATGATACAGGCATATTGAGGTTATTGGCCTACGAGGACGACGGTGACGGATTGATATGTCCAACCTGTGAGGGGCAGGAATCTCATAGGAATCGATTGTTTCAATCGAGCCGGGTCGGTGCACCATTTTTGCTTGGCAACATATTACCAACATTACTGGAGTATGCCCCTGACGGAGACAAACCGGCTGACCATCCGTATCGAGGACGGCGCTTGCTGACCTTCAACGACAGCCGTCAAGGTACAGCACGAATGGCTGCTAAGCTCCAGCAAGATGCAGAGCGCACCCGGGTACGAAGTCTCGTTTATCACCTGACATTACAGCATGGTCGTTCTCAATCGAGTCAGGAAACAGGGCAACTTAGAAACAAAATTGTGGAATTTGAAGGAGCACTTTCTCCAAACTTGCCAGAGATGGCAAGGAAGGCCTTGGAAGGAGAGATAGCGAGGTGCCGACAACAGCTTGCAGCAGAATCGCAGTTAAAGGCGATTCCATTTAACGATCTTGCTCAATACCTTACTAACCAAGGACAGGATTTCGAGCGGATGCTCCGGCTTTATCGGCGCCTTGCACCAGATACCTTCGGCAGCGCGAGTGGCCCATTGGAATTGGCCCGCTTATTCCTGGTGAGGGAGTTTGGCAGGCGTCCTAAGCGGCAGAACAACCTTGAAACCATGGGGATGGTCGCAGTTTGCTATCCTGCACTCGACAGGATAAAAGATGTCCCACCTGCGGTTGCGCAGGCGGCGAAGTTCACTCCCGAAGATTGGCGCAGCTTCCTTAAGCTGTGCATGGACTTCTTTGTTCGAGCTGGCGGATCCCTTCTGATACCACCATCCTGGCGGAGCTGGCTTGGAATATCATTCCCTCCGACGCAGCTTGTGCCGCGTGACGAGGCTTACACCAGTCGGCACCAGCGCCGCTGGCCCCGTGCCCGGCGCAGTGGCAAGCAAAGCACCTTGGTGAAAATTTTATCCCACGTTCTAAACGCGGACATTGAGACTCCCGATGGAGAAGACCGCATAGATGCCGTACTTCAAGCGGCATGGGAAACGCTTCTGGCTGTGGGGTTATTCGAGATGACCGCTGATGGCCGAATGGTACCCCTAGACAGACTGGCATTTCTCCCAATAGAGCGCGCATGGGTCTGTCCGATTACACGACGTTTTCTCGACACGACACTGAGGGGAGTAACGCCCTATCTTCCGCGCCATGTTACCGCCGGAACAGTAGCATGCCAGCAGGTTAGCCTGCCACTTTACAATGAGCCTTTCGGTGGATTGACCGATGACCTCGACAGGTTACGAAATGGAAGGGAATGGATTGCACAAGAGTCTGGGATCGCAGTTCTGCGCGAAGAAGGGTTGTGGTCGAACCTTAACGACCGAATCATCGAACTCGCCCCTTTCTTTGTCGCAGCCGAACACTCTGCCCAGCAGGATTCAGTTACACTCGACCGGTACGAGCGACTATTCAAAACCGGTGAGCTTAACCTTCTCTCGTGCTCTACGACCATGGAGATGGGTATAGATATCGGCGGCATAGCAATGGTCGCCATGAACAATGTTCCTCCGCATCCGGCCAACTATCTGCAAAGGGCCGGCCGCGCAGGTCGCCGCCGCGAGTTACATTCGGTTGCGATGACTCTGTGCAAATCAAATCCTCATGATCAGGCGGTCTTTGGCAATAGTCGATGGGCATTCGATACGGTCCTACCGGTACCGCGGGTGTCTCTTGATAGCTCAGTCATCGTACAGCGCCATGTCAACGCGTTCCTGCTAACTCATTTTTTATCCCAACACCTCGGTTCCAGCCATCAGGAAAAAACCAAGATGACCTGCGGATGGTTTTTTGCGGATGAAACCAATCCCGGGCTGGCATTTACGGCCTGGTGCAGGGATGCCGATCCGGCACCATCTTCTCCCATTGCTGAGGGACTACGGCAATTGTCGCGGCACAGTATATTCGACGGCCATCCTCCTACCAGGCTCGCTCGCCAAGTCGCCGATGTGATGGATCGGGTTCGTACAGCCTGGATGGCCGAGTGGGATGCCTTGGGATTACAGGAACAGGAATTCCGCGGAACAGGAGATAGTAACCCTGCATATAAGGCCGTCCAGTTGCACCAAGCGCGCATGGCCGGGGAATACCTGTTACGTGAATTAGCTACTCATGGGTTTTTGCCAGCCCATGGCTTCCCTACCGACATAGCTGCATTCGATAATCTTACCGTCGGACAATTCAAGAGGATGAAGTCAGACAGAGAGACCGGTAGCAGGGAAGATAACCGTTATCGGAGGCGTGAACTGGCAAGCCGCGACCGTGTGACCGCCCTACGTGAATACGCTCCCGGTTCCGAGGTAGTGATAGACGGACTGGTGTATCGTTCTGCTGGTATTACCCTGAACTGGCATGTCCCCGCGTCTCAGCAGGATGCACGGGAAATCCAAGATATCCGTTTTATCTGGCGTTGCCATTACTGCGGAGCGAGCGGTTCTAGTCATAGTCTAGAGACGAGCAGACATTGTCACGACTGTGGGAAAGGGATTCGGAAAGAAGACATCCGTGAATTCCTGGAGCCTGCGGGGTTTGCTGTAGATTTCTACGAAGATCCCAATAATGACGTTACTACACAGCACTTTGTCCCTGTTGAGGCGCCGTGGATAAGTGCCCAAGGCGATTGGCTGCCTCTCGCAAACCCAATGTCTGGCCGTTTCAGGGTCAACACTCGGGGCCATATCTTCAATCAATCCCGTGGCATTAATGGGGAAGGTTATGCACTATGCCTAGCTTGCGGGCGAGCCGAGCCGATGGTCCCTGGACGTGCGCTGCCATCTGGTTTTGAACATCCCCATCGTAAACTTCGCGGGGCACGGCAGGGTGATGCAACCTGTCAGGGCAGCCAAGAGACTTGGAAGATAAAAACCGGGCTAACTCTTGGTCATGAGTCCTATACGGATGTTTTTGAGCTACAGATCAAGACGGAGGGTGGGGTATGGCTGCAAGATCGTACCTCGGCTCTTACGTTGGCCGTGGCACTGCGTGATAGCTTAGCCGAAGCAATGGGGGTTCAGACGAATGAGCTTGGCTGTGACGTAAAGGAGGCTAAGCCGGAAGATGGAGTAAAGTGCCAATCTATTCTCATATATGATCGGTTTGCAGCCGGATATGCGTCGAGTGCGGATAGGTGTCTCGAAAAAATATTTGTTATGGCCCAGAAGCGTCTTAACTGTGATGCGAAGTGCGATAGTGCATGTCCGCACTGTGTTCTGGATTTCGACCAACGGTTTGCTGCGGATAATCTTAATCGTCATTCCGCCCTGCAAGTGCTCACTGAGAACTGGTTGCATACCCTTGCCCTGCCGGAACATCTTGCATACTTCGGAAAGGCATCTCAACCGGAATATGGTCGACTCTCAGAGGGGATCTGGCGCGAAGCTACACGGGAAGAGTCAGCTCAAATCCGACTCTTTGCTGGAGCTGAGACAGATGAATGGGACGTTGGCCCTTCCGCCCTTCGGCACCTCGCTTACCGATTGGCCGGGCAGGAACGCGATGTTGTTATCGTGATCCCACAATCCGGCATCTCATCAGCCAATGAGGCGGATTTGTTGCTCCTGGCAAGTTTGGCAGATCACCCTCGGATAAATATCCTATCGCTGCCAGAGGTGACACACGCTGAAGGAGGGATTGTGCTTGCTGAAGTTGTCAGCAAGTGGGGGAGCACAAGATGGGCAGCGGGTGATGGTTCGGCGGCCATCTTTGGTCCGGACTGGGGAAAGACAAAAGAACCCTTGATAAAGGGAACTAATCTCGATCCTCTAGTTCTTACCGGCCAGCAAATCAGTGCGGCTGACTTGCGTCCACAGCACATTGATGTGGGAGATCGGGAAATCGTAATCCACCATGAGCTCGACGGGCCACTGAAGGGCTTTGGTGATAGGTTCTGGAATTTGATTACGGATCAGCACCCGGCGACAAAGGCGCTACTTGGCGGAAACGGAAGAGAGGTCGTCGGTATTCGCTATCAAGACCGCTACTTGTTTAACCCTGCCTCGATTGCGCTATTGGCAGAGCTTGTCATTGGTCTGCGTAACCTGGTCGGTAGTGAGGGGTGGCAAAGCCCGGGGCTATCGATTGCTACAACTCAGCAACGATCGGCTGGGGAGTATAGGCCACGTAGTGTGGTCTGGTCAGATTGGCCAGATATTCGGTTGCGTGACCAAGTGGCAATCGACCTCTTCGCACATCTGGATATCATCGCTGAATTGCAGGTCGCTGGGAAGACCGAGATACAGCACGGACGTATTCTTGAGATTAATTTCAAGAACGGGCAGCAGCTAAAACTTCGACTGGACCAAGGGGTTTCTTACTGGCGTGCGGTTTCTTCCGGTTCGGGCGGATACGACTCAGTGCGGTTCGATTTCGGTTTAGCATCAAAAGAACAAAGTGTGCGTATTGCTGAGTTGAGAGCCAATGTGGAAGGGGCATTACACCCTACAGAAATTTTCGTGACTGTCAGGTAAGTAAAACAGTCGCCGGGTCTGTTAAGAGGAGTGTAGTGGCCATTTTTAAGAGTGTAATTTACCAATAAGATCGACCGACAGGAGGTCGCCTATACATGAGTGAGCCGCGAGTAGGTGAAACGTATTCCCGAATCGAAATCAACAAGATGCTCGGAGGTAATATCAGGGATTACATGCCGATCAGTAATGATACGGTTGTGTGTGTTTGTCTTACGAAAGAGATGAACCCGAATGCACCTGGAATTATTCTCGTAGGTAAGGGCAAGTCGACTGAAAACGCCGCCGAAAGATTTCTTGAACAAACGTGGACGGTACCTTTATTCATAAAACAACGAGAAAACGAATGGGAATATATTGGAAATTACCGAGCAGTATCATCGGAGAAAGACCCTGAAAAGGTCACAGTGTTGGGCGCAAAGGCTGGTCGTCTTGATGTGGTCACAGTACTTTATCTTGAAAAATAACCTATCTAAAGTAAATGCGGGTGTCTTGCACTATGTCCGGTCAACTGTGAGTTGCTGGAGCCGGAGGAAGATTCTACGGGCTCTTTATCGGTCCGTTCCACCTAATCTCCTTCACCGCAGATTACGATGAATTCGCCAGAACCTCAGCTTTCAATCGACTTTGACTTCGCACCAACGAAAAACAGGGGACGGCTAAAGCCTTCCCCCGCGAATGATATGCATTTTTTAATTCAATTGGGCGCTACCTACCTCCCGTCTGAAGCCCTAAAATTGAAGCATAAAATGACAACATAAGAATTGAAGCAAAAAGTGGTAGCAATTGGCAGCATAAAGTGGGAACCGAATTGATGGGGAAACGTTAGGTTATGCAGGATCCCTCCTGAGGCCAGTTGAACCATATAGTGAGGAAAGTACAAAATGGAAGCATAAAGTGATCATTCCCTCTGCGGCTGCGGACCTCCTCCATTACTAAATGAGGAGGCCAGTTTACAGGTGGTCAACTTCGTCGGCAAGATGGGCTACGTTTGTCGCTTACTTATGCATTGAACAGTATGAATTGTAAGACCTTTTGTTTCAAAGTATATGTTACTGCGCAGTATAAGTGCGCTGCAATATCTCATCCAATAGTGTCTCATCATCGGCCCTGACCGGAAGTAGTTTAGTCTTAAGGTAGCATCCTCTTAGTACAACCATATCCTCATCATTAATTTTAAATTCATCAATAGTTTTTTGCCCTTGTCTAGAAGCGTTGTTTACTCTGATAACAATGTCTGATAAGTTAGTTAAGTGATCAGTTATATCATCTATGTGTGGGTGCACTATTTCAAATCCCATATCAGAATAGTTGTTATCAACAACAGCGACATAATTTTTAGATGCCTTGAAGTCAAAGCCATTACATCTCGAACAAGACAAAACCAAGTTCTTCGGGTGGAAAATAAATTTCTTAAAAACAGGTATGTGCCGAGGGGCAATATGATCGCGGTGGATAGAAGATTCCCCGCCCCGAAACTTGAAATGTATGCCACAGTACGCACAGTCACTGCTGTCCCATAGCTTTCAAAGCAGCGCCAGCTGTGGGTTTGGCGTAATTTGAGGTGGTCGAAATAGGTGTTCCAGATTCCGACGCTCGAACAAATTCATCTGTAATAATCGCAACATCTGCTGCGCTGACAGCCCGAGTTTCGAATTGAACTTCAGCCAGGCGAGCAGCAGGTAGACGCACATGGCGATCCAGAGCTGAGTCTGGACGGCGTTCTCGGAAGTCCCCAGAAACGTCTTCACCTTCAGGTTCTGTTTGATCCACTTGAAGAACAGCTCAATCTGCCACCGTTCCTTGTAAAGCTCTGCTACGACGGCAGCCTTCAGGTGATGAGCATTGGTAATGAACCGGTACTCGTTCCCGTCTTCGGCGATGAACTGGACCAGCCGCAGCTTATCTTTGATGCCCTTGAGCGCGATCTCCTGGTCAACAACGACGCCTTTGGCTTTCCGGCCGCGGCGTTTCTTGAAGTACTCGATCATGGCGTTGTCTTTAAGTCTGGCGACGAAGAAAACGCCGTTGCTCGTCAGCGTCTGATACCAAGAGTAGTCGGTGTAGCCGCGGTCAAAGACTGCGAACGAACCTGCCGGCAAGTTCAAGGCTCTGGCCCAGTTGATTTCGTGTTCCTTACCAGTCGTCATGTCGAAGAATTCGGGCAGATAGCCATCGGCTGAGAGGCCGACATGAAGCTTGATGGCTCCCTTCTTCTGCTGGTAGGTTGCCCAAGGGAAAACATCCAGGCTCAGCTTGATGACTGTGGCATCCAGCAGAAACAGCTTTGCGTTCAGCTTGAAGCGGTTCTTCGGAGCGATAGCCTGGCAGCGTCCCAGCATCTTGTGAAAGAGCTCTTTGTACAACTGGTGTGGTTGCTCCTCGTTCACCCTGGCAAGGGTTGTGCGGGGAACCTTCTTCATTCCGAGGTGATACAACTTGTGGCTTTGAACTGCCAGGTTCTCCACCAGATCACGTAGGGTTTTACGGCCGGAAAGTTGGCCTACGAGTAACGCCATAAACTGAGTCCAGCGGTTGAACGATCTGAAACTACCCCCTACATGATGCTTGCGGGCGAGGGATTCAAATTCATGTCTCTTGAAAAACGCTACCACCTGATTCAGCACTGTGCTACTATGGGCCATGGCTCGGATCTCCTTGTTTGTATTGGTGTTTTGGCGAACTCAATATATCACAAGTAGCTCTCCGAGCCTCCTTTTTTATGTATTAACTATGGGACAGCAGTGAACCCGACTTATCTTTCCTTTAGGAAGAGGCTGCCTACTGATACTATTTAGATAGAGTTCGAAAGCCTCACCCCTGCGTGCCTCACTATTGGCGTTGACTGGCCAGAGGTGTTCGGAGATTTCGGCTGATCTTACACTTGAATTTCTGGCAACCGACTTCATTTCTACAGGAACTTTGATCATAAAACGTCCTAATAGAATTATCCTCATGGTTTTAAATTCTCCTTTTGAATCTACTTTTCGGTGACTATATTTGGGGGGCTCTTGTGCCCATGAAACAGTTGTAGCTATCAGGGCTATTAAGCCCCCACAGGTTGCCAGTTTGAAAACTTTCAACAATTTCATTATCCTCTCCGGAGCTATGCTTCTGCTGCCCCCACATGGTCGTCGATGTACTTCTGCGCTAGATTCCAGATGCAGGTAAAGACGACGTTCTGTGCTCGTGGCGTGCCGTAAATATCTTGGTGACCTATCTCAAACCAGCTTCCCTCATTAGTGCCGATCTTTGTGGTTCGCACTTCCCCCAAGAGCAGAATTTTTCCAGACGAATTGGGAACGGTCCCGTCACCTTTTCCAGAGGGAGGTTTAAGGCTGACTATGGCCTCTGCGTTCTCCCTGTTTGTAACAGGCCAGTCTCGTCTGTCCACGTATGTGCGAAAGCCCCCTTTGTTCACGGACAGATCGATATGAGGGAACGAACCTCTTTGAAAATGTGAGTAATTCTGTCGGGAGAATTCCACCCGATCAGGTGAATCAAGATCGGTCCCATAGAACTGGTAGCTTTCGTGGTGAAACTTAATTCCTAGGCGGGTATGGAAATCTTTGGCTTTCGATAGATGCTGTACATAATTTTGCCACGCCCCCGCTTCTTCATATTCTTCTTCATCGGAATTCGACTGCCTTCCCGGGTCCAGCCATTCCGGATCAACCATCCGGTGAGCGACATCCTTAAGCAAGTAAATCTCCTCATAGAGCGGGCTACCAGGCCGCCCATTGAATGGGTGACGATGATCACCTTGTTGCATTCGCGCTCTCCCATCGGGGCTATAGACACCGGTCTGATAGTCATCGATGGTCTTGTCGATATATCCCTTGAGAGCCAAGCCAGCATCGTCATTAGAGGCGCTCCAGTTGTAGCCAAAAGCATGGACAGGAAATTCGAAGCAGGCATTCAGGGGAGATGGCCACTGGTGTCGACATTGCCGGCTTTCCTCCTCTGGCCTGTATTCTGGGCGGAATTAAGTTTGATGCTAAAGAAGTTGCACTATGCCCTGGGTTGGATTGGTCACGCAGGCATACTAAAATAGCCCTGCAACTTCAAGAGAATGCAGGGCTATTTTAGTGTCTCGTGCGGACCTAGGGCTACAAACCCCAACCCTCACCCGATACAGCGCGCAACCATCACGGTGATATCGTCCGGCTGCGGATCGGGCCGACCGGTAAGTGCGATCAACATATCCACCATATCCTGCGCGCTTTCCTGCCCCGCCATATGCTCGGCCAGTATCTCGTGATTCAGCTCCAGTTCCGGGTTGGCGTCGATCAGCCCGTCGCTGTACAGGACCAGCACGTCCCCCTTCTCCAACCGGACCGTCCCTTCCAGGTATATTTCGCCCCCCTGGACGCCCAAAGGAAGTCCGCGCGGCATCAGCACCTCGACCGCACCGCTTGTGCGCCTGACGAAGACGTAGCCGTGGCCGCAGTCGACAAATGAGAGGGTGCGCTCAACGGCGTCCAATTGCCCGTGGAAGAGGGTCACGAAACTTTCGGCGTTCTCCAGGTCCTCAATGAGCGCCCGCTCGGCAAGATGCAGTGCCTGAGCCGGGCTGTTGTAAAGGGTTACGGCATGAAGTGCTGCCCGAACTGTCGCCATGAGCATCGCGGCTGCCATTCCTTTGCCCATGACGTCACCAAGGGTGATGTCGAAGACGGTCGGTGAGACCTGCTGCCAGCTGTAAAAGTCGCCTCCGACCTGCTTGGCGGGGAGGCATTTGGCGGCAACGTCGAAGCCGGGGATCTGCGGGTTGCTGCGTGGCAGGAGTTTGGCCTGGATTTCTGCGGCGTAGACCAGTTCCAATTGAAGCTGGTAGCGGCGCAGTTCGCTTTCCCGGAGGTCCGCCTCAGCCTTCTTGCGCTCGCTGATATCCCTGAAAATAGAAACGTTACCGGTCACCACGCCGAAGCGGTCCAGGCGTTTCATGGCGTAGAGTTCACCAACGAAGACCTCGCCGTTCTTGCGGCGGAAATTCAGTTCCAGTCGCCTCCCCTTCACTGAGTCGTGAACGTCGAAAATCTCCCTTCCGGTCTCCCGAAAATCCTCCTCGTCGGCATACAGGATGCGGGCGCTCTGCTCCACCACCTCATCGGGTTCGTAACCGAACACCTCCTGCAGGGCCGGCTGGTTCACGTGCACGATGTTGCGGTTGTCGTCGGTCACCACGATGACGTCGCGGATGCTGTTGAACAGGTTGCG
>Ga0209317_1000489_pt1 | contig 46762 bp, 47 predicted proteins | sample RifGroB2_FD_183994 | JGI IMG/M metagenome (GOLD analysis project Ga0209317, IMG submission 183994) | Soil microbial communities from Rifle, Colorado, USA - Groundwater B2 (SPAdes) (version 2) | ecosystem: Environmental > Terrestrial > Soil > Unclassified | place: Rifle, Colorado | collected... | reverse complement strand
CCCACGGAAAACCCTGAAGAGCCACAAATTGGCTCGAGCGGCATACTACATCATGAGGGACCAGGTTCCCTTCCGACCGGAGAAATTCACATAAGAACTGGCTGGGGCGGGGAACCAGGCTGTAGGGTGGTTCATAACCACTAAATTTGATTGGCAAACCGCTCCATCCAGCAACAAATACGTTATCGGCGTCGCTACTGCCCACGTCGTGAGCCACATACGGGCTGGCTAACAACCATAAATTTTGAACTATTCCCATGGACACGACCTGGAACCGAAGGTTTTCTGGTCCGCCGAGGGCGGAAGGGGAAGTGGGGGGAAGTTCATCCCACGGTCCTTGATCCTGATGGGTGGCTGGTGCAGCTGCGGCTGACATCGCAACAAGAAAGAAATAACGGCACAAGTAACGAGCTCGATAACGATCGACGGATTGGCTTGAAAAATCAGTTTTTCTTGCGGGGGGGAGGTCTTTGCCGTTGACAGCAGCCTTTCAATGGGGGTGGCCTACAGGGGGCGAACGCGGAGCCGATAAGGCTAGTGGTTGCTGGTGAGAAAATTCTCATCCCAGAGGGGCGTCTGGTGGTTTTGTGATTGGACGAGGCGAGTTTCCTTGGGGCCAGACAGGCGGGAGCTCGTTTGCGGATCGTGGAGGAGTTGCAGGAGCAGGGAGTTCAGGCGAAGCTGCACCTTCTGGGCGACACCAAGCAGATGCAGGCTATTTCCGCCGGGAGGGGTGGAGCTTTCCGGTGCTCGCGCCGGCGCGCCAGGGGATTTCGGCTGAGGGGTACCAGGTGAGGGACAGCGGCGGATTTTTGGTGGGGCTGGACGCCCGGGGGAGGGTACCTGAAGGAAATGCGCCGCCCGGAACGCAGGGGGGCGACCGGGAGCGAAAGCTTGTCACGGTCAGCTACAGTTTCACCACGGGGAAGCGCGAGCGCGCCGTCGAGCGGACGGTGACCAGGGAGATGCCCGGGCAAAGCTCGCGGAGAAGGAGGCGCTCTACCTGGGGGAGGAACCACAATTTCGCGGTCGGGACCGGATCGTCGCGCTGAAAAATGACCGGGGCCTCAAGGTGCAAAACGGCTCGCCCGTGACCATCGGGGAACTCGGGCAGGACGGGCTCGCCCGGGTGGAGCTTGGCGACCGTGAGGCTGTGCTTTACCTGAACCACTACCGGCAGCTCGACCATGCCTATTGCCGTGACGATTCATAAGAGCCATGCGGTGACGCTGGAGCACTCGATCCTCTTCGCTCACGTGCGGCCCGAGGAGGATAGGTCGCCGGGGGTAAAAACCTGGAGTGCGGGGTTGCAGAGGAGGCGTACGACAGGACCGGCTATAATGCGCTCAACGTCGCAGTCACCCGCGCCCAACTCGGCAGCAAACGTCTTCATCTATTCGATTGGCCCGGCATTATCCGTTCAGTGGAACTACTCGCCAGCAAGACATCCACCCTGAGCACGATCCCCGGGCTGGATTGAGAGCTGTGCATCGAAGTCGCAGGGTCGGACCTTTCTCTGCCGGTATGATCAGCGAGCAGAGCAAGGGGGCAGCCAATTTTATGTTGCTTGGTTGCATGTGCCTTGGCTCACAGTTGCGTACCTGGTTGGACATTCTTCAGATCCGGCTGAGGTGACGGCGGACATGAAAAGCCATGTTCAATATTCATCCTCATCCACACCAGACGCAGCCCCCTGGGCTAAACACCCCAGGTAACTCTCCGTAATAACAGTTTTTTAGCGTTGGCATTTTGTATGACATTTCCCTGTCGGACACCGGTAACCTAACGATAGCACATAAGGTTTTCGCGTATGCACGGTGCTGACACTTACACCCCGATGAAAAGGAGGCGTCAGATGAGCACGATTCCGTTTTCGGCACGGTTAAAACCGGAGGTGATCTCGCGGCTGCGGGTGCTGACGAAGGCGAAAAAAGTGTGCGTCAACGACGTCATTTCTTCGGCGCTGGACGCGCTGGACCGGGAGAAAAAATCGGGGAATTCGGTGCCGGACCGGGTGGCTTTTCTCGAAAATTGTCTGGCGGGCATCCAGGATCTGGTGATCCTCTTCAGCGAGAAACTCGAAGAGAAATTCAGCGAGGCGAGCACGGTGGAGCGAGAGCGTATGAAGAGCCTCTACAAGCTCCTCGACATCAAAATTAGCGAGCACGACGAGGCCGAGGAGCTGCGTTTCGCCAACCTAAACAAGGCGTTTTGAGAGCTGACTTTAACCACATCTGGCAGCTCTGGGCGTGAATTTTCCTCCCAATCCCCTGGTTACTTCATGCACCCTGGCATGAGCACACCAAGGGATAATTTGGGTGCTCAGTCAGGGAAAACCAAGGCGGTTTGGGACAAAGCAACCGGCTGAAGGACTCCGGCAGCTTTACCGGTCCCCCGCCGATTCGGTAGCCGCAGCGAAAGCTGTGGCTACCGAATCGGCCTCATCCAAGCCATCAGATGAACCCGGCAGTAGGACCAGGGCCGCCGGCAGAGGACGCCGGCAACCCTGACCGGTCCCGGCCCCTTGGTAGACTTCCGCTACGTTCCCGTTTCCGAAAAGGCCTCCTGACAGCCACGCTTTTAGATTGTTCAAGTGGTGATCGCTGATAATTTTTGCATAACTTCGTGGGAAGACGAGGCTCTTAGCGAATTGAGCCGGATGCTGTGCAACTTCCTTGCAGATGCCAAGTGCATGTTCCCGAAACCGGGGGGGAAGATTCCACCGTGATTTAAGGTGTCTGCTGCTTGATTGGCGTGTATTAATGGTTGGCATCCGAATTGCGACAGGGACTCCAGGCGAGGGGCGAAAACCCCGTCGTCACTTTTGGATTAGGAGGTTGCCCATGGAAGCCAGTAAACTGATCAGACGAAAGGAACTGCTGGGCCTCATCGGAGTCAGCTGCGCCACCCAGTGGCGGCTGGAAAAAGCCGGACTTTTCCCGGCGCGCGTGCAGCTGGGAAAAAGCTCGGTGGCGTGGCATCTGAGCGAGGTCGAGGAGTGGATAATGGGCCGCGAGCGGGTGGAGGGGAGAAGGGCGGGGCCGTGGGCACTGGGAAAGCCCGGCAGACCCTATGGCGGGGGGAACGGTAGGAAAGTATCCTGAAGAGGTCGCTGCGGCGTGGGGACTGCCATCTCGAAAGTGAGCCGAAGGGGCCGCCTTCCGAGCCGGCAGCCCTGCGCTGGCCCGATCCTTTTTCAGCCTTCCCGCGCGAAAGCCGGGGGCGGAACCGGTCACGCCGCCAAGGGAAGCTCGATGGTTAGTGGCTCCCGGTACAAAAAAGATGCTCCGCCTCGAAACATTCCTGCGCGCTGAGGCCGAGCTTCCTGGCGTGACCGTGCCAATCTCCCACAACCTTGCAGACCTCATCGATGATCTTTCCCGCAGCATCGGTCCCCAGCCGATAAAACTGCGCGGTTGAGAGCAGCAACTCCAGGTCGGGCTTGCGGGAGTAAAGGTCCAGGGAGAGTACGTGCTCGTCTTTCTTGAACGAGGGGTTCATGTCGAAGGCAGGAGCGAGCCGCCACCCTGAGGGTGAGCGCAGGAAGCCGTGATTGCGCAGATGATCGTCCCGGTTGGCAGTGGCGACGTTGAAGGCCACCCTGGTGAAAAGTTCCCGCAGGTCCCCGCCTATCCGCTCCGGTTCCCCGTAGGTCGCGATGAATTCCGCGAGCTCCAGGTAGCTCGCGTCATCGGTGTCCTGATGCCCCAGCATGGTCATCGCGGAGGCGAAGAAGCGCCGCCGGCCGCCGTTTCGGTCAAACCTCTGCACCAGGAATGTATGATATCCGCCCCCGATCTGCAGGAGCCTTGACTTCGGCACGGTGATGCCGCAGCGCCCTGCCAGGTCCTGAAGCAGCTTCTCCCAGACGGCGACGTCGTAGTCGTCATCGGAAGAGGGGAACTTGGCAATCCAGAGGCTGCCGTCCTCATCGACCAGGTTGGCCTTGGGACGGGCCCCTCCCAGCGAGGAACCGGGGGCGACCAGGACCTTCAGCCACTCCTTGATCTTGTCGAGATCGTCCTGCTTTTTTCTGGTGAGTTCCCAGGCGACCGCCTGCAACTCGGCGATCCTCGCCACCGGCGGCGCGGACCTCGCCTCGTCCGCCAGGAACGCCCCCCCGTCGGGACGGCTGAAACGGAGCGCCCCCATGCGGGTGCAGTCCTGGACGCCCAAAAGGAACTCCCAGGCGCCCAGCGTCCTCGGGGTGCGCCCCTCCTCCCTCGCCTCGACAGCCTCCCGGCGTTTCATCAGGATCTGCCCCCAGCGGTCGGGGCAGGAATCCATGAAGACGCCGAAGTTGGATCCTCCGGGGAAATATTCGCCGGCGGTAAGGTCCAGTTCCGGGTCGAGCGGGAAGGCGTGGGCGTGCTTGAGCCAGCTTGGCTCGTAGGCGAAACGCACGCTGCCGCGATCCCCCCTGGAAAGGGTCCCTATGCGCTGCAGGGGGCCGAAGGCGGGGTCGTCGAGCCAGACCCATAGGCTCTCACCTTTTGCCTTAGCCATCACTCTCTCCGCTCGGCGCCTTCCTGCGCGGCGCCCTTTTCCTTTGGGGGAGCGCTTCGTCCTGCAGGCGGCGCCCCAGGACATCCTCCTTGGCGACCAGCGCGAGGTCCGCTACCAGCCCTAGGACGCGCAGCACCTGGAGGTAGGCCCCGAAAGCGACCGAAGGGTCGCCGGACTCGACCTTGTAAAGGGTAGGGCGCGAGATGTCGGCCCGGGCGCACACGGTCTCCATGGAAAAGCGGCGTCGCAACCGCGCATCCTTGAGTCGCAGCCCCAGGGCCTCGATTTCCCGCGCCGAGGCGGGATATATGGCACTCGGTCTCTTTTTCATAACGATAATTATTATTTACATCCTATACTATTTTTGTCAATTATATTTATCGTTATGCCTGGTCAGCCGAACTCGCTTTACCGGTCGGCTCCTTTTGACCTGCCCTTATGCTTATGACCTTTCCTGCCCCCTTGCCTGCCAGGATATCCCGCAGTCTCCCTTCCCAGATCTCCAGCGCCGCCTGCTTTTCCTTGTCGTAGCGGTACTGGTTGTAGACCTTGATGCCCCCCTGCTTGGCATGGTTCAGGATGGCGTCGATCACCTCGTCCATGATTTTTTTGCCTGAGGGGAGCACCCGCAAAGGGAGAGTCGCGGGGCCGTGGGCGTTTGGAACGCCCGGCAGACCGCCGGGCTCGCGGACTGGGCGTAAATCTCCTCTCCGTAGTTAACGCGCCGCTAGAGTAGCAGGTTGTTTCGGTGCCGGGGGGGTGTCCAGTGCCTGTGCCCGGGGGGTGTCCGGCCTCAGACCGCCAGTTTCAGGGTCGTCTCGATTTCGTGCCAGAGAACACAGACCCTCTTGCGCTCGTCCCGTTCAATCAGGCCGACCGTTTCCAGGGCAGAGACGTCGTCGTGGACGTTCTTGTAGCTTCGTTTCAGGAGCTTCGCCAGCGCGTTCACGCTCATGGGGCCGTTTCTGTGGAGTTCCTCCAGGAGAACCAGCCGTTTGGGGGTGATGTAGCGCAGCAGGGTTTTGAAGTCATGGAAGTAGACCCGCTCGATGGTTTGTTTCGGGAATACCCCCTGGTCGAAGCCGCGCAGCAGAGTGGCGGTCTCCCGGTTCGAATCGTCCCAGTTTTTTATGCCGATCTGCAGGTCTCTCATGGCGGGGTCCCCTTATTGGTGAGCATGGTTGCGATATCGGCAAGGAAATCGGAAAAGGTAGCTTCCATACTGCGGAACAGGTAAGGGATCTCGGCCCCTTCTAGGTGCTTGTGATCCCCCTTGCCGCGTTCATTGTCGTAACGGACCAGGCAGGTGCCGTCGACAGTGCCGAAGTAAAAGCGGTATATGAAGGTGCCTGCACCCGACTACCGGCTTGCCGAGGTGTCAGACCACCATCTCCTGGATGTAACTCTCCTGCGTCTGCTTTTCCTTGAAAACGCACTCAGCCTTCATGGCCCATCATTATGGTGTAAAATACTATAACTTCCCGGTGCTGGCAAGCGGATATCTAGCCGGCGCCCTGCGGTCACCCTTCGTCACGGTTCCGCCTGAGGCTGATCACCTTGCCGGTTGCTTCCCCCGCTATGATGCTGTGCAGTTTCCTGTCCCATGCCTCCAGCGCCGCCTGCTTTTCCTTGTCGTACCGGTACTGGTTATAGACCTTGATGACCCCCTGCTTGGCATGGTTCAGGACGGCGTCGATCACCTCGTCCATGATGCCCATTTCCGCCATGAAGGTGGCGGCGGTCCTGCGCAGGTCGTGCGGGGTAAACTGATCAATGCCGATCCTGCTCCGTCTGGAGGGCTTGCCGTCCCCGTTGCAGAGGGGTTTCCCGTTATGATCCAACAACGCCGTGGAAAGGCTCCGGTTCACCGCCACGGACAGGGAATGGTCGTCGATGGACCGGTCCTTCGCTTTGTGGGGGGAGGGGAAGATGTACCCCTTGCCGTCGGTGTCCCCGATGATTTCCAGGGCGAGGTCGGTGAGGTATATCCGCTGCGCCCGGGTGTTCTTGGACCTTCCCTGGGGGAGTGTCCACCACCTGCCGTCGATTTCCCTGGTGTGAATCCCCGCCACCTCGCCCGGACGCTGGGCCGTGACGAGAATGAGCTTCAGGGCGCGCCGAGCGTCCTCCGACATGGCACAGTCGTCCAGGTTCTCCCAGAAGGCCTTGATCTCGGCGGCTTTGAGAACCCGGTCGCGTGAGACCTTGGGGGAGGGAAGCTTGAGGCCGGTGCAGGGGGTGAAGGGGAGGATGTCCTTTTCCACTGCCCAGTTGAACATCTTGCGTACCACCTGGAAGGCGTTGTTCGCCATGGCCGGGGAGCCGCGGTTCACAATGCCCTCAAGCAGTTCGATGACGTCGCGCTTCTTTATGTCACCGGCCTTGCGGTGCTTCCAGTGGGTGATCACCTCGCTGTTGAGGATGCGCTCGTCCTCGGCCCAGGAGCGTTTGAAGCGCTTGGCGTGGCGCTCCAGATAGTCGGGCACGAGTTCGGACATGGTGGGAGAGGCGCGGCGCTCCTCTCTCCTCTGGTCCTGTTCGGTCAGGGGATCCACGCCGTTTTTCACCTTGACCTTGGCTATGTCGAACATGAGCCGGGCATCCCCCAGGGACACCTCCGGATAGCCGCCGGCACCCAGGCGCAGGTACCGCTTGCGCCCGTCAAAGGTGAAGATGTAGTACCAGATCTTTTCGCCCGAGGGGAGTACCCGCAGGCTGAACCCCATCCCTTCGCGGACCCAGAATTCCTTCTCCTGGGGCTTCAGGTTCATGATGAATTTGTCGGTGAAACGCTGGCTGTTTGCCATGACTGACACCTCTCAACGGATACACTGGTCTCGTTCCGTGTATCCTTTTTGTATCCTCTGATGCTTTCGCTAGGGTGAAATGACATGATGCCTTTCGAGTTAATGGTATCTTGTATGTTACTGATTTGCAAGCGTAATATTTAAAAATTAGAATATGTATAAAAAGTCCTGAAAAGGCCGAAAAATGGGAGTCGCATTAGCTTCGAACCAGGGTGTCGGCGGTTCGAATCCGTCCGGGCGTACCAGTAAAAACAATGGCTTACAGTTTTTGACTGTAAGCCGTTTTTCGTCTTGCTGTGACCGAGCGGCCCGCCCTGGGTTCGACGCCGACCAATAAACAGCGGCTGCTAATTATTACTTTCTTCCATTAATTCACCTCAAATGAGGTACGAATGGATCATATGGGGTGACTTTGAAATTTAAAATTAGCTAACACAAGATTAACTTTTCTAATTACGGTATGTTACAGACATTGCAAACCTTGGCATATTAAATGCTAACCATTGATATAGCTTTAACAAAACAACCAGGAGGATTTACCCATGAAAAAAATTCTTTCCACCATCGTAGCCGCTCTTGTTGCCGTTTCCTTCGCAGGTATCGTTTGCGCCGCTGAGCCGGCAAACACTGAAACCAAAACTGAATCCACCACCACCACCGCTGCTGGCGCGAAGGTAGAGAAGAAAGTAACGAAGAAAAAGAAAACCACCAAGAAGGGCAAGAAAGTCAAAAAAACCATTAAAAAAGAAGAAACCGTAACCGCTCCGGATGCGGCTCCGGCTCCGGCTGCAAAGTAATAACCGGTTTCGTTTCGATTCAAAAAGGTCGCTTCTTCGGAAGCGGCCTTTTTGCGTAAGGACTACCCTATCCCGCTTTTGCAAAGGGGTACCCCTCCCAGGTCCGCGCGCAGTTTCCTGCGCAACCCGGCACAACGCCCTCACTCTCCACACCGGCTACCTCACTATCCGCCCCTCTCAGTGACGCCCAATGACTCCTTAGTCAAAGTTGCGCCTTAACGACGCATGCAGGGTCTCTCTCCCGACGCATCGAGGCATCTGCTGCCATCTGCCGACCCGTGCCCGGCGCCTTAAACGGCAGTGATTCTTTATGCGTTGTAGAAATAATTTGCACACTTTCCTGCATGTGAAAATTTATGCGGTACAGTAATCAAAAGACACCAACATCATGAACGACGCATAGCCCAGGGAGGGTTGGGTACCGATGCCGAACACGCGCCTGAACATCACGCTGCCGTCCGCGATCGTGGACGACATCAAGGCGTTGTACGGTCAGCGCGGCCTGAGCCAGTTTTTGGAGGAGGCTGCCAGGGAGAAGCTCGCGGAAGTGAAGAAAAAGGCTTTCCAGGGGGTGATCGAAGGGTATCAGTCGACTGCGGCAGAGACCAAAGAGGTGCTCAAAAAGTTCGAGGCGGCTGTTACGGAGAAGCGCAATGTTTAAACGCGGGGGGATCTACGGCGTCAACCTGCCTCATGCCGAGATGCAGGAGGAACCGGGAATATGGCCCTGCCTGGTGGTGAGCAATAATATCAGCAACCAGTATTCTCCGGTGCTCACCATCATCCCGCTGAGTTTTGCCAGGCTGGAGAAGATCTACGATTTCGAGACGTTTTTACCCGCCTCGGCGGACGGACTGCTGCGGGACGCCAAGGTCAGCTCTCATCTTTTGATAACCATCGACAAGGACAAGGTGGTGGGTGAGCGTCTCGGCTTTGTTCCAAAAACGGTGATGAATCAGGTCGACAAGGCCCTTTGCTTTCAGCTCGGCATCGAGGAAATCCCTGTGAGCAAGGGGGAAAATCCCGCTCCCTGAATCGGGTCTTGGCTGCCTACGGCGACAACCCCATCCTGACCTTCCCCTTGGAGGGGAAGGACCTTAAGGTTTTGACCTTCCCCTTCAAGGGGAAGGAACTGAAGGCTCAAAGCTCGGCCGGCTTGTCTGCCGGCCGGGATGATTTGGCCCTTGCCGCTTGTTTGCGGAGGTCCTTGCGATGCCACCCCTCGATGTCGCCGGCTTTTCGGTGCTGTTCCTTTTGGGGAGCGCTCTTTTGGCGCCTCTCTTGTCCCGTTACGAACGGCTGCTCATTCCCGCGGCATTCTCAAGCGCTACCCTTGCCTCCCTGACTGCGACCTATGCCGGTTTTGCCGCGGTGGCTACCGGATCGAACGGCGCCGCCACCCTGGCAATGGGACTGCCGCTGCTCCCCTTCAATATCCGCCTCGATCCGCTGGCCGGTTTTTTCCTGGTCGTGGTCGGCATCTTGTCCGCCTTTGTATCGATCTACTCGATTGGCTACGTGCGCGGCTATCTGGGCAAACGCCCGGTGACCGGACTGGTAGTGTTCTACCTGCTCTTTCTTGCCGGCATGTTCCTGGTGGTCCTGGCGGATGACGCCTACTTCTTCCTGCTGGCCTGGGAGTTGATGGCGGCTTCCTCCTATTTCCTGGTCATGTACGAGGACGAGCGGGCGGCGAACCGCCGCGCCGCCTTTCTTTACCTTTTGGTGGCGCACGTGGGCGCCATTGCCATACTCCTCTCCTTCGGGGTGATGGCCGGCCTCACCGGCGCCGGCGGTTTCGAGGGGTACACCTTCGATGCCATGCGCTCGGCTCGCCTGTCGCCGGGGTGGGGGGCGGCGGCCTTTTTCCTGGCTTTCTTCGGGTTTGCCGCCAAGGCCGGGGTGATTCCGTTCCATGTCTGGTTGCCGGAGGCCCATCCCGCGGCGCCGTCCAACGTCTCGGCGCTCATGAGCGGGGTGATGCTCAAGACCGCCATCTACGGGATGATGCGGGTCGCTTTCGACCTGATCCGCGATTTCCCCTGGTGGTGGGGAGGGGTGGTCCTGGTCTTCGGCCTGGTCTCGGCGGTGCTGGGGGTGCTCTACGCCCTGATGCAGCACGACCTGAAGCGTCTGCTGGCCTATCATTCGGTGGAAAACATCGGCATCATCATGATCGGGCTCGGCCTGGCGATGATCTTCACCTCCTTCCACTTGCCGGTCCTGGCGGCCCTGGCCTTCGTGGCCTCGCTTTACCACTGCCTGAACCACGCCCTGTTCAAGGGTCTGCTCTTCATGGGGGCGGGCGCCGTGATCCACGCCACGCACGAGCGCAACATGGAGGAGATGGGCGGCCTGATCCACCAGCTCCCCTGGACCTCGGCGCTCTTTCTCGTGGGGTGCGTGTCGATCTCCGGACTCCCCCCCTTTAACGGCTTCGTCTCGGAATGGCTCACCTTTCAGGCCTTGCTCCTGTCGCCGGCGCTGCCGCACCCGCTCTTGAAACTCCTGGTGCCGCTGGGCGCCGCACTCCTGGCCCTTACCGGAGCGCTGGCCGCCGCCTGTTTCGTCAAGGCCTTCGGGGTGACCTTCCTGGGGAGCTGGCGCGGGCATCGCCGCAAGGAGCAGATCCGCGAGGTCGGCATCCCGATGCGCCTGGGAATGCTGCTGGCTGCCGGTTGCTGCCTGGCCCTGGGGGTTTTCCCGACCTTGGTCATCGACTGGATCGACCTGGTGCCGCGGCAGCTCTTCGGGGGAGAGATAGCCGCGTCGGCGGGCGGCTACGGCTGGCTCTGGCTCACCCCGTACTCGCCCGAGCGCGCCTCCTACTCGGCGCCGGTGGTACTTCTCGGGATCATCTCCGTGGTGGCGGTGACCTTCCTGCTGCTCCATGTGCGGCGCGTCGCCATCCGCCGGACGCCGCTTTGGGACTGCGGCTTCGAGAAGATCACCCCCAGCATGCAGTACACCGCCACCTCCTTCGCCATGCCGTTTCGCCGCATCTTCGGGTTCCTGTTCGCCATAAGGCAGCAGGTTGAGCTGGTCTCCCCCCAGAACCATCCGGAAATGGCGGATACCCTGAACTACCGCCTGCGGGTCCGTGACCGCTTCTGGGGTTGGCTGTACGAGCCGCTCTCGGAGCTGGCCTTCTGGTGCGCCAGACGGGCCGGAAGGTTGCAAACCGGCCGGATCCAGACCTATCTGCTCTACTCCTTCGGCACGCTGATCGTACTGCTGGTGTTTCTGGGATGACGCTCCACTGGATGGCCATAGAGCTGATTCAGCTCCTCATGATCCTTTTCCTCTCCCCCGCCTTCGCCGGCTGGGTCAAGGTGGTCAAGTGCCGCCTGCAGGGGCGCACCTCCCCGGGAGTGCTCCAGCCCTACCGGGATATCGCGCGCCTTCTCAAAAAGGACGTGGTGCTGGCCGAGAACGCCTCCTGGGTCTTCCGCGTCACCCCCTACATCGTCTTCGGCGTCACGGTCATGGCGGGTGGGGTGATCCCGCTCATCTCGGTGGATCTGCCGCTTTGCGCCACGGCCGACATCATCGCGCTGGTGATGCTCTTCGCCATCGTCCGCTTCTTCACCGCGCTGGCGGGGATGGACATCGGCACCGCCTTCGGCGGCATGGGGGCAAGCCGCGAGATGATGATCTCTTCCCTGGCCGAGCCGGCCATGCTGATGGCGGTCTTTACCGTGTCGCTCGCCAGCAGCTCCACTTCCCTGACCCAGATGGTCACGGTGATGTCCGAGAAAGGCTTCATGATCCGCCCGTCGCTGGCTTTTTCCCTGATCGCCTTCATCCTGATCGCGCTGGCCGAGACCGGGCGGGTTCCCGTGGACAACCCGGCCACCCACCTGGAGTTGACCATGATACACGAGGCCATGATCCTGGAATATTCCGGGCGCTATCTGGCCCTGATCGAATGGGCGGGGATGATGAAGCTCGCCATCTATTTCTCCCTCGGCATCGCCGCCTTCCTTCCCTGGGGGATCGCGGGGAGCGCCGAGCCCCTTGCCCTGGCGCTCAGGACCCTGTTCTTCGTGGCCAAGCTCATGGTCGGGGGGGTGGTCATGGTGCTGATCGAGACCGGCCTGGCCAAGATGCGCATCTTCCGGCTCCCGGACTACCTGGGGAGCGCCTTTCTTTTGGCCACACTCGGGATGATCGCCTTCTTCATCCTGGAATAAAGTCAAAAACTTTGAACCGCAAAGACGCAAAGGACGCGAAGAAAATCTTTGTGTGATTAAAACAAACGTCTTAACCGAGGGTGTTGCGCCCTTATATCGGGCCCCCGATTTCTTTGCGTACTTTGCGTCTTTGCGGTTAGGAACTGCCTTTTGCAGCCCGGGAGCGAACCGATGTCCAACGAACTGGTGATACAGCTCAACACGCTTTTGGCGGCCCTGATCCTGCTCACCTCCTTCGCCCTTTTGGTGCAGCGCCGCATGTTCGCCATCATCCATATCTTCGCCTGGCAGGGGTTCTTCCTGGGGGTGAGCACGGCCGTCATCGGCTTTGCCACCGGCGAGCACCACCTCTACATCTCCTCGCTCCTTACCCTGGTGATGAAGGTGCTGCTTTTGCCCTGGATACTCTTCGCGCTGATCCACAAGCTGAAGATCCACCGGGAGATCGAGTCGATCATGAACACCTCGGCCACCATGCTGGTGGGGATCGCCCTGGTGATCTTCTCCTACCACCTGACCGCCCCGATCCGCCAGCTCTCGACGCTCATGACCCGGTCCACCCTCGCCGTGGCCCTGGCAACGGTCATGCTCGGGCTCTTGATGATGGTCACCCGTCGCCACGCCGTGAGCCAGGTGATCGGCTTTCTGGCCATGGAAAACGGCCTGTTCTTCGCCGCCACCAGCGCCACCTACGGCATGCCGATGGTGGTGGAACTCGGGGTGGCGCTCGACCTTTTGATCGCCGCCTTCATCTTCGGCATATTCTTCTTCCACATCAACACCACCTTCGACAGCCTGGACGTCGACCAGATGGCCAAGTTAAAGGAAACGGAGTAGAGACCATGACCCTGGTGATGCTGCTCTGGATATCGGTGCTGGTGGCGCTCATCCTCGCCTTTGTCGGGGACTGGCGCTTCGCGCCCGAGATCAACATCGCCGGCTCCTCGCTCACCTTTGCCGCGAGCCTCATGCTGGCGCTGGAGGTGTTTAGGCGCGGCCCCTTCACCGCGGGGGGCGATTTCTTCTTCGTGGACCCCTTCAACGTCTACCTGGTGGTGCTCACCACCCTGGTCTCCACCACCACCGCCGTTTTCAGCCGCCGTTACATGCGGGTGGAGCGCCTCCACGGCAAGGTCGGGCCCTGGCGCATGCGCTTTTACCACGCCATGTTCCAGCTCTTCATCTTCGCCATGCTGATAGCGCTTTTGACCAACAACCTGGGGGTGCTCTGGATCTCCATGGAGCTCGCGACCCTGGCGACGGTGCTCCTGGTCTCGCTCTACCGCACCCCCACCGCCATCGAGGCGGCCTGGAAATACTTCATCCTGTGCGGGGTCGGCATCGCGCAGGCGCTGTTCGGCACGGTGCTCCTCTACTTCGCCGCGGAAAGGGTGCTGGGGGTGGGGAGCAAGGCCCTGCTCTGGACCAACCTGAGCCGGGTCGGGGCGCAGCTCGATCCGACCGTGTTGAGCCTCGCCTTTGTCTTCCTCATGGTCGGCTACGGCACCAAGGCGGGGCTCGTGCCGGTACACAACTGGCTGCCTGATGCCCACAGCGAGGGGCCGACGCCGATCTCGGCGGTGCTTTCCGGGCTCCTTTTGAACGTCGCCCTCTACGCCCTGGTGCGCTGCAAGACGCTGGTGGATGCCTCCACCGGAACCCGTTTCGCCGGCAACATGATGATCGGTTTCGGGCTCCTCTCCCTCTTGGTGGCCGCCTTCTCCATGCTGCGCCAAAAGGACATCAAAAGGCTCTTCGCCTACTCCTCCATCGAGCACATCGGTATCGCCACCTTTGCCTTCGGTCTGGGCGGCCCGGTAGCCGTCTTCGGCGGCATGCTCCATATGCTGGTCCACAGCCTGACCAAGTCCGCCGTCTTTTTCAGCGTCGGTCACGCCTCGCAGATGCACGGCACCCAGGAGATGGCCCGGATACGCGGCCTGTTCAGGGGGAACCCCACCGTGGGGTGGGGGCTCATGCTCGGGGTCATGGCCCTGTCGGGGATGCCCCCCTTCGGACTTTTCGCCAGCGAGTTCCTCATCCTCACCGCCACCATGAAAGAGCAGCCGCTGCTCGCCGCGCCGCTCTTGATCGGCCTGGCGGTGGCCTTTGCAGCCCTGTTCAGGCGCGTGCAGCCCATGGTCGCCGGGGTCGTCCCGCCCTGGCAGCAGCCGCTGCGCGCCGCCAACGTGCCCGTATTCGTTCATCTGGCCCTGGTGGTGCTGTTCGGCCTTTACCTCCCCGATTTCCTGTCCCGCTGGTTCCAGATGGCGGCGGAGCTGTTGCGATGACCACGATGCGCGAGGAGATAACCGCCCGCTTCGGCGCGGACGCCGTCCCCTGGGCCGGGAGCTTCCCGGTCCGGGTTCCCGAGTTGCGCATCCCCCGCGAGCGTTTCGACGACGCCGGCGCCCTGATGAACGAGGCCGGCGCACGGCTCGCGGCCGAGTGGGGGGTGGACGAGACCCTGATGGGACGCGGCTTTGCCGTCTACGCCTGTTTCGCCAAGGATGCCGATTACCTTTTGCTGAGATGCGAGGTCCCGCTCGAGGACCCGACCTTTCCCAGTCTCAGCAAGAAGCTCCTCCCCGCTTTCCGGTTCGAGCGGCAGATCGAGAGCCTCATGGGGCTCGTCCCCACCGGGCATGTCCACTCGGACCACCGCCCCTGGATCAAGTTCGAGGACTGGCCCGCCGATGCCTGGCCCTTACGAAAGAGCTTCGACGGCTCAAAGCGTTTGCCGCGGGTGGCGGGAACCTACCGCTTTGCCCGGGCGCACGGCGAGGGGGTCTACGAGATTCCGGTCGGCCCGGTGCATGCCGGTATCATCGAGCCGGGGCACTTCCGCTTCCAGGCCATGGGTGAGGAGATCATAAATCTGGAAGAGCGGCTGGGCTACACCCACAAGGGGATCGAAAAGCGCTTCGAGGCGCTCACCTTTCAGGAAGGCGCGCGTCTGGCCGGCCGCGTCTCCGGCGATTGCACCGTGGCCCATGCCCTTTGCTACTGCCGGGCCGTCGAGGCGCTAAGCTCGGTCGAGCCGCCGCCGCGCGCCCTGTGGCTTAGGGCCTTGTTTCTGGAGCGCGAGCGCATCGCCAACCATCTGGGCGATATCGGCGCCATAGCCAACGACGCCGCCTTCGCCTTTCTCCTGTACCAGTTCAGCCGCCTGAAAGAGACCGTCCTGCGCGGCAACCGCCGTCTGTTCGGCCACCGCTTCCTGATGGACCGCATCGTTTGCGGCGGCGTTGCCGCAGACCTCCCCGCCGAAGGCGCCACGGTCATGAGGGAGGAGCTGGACTGGCTCTCCGACGAGTTCGAGCGGCTGGTCGCCATCTATGACAACAGTTCCTCCCTGGAGGACCGCGTTCGATCCACCGGGATACTGAAGCCCGAACAGTGCCGCAAGATGGGGAGCGTGGGCTTCGTGGCGCGAGCCAGCGGGCAGCCGCTCGATTGCCGCATTCAGGACCCCTTTCCCCCCTACGACCGCTTCCCGCCCGAGATGACGGTGCTGGACTCGTGCGACGTGCATGCCCGGGCCTGGGTGCGGGTCTGCGAGGTTCGCGACTCCATCCGCCTGATCCGGGAATTTCTCGACACCCTGCCAGAGGGGAGCCTCCGCACCGAGCTGCCCGCTCCGGCGCCCGACACAAGCGCCTTCGCGGTCGTTGAGGGGTGGCGGGGCGAGATCGTCTACTGGCTGCAATCGGGGAGCCGCGGCGAGATCAACCGCTGCATGATCCGCGACCCGTCCGGCGTCAACTGGCTTGGCCTGGAACAGGCGGTGCTGGGGGAGATCGTTCCCGATTTCCCGCTCTGCAACAAAAGCTTCAACCAGTCCTATTCGGGGCATGATCTGTAACAGGAGAGGAACCGGAACATGTTGAGGATACTGCATCAGATCTTCAGGACGGGGGTGGTCACCGAGCCGCTTTCCGCTGCCGTTGAAAACGAGGTGCTGAGAATCGGAGCGGGGCTGGAGCAGGCGATCCGCAAACGCTTCAGCCGCAGCCTGGTGATCCGCGAGGTCGATGCCGGCTCCTGCAACGGCTGCGAGCTAGAGATCATCGCCCTGAACAACCCCATCTACAACTGCGAGCGTTTCGGCATCACCTTCACCGCGTCTCCCCGTTTTGCCGACATGCTGCTCGTGACCGGTCCGGTCTCGGTGAACATGGAGAACGCCCTCAGGCGGACCTACGACGCCACGCCCGATCCCAAACTCGTGGTGGCGGTGGGCGATTGCGGTCATGACGGGGGGATCTTCGGGGAGAGCTATGCATCGCTTGGCGGGGTCGCCGCGGTCATTCCGGTGGATGCCGTGATTCCCGGCTGTCCGCCGACCCCTAACGATCTGCTGGCCGGCATCCTCGCGGTCATCAGGGGGTGAGACCTTCGGATGCCTAAGGGGAGCGAAGGCAATGGGGGGGCATGGAGCAGGCGAAAAGCGGCGGCCCAGGTGTCGGCGGTTCGAATCCGTCCGGGCGCGCCAACCAAAAAAAGGCCTACAGTCTCAAGCTGCAGGCCTTTTGCATGGAAAGGAATCCGGCTGCAAGGAGATGACCGTTTTCCCCTTTGACTTGGATCGGGGGACGTAATATAGTCCGCCCTTATCGGATGTTATCGCCGCATCGGAATTCCCATGACCGCTTTGCCACAGTCGATGTCCCCCATGCTTGCCGTGCTGAAACTCTTCCTTCTTCCCGTCGGAGGCGGAATCCCTGCCGGTGTCTTGCTCGCCGGCGCCAACGGCTTGGCCTGGCCCATCACCGCAGGGCTCTACCTGGTTTCGGATCTGTTACTTGCCCTCGCCTTTGAACCGATCCTTCGGCTTTTGTCGGCGCTGTTCGGGAAAGTCCCGTTTCTCGCCCGTCTGAGCGCCGCTTTAAAGGCCCTTTCCGCCCGCAGCGTGGCCCATTTCAGCGGCACCAGCGCAGGCCCGCTTACCCTTGTCATGATCGCCTTCGGCGTGGATCCGATGACGGGGCGCGCCACGGCGCTCGCTGCGGGGCACGGATTCCTTGCCGGCTGGGCCTTCGCCATCGCCGGAGACATGCTTTATTTCGCCGTCATTGCGCTCTCGACTCTGCGCCTGAACTCGTACTTCCGGGACCCGAACACCACGATGCTGGTCGTCCTTGGTGCGATGTTCCTTCTCCCCTTGCTGATCCGCCGTTTTCGACCCGTACGGATCCCATAAACGATGTCAGGTCCCTCGGCGCAGAAACATATTGTTCATTAGAAATGGGGGGAGTATAAACCCATTAGCTCAATTTTGCCGGCACTTAACAGATGTTTGATCCGCGGCTGAAGCATTCGCATTGGAATATGCCCCATAGCGCTGAAATGTAATGTTCCCTGCAATCAGAAAAAGACGAAAAGGTGACGCAATGGCAAGCGCAACCAGCTATGACAATGAACGATCGGCGGAAATAGACTACAAGAAGATTTACAGCGCGCTGGGCGAATCCATTGACTACGGCGTGTGGGTCTGCACCCCCGACGGCCGCAATATCTACGTCAGCGACTCATTCCTGAGACTCGTAGGTTTGACCAATGAGCAGTGCTCCGGCTTCGGCTGGGGCGAGGTACTGCATCCTGATGATGCGCAGCGCATCCTTGCCGCCTGGAAGGAGTGCGTACAAAACGAAGGTGTCTGGGACATCGAGCTTCGCGTTCGGGGAGTGGACGGGCAATGGCATCCGATCCTGGCCCGCGGTGTCCCGGTAAGAAACGAAAGCGGAGAGGTCATCCATTGGGCCGGCGTCAACCTTGATATCGCTCGGACGAAGCGGGCGGAGGTCGCGGCCCGCTCCACTGAAGAACGTCTGCTGCTGGCACTTGACGCGGCCCACCTGGCGACCTGGGACTGGGATATCCCCGGCGGCAGCATAATCTGGAACAACGAGCACTTCCGCATGCTGGGCTATGAGCCGGGCAGTTTCGCTCCGACCTACTGGCACTGGGCTGACCGGGTCCATCCCGACGACTTGGCGCAAACGGAGGCGACGATCCGCCAGGCGGCGGATCAGGGAACGGATTACCGCGCGCAATTCCGCGTGATTCTGTCCGACGGCGCCGTGCGCACCCTCGTGGCACTGGGGCGCTTTGAACTGGATGCATCGGGTTCGGCGGTGCGCCTTTACGGTGCCATGACCGATATCACCGAGCAGGAGCAGGTGCTGGACGAGCTGCGCCGGGCCAAGGAAAATCTGGAGCTGCGGGTTGCGGAGCGCACGGCGCAATTGCAGGATGTGAACGCCTACAACCGCACCCTGATCGAGGCGAGCCTGGATCCCCTGGTCACCATCGACTCCCGGGGGCAGATATCCGATGTGAATTCGGCCACCGAACAGGTGACCGGATACGGGCGCGGGGATCTGATCGGTTCCGATTTCTCCAGTTATTTTTCCGAGACGGAAAAAGCCCGGCAGGGGTACCAACGCGTCTTCAAGGAAGGGCTGGTGCGGGATTACCCCCTGGAAATCCGCCACCGTGACGGGCACAAGACCCCGGTGCTCTACAATGCGACGGTCTACCACGACAAGTTCGGCAATATCCGCGGTGTCTTTGCCGCCGCACGCGACATCACCAAACTCAAAAAGGCGCAAGCCGAGAGAGAGCAGTTCTACAATTTTTTCCAGACCTCTACGGACATGATGGCCATTGCCGACCCGAACGGGGCCTTTTTGAAGACGAACCCCGCCTGCACGGAGCTCCTTGGCTATGGCGCCGAGGAACTCGTGTCGAAACCTTTCGTCGACTTCATCCATCCCGACGACAAGCAGAAAACCATCGATGAGATGATACGGCAGCAGCAGATAGGCTTTTCCATCGCCTTCGAGAACCGTTATATCTGCAAGGACGGTTCCTTCCGCTGGTTGTCGTGGCACGCCGTCTACAACAAGGACGAAAACTGCACCTATGCGACGGCCCGCGACATCACGGCGAACAAGCAGCAGGAGGAGGCTTTAAGGAAAAGCGAACTCGAATTCCGCACCCTGACCGAGTCGATGCCACAGATCGTCTGGATCACCCGCCCCGACGGCTGGGTCACCTATTACAACCAGCAGTGGGTGGAGTACACGGGGCTGACACTGGAGGAGAGCTACGGCGATGGCTGGACCAAGCCGTTTCATCCGGACGACCGCCAGGTGGCCTGGGATGCCTGGCAGCACGCCACGAGGAACGGGGCGCACTACGGCCTTGAGTGCCGCCTGCGCCGGGCCGACGGCGCCTACAAGTGGTGGCTTATTCGCGGCGTGCCGGTTCTCGACGAACAGGGCGCCGTTGCCAAATGGTTCGGTACCTGTACCGACATCGACGAGGTGAAAAGGGCCCAGGAAGAGAGGCTGGCACTCGAGCAGCACCTGCAAAAGGCGCAGAAACTGGAGAGTCTCGGCGTCCTGGCCGGCGGCATCGCCCACGACTTCAACAACATCCTGATGGCCATCATCGGCAACGCGAGCCTCGCCATGATGAAACTCGGCCCGGATTCTCCGGTGGCGACCAACCTGAAGCAGATAGAGCTCGCCTCCGACCGGGCCGCCGACCTGGCCAGGCAGATGCTCGCCTACTCGGGCAAGGGAAGGTTTCTCGTCGAAAAGCTCGACCTGAACCGCCTGCTGGAGCAGATGCTGCACATGCTGGAAATATCCATCTCCAAAAATGCGCTGCTGCAGTTGAACCTCGCTCCGCACCTCCCCTTAGTCGAGGCCGACGGCACCCAGATGCGCCAGGTCATCACGAACCTGGTGCTCAACGCCTCCGAAGCGCTGGGCGAGCATGCCGGCGTCATCACCATCGTCAGCGGCTCCCTGCAGTGTGACGGGAACTACCTGAATCAGATCTGGCGGGACGAAAATATCGGCGAGGGGCTTTACGTCTACCTGGAGGTCTCCGACACCGGCTGCGGCATGGACAAGGACACCGTTGCCAGGGTGTTCGACCCCTTCTTCAGCACCAAGTTCACCGGCCGCGGCCTGGGGATGGCGGCCGTCCTCGGCATCATCCGCGGCCACAAGGGGGCCATCGGGGTCGACAGCGAGCCGGGCAAAGGCTCCAGCTTCCGGGTGCTGCTGCCGGCCAGCGGCAAACCGGCCGGGATCGGCAAAGACCAAACGGATGAGGACGGCTGGCTGGGGAGCGGCACCATGCTTCTGGTCGACGACGAAGAGATCGTGCGCAGCGTCGGGACCGAGATGCTCCAGGCCCTGGGATTGACCGTGATAACGGCCAGAGGTGGAAAAGAGGCCGTCGAAATCTATCGGTCGAGGGACGACATCGCCTTCGTGATCCTTGATCTCACCATGCCGGGCATGGACGGAGAGCAGTGCTTCCGGGAACTGCAGCGGATCAGGCCGGACCTCAAGGTGATCCTGTCCAGCGGATACACCGAGCAGGAGGTGACTCCGCGCTTCATCGGGCAGGGACTGGCCGGCTTCATCCATAAGCCGTACAAGCTTTCCGCGCTCAAAGAGGTGTTAAGGACGGTACTCGAGGGGAGGGGGGCGTAACCCGGGGCGGAGGCAACCATGAATAACGATCTCTCTTTCGCGCAGTTTCTGGACAGTGCTCCCTGCATACTCGGCGAGGGGGCCGTCATCGAGCGCCTTCGGCGCAGCGGGGGGCTGGAGCTCGACCCCTACCTGGTCAATGCGGCCTTCATCTATGAAGACGCCAAACGCGCGGCCCTGGAGACCATCTGCCGGCAGTACCTGGACATCGGTCGCCGGTTTGGCCTGCCGCTATTGCTCTCCACACCGACCTGGCGTGCGAGCCGGGAGCGCATCGCTGCGGCCGGTTATGCCGGGGTCGACGTCAACGGGGACAATGCCAGGTTTCTGCGTGGCGTTGTGCATGGTTACGGGGCATACGCGGATAAGGTGGTCATCTGCGGCCTGATGAGCTGCCGCGGCGATGCCTACCGTCCGGAGGACGCGCTGGCCGTGGACGAGGCGCATGATTTTCACGCGTGGCAGGCCGAAAAGCTCGCCGAGGCGGGGGTCGATCTCCTTCTTGCCGCGACGCTTCCGGCCTTGAGTGAAGCGACCGGCCTTGCCTTTGCCCTGGCCGCCACCGGGAAGCCGTACCTGGTGAGTTTCGTGGTGCGCCCCGAAGGGACGCTGCTGGACGGGACGCCGCTCAAAGATGCCCTGGCCGCCATCGATGCCGCCGTGACTCCGCCCCCCCGGGGCTATCTGATCAACTGCACCCATGCCTCCTTTGCCAGAGAAGCGCTGACCCACGAGTCCAACTCCTCACCCCTGGTCCGGCAGCGGATCATCGGCCTTTTGGCCAATACGGCGGCGCTTGCCCCCGAAGAACTCAACGACAGCAGCACCCTGGTGGAGGAAGATCCGGCAACCTTCGGCAGAACCGTCGCTAAACTGCACCGCGACCTGGGCCTGAAGATCCTCGGCGGCTGCTGCGGCACCGACGACCGCCATATCGGCTCCTTGGCAGCTGAGCTTGCCGCGCCGGGCGCGGGGGGCGTGCCGGCTGCTCGATGCCGGCCTTGACCGACCCCGACCCGACCCTCACCTGCGGCACCCGCCCCCCTATTCCCCCTTTTTGATCATGATCGGATTCGGACCGAGCGACAGCGTGACGATGTGGCTCTGTCTCGAGGCGTAGCGCTGCCCCGAGGCAAAGCTCAGCCGGTCGTAGTCGGGATAGCCGTGAATGGTGGAGAGATCGATCTGGTCCAGCAGGTTGTCGCGGAAAAAATTGCGCCTCATCTTGGGGATCGCCTGGTTCATCAGGAGCATCAGCGAGTACATCCTGGTGGAGATCCTGCTGTCGTCCACCGGCAGATGCCGGGCGCGCAGCCAGACCTTGGCATAGTCGGGGTGCATCGCGTCGTCCTGCGGCAGACGGTAGGGGTAGCTGAAACTGGCGAACTCCCGCACCGGTTCGGAGAGCGCCCAGAGCGATGATCCCAAAAGATGCGCCGACAGGTACACTGCCCCGGGCCTGCGCTCCCCCCCCGCGATCCGCTCCAAAAGGACAGCCGCGTCGCTGCCGAGCCAAAGCAGCAGAACTTGCGGCGCCTCCTTGCCGGCCAACTGCCGCATGAGGTCCTGCGGTACCGGCTCGTCGCTTTTCAGTATCCGGCTCGCCGGCGCCCTGCGGCCCTGCGCGCGCCAGGAGGCCTCGAATCCCGCGGCGAGCGCGCGCCCGTCCGCGCTGTCCCGGAAAAGCTGCACGACGCTATCCTGCCCGGTAGCCTCCAGCTCCCGCCCGAGGCTGGCGGCGGCAGACTCACCCTCCTGGTAGAGTCCCTTGGAAAAATACTGGGTGTACCAGTCCGACCCGCTTATCACGGGGAAATCGGTGACCGGGAGGATGCACGGGATCTGATGTTCCTCGCTGAATTCATGCACCGGCCGCCACTGCCCGGTAGTGATCCCGCCCAAAAGGGCGAAGACCGGCTCCTTCCGGTAGTGTGCCTCAAGCTGACTGCGCCAGGTGGCGGGCGGACCGTCGAGCTGCCAGCGGCTGAGGGAGAGGCTGCGGTAGGAGAGATCGGCTTCCTGGGCGATCTCCGGATTGGCGGCGCGGGCGGCATGCCCGGGAGCCCGGCTGTTCCAGTCGGCCACGAAAGCCTCCAGGGTGCCGAGCATCGCGGCGGCGTCCGCGGCGGGGACCTCGGAGCTGACGACCGTGGCAAACCGGATGGTATTTTCGGTCACCCCCGGAGAGGGCTCGGCTGAGAGGGATTTCAGGTACAGGATCAGCAGCGCCATTTCGCCGTCGCCCAGGGAGAAGCGCGGCATGGCCTGATTGAGCGCTTTGCCGTTCGGGTCGACGCCGTCTCGGATGGCGCGGGCGAGCGTTTCCTCCGTGTAGGCCGGCCGGCGCTGGGGGGTCCGGTAATGCTCAGGCAGGCGGCTTCGCTCGGCGGGGGTGAAATCGCGCCCGTAGTAGCTGGGCTGGAAGAGCCTGTATCCGGTGTTGGCGGGAGTGACGATACCCCCCTCCACCGATCCCAGGCCGGTTCGCCTGTGGCAATTGACGCAGGAGAACATGCGCCCGTCCACCGCCGTGTCGCCCTGGATCAGCGCCTGAACCGGTTTTCCGGAGGGAAGCGTCCCCTCCCGGTAGATCCGCTGGCCCAGGCGCAACTCACCGGCCGGCGGCGTATCCGCCTGTCCCGCTTCCGGGGCACCGGCGCGGGCGACCGGAGCAAAGGCCATGAGCGCCGTCAGGCATAAAAGCAGCCAGAGGGGGGCGCTTCGGTGGGGGATGCCGTGGAGCGTGCAGGCGGTGCTATTACCCCGATAAGATGAAGCCACAGATACCGTATCCAAGCCTAACCCCCTCCCGTTATGTCATGGCAAAGCTGCACAATTTCGTCGAATGAGGGAGGATGATAGCACGAACTACCGGTAAAACCATACCGGCTGGCACAATATGCATCAAAAACAGTGCGATCCGCACAGACCTCCCCCGCCCTTGCCGCAGGGGGCTGGGGAGGGGAAGCTGAGAGGGAGTCAAGATATCGCAAAGGGCACCGGCCCTGGGCCTACTTGCGCTGCCTGCTGCCTGCCTACAGCGTGACCGTCACGCTGGTGCGGGCCGTATAGAGCAACTGCCCGGTGATCTGGTTTAAAAACTCGATGGTCACCGGGAATACCCCGGTCTTCGTGGGCCGCATGATCAGATCCCAACGCATCGCCGAGGTGAGCGTGAAGGGGGTGCCGGCCGGAAGGTCGATGGGATGGGAGTACTTTTCGAACGGAGGCACCCCCAGGGCATGCCCGTCCATGGCGATCACCTGGGCGTCCAGGCCGATTTTGAAACGCTGGATCAGGTAATCGGCGTTGGTGGTCCGGGCGAGCAGCGTCTGGCCGACCCGCAGCTTCGGCGCGACCAGCGGGCTGTCGGCCGCGCCAAACGGGGTACCGTCGCTTTTGCGCCGCGGCAACCCGCTCAGCAGGAAGATGTCCGGTCTGAAGTCGTTAAAGATGCCGTTCCTGGAGAAGAAGGACGGATTTATCGGGTCGTCGGCGTCGCACTTCTGCATGAAGGCGTCGTGGTTCAGCGTGTGCCAGCGGCTGTCGATCGAGTCGGGAACCCAGAACGCCTCGACGTCGTAGGGCACGACGTGGTCGGTCAAGGGGCTGAACGCCGCGACGAACCCGGGCTTGCCGATGGGGTACGGAGGCCCCTCTACGGTGGAACCGTCAGGCTTGGGAGGATCCACCAGCAAAAGGCCGTAGAGCCCCATCTCGAAGTGCAGCACGGTGTTCTTGTGGCAGTGGTAAAAATAGGTCCCGGCGTGCCGGGGCTGGAACTGGTAGATGAAGTGACCGTCCACCTCGAAGGAGGTGTGGCCGACCCCGTCGTTCATCGGGGTCGGTTCGATGCCGTGCCAGTGGATGGTATGGGTCCCCCCCTTGCAGTTGACGTCGGCATTCACGAGGGCGTTCAGGGGGACCCGGATCGGAGCGGAGGGAAAGGTCCTGCCGTTCACCTTGTCGTCCGGGTCCTCGATGATCCACATGCGGACCCGCCCGCCGTCGCGCAGGCGGAGGTCGAAGTCGGACAGCAGGTCGCGCCTGAGAAAGACGGTCGGCGGCTGGGGGTCCGGGTTGCGCCCCCCGGACGAGGGGGGACAGACGAATTTGAAGTATTCGGGGACCTGCTCCTGAAGCATGGAGCCCCTGGATATGGTTGGTATGGACATGATGGACTCCTTTCCGGAGGTTCACGCTCCGGTCACATGGTGTTCGGGAACTCGATACCGTCCAGATCGCCAAGGAAGTTGAAGTGCGCTACCGAGCCCTGCGGGTAGTTCCCCCCTGCCGCGGTCTGGGACTGCTCCATGTGGCAGTGCATCGGGTAGACCAGGGGAGACTGGGGAAATCCCGGGGAGCCGTTGGGGCCGCTGATCTTCAGCCCCAGCTCGTTGGCGATCAGCGTGCGCAGCGGTATGCTCTTGTCGCCGGCGATATCCGGTGGCCGCAGGAACGGCACCAGCCAGTCGACACGGTCCAGCGGCTTGAGGATCTGCGAGTCGAGGTTGATGACGTTTTCCTGCACGACGTTGTTCACCGCCAGGACATAATAATGGTTGGCATGGAGATGGTTCGAATGGGTGAACAGTCCCGAATTGAGGAGCCGGACCAGCATAGGCTCGCCGATAAGCCCGTCCAGCGCGACGCTCGGGTCGTGGGCGGAGAAGGCCCCCGATTTGCCGTTGATGGTGAAGTAGCGCGGCAGGAACCTGGCGGTCAGCTCGGCTGCGCTCAAGGTGAAGGCACGCCCGTCCAGGTAAGCGGCCTGCGCCCGCGCGTTGAGGGCCGGGTCGATCTGGTGCTGCAGCCAGATTCTGAAGCGGTCGGGCTGCCAGCCGGGAGCCGATTTGCGATTGGACGGGAAATGGTCCGAGTGCTTCAGGTCTTCGAACAGCAGCCGCACGGCCGGGGTGGGCAAGCTGTACGGGGTGCTTCCGGAAACCGGGCTTACCACCAGCGCACCGTGCAGCCCCAGTACCCGGTTCACAGGCAGCGGGTCGCAGTAGAGATAGGTGCCTGCGGCAGGCGCCGTGAAGCTGAGCGACCTGGTCTGTCCGGGGGGGATATCGGGGGAGACGATCGAGGTCCCCACGATCCGCAATGCGTGGGTCTCCTTGAGCCGGTTGGTGAGGTTGAGGGTAATGGCGTCCCCGGCGCTGGCGAAGATGACGGGACCGGGGAAACTCGGGCCGGATGCGGGAGAACCGAAGAGCCAGTGGAAGACGCGGCTGCCGTCCACCATCTCCACCAGTGCCGCGTCCATGCTGAGGTCAATGGAGCGCTGGGCGGCGAAGGCCTCGAATCGGAACAGCTTGGGGATGCTCACGCTGCCGATTGCGATGGCTGCCAGGCCGCTCAGGCCTGTTTTGATGAATTCTCGTCGTTTCATGGTTTCCTCCAGTTGACACAAAAAAACCCTGGCATGAGATGCCAAGGCATACGGGAAGAGTGACGGGTGATGTTCTCTGCGGCCGGGTTGGTTACCGGCCCGGGGAGTTTCCTGGTGGTGAAGGGCACGGTGTGGCGCGCTTTGCGGCGCTCCATCCGTGGCTTGCCGGGAGGGTCGTGACCCGCGTCCGCGGTGCCGGGAAGGAAAACTCGCGGTGGCAAAAGTATCGGTATCTGTGCGGGAAAGCTCATCTGCCCCTCCTCGGCGGGCAGCCTTAATGATATGGGTTATCACCTGTCGTGTCGCAACAACCGTACCACCCCGGAAACATTTTCAAGAGAGCCTGCTGCCGCGGAATCGGCGGCCGCGTTTCGCAACGGCACGGGTTGATAAAGGTGCAACAATTTGGATAAAAAGCCAAACTGCTGGCAGCGGATGAGAGATACCGATTTCATTCGGCACGCTTGACAGGGGAGGGAAGGTTGGTAGCGGAGGGGGTGGCGGTTTGCGCGAGGGGCAGATGGGCCAAAACCGCCCAGGTCACAATAGCGAGCCCTAACGGCAGCTTTTTATCACCTCCCGCAGGGTCGACAGGTTGTACGGCTTTTGCACGAAGCCGGACAGCCCTTTGCCGACGAACCTCTGTGCCACCTCCTGCTCGTTGTAGCCGCTCGACATGATCACCTTTATGCCCGGGTCGATCCGGCGCAGTTCGCGGAAGGTCTGCTCCCCGTCAAGACGCGGCATGGTCAGATCCAGGATCACCAGGCAGATGTCGTCCCTGCCGTTGAATACCTCCAGGGCCTCCCGGCCGTCGCTCGCCGTCACCACGCTGTAGCCCAACTCGCGCAGCATCTCGCCGCCGATGGCGCGCACCGTCTCCTCGTCGTCCACGATCAGCGCCACGCCGCAGCCTCGCCACTGGTCCTGGGTCTGCCACTCGCGGCTGAACAGCTCCGCGGGCCTGCCGCTGGCAGGCAGCAGGATCTTGAAGGTGGTCCCCTTGCCGTATTCGCTGTAGATCTTGATGGCTCCCTTGTGTCCCCTGATGATGCCGAGCACCGCGGCCATCCCCAGTCCGCGCCCGGTGAACTTGGTGGTGAAGAAGGGATCGAACACCTTCGCCAGGGTTTTCTTGTCCATGCCGCAGCCGGTGTCGGCTATTTCCAGGTAGACGTACAACCCCTCGCTGATGTTCTCGGCGAGCCAGACGCCATCGAGGTATTTCCTGTCGCAGTCCATGCAGCCGGTGGTTATGGCGATGATGCCGCTTTTTTCGCCGATCGCCTCGGAGGCGTTGATGACCAGGTTCATGATGATCTGGTGCATCTGCGTCGCGTCGGCCTCCACCAGCGGCAGGGTCGGGGCCAGGTTGAAGCGGAGCACCGCCTTCTTTGAGATGGAGACCTCCAGCATGTGTACCATCTCTTCCAGCATGCGGTTCAGGTAGATCGGCTCGATGACGAACTTCCCCTTGCCGGAGTAGGCGAGCATCTGCTTGGCGAGGTCGGCGGCCCGGGCCGCGGCCTTTTCTATGTTGCGCAGATTGTCGAGGGCGGGGGACTCGCTGCTCAGCCGCATCAGCGCCAGGTCGGCGTTGCCGATGATGGCGGTGAGGATGTTGTTGAAGTCGTGGGCGATGCCGCCGGCCAAAACCCCCAGGCTCTCCAGCTTCTGGCTGTGCAATAGCTGCTGTTCCAGCTTGATGCGCTCCTCCTCGGCCTGTTTGCGTTCGGTGATGTCCTTGGTGAACCCGAGGTAGCGCCGGTCGGAGAGCCTGACCGCGTCGACGAACCACCATCGTTTCGATCCGTCCTTGCGGACAAACTCGAGCTCGCAGCTCGCCGCGCCGGTCTCTTTGAGCGCCCGGAAATGACGATCGGCGGCTTTGGCGTATGCCGGCGGCAAAAGCTGCGGCAGGGACATGCCCAGAAGCTCCGTCTCGCCGTAGCCCGTCATGCTGCACGCGGCGCGGTTCACCTCGAGATAACGCCCGTCTTCATCGGCGACGAAGATGCCGTCGGGGGAGCTGTCGACGTAGCTGCGGAACTTCCCCTCGCTCTGCTGCAGTGCGAGATTGTTCCGAATCAGCTCCGCGGTGCGCTCCGCCACCCGCTGCTCCAGCACCTGCGCATGCTGCTCGATCATGCGGAAGGCGAGGGCGTTTTTCAGGGCGAGCGCTATGGGGGGGGCAAGGAGCGTGATGATCTGGTTCAATTCGGCGACCCGGTCCAGCCCGGGGATGTCCAGCAGTATGAGAAACCCCACCGTCTCGCCCACCGCCTGCAGCGGGTAGCGCAGCATGGAGCGGACCTCGCCCCTGACAAGCGGTTCGCGCAGAGGGTGGTCCGCCGGCAGCCGTTCGGGCAGAGTGGGGAGCTCTCCCGGGCAGTGCCGCGGGTGGAAATAGGCGAGTTCGGCCGCGCTGAACAGCGTGGCCCGGCGCGGCGGGCTGATGTTGAGCAGTTCCAGCCCCTCATGCCCCCCCGAGCCGATCAGGATGATCGCGGTGCGGGCTCCGGTCAGTTCCCGCAGGTGCTCGGTCAGGGTCTCGCCCAGCTTTTGCGGTGATGTGGAAACCAGCAGTTCCGACATGACCTCGATGGCCATCAGCTGTGAGGCCGGAGACCGCACCTCGCCGTACAGCTTTTCATCCGCCATGATCCCCCCCCTGCGCAGGCGACTTCCCGTCCGACTCGGCCTCGAGCAGCAGCGCCAGCATCCGCTCAAGCGATACCGCCTCGGCCCGCCAGGGGAGCCCGGTGTAGCGGGAGAACGCGGCGAGCGCCTGCTCCGGGACCGGCACCAGGCCGGTGTCCAGGTAGACCAGAGCCCCGCGGTGCTCCCCCATCAGGTCGCGCGCCACGGTCTCGGTCAGCCCCAGCTCGTCCTTCATGATCGATTCCCAGCGCAGCGCCCACTCGGGGAGCACCAGGAACGCCTCCTCGTGCATCAGCTGGCGGTAGCGGGCCCGGCCGAGCAGCAGTTGGGCGCAGTTGATGACGTTGACCCGTCCCAGCCGGAACCGGCGCACCAGGTCGAGCATCCCGGCACAGCAGTCCCCGTAGACCAGTACCGGGCGGGCGGCGGCGCCGGCGCCCCCCTCTATCGCGGCAGTCAAGGCCGCCTCCAGCTGCTGGGGAACCATGTGCAGCATGGAGTCGAGAAACAGCAGTTCGCCGCCGATCAGGCCCAGGCGCTTGAGCTGCTCCATTTCGGCCCGTACCACGCCGCAGGCAAGCCAGAGGGTATCGGTCATATCCCGCAGCCGATCTCTTTCGAGTAGCTTTTCGCGGCCTCGAGCATCGCCCTGAGGTTTTCCGGCGGCGTCGCCTGCGGCAGGTCCGCGCCTGAGTTGCCGAGGATGAAGTGCCCGGATGCTCCCGAGCTGCGCAGGCGCGCCAGGCTCAGCTGCGTCACCTCGGCGGCGCTTGCGGTAGGCAGGGTCAGGTTGTCCAGGTTGCCGATCAGGGTCAGCTCCGTGCCCAAGAGCCGCCGGGCCACGGCGAGGTCGTCCCTGGAACCGGCGCTCACCCCCACGAGCCCCTCCAGGCCGGGGAAAAGGTCGAGTACGTGGTTCATGCTGCCGCCGGTGCTGCTCACCACCTTGGGCCCCGCTATCCGCGCGAAGACCTGCGCCAGGTGCGGCAGGAACTGCCCCTCGAAGATGCCGCGCGGCACGATTTCCGCAGCCGCCATCCCCTCGGTGAAAACCAGGCAGTCGGCCCCCGCCGCCAAAAGCGCGTTGGCCCACGACACGAGAAACGACCCGGTGTGGTCCATGAGCTCCCGGGCACCAGCCGCGTCGAAGAGGACCGTATCCATCCAGCGATCCATGCCTACGAAAAGCGCAGGGAGGATGCCCGGACCGGGGAGCACGCCGATCAGCGGCACCTGTTCCCGGTAGATCTGCGACAGACGGCGGGTCGCCTCCAGGATAAACGGCAGGCGGCCGGTTACCTCCGGATCCGGTAGCGGCAGGCGCAGCGCAGCGGCAACTTCCTGCACGGCCGGCCGCTTCATGTTGGGGACCTGATCGGCGCACCAGGCCACCTCTCCGCCGAAGGCCTCCGATATGGCGCTGAAGTCGAAGGGGCACAACACGAGGTCGAAGCCGAACTCGGCCTGCAGGGCCTTTTGGCCCGCCACGTAGGCGCCGGCATCGCTGTACAGGGTGCGCAGATCGGTGTTGGTCAGCTTGCCGCCGTAGGCTCCCAGGACCGCAAAGACCGGGAGGCGGTCCACCGGGGCCCCGGTCAGCGTGTTCATCACCCGCTGATAGGCATTCATGGCGCGACCCCCTTCGCCTCGGCCTGCAGGCGCAGGAAGAGCTGGTCGGCGCCGACCGCGTTGTGGGCCGTGCCGTCGCCGCCGACCTCGGCCACCAGCTCCGGACGCCAGTTGAAGACCGCACCCCCCACGGCGAGTTTCAGCCGGCCGGTCAGCCCGCGCTCGTCGATCAGGCGGCGCAGCTTGCGGATGTTGAGAGCGGTGGTCTGCATCATGGCGGAGGCGCCTATCACATGGGCGTTGACCTCCAGGGCCTTTTCCAGGAACTGCTCCGCCAGCACGTCGTTGCCCAGGTCGTGGACCTCCCATCCGGCGGCGGCCAGGAACAGCCCGACGGCCCGCCGCCCCAGGCTGTGGAAATCGTCCTCCACGTTGCCGATCACCACCGCCCCCTTGCTCCCCTGCGGCGCCCCCTCCAGGGTCGGGATGCAGCGCAAAAGCGCGTCCTCGGCGATCTTGGCCGCCACGAAGTTCTGGGCGAGCGACATCGCCTGCTCCTCCCAGAGCTGGCCCAGCCTGACTATGGCGGGGTCCAGCACCCTGGCGATCACCTGGTTGGGATCGATCCCCAGCGCCAGGGCCTCGTCTATGATCTGCGCCGCGCCGCTGCGGTCGGCGTTGATCATGGCGTTCAGCAGCTTTTCACTGAGCTCGTGGGACGGCATGGCAAAAACCTCCATTGGACGCGGCTGCCTGACGCAACAAAAAAGGCGCGCGATAGGTATCGCGCGCCGTCTGAAGTGGGAATGCCGCCTGAGAGGAGGCAAGCTGCCGGATCGACTTGGGGGAGCATCCTCTTCATGTGAAACCTCTCGGCAGGGGGAAGTTCAGGTTCGGATCGTTGTCACGAGACTGCGATGCTAAAACAAATCGAGGGATATTTCCAGCATTAATTAACAGATTTTCCGGGATCGGGACCGGCCAGCGCCCGGTACTCCGTTTCGATCCGCTCCAGCACCGCGTCGAGGCTGAAATGCCGGGCTACGAAGGCGCTGCCGTTGACGGCGATGCGGTCCGCTTCTGCCTCGTCGCGCAAAAGGGAGATCACGGCGTCGGCAAACGCCTCGGGGGTGTCGGCCACCAGAAGTTCCTCGCCGGGGCGCGCCGAGATCCCCTCGTTGCCGAAGCTCGTGGTGACGACCGGCGTGCCGGCGGCCAGCGCGTCCAGCACCTTGACGATGATGCCGCCGCCGGTCAGGATCGGCGCCACGAAGACGGCGGCGCTTTTGTACTGCTCGTCCGTGTCGTCGACAAAACCGGTCACCCTGGTGCCGGGATCGCGCTCGGCCAGTGCCCTGAGCCGCTCGGGGGGGCCGTACCCCGCGACGACGAACTCGGCGCCGGGGAATTCGCGGCGTATCAGCGGCAGCACCAGCCGGTGGAACCACAGTGCCGCCTCCACGTTCTCGGGGCGGTACTTGTAGGAGGCGAGAAACAAAAGCCTCTGCCTGACGCGCGGGTAACGGGCCGGCTTCAGGTCGAGCCCGGCGGGAATGGGGACGGTGACGACGGGGAGGGCGGGGGAGAGTTCCAGGAGGTAGCGCCGGTCGAATTCGGAGAGCGTGAAGACGCGGTCGAAGCGCGACATGATCCGCTTCTCGACGGCGCGCACCAGCCGGTACTTGCCCCACTTGAAAAGGCGCCGCAGGCCGCGGCTGCGCAGGAAGGCGCGCCGGGCGGGCTTGGTGATCACGTCGTGGGCGTCCAGCACCATGGGCGTCTTGCCCCGGCCGATCAGGATCGCCGTCTCCACCCACTCGACCTGCACCAGGTCGTAATCCCCCTCCCTGATGAGCCGGTTCGCGAAGCGGCTGAAGGCGAGATAGTTGGCGACCAGGCGCAGCGTCCCGGCGAGGTCCCTCTTGACCACCTGCGGATAGCTGAAGGGGTGGATCCGCGCGCAGTAGGGGGCGAGTTCCGAGAGGCCGTCGAGCTCCCCCTCCTCGAGCCTGGTGGCGAGGTGGATCTCGTGATGCGGCGACAGGCGGCGCAGCAGTTCCCAGACGTAGCGGCCGCCGGCGTGGTAGGCTTTTTCCTGGGGGAGGAAAAGCGAGACGAAGAGGATTTTCATGGCACCCTGGTAATCATCGCATTAAAATAGTGCTAGGGAGTAGCAAGCTGATCGTGAATCCGCGCTGCACAGTAACCCGATCCGGCCCCGATTGGCAAAGACAAAATGCAGCGGCCTTATGAGATTGGCAGCAGCCGCGCGCGGGTGACTGATGTGCGCCGCGGGCTGAATAAGGAGAGGGGAAGGTATTTTACAGCAAGCGTTTTAGATGGTTCTGATTGACTCTGCGGGCACTGCCTTTAAAATGTTCTAGTCCGAAGCGCTTTTTTGCTGTAAATCAGTGCAGGAGGGAAAATCAAAGCAAGGAGGAGCGGAAGATGAATCCAGAAATAGCGAAATTGTCCCCGGCCCAGAAGTTGATGAAGCAGGCGATACATGAAATCGATGACTACTTCGGCGAGGGTGTGGCCTTCAAGAACATCGACTTCCTGGGAAGTTACATCCAGGCTCTGGCCCTTCTCGAGCTGAAGGATACGCTGCGCAACAAGCTGTGAAGCGACGGGCGCCTTACATGCCGCCCGCCTTGGGGAGCGTGAACCAGAAGGTGGCTCCGCCGTCCACCGTCCCTTCGGCCCAGACCCTGCCGCCGTGCCGGATGATGATGCGCTGCACGATGGCCAGGCCGACGCCGGTCCCCTCGAACTCGTCTGCCCTGTGCAGACGCTGGAACAGCCCGAACAGTTTGTTCACATAGGCCGCATCGAAGCCGACCCCGTTATCCCGGACATAGAAGTGCGTTTCATGTTCCCGCTCCACCGCCCCGATCTCGATCCGGGCACGGCTGCGCGGCCGGGTGAACTTTATGGCGTTGGCGACCAGGTTGTAGACCACCTGGCGCAGCATGGCGGCGTCCCCGATAACCTCAGGCAGCGGCCCGATCTCCCATTCCAGATCCCTTTCCCGCGACTCTTCGGCCGTCTCCTTGGCGACCTCCTGCACCAGTTGCCGGAAATCGACCCGCGTCTTCATGATCTCGGTGCGACCCATCCGGGAGAAAGCGAGCAGGTCGTCGATCAGGTTCCCCATCTTCTGGGCCGCCTCGGTGATCACCCTCAGGTAGTGGCTGCTCTTGTCGTCGAGCGCGACGTTCCCCTTGTTGTTGAGCAGGTCCACGAACCCGATGATGTGGCGCAGCGGAGCGCGCAGGTCGTGCGATACCGAGTAGCTGAAAGCCTCCAGTTCCTTGTTGGTCGAGGCGAGTTGGGCGACCTGGTTCTGGAGGGCCGTGTTCAGTTCCAAGATCTTGGCAGCGCTTAGCTTTTGCTGGGTGATATCCCTTATCACGGCGAAGGCCCAGGTCCCCTCGTTGGTCTCGATGGGGTTCAGCATGATGTCCAGGGGGATCTCCCTGCCGTCCTGGTTGCGGCCGTTGAGCTCCAGCCCGATCCCCATCTTGCGTGGCCTGGGGTCCTCAAAGTAGCCGCGGCGGTGCTGACGGTGGCGCTTGTGGTAGCGCTCCGGTATCAGCAACTCGACCCGCTGGCCGACCAGTTCCTCGCGCATGTAGCCGAAAAGCACCTCGGTCTGCTGGTTCACCTTGCGGATCGTGCCGTTGCCGTCCACGACCACGACGGCGTCCGGTGCCGTTTCAAAGAGCCTCTCCAGCATGTTGCGGCTCTTCTGGAGCGCCTCGTCGACGCTCCTTTTCTCGGTGATGTCGCGGCTCATCTTGACGAAGCCGGCGAGGTTGCCTTGCGCGTCGCGCAGCGCGGTGATGGTGACGGCGGCCCAGAACCGGCTGCCGTCGTTGCGCAGCCGCCATCCCTGCAGCTCCACGCTCCCCAGTGAACTAGCTATTTCCAGCTGCCTTTGAGGGGAACCGGCCTTCACCTCCTCTTTGGGGTAGAAGATGGAGAACTGTTTGCCGATCACCTCCTCGGCCCGGTACCCTGTGATCCGTTCGGCCCCGGCATTCCAGGAGGTGACGCGCCCCTGCAGGTCCAGCATCGTGATGGCGCAATCCTTCACCTGCTCGACCATCATGCGGAACTGCCCATCGCCTGGCGGCGGAGCTGCTGCCTCTGCGGTCGCGCTCCCTGTTGCGGGCCGCGCATCGTCGCTTGTCTCGTCTTTACTGGCCATGATTTGTGCTCTATTGCCTTAAATGGCTGCCAGCCGATCGGTACTGTTTCTGCGCAGTACGGCTACTGGCTGTATCCTGAAGCGGTTTCGAAATGACCTGAGTCATTATATATTTTTTGCAGACCCTTTTCAAACGCCCCGGACTCTTTCCGGGGTTGCCGCCGCGGGTGGCGATTGCAGCCGTCGCATGTTGCAACCGGTCGGCCGTCATCGGCTGCTATCGATCATAAAGTTAAAGTTTTCCGGATAGATGCCGATCTTAGCATGAAAGCGTTCTGGATTTGCCGACGCGCGGCACCTGCCGCAAGGAGAAAGACCATGGCCGATGCCGATTGGTACCGTTTGTACTCTGATAGCGAACCGATAATAGAGAAGGAGTTGTTGAACAAGGTGCTGTCGAACGGGGCCTACGCCACCTTTGCCCTGGTGCGCCATCAAGGCGAGTACAAGGCCATGCTCTATGTCAACGGCAAGCGGATCAACGGACCGTCATTGCCGCAACCGTTGACACCTCCCAAAGACGACATTACCTACTGGATGGGGAACAAGCCTGGTGTGGGTTTGACTACCTCGGAAGCGGAAATGATAACAGATGCGGTCACCGATCGGATTCAACGAAGCTCCCAGGGCGAAAAAAGGTGAAGGGTGAAAAAAGAGCCTCTCCCTGGGCACCCATTGAAGCGCGCACTCGAGCAGTTCCAGGCGGGAGGGTGAGGAAACGCGAAGGGGGCTACAGCGTACGCCATAGCCCCTCCCGATGCTTCCAGCCGGCCCTGCCTGTGGCGCCGTGAGCGGCCAGAGCCGACACGGCCGTCAGAGAGATCTCCCGTTGCTCGTCGCGCGCCGCTATCTTGCCGGCGTCACCGCATCGAAGCTCTGCATCCAGCTACCGCCGCCAAACGGGGTGCCGGTTCCGCTGCCACCCTCATTGCCTGTGTACTTGTAGGTGAAACGAAGTTTCATGCCGGGCGTGACCGCAACCGGCAGTTTCACGCCGAACTCGGCCGTTTCGTCGATCCTCAACTGCATCGGGATCACGAATGTCATGGCGCGGGCCACAACCTTTCCTGCCGGATCGAGTACCGTCACCCATATCTCCAAATCATGCATGCTGGCATAGCGCACGTTCTGTACCATACCCTCGATCAGGGTCTGGTTGCCGACCACTTTCGTGTCCCAGGCCAGCTTCAGGTCGAACTGCGAGTAGTGTTGCGGCAGGGCTTCCAGTTGTTGCCGGCCGGTACTGTGGTAGGTGGAGCAGCCTGCCAGAAGCAGGGCCATCGAAACCGCGATAATCAGGCGTCGTAACATTTCCGTCACCTCCTGTCTAATTGTACGCCTGACGCTGGCCGAAGCTCAACGAGGAAGCGCCACGGTTCTTATAACACCAAAATCACCCCTCGGAGACCGGCACCTTGATATCGTTGGATATTCCGTGCACCGGGAATGCGGAGTGCCGCACCTCGCACCGGGACCCCGGCCCTCGGTGCGGCACGTGCTTCAGTCAGGGAGCTTACTGCATCGGGGCCTTGTCGCACCCCCCGAACCGCATAGGCTTCGCTTCCCGTTTGGCCTGCATCGCCTGGTATTTGGTCACCTGGTCGGGGGTGAGCAGGGCGAGGAACTGCTTGGTCCCCTGCGCCCTCTTGACCGCCAGGTCCGCCTCCGCGCCGGCTACCTTGGCAGCCTGTGCCCGGATGGCCGCCTCATCGGCGCTCCCCGACTGTACCAGCGTCCGCAGCTGACGCTTCGCGGTCATCAGTGCCTGGAACATCGGCTTGTTCTCGGCCCGGCTCCCTTCGAAGAGCGTCTTCGCCTGGCTCTTTTGCTGATCCGTCAGGCCGAGTTCCTGGGCCATCCTCTTGAAATGCCGCTCTCCCCGGTGCCCCCTGTGCCGCTCTGCACGATCTCCCCTGTGCTGGTGCTGCCCGCCTTTCACCTGGGTCTGGCTGGCGGGGGCGCCGGTGTCGGCAGCCGCGATCTGGCCGCCGAAGGCTGCTGCCGCGGTGATGCAGGTTAATAGTGCCAGAGGCCTGAATTGTTTTCTCATCTCGATTCTCCTTTTTGTGATGACGCCCGCGGTTTCGGGCTTCCCTGTGTTGATGGGGTAACCTTAGCCCCCAATTGTGGAGGCAATGTGGAAGAACTGAGGAAATGCCGTGCGACTCAGAGAGGGACTGTTTAGCTATTCTTGTGACAGGATGGATCGCTGCTGCAGGCGACTGTATGTATTAACCTTGTATTAACTTGAAAATGGAACTGGCAGGTGAGGCAGTGGGGCCGCTGTAAGCTTCCGCCACCCAGACAGACTCCCTCGTTAACATGGCAGTTAGGATGCAGCGTCGCTCAAAGACACAGATTCAACCGCGGGCCCTTTTTTAGTTGCCCGCTGTTCTTGATATCTCGGCGCGAGTTGCTAGAATATGCTATCGGCACTGACATTGAAGATTTCTAAGGGGGTGTTATGAGAATTCCAGTGGTATTCCCAGATGAAAGACGCGGCTTGGTCAAGGCAGAGGAGCTTCAGGAAATGATAGAGAAGTCGGCTATCGTCTCGTTCCTGCGCAGTGATGGCGAATCGGTAAAGGTCGGTGTCGACACGGTGCGGGGCATGGGGGGGAGGAAGTACCGCGGACCCGAACGCCGCGGCAATGTCCTTTTTTGCTGACTGACGCCGCTCCAATCGGAAGGCATTAGGCCGGTTCCCGCGCTGGGACCGGCCTGCTTTATTTTCAGGGCATCCGCAGTTCACCCTTTTTCAATTTTGCAAAACGACTCCGGCCCTTTTGCATTTCTGCAAATGACTTCTCTTTATGCATTAGCACCGATCAACGTGCTGATATTACGGTGCATCACCCCTCCCCGCCGCCCGTTCTTCCCCAAACATTTTTGCTCTTATGCGAAAAAGCCTTCGCGCACCCCCTGCCTTGCCGTGGAAAATGCGCCCGGTAACATGCCAATTCTGCGCTGTTTTAAGATATATACGAAATTCTAAAACGTTGGTATGCAAGTTGCTAAAGGTTAGGCAAGCGTCATCAATCCAACAATGGAGGTATAAAGGCATGTCACAAACGTCAACTAACAAGGGCTGGCAGGTAGTAATAGCCGGAACCGGTATCAACCTGGCGCTGGGGGTGTTGTATGCCTGGAGTATCTTCAAGGGGGCGATCAAGGCGTCCATCGAGAAAGGCGGACCCGACGCGTTCCACTGGAGCCTCTCTTCCATCAACGACCCGTATGCACTCTGCTGCCTCTTCTTCGCCTTCTCCATGGTGCTCGCGGGCAAGTGCCAGGACAAGATCGGACCGGCACGGACCGCGCTGTTCGGCGGGGTCCTGGTGGGCGCCGGCTTCCTGCTCATGTCGTTTTCCAATAGCTACGCCGCCTGGGTGACCGGCTTCGGCGTGCTGGCCGGGTCGGGCTTCGGCTTCGGCTACTCGGCAGCCACCCCTCCGGCCCTCAAATGGTTCTCCTCCAAGAAGACCGGCCTCATCGCGGGGATCGTCGTCGCCGGCTTCGGACTGGCGCCGGTCTATATCGCCCCGCTCTCCAGCTACCTGTTGGGCGTGTTCGGCATCCAGAAGTCGATGCTCTTCCTGGCCGGCGGTTTCGCCGTCATCGTCTGCAGCCTCTCCTTCCTGCTGGTCAACCCCCCCAAAGGGTTCGTGCCTGCCGAGCCCGCCGAAAAGGGGGACGTCAAGGCGCCCGCCAAGAAGGCGGTGCACGACGCCAGCGTCGGCGAGATGCTGCGCTCCCCGAAGTTCTACATGCTTTGGACCACCTTCTTCATCGGCGCCGGCGCAGGGCTCATGGTGATCGGCTCCGTCGCCGGCCTGGCCAAGCACAGCATGGGCTCCATGGCCTTCGTGGCGGTCGCCATCATGGCGATCGGCAACGCCTCCGGGCGCGTCGTGGCGGGCGTGCTCTCCGACAAGATCGGGCGCCGCGCCACCCTGACCATCATGCTCTCCTTCCAGGCGATCCTGATGTTCGCAGCCATCCCGGTGGTCGGCTCCGGCTCCGCGGTGCTCCTCGTGCTGCTTGCCTCGTTCATCGGCTTCAACTACGGCTCCAACCTCACCCTGTTCCCCTCCTTTGCCAAGGATTACTGGGGCTTCAAGAACTACGGCCTGAACTACGGCGTCCTCTTCAGCGCCTGGGGCGTAGGCGGGCTGGTGATGGGCCGCGTCTCCGAGATGATGAACGCGCAGCCGGGCGGCCTGAACAAGTCCTTCATCCTCGCCGGCAGCTGCCTCGCCATGGGCACCGTGATCACCTTCTTCCTGCGCGAGAAGAAGGCGGTTACCGTCGAGGCGACCGCGCTTGCCGGGGAACCGGTTCGCGTCAAGGTCGGTACCTCTGCCTGATGGTGCTGCAAAGAGCTTGCTGAAAAAGACAAGGGTCATGCATTTCGCATGGCCCTTTCTTTGTTGAAGATGCTAGTATGTCGAACTCAAAAGTTACCGTGAAAAGGAAATTTGCCGCATGGATACTACCTATGTCACCATCATGCTCGTGGTCTTTCTGGTACTGACCGGCCTCGCCATCGATATCGGCTACATGTACGTGAGCGAGGAGGACCTCCAGGCTGCGGCGGAGACGGCCGCCCTGGCGGGGACCCAGTCGATCAAGCAGCGCATCCTGTTCCAGGTCCAAAACGATCCCGGGGGGATCGGGGCCGCGGCCAACGACACGGTGCAGAGCGCGGCCAGAGACGCCGCGGTGGCAGTGGTCTCCGGAAAACACAGCGCCGCCGCACTGGTGGGGCTTGCCAACGACAACGGCAACGCGCTGAACGCCGACAACGACGTGAGCGTCGGGTTCTGGAACATGAGCAGCCGCAGTTACACCGCCGGCGGGACGCCGGTGAACGCGATGCAGGTGAGGACCCGGCGCACCGCCGAGAGCAGCTCGGTCGGCATGGGGTCGCTGGGGAGCTTCATGGCAAAGATCACCGGCACCGAATCGTTCGGCTTTACCCCCGTGGCCATCGCGGCCATCGCACCCGGCACGCGCTCCAACATCGCCATCTGCTCCGACGCCTGCGACCCCTCCTGCAGCTACCCGGAGGTCTGCAGCATCAAGGAGAGACGGATGACGCGGGCGCCCTGGGACCCCCGGCAGGATCCCCCGGCCAGCGACCGCTACCTCTATACCTCGCTCCTGCATCCGGTGACCATCACCCATACCATGAACGAGATGGTGTGCCGGGAAATGCCGACCCAGGACGTGTGCGGCAAGCAGATCTTCACCGCGGCGGCGGCCGGCGACGAGATACTGCGCGACATCAAGGCGATGATGTACGACCCGAAGGCCGACAGCTCCAACAAGCAGTTCGATGCGGCCGGCAAGGTGGTGGGGTGGTGGGTCATGGTCCCCGTGCTCGACTGCACGGCCATCAAGGCGGCGGATGCCTTCGAGCGCCGCACCGTGACCCGCTACTCGCTGGTGCGCATCAGCAGGATCTGCGTCGGGGGGCAGCCCGGCTGCCGGGACTCCGGCGGCGCCTTCGCCGCGCCCGCTGCGGTCTGCGGCGCCGGCGACGAGGGGCTCTACATCGACCGGATCTCCTGCGTCGGCTGTGCCGGCCGCGCGAAGATGCTGCTCCCGGGCCTGCATCCGGTGCTGGTGCACTAGGGAGGAGGCATGGTGAGGCGCTGTGAGGACCAGCCGCCCGAGGAGTTGATCCAGGCGATCGACGAGTTCAACCGGCGCGACTGGTTCGAGTGCCACGAGACGGTGGAAGAGCTCTGGGTGGGAGAGAAAGGGGAGCTTAGGGACTTCTACCAGGGGGTGCTGCAGCTGGCCGTCGCCCTGCACCACTGGCGTGGCGGCAACTTCAAGGGGGCGATGACCCTGCTATCCTCCGGCGGCGCCTGTCTGGGGCGCGTGCGGCCGGTATGCCAGGGGGTGGATGTGGCGGGGCTCGCCGCGGCTGCCGCTAAACTGCACGAGGCGCTGAGCGCGCTCGGAAGCGGGCGGATGTCCGAGCTGCCGGCGCAGCTGATCCTGCAGGTGCGGCTGGTTACGGCCGGGGCCGACGGGGAACGGGAAGAGAAGCCCCGGGGCTAAGGCGCCCCGGGGCTTCTTCAGGCGGGTGTTACTTCAAAAGGGTGACCTTGCCGTCATCGAGGTCGTAGGTGGCGGAGACGATCTTGATCTTGCCTTCCTTGAGCTGCTCCGCCAGCACCTTGGACTTCCTGGTGAGGCTCGCCGCTACCGCCTTGGCGTTCGCCGCCACGGCACAGTCAACGACCTCATCGGCCGATTTCCCCTTGGAGAGCGTCTTCGCCTTTTTGGCGGACGGCGCAATCGCCTTGATGATGGCCCCGATGTTCCCCTCCGGTTTCCCCTTGCTTTGCACCGCGGCCGTCACCGCGCCGCAGCGCTCGTGTCCCAGCACCATGACCAGCGGGGAGCCCAGGTGCTCCGTGGCATACTCGATGCTCCCCAGGACGATCGGGTCGACCACGTTGCCCGCTACCCGGATCACGAAGATTTCCCCCAGCGCCTTGTCGAAGATGATCTCGGGCGGGACGCGGGAGTCGGAGCAGGAGAGGATGATGGCGTAGGGGTGCTGGCTTTTCGCCAGCTTCTCGCGCGCCGGCGCGTCGCACAGGGAGGAGGCGGTCATCTTGCTCTCCACGAAATGCTTGTTGCCGTCCAAAAGTTTCTGCAGCGCCTCGTCCGCGCCGACCCCGGCGCCGCCGCCAGACGCAAACGCCATCCCTACGGTTGCGGCAAACGCCGCCGCCAGCATGCCGATCCTCTTCACTGCCGTGCTCTTCTTCATAGACGATTCCCTCCTTTGATTTTAATCGGGGCTGTGCCCCGAAAAGCTCTTCAGCCGCACCGCTAGCGGGCACACCAGGCGGCCCGCACGGCCTCGCAGCTGCGGACCCCAGTTTATTGCACAGTTTCCCGAATTATTCCAGTCTAATTTCGCCGGCGCCCGGCTGCAGGGGGTGCCGGGACAGCCCGTCTCGTCGCGCGTATTGACAACCTGCCGCAGTTCGGGCACATTAGGGCAGTTCGGCCACAGCCCGCGTCCTTTCACCCCTCAACCGGAGTACCAACGCATGTTCTGGATCAAGTTCCTGGCAATTGCCGTTATCCTCACCGTCGGCATCTTTCTCATCGCGTATCTCGAGGACCTCCTGGTGAGCGCTCCCCGCAGGCGCGAGCTCAAGCGCCGGGCGCAGGAAAAGCTCAACGGCAACCAGATGCGGGACTGATCCCCCTCCCGGGCGGCTTCCCCCGCCCGCCCGGCGCGGCCGTAAAAACGCCGCTCTCCCCCAAAGCACCACTTGCCCATTGCTTCTGCCCACCCGGCTTTGCCCAAACAATAGGCGCGTCTGCCTCTTTTTTACCAGTTTCGCCCGGAAAGGCGGCGGCCGGTTTCACATTAAAGTCGCAATTAACGGCGTTTTTCGCGCCGTTCTGTTATCTGGCATGCCTCCTGCTATGCAACAGGCAGTACTGGAGCACAACGAAGTGCACCGTATCTCTGGGACAGGCAACGGCGCCTCTCTACTTAGCGGGTGAGAGGCGTCTTTTATTTAGGTAGATACTTGAAAGGGGGGAGGTACAAGCCGCGAGCGGCTGACAGTTGCAGGCAGTTCCTACTGGATTTAACTACTATTACAAAGGAGTAAGACAATGAAAAGAACTTCGAAGATTCTCTTTATGGCAATGGCGCTGACTATCGCAACAACCGGTGCCGCAATGGCTACCCCCTCGACCCAGATCTGGATCCCTTCCACCGACGTTCAGGCATTCAAGTCTGTGCACCTTGGGCTCGACAACTACCTGCGCACCTCCAGCGGGGGAGCCGATACCCGTCCCAACGTGTACGACCTGGGAGTGACCGCAGGCGTGCTTCCCTTCGAGAAAGTCCAGGCCGAGGTCGGCGTCGACTACCTCGTCAACGGCATCTCCGGCTACGACAGTAACCCGCTCTACTTCAACGCCAAGCTGGCAACCCCCGAGGGCGCGTTGTTCGAGGCTTCTCCGGCTCTGGCCGTCGGCGGTTACAATATCGGCACCAACAGCGACAAGGGGAGCGCCTTCAGGACCGACATGAACATCGTCTACGGCCTGGTCGCCAAGACCCTCCCCGTGGTAGGAAGGCTGTCGGCCGGCTACTACGTCGGTAACGACAAGGTGCTGCTCGACAAGAACGGCAACAAGGAAAACGACGGCGTGCTCCTTTCCTGGGACCGGACCATGAGCGAGATCTCCGACAAGCTCTGGCTGGCCGCCGACTACCAGGGGGGCGACAATTCGATGGGCGCCTTCAGCCTCGGCGCATCCTGGGCCTTTTCCAAGAACGTCTCCGTCATCTTCGGCTATGACATCTACAACGACAAGGCCATGGCAGGGCAGAACACCTTCACCACCCAGGTGGACATCAACTTCCCGTAACGGGCGCGTTCCCGCCGGAGCCCGCTCCCGGGCTCCGGTACCGCATTCCCCTTGGCAGGCAATTTTAAGCTGACGGCAGTGGGGGGTAGGGTAGGGGCGTCGAGCCCGACTGAAAAGCAGGCGCCAGCCGATCAGCAGCATCAAAAAAGCCGCACCCCGACTTAGCCGAGGGTGCGGCTTTTTACGTCTGCCCGGGCGTGGAGGCGCATCCCGGTTTTGAACCTTGGAATTTTATTGAAACAAAAGGTTGACTTGGTTGAATAGGTTGTGGTACTAATTGGAACTCGATGACGCGGGGTGGAGCAGTCTGGTAGCTCGTCGGGCTCATAACCCGAAGGTCACAGGTTCAAATCCTGTCCCCGCAACCAAAACACAACAAGGCACTTGGCTAATTCAGCTGAGTGCCTTTTTTGTTTGTTGCTAGCCTTGCCTCTGTCTGTTGATCGAAATCAACTTTGACATCGAGTGATGTGAACCTTAATTTAGTGCAGCCCAAAATGCCGAAAACCTTTGAGACATCTTGGCTTCTTCCGGACTTGACATTGTAATTCATTTTTGTAATATGCTATATTACATCCAGGGGAAGGGGGTAGCGGTTTATGAAGAAAGGTGCGCTCGTTTCACTCCGAATCGAAGAAGATCTGGCTGATCGACTGAACAGGCTGGCAGCGGCTACTGGCAGGACCAAATCCTTTATCGCATCACAGGCAATTCTTGATTACCTGGCGCTCCAGGAGTGGCAGATAGCGGCGATTCAGGAGGGGGTTGCCGCAGCAGACCGGGGAGAGCTGGTGGAGCATGATGAGGCCTTAAAGATACTGCAAGGCTGGGGAACCAAGCGCGATGCGGCTTAAGTGGACTGAGCCGGCCATACATGATCTGAGAGAGGCCGGAGACTATCTTGTCCTGGAGAACCCTCAGGCTGCGGCAAAGATGGCGGCGCGGATTCAGGAAGCGGTGGAATACCTGCTTGATTATCCCGGCATAGGGCGGGAGGGAAGGTTGTCGGACACTAAGGAGCTCGTCGTCACAGGGACTCCATTCATTGTCATCTATCGGCTGCGTTCTCCGACTGTGCAGATTTTAAGACTGCTTCATCATGCCCGGAAATGGGGCTAAAGGTATGCAGCTATCTTTGCTGTCAGCCGCGCGGGGTCTAGATCTTGACAAACCGTTGGTTCATGTCCATTTCCAGCCCCTGACTCCGCAATAACCCTCCCCGGACCTCCCCCTAATGGGATCTCGGAAAACTCCAACTGTCTAGCCGATCCAATAACCCACTTGCCCCGAATTCAAAACGGTACCACCAGCACATTCTCTTTCTTTCCTTTTCCGGGGACACGATACATATTAAACCTTGACACATTAATGTCTTTCTGTATTCTGCGGAGATGGCGCGAATTTCACGGGTAGTGGTACCTAGATATCCTCATCATCTGACTCAGAGAGGGGTCCGTTCAATGGATATCTTCGACAACGACGACGATCGACGTGCGTATCTGCAACTGATTAGAACTCACGCCATGGCATGCGGTGTTGAAATCCTTGCCTGGTGTATCATGACCAACCACGTCCACTTTATAGCTGTTCCCGAAGAAGAGTCTTCATTGGCAAAGGCCTTTGGAGAAGCGCATAGGTTGTACACCCGGATGAAGAATTTCCGCCAAGATGTGCGAGGCTACCTTTTCCAGGGGCGGTTTGGTTCATGCGTTCTTGATGAACAACACCTTATTGCTGCCGCGAGGTATGTGGAACTGAACCCTGTGCGAGCAAAGATGGTCAAGAAGGCGTGGGACTATGAGTGGTCGAGTGCGCGCTTCCATGTAGGTAAAAGCGTATCGGACATGCTCGTTACGGACAGGACACTTATTGGACTGGTGAATGATTGGGGGGAACTACTCTCAAGCGACGACGAAGAGGCAAACAACAAACTTCGGGCGGGAGTGAAGACAGGCAGGCCAGTAGGAAATGAGAGCTTCCTGCAAAGCATAGAAGCCATGACTGGGCGAGATCTCAGTAAAGGAAAACCGGGGAGGCCGGTTAAGGCGCAGAAATAAGTATTATGTCCCCGGAATTCTAGAAGTTGCTGAAAGATGGGGCAAGGCAGGACGATCACACCAACCTGCCAGCTTGGCGAAAGGCTCTGCAAGTCGAGCATGATAAGTTGTGGTAGGCGCGTGAAAGAGTGTGAAAGCTGATCAAGCGAACGGATGTGTGATCCTAGGCCGAGTCTGAGCCAAGAATAGTTGGAGGACGGCGACTGCCAACAAACGGGTAGAGACGGTCTCCGCGGGCCGTTGAGAGTGGATTAAAAGCCGATGAAAGCATAGCCGCTACGCCGCTCACCCTGGCGTTGGCTGAATGAAAAAATATAAACAAACACCTGAGCAGATTAGAAGGCCTGACCGACTTTACTTACAAATGAGTGGAACGATGACCCGAGCTTACATAGTCTGTGGTAGCCCTGGAGCCGGAAAAACCGTTTACGGGAAGAAGCTGGCGGAGCGGATAGGTGCAGCCTTTCTTGATATTGACGTGTCAACTGAACGGTTGGTGAAATTGGCGCTCGAACTGACCGGACATGACCCTGCTGATAGAGACAGCTCGTTCTTCAAAGAGCATTTCCGAGATCCAATATACGAACAGTTGTTCGACATAGCTCGCGATAACCTGAGGCACATCGATGTCGTCATTGCCGGGCCTTTTACAAAGGAGCTCAAGAATCTCGAATGGTGCGAAAAGCTGACGGCGCGTCTTGGAAGTACCGTGGAGATTCACTTTGTTTCCTGTGCACCTGAAATCAGGAGGAAACGCATGGTCAAACGCGGGAACCCGCGAGATGATGCGAAACTCCGCGATTGGGATAGGTATGTTCGCTACTACGACGAAGCACCTCCCCTTTGTCCTTACGTTCTTATAGAGAATTCCAAGGCCTGTCAACCTCACCCCCGTCGGCCTGAATGACGGGAATCAAACCTTCACGGTGGTTCAGTGGCTGCCTTTCGGGCGGTCCCATCTTATAAATGAGGTAAAAACATGAAACGTATGATTGCAGCCGTGTTTCTGGGAGCGATGTTAACGGGGTGCGGAGTCTCACACATGGTCAAGCAGGAAAACCCGCTGGACGTGCGACAGGTTAAACCCAAGCCGGGCAAGGCTGCGGTCCTGGTGACTAGGAATACCTCTTTTGGAGGCGGCGTGCAGTTCCCTGCCTATCTGGAGCGAAAGATGTTCGGAGTCAGCAAGGGAAAAAGCTGCTTCTACAAGGACGACATCCAGCCCGGATCCTATCTTATCTCGGCCTATGGCGAAAACCTCGATTCCGTGCTCATGGACCTAGCACCTGATCAGACTTACTACCTCACCCATGACCCCCGCATGGGGTTCTGGAAGGCGGCCGTGAGCATCGGCGTGACGACCCTTGATGTTGTGGCCAAGGAAAACGAGGACGGCTGCAACCATTACATCTACGATGTCAACAATCCTGGCGAGGATCTGAGCGAGTCTGACTGGACCTACGCTCAAAGCCATGCCAGGAAACCCTAGAGAGTACAAATGGCTCTTCAGGGATTTCCGTGGGTAAAGGTTTCTAATCTGATATAATCCCTCCCTTAAAAAGGGGGGAGCCATGAGAGATACCGATCTGTACCGGCATCTGCTGGGTCTTGAGTCGCCGTG
>Ga0209317_1000488_pt1 | contig 46841 bp, 39 predicted proteins | sample RifGroB2_FD_183994 | JGI IMG/M metagenome (GOLD analysis project Ga0209317, IMG submission 183994) | Soil microbial communities from Rifle, Colorado, USA - Groundwater B2 (SPAdes) (version 2) | ecosystem: Environmental > Terrestrial > Soil > Unclassified | place: Rifle, Colorado | collected... | reverse complement strand
CGAGCCGTGACTTCCCACGCCCCGCACGGTCAGGTCCAGCTCACTCAAGCTCGCCATGAAGTTGCCCGGCACGTAACCGATCGATCCCGCTTCCAGACGCAGTGTGCTGTGCAGCGACAGCGCGTAATCAGGCTGCGGGCAGAGCTGGTAGGCACCATCGTTGATCATCGCCTGTGCGCCGCCAGCCCCCTCCTCGCCCGGTTGGCCGATCAGCACGACGCTCCCCTGCCACGCATCCTTCAATTGTGCCAGCAGGCGCGCGGTGCCAAGCAGCGTAGTGACGTGGATATCATGACCGCAGGCATGCATCACCGCGACATCTTTGCCATCCCGATAAATTGCCCTCGCCTGGCTCGCGTAGGGAAGACCGGTCTTCTCTTCAACGGGAAGCGCATCCATGTCAGCCCTGACCAGCACGGTCGGACCGGCACCATTTTTCATAAGCGCCACGATGCCATAGCCGGGCCAGGGGTGCTGCTCGTATCTCCCGATACCTTCCGTGACGGAATATCCCAACGATCTCAGTTCCTGCGCCACAAGCGAGGAGGTCTTTTCCTCCTGGCCGGAGAGCTCAGGCGTGGCATGGAGCAGCTTGTAGGTAGCGACCAGCGCAGGGAGCTCGGCATCGATCAGACTGTCAAGGGAGGGGTTGGCAATGAAGCTCGTTGAATCACTGGCGTCGAGGTGAGAATCAGATGAGATATCGTTATCTTTCATTTGTATTGTCCCACTTAGGCGTGTGTATTAGTGAATAGGTCCGTAACGCTATTGCCGCGGCAGGGATGTCGCTCCTACAGCAGATACTCCACTACTTGGATGGTTCAATCTTCTCTGACTGCTTACTGTCTTTAATTTCGCAGCAGATTACAAGATATACTTACACTATTCAATAGCGTTATTTACTGGATTCATTATTTCATGGTTCAAATAGCTGCTGCACGAATCCTGCTTCCAGTAGTGCACGGCTGGCTAATAACTAGGCACACTCATGATCGCCATGGAGGAAGTTTTCTCTGGAAGCCGCTACTGAAGCGGTTCTAGAGCCTGGACCACCTCTGGCACGCTCCGTGTAACCGTCTGGTCAGTTCACAAGGAGGGACAAGCTATGACTGTGGTAATCGATGGAATAGAGTATCTGCCGGCGGCAGCCGCAGCGGAACAGTTGGCAACTACAGAAACAAAGGTTCTCATGCTACTCAAAAAAAATGCGCTAGCCGGTGACCTGATCGAAGGTTCCTGGTTTGTGACTACCGCCTCGCTCGCCTGCTACGATCGAAATGCATCTGAGCAGGAAAAAGAGCTGTCATGCCGTTCAAGTTGCAGCAGTTCGGGGTGCGGCTGTCATTAGCCAGCGGAGGTATATCATGGGGCTCAACATCAATGCGTCGGATCTGAAATACAAATATCCCAAGGTCACCGAAACCCGCTTTCAGCCGAAATTCCAGGGGAAGGATGATCCCGAACCTTTTAACAGGGACGACATCTACGACATCCTGCCGCTTTTGGAGGCCGTCATGGACGCCCTGGGACGCGATGACGCGCGCACCCTCCACTTCGTAGAGGACCTCATGAATAGAGATCTGCCCCGCTGCGTCAGCTGCCGCGGCGAGGTATTCAGCTTTCTCACTGGTTGCACCAAGGAGATGCTGGAACGGCAATAAAATCTTCACAGTGAAATGTGATAGGGCAATGACTCAAAGGAGAGAGCACGATGAAGTATTCAGCCTTACAAAGAGAAGTACCAAACAGCTACCCCGCAAACGATGTCGATAACGTCGGCTTCGATATTAAAGCAATCGCCTCTAAACCCAATAGTTATGAACTGGCGATCAAAGGCTTTCTCGCGCCCGGCTGGACCGGAAGACTGACTGCCGGTCTGGCGCAGCAGAGGATCGGGATCGTCAGGGGCGAGGCGGAAAAAGTGACCGCCAGCGCCTGGCACTCGCGCTTCGAATTGCAATCGGCGTCTTTTGCCAGGGATCCCTTGAGCATCGACTATATAGCGCTCGCCGCCACCGAACTCCCCTATGACCGCAATTCCGGGAAAATCGCCCTGCTGGATTTTGCCATGGAACCTTGCAGTAAGCACGATGGCAGTCTCTATCTCAAGATCAGAGGCGTGGACCGGCTTGGTTTTCTGGGGGACCTGCTGGATTACTTCAGCATGAGATGCCTTTTTCCGGTCAAGATGACCGTTGAAACGGTGGCGGATACCGCGCTGGACCGTTTTTGGCTGAGAGGAGTCGGAGGATCACAACCGTCTGAATCGATTGCCCAGGCGATAAAAGAAAACCTGGAACGGCTTCTGATCATGCATGCCTGATCCAAAAGAGTGTACTAGAAGAACTATGCCGACCCTCCCCACACGGGGAGGGAAAAGCCCGCTACTCTCCCGTGACCTCCCGCTACTCCTAAACCCGAAAACGGCGCACTTTTCTCCCTCCATTGACTACCAGCAGACCTACTTCTCTCGCTCCACTGACTACCTGCAGGCCCTTTTCACTACTCAGCGCTCGATCAATCTTACAGTTGAAAAGCTTTTGACAGTTAATAACTTTAAATAGACTCAGTCGTGTTGCAAAGATAGATTACTTGGGTAGGATAATGCATATCTCAAAGACAAGGACCTTTTATGATAATCCATGTGGTGCGTCACGCCGAAGCTATTGAGCGGACAGCCGAAGTCCCGGAAGAGCATCGTTATCTCACTCCCAGAGGCAGGAAGCGTTTCCGCAAGGTTGCCAAGAACCTGCGAAAACTGGGTATAGATCCGGAAGTCATCCTAACCAGCCCGCTGGTACGAGCCGTACAAACCGCAGATATCCTGGCAGAATGGCTGCGTTTCAAGCAGGAGCTGCTGATCGCTCCCCTGCTCGCCCCCGGTTTCCGGCCGGATTCTCTGAATCAGCTATTGAACAGTCATTCGCACGCAAAAGAGATCGCCATTGTCGGGCACGAACCCGACCTGGGGTTACTGGCGCAGGCACTATTCTCAGAACAAACCCCCTGCACCTTGCCCAAAGGCGCTGTGGTTTCCTTCAAGAGAGCCGGGGGTCAGGGTGAAGCGGTATTTTTACAATTGGTCACTGGAGGTGCCAGTATCGTCACCTCCCGCAGCAAGGCACTGGGACGATTGCAAAAGGAAGCCGGCAAAAGGTGATCGACAAGGGGGCAGCAATGGTACAAACAGCAGGAGACCTACAGCAACTGAAGGGCGTAGGCGCGATTCTGGCGAAACGCCTCTTTGATGCGGGCTTGGACAGTTTTGACAAGATCGCGCAGGCAGGTGAAGAGGGGCTGCAGAGGGTTCGCGGCATCAGCCCGCGCACTATCGGTTCCATCGTGGAACAGGCGAAGCAGCTTGCGCATGCTCCCGAACCGGGGCACCCCGAGCGCGAAGAGGCGGTGCAGAAACACGTGTCCGCGGTGAGGGAAAAGCTCCAGTCGCTGGCCCGGTCGACGCGCGATCGCTTCCAGCAGGATCTGGCCGGAAAAAACGGCAAGAAACTGAGTTCCGACCTGGTGCGCATCGAGGATGCCCTGGTGCAGATACATGCCGGAGGCAGGAAAAAGTCCAAGCGCGCCGGCAAGGCTCTGATCAAGGCAGAAAAACGGATACTGGGACTCGAAGAGGCCGGCCTGAAGAAGGTGCGCAAAGGATTAAAGAGAGCAAGAAAGGCTGTGCTCAAGGCACTGAAATAGAGCCTCGATACCATGCCCTTGACACAATGCCGCCGATACAAAGCACTTGGCCACAAATCATTTACAGGAAAATAGAGGCGCAAGGATGCAGCAGAACTAAAAGTTGTACAAGAGAGATAAACAAAGATCGTCATAATGGGGTTGCCTGCGGGCGACCCTTCTTGATATCATCAATACCGCTGCTCTCCTTGTATTCACACAGCACCTTACGCTGCCTGCAAGTCAAAGAGATCCCCTCTTTCTATCTTTCTACCAACCACACTGTCATAGGAAAAGGTTAATTCCATCTATTCATAGCAGGGAGCTACTTGTGAAACAAAACCGGCTGGCCGCGATAGACATAGGCACCAACTCAATACGCAGCATCGTCATCGAGCCTCTTGCCTCAGGCAAGTACCGTATCCTCGATGACGAGAAGGTCCTGGTGCGGCTCGGCGAAGGGTTGAATCAGAGCGGGATAATCTCTCCCGCCGCCTGGGAGCGCGCCATGGAGGCGCTCTCGCGACAGAAGAAGATCATCGACGGCTACAAGGTTCGCTCCATCGATGCGGTGGCAACCAGTGCGGTTCGCAAGGCGGCAAACGGGCGGGAATTCGTCAAAGCAATCAAGAGTCGCATCGGGCTCGATGTTGAAGTCATCAGCGGAGAGGAGGAAGCGGAGCTGGCAGCGCTCAGCGCCTTTCACAACTTCGACCTGGAAGGGGTGCGCCACCTGATCTTCGACATCGGCGGCGGCAGCCTGGAGCTGATCACCGCCCTCGGCACCCATATGGAAGAGGTCCTCTCGCTGGAACTGGGTGCGGTATTTCTCACGGAAAACTTTCTGAAACAGGACCCGGTGAACCCGGATCAACATCAGAAACTGCGCAAGTACATTCGCAAGACGCTGAAGAGCAGCTACACGGGAGACCGCGCCGGCATGCAGTGCCTGGTCGGCTCCGGCGGCACCATCACCTCTATCGCGGCCATGGTGACCGCGAGCCGCCGCGAAGGCTATGACTCGATCCACGGCTATGAACTGCTCCGCTCCGAAGTGGTGCATCTTTTGGCGATGCTTACCAGAAAGAGCGACAAGGAACGCCGCTCGCTCCCGGGGCTCAACCCGGACCGCTCCGACATCATCATTGCCGGCGTAACCGTGGTCGATGAACTGATGGAGTTTTTTCAGGTGAACGTTCTGAGGGTGAATGAGCGTGGCATCCGCGAGGGGTTGATCCTGCGCGGGTTGCGCAGAGAGAGTCTGCTGCCCAGGGAAAAGCCGGCGCGCTCCTGGCGCGATTCCACTCTGGAATTCGCCCATTCATGTCATTTCGACGAGGGACATTCGCTTCATGTAGCCAAGCTGGCGCTGGAGATTTTCCAGGCGGTCGCGGTGCGCTACAAACTGACCGAGAAGGATTGCCGGCTCCTGGAAGCCGCCGCATTCCTGCACGATATCGGCTACTTTATAAACTATTCAAGCCACCACAAGCACTCGTACCACCTGATCCGCCATGCCGACCTGTTCGGTTTCACGCCGCGCGAGCGCGAGTTGATCGCCAACATCGCCCGCTACCACAGAAAATCCCTGCCCAAGAAAAAGCACGATCAGTTCGTGCGCCTGGCGGTAGGCGATCAGGCCCTGGTCTCTAAACTGGGCGGCATCCTGCGGCTTTGCGACGGATTGGATCGGCGCAGAAACGGAGTGGTCGAGGAACTGGAATTCACCCTTTCCCAGAACGCGCTGCGCATGAAGCTGATCGGGCATGACGATATGTCCGTTGAGGTGTTTGGCGCCAAAGAGAAGAGCGATCTTTTCCAGGACGCCTTCAAACTGAAAGTCGCCATAGAGGCTTCGCAGCTAGCGGCGCGAACTGAGTAAAGCTAAAGCGGCACCGTAAGAAGTCCCCCTTTGGAAAAGGGGGATTTAGGGGGATTTGCCTTAAGGCGCCCGCTGCACTCCGTAGCAACCTGGGTAAAATCCCCCCCGCCCCCCCTTTTACAAAGGGGGGAGGTCTTATGCTGCAGATCGGCGCGCAAGACCAACCTCCCCCCGCTGTGGGGAGGAGAGTTCGAGAGGTTGAACAGAGCCGGTACTTTCTCAGGGATAAAGCGCCGCCGCAGGCGGGGCCGGTTGCTAATCAGGAACGAGAAACGGGGACCCCAGGCAAAGTGCTTGGGGTCCCCGTATTTATTCGTGCCGCGAACCGGTTTCGATTTCTACCCCATCCCCTCCCGACCTACCCCTTTTGGAAGGTGGAGGAAGCAGGCGACTTACCAGATACTTCAAGGTGGTGGCACAGGGTGGGGGTGAGTTCTAGCAGTTCATACCGTCGAAAGCGTCCTGCTCGTCTTCAGAGAACATGCGATCCAGTTGCAGCATGAGCAGCAATTGGTCCGAATGCTGGATCACCCCGCAGATGAAGTCCTGGTTAGCGCCTGAAGAGACCATACTGGGCGGGGGTTGGATCTCGCCGCTGGAAATGCGAATTACCTCTGATACGCCGTCCACAATAAATCCCATCAGCTTGCCGCCGATGTCCATCACCATGATGCGGGTGTGATGATCGTTGTCGGAACTGGGCATGCTGAACCGGCTCCTGAGCGAGATGATGGGAATTACCTTGCCGCGCAGATTGATAATCCCCTCCACACTGGGTGGGGTGTTCGGAATATGAGTGATCGAAGTCATCCTGATGATTTCGCGCACCTTGAGCACCTCGACCGCATACTCCTCGGGTCCCAGGTTGAAGCTCACCAACTGGATCAGTTCGTGCTGAGATTCACCCTTTTTTAACGGTACGATAGCTGTAGACATTGTTTTCCTCCTGCTGGTAGCCGAGATGTTATGAATATGAGCCCTGCAGTGGCGTAGATGAGTGTGATTGAGACTACGTCAGGCTGGCGCTACTGCAAGGAAAGCTTTTACTACACGATGAAACATATCGGCAACGCGCGAGGAACCTTTAACAAGAAAAACAGCCCTCCCCTTGAGAGGGAGGGCTGGGTGAAACGGGGCAACAAACTTGATGAGCGAAACAAACCGGATCAGGCAGGAACCGCAGGCACCTGCTTCAGATTCCAGATCTCCTTGTTGTACTCGGTGATGGTGCGGTCGGTGGAAAACTTGCCGCTTTTTGCACTGTTTATGATGCTCATACGCGTCCAGCCGTCACGGTCGCGATATGCCTGATCGACCCTGTTTTGCGCATCGATGTAACTGCGGAAATCGGCAGCTACCATCCAGGGATCATGGGGGTTGGTTATGGCGGCGATGATGGGATCGAAGATGCCCGCCTCGAACATGTTGAAGTGGCCGCTCCTTAAGAGCTGCATGACGCGCTCGAGATCCGGGTCGGCTGCGATGATGCCGGCCGGGTCGTAGTGGTGGCGCTGTGCCTCAACCTCGTCGGCGGTCAGGCCGAACATGAAGAAGTTTTCGTCACCCACTTCCTCGCGGATCTCGATATTGGCGCCATCCAGGGTGCCGATGGTGATGGCTCCGTTCATCATGAACTTCATGTTGCCGGTACCGGAGGCCTCTTTGCCTGCAGTCGAAATCTGCTCCGAGAGATCGGTTCCCGGGCAGATAACTTCCATGGCGGTGACGCGGTAGTTGGGGAGGAAAGCCGCCTTGAGCCGGTTGCCGACCACCGGGTCGTCATTTACTACCTTCGACACGTTGCAGATCAGCTTGATGATCAGCTTGGCCATGAAATAGCCGGGTGCCGCCTTGCCGCCGATCAGCACGCAGCGATCGGTCCAATCGGCCGTGTCGCCTCGTTTGACCCTGTCATAAAGATGGATCACGTGCAGGATATTCAGCAACTGGCGCTTGTATTCGTGGATCCGTTTTACCTGCACGTCGAAGAGACTCGCCGTGTTGAAGACGACAGCGCACTGCTCCTGGACCAGGGCGGCGAGCCGCTCCTTGTTGGCCTGTTTCACCGCATGCCACTGCTCGCGGAACTCAGCATCCCCGGCAAATCCGGCAATGGCCTCGATCCTTCCCAGGTCCGCCACGAAGCCGTCGCCGATCTTCCCTGCGATCAGGCTGCTCAACCCGGGATTGCACCAGGCCAGCCAGCGGCGCGGGGTGACGCCGTTGGTCTTGTTGTTGAACTTCTCAGGCCACAACTGGTAGAAATCGCGGAACAGCCCCTGAACCAGCAACTGCGAGTGCAGGGCGGCGACGCCGTTTACCGAGAAACTGCCGACGATGGCGAGATAGGCCATGCGCACCTGCGGCGTCGGCCCCTCCTCAACAATGGACATGTCGCGCAGGCGCTCGATATCGCCGGGCCAGCGGCTCGATACCTCAGAGAGGAATCGGGCATTGATCTCCAGGATGATTTCCAGGATACGCGGCAGCAGATGTTTAAATAGCGGCAGCGACCATCTTTCCAGGGCCTCGGGAAGCAGCGTGTGATTGGTATAGGCCATGGTACGGCTGGTTATGGCCCAGGCCTCGTCCCATCCCAGGCCGTACTCGTCCATCAAAAGGCGCATGAGTTCCGGCACCGCGCAGCTTGGATGGGTGTCGTTCAACTGGAAGCAGTTCTTCTCGGCAAAATGGGTGAAGTTCCTGCCGTGGCGCGAGATCCAGCGGGCGATGACGTCCTGGAGGCTGGCCGAGGCGAGAAAGTACTGCTGGCGCAGTCTGAGTTCCTTGCCGTTTTCGCTGGCGTCGTTGGGATAGAGCACCATGGTGATGTTTTCCGCGGCATTCTTCATGGCGACCGATTCGGTGTAGCTACCGGCGTTGAACTCTTCCAGGTCGAAAACGTCCGTGGCGGCAGCCTTCCAGAGCCTCAGAGTATTGACGGTGCCGTTCTGATAGCCGGGGATCGGGATGTCATAAGGTACTGCCAGGACGTCCTGGGTACCCACACAACGATAGCTGACCCGCCCGTCCGCGGTCCTGAAGGCTTCGCAGCGCCCGCCGAAGCGGATCAACTGGGTGTATTCCGGGCGCTCCAGCTCCCAGGGATTGCCGTCGCGCAGCCAGTGGTCCGGCTCCTCCACCTGCCTGCCGTCCTCGATGCGCTGGCGGAACATGCCGTACTCATAGCGGATGCCGTATCCCATGACAGGCAACTGGAGTGTCGCGCAGCTGTCCAGGAAACAGGCGGCGAGGCGCCCCAATCCGCCGTTTCCCAGACCGGCATCGATCTCCTGCTCAGCCAGTTCCTCAAGCTTGGTGCCGATCTGGTTCATCGCCTGGCAGGCAGGGTCGGAGAGGCCGAGGTTCAACATGGCGTTTCCCAAGGCCCTTCCCATCAGAAACTCCAGGGAGAGGTAGTAGCCCGTCTTGCAGTTCTCGTTTATGTAGGCGTAACGGGTGTTATTCCAGCGCTCGAGGAGCCTTTCGCGGATCGTGAAGGCGAGCGCCTGATAGTGGTAGCGTAAGGACCGGCAGTACTTGTCCCGACCCAGATGATGGGAGTAATGATGCGTGAAGGCCTGGATCAGCCCGTCTGCGTCCATGGGTAGAGGCGGCAGATCGGCGACACCGGGGCAGTAGACGTTCTTTTGCGGAATATCTGGCATTATGTGCTGCTCCTTGTACCGGGAGATTCCGGCGGGATTTAAATTTGAATCATTGTACTGGATTTGAGGAAATTGCAACCCATAAGAATTTCTAAGGAGGGGATGCGAGGTAACGCCATTGTCTAAGGAGTGCCGTTTCCGTAGGGGCAAATCATCATTCGCCCCGCCTTTGGTCTAAATGCAAATCCTCCCCCCCGACTTTTTTAATCGTTTCACAGCATTACCCCTCTCCCTTACCCTCTCCCACAAGTGGAGAGGGGACTTGTTTCTCCCCCTGTTTCTCGTTCCCAAGCCCCAGCTTGGGAATGCATTGCTGGCAAAGCTCCAGCTTTGAGTCGTTGAAGCGAAGCTTCCTGCAGCATTTACAAGATAGCGATTCATGGGTGGAGGGAGACTGGTTCCGGCGCGCTGGAAAGGGAAGGTTCGATGTAGATGGAGCCTGGGAGGTCTGAGGAGGTCTGAGGAGGTCTGAGGAGGCACTGAGGAGGCACTGAGGAGGCACGGGGGAGGCACGGAAGCCTGTGCACTTCCACATGTAACGGAGAACAGCGATGAGCTAATTGCATTGTCGGCGCTATCGAGTAATGTTATCGGGATACATGGGTATCGGCCAAATAACTGCGCTCCCTGCCACGTTGTCAGGGAGCCGAGGGAGGTAAAAATTGAACATACATCCTCAGAACAGACTTTTGCGGAACTACCGAAGTTTAGGGCCAGGCAAGTTCCACGCCTTCAACCAGAGAATCGTGAAGGCCCTCATTGGCAACCCGAAGATCCCCGCCTCAACCTGGGGGTCAAATCCGGGACTGCTCGCGTCCTACGTGGCGGCATCAGACAAGCACAACGCGGTGTACCACGAAGCCTGCTATGGCAGCGTCCTAATGATTGCAGAACGCGAACTCCTGCAGGTTCAGCTAGTCAACTACCTGGACGAAATCGCGGCGGATCTTGAGGCGGAGGCCGTGCGGACTCCCGACATGCTGCTTTCCTCGGGCTTCGATCTTGCGAAAGATCGCAGAAGTAATAGCGCCAGGAGAAAGGCTGCCCAGGCCGCTGCTGAGGCAAGCACCGGCGAATACCATGGTAGCAACTCCTGAGCGCCCTCATGCTGTGGCATCGTTCGGCTCGGCTTAAGTCGATCCCAACTCCACAGCCACGCGCTATCGTTCACTCAAGCCTTGAAGGGGGTTACAGAAAGTAACCCGTTTCTCTCCCGCCTCTTCAACTCGTCCCTCAAGTGGGCACTTGATGTCGGCAGGAACTGACGCCCGCAGACATCTTCAGACCGACCTCCTGCGCATCGCGATCTACATCTCGTCCGGCGCAGCCGACCGCTTCTCCGACGCACCCGACAACCTCCCCGACGCACCTGAGAACTTCTCCGACGTACTCGACAGCTTCTCCAACGTACCCGACGGCTTCTCCAACCTACCCGACGGCTTCTCCGACACACTCGGCAACTTCTCCGATGCCCCCGACAACTTCTCCGACGCACCCGGCAACGTCTCCGACGCTCCCGACAGCTTCTCCGACGCTCCCGACAGCTTCTCCGACGCTCCCGACAGCTTCTCCGACACACCCGACGGCTTCTCCGGCGCACCCGACGGCTTCTCCGATGCACCCGACGGCTTCTCCGATGCACCCGACGGCTTCTCCGACGCACCTGACGGATTCGCCGACGCACCTGACAGCTTCTCCGACGCACCCGACGGCTTCTCCGGCGCCCACGACGGCTTCTTCGACGCACCTGACGACTTCTCAGGTGCATCCGACAACTGCTCCGCTGCATCCGGCGTCCCCTTAGTTTTCCCTTTGTTCTTCATAACCGCGGCTTTGGCCTTCACAACCTTGGTTTTGAGGATCATAACCGTGATGTCGGGCGTATGAGTCGACAGGCTGAACATCATGAGCGAGAGAGTGAGCTTCTGGTCGGAAGGTGGGAGCTAATGATCGGAAGGTTTGATTTAACGGAGGCAGGATTGAGCCGTACATCCCTGCTCAAGTCAGAAGTCCAAGCGGCTTTGCGGCTCCTTGAACGTTCTGAATGGAACGCAGTGGTTGTAGACCATGGTGGTTTGCAAAAGTACTCGGTAGGATTGCGGAACTCTCGACTGCTTAAGAAAGCTCGTGCCTTGACAACAGTAGGGTCACGATACAGTCCATCAGTTCACCTTTGACATGGATGAGAGATGTATATATATTGCGCCTAATTTAAAATATCTAAAATCACACGTAAAGCTGAGGCGCTGTCGTTACAATCGATCCCGGAGACGGAATGGGGGGATGGCCAGAATTCTGGCCATCCCCCCAACTGGAACATTTCCTGGCATCTATGCCCTGGCATTTCAGTCAGTTACATCAACGGGGAAAGCAGAATTTAATTTCCTAACCCGCATATACGTGCGGATAGTGACAATTCCCCTCAATAACGAGTTGGTTGAAAGAGGGATATGAAGATCATAGAACCCAAAAATAAGAGCACCGTTTGTAGCCCCGATCTCCGCCAATGGGTACCGACCACCTTTGATAACTTTTTAACGGAGCTTGACCATGTTGCACAATCCTGTGAAAGTGCAGATCCTGCAACATTCTACAGAGGACAGACGAACTATGAGTGGCCGTTAGATTCTACCTTTGTTCGAAAATCTATCCAGCATCTATTCGGGCTCACCAAATATGAAACGTTGTCGAAACTAATCCGGCAGAGTGCAGCCTTTCACCGAGCAATCTCATCATTATTCCTCCTAAAATTTGGCACCATATGGAATCCAAGCACAGAGGTAACTGAGGCTGAAGAATCTCACGGCATTGACCCTTGGTTTGAGCTTCTGAAAAACCTCCAACAGTACCCAGAGAAGGACTCTTTCATAAACGGAACTTTTTTAATCGATTGGAGTGGAAGAAAAGAAATCGCTCTATACTTTGCGACCTATGAAGGCAAAGGCGTTGAACGTAGTATTAGCGGCAACCATGGCGCATTATGGGTGTGTGATGCCGTTGCAACAGGGAAAACCCTACAGGTAAATAAGCTCGGGGAGATATTCAAGCTAATGACCTGCCAAGCATACTTAAAATGTAAGAAGACTTTTCCTCTTATTTATCATCCTCCATTTCAATCTGACCAACCACGGGCGGCTAATCAGATGCCTGTTTATGTTTCTCAGATGGATTTCCGCTACGACTTAGCCGATATATGGGCTAGTTACGAGAATCAAACGAAGAAAAAAGTATTTATCACCCTGTTACTCACAGAGAATCTAAAGCGTGAATCTGCAAGATATCTGGAGTCAAACGGCATCACAGAGGACGTAGTGTATCCTGAATAGGCTATCGCGACCAAGAAGGCCGTGGAGCGATGAACCCGCTCACCGGCCAACCGTTGGCTGGAAGGAATAAAGAATGACTGATGAGCAACCCGTTGGAAATAGAACAGTTAGGCCCGTACCTGACATGCCACCAATTCGGAAGTTTTCTCCAGAAATTGTCAGAGTCTTAGACCGAATCAGATTCAAACTCGAAGAAAACGACTCCTCTGATGAATTTGCTGAATTTTGTTGGTTTGCTCGTGAGTACCCGCGTTGCTACCGATATCACCTTGACTGCGCGGACTATCGAATTACGACGATTGCTGGTTTATATCAAGAGCTTCATGACGAACTCGCACCACAGGTTCTGGAGAGTCCGTCGACCTTTTCTGTATCGATCCAAAACCAAAAGGCACTGAGAATTTACTGGGACTTCGAGTCGTTCCTATCGGAGATCAACATATCTCTCGACCTTCTAGCTCGTGTAGCAGGTACTGCATACAAGGAGCAGATGCCGCCAAACTTTAACAAGTTCTGCAAAAAGAACGAAGAGAATGGCCTACACAGCATAATGAAGAAGGCCCAGATAAGGTGGGTCAACAAGCTTAAGGACTATCGAGACTGCTTCGTGCACTATACCCCCGTTGATACCCTGCTCGGAATCTCCCTCCTACAATATAAGGACGGATTCCAGATCAGGGGAAAACTGCCTGTGAACCCAAACGTTCGAGAGATACTTGGATTCCGTTATTCAAGACGGGTGGAACTCTTCAAATATGCCTGTTCTGTTCATAGATATATGACCGCTCTCGATAGTGCTGTCGCAAGAGAGATCGAACGGTTGTTCAAAACTGGTGGGTATCCAGTTAAGAAAAAGGGGCTGTTTTTCGTTGGACAACGAGAGAGAGCTTAAACAAATCCCAACTGTTGCTCGATTGAGGAATATGAGGCACTTCCATGCACCTCGACGGGGAGAGGCTGGGGCGACGTTAGACAAATGCAGAGGGGTTAGGTCTGGAAATGGACAGACCGGCTCTGACATATCATCACTGAAGAGCAACATCTACATTTATTCCAAACGAGGTAGCAGGAGAAGCCGGTTAAGTTACAGATGGTTTGCCGAAGTTGGTGAAAGCGCGATGAGCCGAAGTAAGCCTCAGTTTGTTGAGCCTTAGGAAGTCTGATGAAGTGGGGTCAAAGCCGATTGAGATAACGAAAGTGTCATAAGAGTTGTGATCGAGCCGGAACCAGTGGGCAGTTGATGGAAGTCGATGAAGGAAAGGCCGCCAATAACGCGTTGGTCGGAGCCGCCTCCCAAGAGCTCGAACCGCAGAGACGGATATTGCAGGATAGCCACAAAAAGAGCGTAAAAAGGCACAAAAAGAACCGACATTGAGCGCCGCTCACCCGTACAGTTTGGCGATAGGATAGTTCATAATGAGAACGCATGACAGAAATCACTTTTTTAAATATGTTGATGAGAAGGCAGCCAAGCTTATAATTCAAAATCAAACATTCAAGTGGACCTGTCCACTAGACTTCAATGACCCCTTCGACCATAGGATTCAATTAATATCAAGTGATGATCTAAAGCAGTTGGCTGAACGTGCTGTTAAAAAAGTAGCTGACACGGTTTGGGATAATTATTTCGATCAATTTGATAGTTCAAAAGCCGCAGGAGCACTTTTAATCAATCTAAGAAGATACAAAGAGATAATTAGTAAGGAAGATTTCCTTTCGTGTTTGGAAGGTGTTACTGACGAAATGGCCCAAAATGGCAAAAATTCGCACGAAATATTCCTGCAGGAATACAATGACTTGCTACTAAAAACTCGCGTATTGTGCGTAAGCGAGGATAACAACAATATTTTGATGTGGTCGCACTATGCAAACTCCCACAAAGGAGCTGTCTTTAAGCTTAACGCCATAGACGAACTTGACATATCATTGCTCATGGCAAAAAAGGTGACCTACAGCAAAAACTATCCTTGTCTCCAAACCGAGGATGAGATGTTTGAGCAAGTATGTTGCGTGCATGATGTTGATTATGAACAAAGGTTCAGGGACTTGGTCTGTGTAAAAAGTGAAGATTGGGCCTATGAACGTGAATGGAGGCTTTCTATTCAGAGGGATATTGCCTATTCAAAAGAACCATCTGCAGTTTTTGGAGCTATTTATTTGGGCTGCATGATGTCTCTAGAAGACAGAAAACAAATAATAACTCTTGCTAAAACTCACCTGCCAGAAATGGAAATTTGGCAAGCGATACAAAGCACTATGGGGTATGAAGTGAACTTTGAAAGGTTGCTTTTAGAATAGGTTTTATTACACACCGTATTGGAAAATTACAGAGCAGATGCAAGGCAGGACGATTTCACCAACACGCCAGCTTGGCGCAAGGCTCTGCAAGTCGAGAAGAAAGGCTGAGGGGTCAGGTCCGGAAATTGCCCGGTTTGTCTCACCCTCACCGGTTCATGGATGATTTCAAGCCACGGCGCTGGAAAAGTGCATGAAGTCTACGGAAGCTGAAGTAAGGTGATGTAAGCAGGCGAAGCTGAAGTAAGTTTTGATGGATGAGCTTGGGAGGGGCCTGTGGTGCAGGTGTGAGCCGATAATAGGTGTGGAACGGCGATTTCCAACAAAACGGGTGGAGGCGGTCTCCGCGGGCCGGTTAGAGTGGATAAAGAGCCGATGAAAGCTTAGCCGCTACGCCGCTCACCCTGGCGTTGAACTAAAATCGGAGTAAACAGGTGAATGAAATGCATCTATAACATCATCCTATTGAAATGGATTTATGGATTTTAGGATTTCCCCTCACGTTAGTGTGGTCCCACAAGGAGTTTTTGTGCTTTTATACCTTGCTTTAATTGCTGGCTGTTTAGGATCTCTATTTATCGCTTGGCAATCTGCTACACCGCGCAACTGGGTCACATATTTATCATTAGTTTTTGTTTTATTGGGAGCGGCAGGTACAATCTGGGTAACATCTGACTCAGATAAATCCACCAAAGTTATTATAGATAAAAGCAATAAAATATCTGAATTATCTTTAAATCTTTATTCTCTTACTATGAAGTTATCTCAAACTCAAAATGAACTCAAGAATAAAGCTGTGGCTCAAGCTGACATCCAACAGATATTGCGAAGCAAGAGTGACGAGATTGCTGACCTAAATCGTAAGATAGCTGACAGTCAAATAAAACTTGGGCAACAGAATGAAAAGCTTTCGCTTCAAAATAAAGCGACTGTTGATAGTGTTACAGGTGGTGACTATAATGGTTCTCTTGAAGTGATGGTAATCGGGCAGGAAAATTTGGTCGAGATCTCTTACATCAACGAAGGAAAATTTACTCTATATGATGCTATCTTAGAAATCGAAGATCTTGACATAACGAATGAGATTTTGCAGCCTGTATTTGATAAATTTACAACTTCAAAGAGCCAAATTCCCATGATGACAGCTTCCTACAATGCCAAAGCAAAAGCAACTAGTCTGATAGACATTGGTAATCTTGCCCCTGGCAGAGGCCAACGTACAGTTTTGAGCCTTCCCGAGACTGCCAGTCGGCACTATGTCATATATGCGAGGGCACGCAATGGCCAGACAACATTATCCCTAACTATGAAAAGAGTTGGCCGTACTTGGAAATCTACGTGGACTGAATACAAAAACGGGAAAATTACACGTCAGGGAGGGACAGGCCGAAGTGTCAGGTCTGGACATTGCCCTACCGGCTCCGAGACACTGATAGTCGGGTTCAAAAGTGTCATTGATTCCAATTCGAGGTAGCAGGAATAGCTGGCTAAGCCACAAATAGTTTACCGACGACCGTGAAAGCGAGGTTAGCCGAGGTAAGCCGGAGTGTGTTAAGTCTCAAGAAGTCTGTCGATGTTGGCGGAAAGTCAATTGAGCTGATGGAAGTCGATGAAAGAGTTGTGATCGAGCCGGAACCAGTGGGCAGTTGATGGAAGTCGATGAAGGAAAGGCGGCCCAACAAATAAGGATTGATACGACTTGAAAAGTCGTTTCAATCCGTGGTTCAAGAAGCCCGGCCCTTCACCGGGATCTCTATAAGGGGAAAGCTTGTCAAGGTGTGGATAACTGCGATGCAGAGGGAGGTGACCGCCAGCCTTTCTGTCGTGCTTAGGCTGACCGGAGGGGGGCTGTTTAGGCTTGCTTGTTCAGAATGCCGTTGGCTTACGCAATCGGTGATAGAGCATCTACCGTCAGGGTGCACCTCGGCTGTGCCGCTGCCACCGGAGCGATGGACGGTCTGTTCTTTGAGATCACTGACCAAGTTGTTTCAGCCGGAGCTGATACGCTTTAGCCCGACGGCGCCCGCAGTTTGTGCCTTGGCAGAACGAAGAACACGTATCTCAGCTTAAAGCCGCACTGCTTGCAGGTCATTGGTGGCAGCGGTTCAATCTCAACCTTTGGCGTGCTGATTGTGAAGCCATAGGCAAGTTCGATCCTGGCGCGCACCTCGTCAAGTGGGACATTGGAACTGGGACTCAAGAAACCGTAGTACCGCACCTTCATAAATCCACACGGAAGCACGTGCTGTAGGAAACGGCGAAGGAACTCCATCACCCCCAGGACCAGGATGTGCCAGCGGTTGCTCTTCTGCTTTTTGTAGCGGACATAGACCTTGCCATCCTCCACCTTGATGATACGGCTGTTGGAGATTGCCACCCGGAAGACATAGGGGGCCAGGTACTTGATGCTCGCTTCTGCTTCCCCAACCGCTTGGCAGTTTACGTTCCACTCCTTCTGCCAGACGTTAGAGGGGATCTTGTCTAAGAGTCCGGCCTTCTTCATCCGGTCGCAGAACTTGGCGCGAAAGATCGGGGAGAGTGCTAGGACCGGCATATAGAAAGTCGGGTTTGAGGCGTGCCATCGACCGTCCTTGCTTGAGAGCGCTCCGCCTGGCACCACATAGTGGATGTGGGGATGGTATTGCAACTGCCGTCCCCATGTGTGGAGTACACCGAAGAAGCCAGTCATGTCGCCGCCGATGTACTTGGGGGCTTTGGCTAGTTTTTTCATCGCCTCCGTCGAGGCGGCGAACAGGGCGGCATAGGCGATCCGCTGATGGCTGCGAATGAAGTCGCGGATCTGCTCTGGCACGGTGAAGGTCACCATGAAATGATGGCCGGGAAGCTGGCGGCCCAGTTGTCGCTCAAGCCACTGCCGGCTTTTATGATGCTGGCACTGCGGACAGTGACGATTGCCGCATGAGCGGAACAGCAGGTGCTTCTCGCCGCAATCCTCGCACTCATAGACGAGCGAGCCGTTGACTTCGGTCTTGCAGTTTATGATCGCGGCGATCACTTTCTTATGCTCATCCGGCATGGTATCGCCGTAGAGAGTAATGTACTCCGGAGCATAGGTCCTAAAGATCTCGTTAATTGTTCCCATGGCCGATGTCCTCCATGAGCTGATTGATGATCTGTGCGGCGTCCTCGTGCCCCTTTTGGGTCAGGTGGAGGTAAACCAGCGTAGTCTCGATGTTGGAGTGTCCCAGATATCTCTGGATGACCCGCAGGTTCACCCCCGCTTCGAGAAGGTGGGTGGCGTACGAATGGCGAAGCGTATGAACGCTAACGCCGCGTTTATGGATTCGCGCCGCGTTCTTGGCGTTTCGCATCGCCTCTTGCACGCTCCCTTTTGGCATGGGAATAACCGCTTTGGGCGCCCCCTGGCGGTCACGCCCCGGAGCCGGAAAGATGAGCCGCGGATTCCGGTGAGAGAGCCAGTGCTTTCGCAATATAGCAAGGGTCGGATGCGGCAGCGGAACATAGCGGTCCTTGGTCCCCTTGCCTCGGTGGACATGAATCATCATCCTGTCGCCGTCGATGTCCGAAACCTCAAGACTAAGCGCTTCTTCCAGGCGGAGTCCGCAAGAATAGACGGTGGAGAGAAAAGCATGGTAATGCGGAATGTGGATACAGGTGAGGACTCGGCGCACCTCCTCCAGACTTAGCACGGCCGGCAGTTTCTGCTCTCGCTTGGCGCGCAGATAATCGAAAGTGTGCCATTTGCGTTCAAGGACATTGACGAAGAAGAACTTGACTGCGCAGTAGCAGATACGCATGTAAGCGCCAGACCATCTAGTGACAGTCTTTCTGTGGAGGAAATACTCTTGTAGCTCCTCCTCGGTGATCAGGTCCGGGGTCTTGCCGTAGAAATCGACAAGCATCCGCACCATGCGGGTGTAGGACTGCTGCGAGCGCTCCGCCAGTCCGTTGAGTGCCAGGGCCTTCATTGATCTTTCGTACCAGTCGTTCATCATGTTCATTCTCCTTTCAAAGTGTGATGACTATGAAAGAAGAAATACTTGATAGAACGGCTGGTACGGAAGGATTAATGATGCAGAGGGTATAGACAGAGAGGACTTTGAAGGGTTTTACTGCCGCGATAGCGGCTTACTTGAACAAACGGCAGGAGCACACTCCGCGGCTGATGTGAGCCGATAGAAGGTGGAAGTAGCTGAACGCTCCGGTGCTCAGCCTAGCGTTGACCGTCAAAAGGAGGGAATATGTTTTTCAGGAAGAAAATGGATGTGGACGAATATTGCGCGGCTACACTGAATTCCCTTTTCTCAGCGGAGCGTGAAAAAGTTTGGGAGCAACTTCGGCAGGCGTGCAATGACCCGGCTCTTTCGGATATCGATAGTGCGGCCTACATCAATCACGTCCGGGCAATCATGGTTGAACTCGTCCTCATCGCCATCACGAAGAACTTCAACATGGATATTGGATCTGATGCTCGCGTCTTTGCCATGAGCTTCTTCAAAGATCACGACGCTTCTCACATTGAGGAAATCAAACGAACTTACAATCAAGTATTTGGGTCAACACCGGGCGACGGTGTTGCGGGGATAGTTACCTCATTCTCAGATCAACTGGCAGACGGGAGACTCCGGCAAAAAACCATGCAACGGCTCCATGCCGAATTCTATGCACTGCTGCAGAGTCTTTTCGTCGATTTCAAATCCATCAAATTGACTACAAAACGAGGATGAAGCCGAACAAAGCACTGCTCAACATAGCGGGTTCGTAAATGGTGAGTGCGAGGAATCGGCGCTTGAGAGAGCTTAAGGAGAAAAGACCATGCTGCACAGAGTACCCAATGCTTTTCGTCCGTATCCGCTTGTGTACAACTTCGTCTTCAATCACGTCAGGATGCAGCTTGAAGACATCGGGGCGATGTTGCGTCTTCCGATGCAGGCGCACGGCCTCAACAACGGCTGTAATTTCGCGTCCGCGTCCGTTATCTGCAATTTGATCAGCGGCGTCTCTGTGACCCTTTTCCAGCCTACAGTGTATCAGAGGCTTAATAAGTGCGGCAAAATGCAGACGATCGGCAGCGGAGAAGCCTTTAAGGAATTCGTGAAAGCGTTCTACCCCGATCCTCCGTCGCCTATCAGGCGAACGGATGTTGCAGACGTGCTCTACAAGCAACTCCGCAACCCGTTTGCACATGCGCTCGGCGTACTCAGCAAAGGTGTCTATCAATTGGAGATCAAAAAGATTCTCTCAACGAATGCCGCGACGCAAGGGGACGGTCTGACACAGTCCGAGGTAACAGCCATTGAGGAGTCACCACAGCGACCTGTCGGTATTCCCCTCGGCGTTCAGGGTTCTGGTAACAAATGGGAGATTTTTGTCGATTTCCTCTATCGTGACGCACTAGATATGATAGTCGGCCTCGCGAATGACACTAACCAGATGCAGCAGGCAGAGGCACGATTCCAGGCAGGTGACTACGTCTGGCGCCATTGAACGTAGATAGGGCGGAAAGGGCTGTGCCTCAATTTTGGGCAAGGTCAGGTGTTGGCACACGGCTCTTAATTGTTACAACAATAACGTGGTCAACCAGCGGCACGACCGGCCCCCGAAAGGGCCGGTCAGCCTTATGGCGTTGGCGAATCTGAATCCAAGATTGAAGAAGAGTATTGGGGGCAAACATAGGTGTGTGTTAGATATTGGTATGCAATGTTAGTGACGGTTGTTTGCTTAAACATTTCAGGCTGTGGCGACAGCACTGGCAATGATGCTAATGCTAACTCATCTTCCCCTGTAGCCATATTCCAAAGTTTTAGCTTTACTGCAACAGTGGATTATATCTCAGGGAGTCCTTTATTTAACGTTGCCATTGGGGACAAGTTGAACGGTAAAATTACATATCAATCAAATGCCGATGATTGGAACATCTATAGCGTTAACCAGGGTTGGTTCCATGACATGGCTTCACCATCTCGAATTGAATTTAACCTGAACTCCTTGACATACACATCCTCTGATAATGAATATTATATTTTGATTGAAAACGATGATGCAAGTGTACCGCCGGTAAGAGATATCTTTGCAATCTATTCACGCTCGAATGAAGATCCTTATTTGAGTTCAACATTCGAGCTTAGAGACTTCACAGCATCAGTATTTTCAACCAGCACATGCAATTCACTGCCGCAATCATTGAACATTAGTAATTTCAGTAACAATGAAATGTTCATCACTTACAACAATTCTGTAGCATCATGGGGCATCAGGCTAGTTCCTGACACTCTCACGGGGAGTAGTGGGGGAGTAGTGGGGTCGGACCAAGGTGACATGCTGCGATAACACAATAATAGCCGAAAACACCCCCGGATTTCATCCTTAAAGGCATGTTTTCATCGGCAAAAAAGGGCCAATAAGGCAAGACGGGAGGAATGCCGGCATTCCCGCAGCTCACCGGGAAGCTGGCTAAGTGTAGACCATGGGGCCAGGCATTGATAAATTGATAACTTTAGGTATTTCAAGCAAGCAGGCAAAGATATCAACATAACAATGCCTGGCCCCATCGTCCCCCTGGCCCCATCGTCCCCCCACAAGCTCAAGCTCGGGAATGCAGCGCTGACAAAGCTCCAGCTTTAGGTCGTTGACGCGGAGCTTCCTGCAGCATTTACGTTCCCAAGCTGGAGCTTGGGAACGAGATAAACAGAAGCACTTCCTATTCCTCCCTGCGCGGAGGTTGGGCAGGAGCCGCTTTGGCGGACGACGGCTCAAAGAGCCTAGCTGCTGCCCTCAGTTGTTCCGGGGTCCCCAGCAACAACACGGTATCGTCTTGCCTCAGTTGCCATACCGGGTCGGGGTTTGCGGTGGTCTCCTGGCCTCTCTTGATGGCAACGGCGGTGGCCCCGGACTTCGCCCTCAACATGCCTCCCCTCAAGGTCTCCCCTTCAACCGGCGCTCCCTTATGGACCCGAAAGCTCCCGATCTCGGCACCGGAAAGAAAACCGGCAATTCCCACGGCGTGACTGTGCCGCTTGCTCACGGTGCGCAGCATCTCGTAACCGTCGCGTCTCACATCGGCGATACAGCTTTCAATGACATCCTGCGGAATGAGAAACCTTTTCAGCACCCTGGAAAGGATCTCCACGGAGGTCTCAAATTCCTCGGGTATCACCTCGTTCACCCCAAGCTTGAAGAGCGGCTCCATCTCCAGAAGGTACCTGGTGCGCACGATCACGTGGATGGACGGGTTCATCTGCCTGGCCACCGCGGCGATGCGCCTGCTGCTGGCTGCGTCGGAGATGGCTACCACTATGATGCGTGCCTGTTCGATGCGTGCGTGATAGAGCAGCTCGGGCCTTGAGGCATCTCCAAAGATGATCTGCTCCCCGGTACTCTTCTCGCCCCTGACGGTAAAGGGATTGGTTTCGATCACTACGCGCGGGATATTCAGGTTCCTCAGCACCTTCGCCAGATTCCTGCCGTTCACGCCGAAGCCGACGATGATCACGTGATCGGTCAGCGACACCGTCTCGCCGTTTTGGGCAAAGACCTCCCTCCCCCGGCTCCAGGCAGCCGGCAAGATGCTGGTGATAAAGTCCGCTACCGGACCGGACACCTTCATGCAGAGCGGCGTCAATCCCATGGTGGCAATGGATGCGGCGAGAAAAAGCTGGTAAGTCTCTCCGGTGAGCAGACCGTGGGACAGACCGGCCCGGGAAAGCACAAAGGAAAACTCGCCGATTTGCGCCAGTGACAGACCAGCTATCACGGCAATGCGCAGAGGAAGCCCCAAAACGACCACCACAGCCGAGGTAAGCAGCGCCTTTAGCACTATGATGGAGATGACGAGTGAGGCTAGGAGCAGGGGGTATTTCATCAAGATGGCCGGGTTGAGCAGCATGCCGACCGAGATGAAAAACAGGCTGAGGAAGGCTTCGCGAAACGGCATGATGTCGCTTAGCGCCTGGTGGCTGTACTCGGATTCGGAGATGGAAAGTCCGGCTATGAATGCGCCCAGCGCCAGCGAGAGCCCGGCCTGGCCGGTGAGCCACGCGGTACCCATGCCGATGAAGATGATGGTCAGGATAAAGAGTTCGCGGCTTCTGGTTTTCACCACCTGCTCGAAGATCCAGGGGACCACGAACCGCGAGCCGAAATGGGCGGCGAGGATGACGGCGGCGGCTTTAGCCGAAACCATGACTATGTCCCGCAGACCGTTGCCTCCGCCGGCCAGAAAAGGGGTGAAGAGCATGAGCGGTACCACGCAGAGATCCTGGAAGATCAGGATTCCCAGCGCCGTTTTCCCCTGGGGGGTATCCATTTCGCCCGCGTCGACCAAAAGCTTCATCAGGATGGCAGTACTGGAGAGCGCCACCAGAAAACCGTAGAAAACCGCCTGCGAGGGGGAGAACTTAAAAACGATTCCGATGGCAGCCACCGCTGCTATGGTCAAAAAGAGCTGCAACCCTCCTCCCAGAAGCACCATGTGCCGAATTCTTACCAGTTCCTTCAGGGAGAACTCAATGCCGATGGTGAAAAGGAGCAGCACCACGCCATACTCGGCCATCTGCTCGACCTGGTCGGTATCCTTGATGAGCCCAAGCGAATAGGGTCCAACCACCACACCTGCGGTGAGAAAGCCAATGATGGAGGGGATTTTAAATCTCTGCAGCAGGATCACCGCAACAAGGGCGACGCCGATGAGAATCTCGATATCCTTCAGACCGTCATATTCCATGCCTGTCTCTCTCTTGAATGAAACTCCCCTCGCCTCTTACCCCATCTTCCCGAACATGCCCCGGCGCTCCATCCATTTGGCCAGTTCCAGAACCGGAACGACCGTGAAGGCGGCTACGATTATGATGGCCCAGTCCTCAGGCGGCAGGTGAAAGGTGCCGAAAGGCTTCTGCAGGACTGGAAGATAGACGATCACGAGCAGCATGACTATCTCCCAGACGATGGCGAGGTTGAGCCATCTGTTGGCGAAGGGGCGCCGAAACACGGAATGCCGGTCGGAGCGGAAATTGTACGCCTTGAAGAACTGGATCAGCACCAAAGAGACGAAGGTCATCATCATCGCCTCGGAGTCGCTCCGACCGGAACTGCGCGCCCAGGCAAAGAGGGATAGATTTACCAGCGCCGACCAAGCTCCTCCGACCAGCATGAGCGCCACCACAGGGCGCGTGAAAATGCCTTGCGAAGCGTCGCGGGGCGGGCGGCTCATCAGGTCCGTTTCGGGCGGATCGACAGCCAGAGCCAGCGCGGGAAGCCCGTCGGTGGCAAGGTTCACGTAGAGGATCTGTACCGCGCTGAGCGGCAAGGGAAGCCCCAGCAGCAGAGCCCCGGCCATGAGCCCGATCTCGCCGATATTGGAGGAAAGGAGGTACATGAGGTACTTCTTGATGTTCTCGAAGATGCCGCGCCCTTCTTCCACTGCCGCGACGATGGAGGCGAAATTGTCGTCGGTGAGGGTCATGGCGGCGGCCTCTTTGCTGACAGCCGTACCGGTGATCCCCATGGCTATGCCGATGTCCGCCTTTTTCAACGCCGGGGCATCGTTAACGCCGTCACCGGTCATGGCGACCACATGTCCCTTCTTCTGCAAAGCGGTCACGACCCGCAGTTTGTGCGCCGGAGAAACCCGTGCGTAGACCTGAATCGATTCCACCTCCTTATCGAACTGCGCCTCCTCCATCGCCTCCAGCTCCGCCCCGGTCACGGAGCGCCCCCCGGTGAGGAGCCCCAGCTCGCGCGCCACAGCCTGAGCGGTAAGAGGATGGTCGCCGGTGATCATGACCGGCCTGATCCCTGCCTCGCGGCAGGTTGCAATGGCCGCCTGCGCTTCGGGACGCGGCGGGTCGATCATCCCGACCAGCCCGAGAAAAGTCATCTGCTCTTCAGCATCCGGCCGGGTAGCTCCTCTTTTATAGGATACCGCCAACACGCGGAGCGCCTGGTCCGCCATCTGGCTCGAGGCAGCCTCGATCTGCTCCCTGCCGGCCGCATCTAGAGGGACCTCACCCTCCCTGGAGATCTGGTTCACGCAAGATTTCAGGATCACTTCCGGCGCGCCTTTGGCATAGGCGACCACCCCTTCCGGGTCCGTGTGCAGTGTCGTCATTCGCTTAGTTTCGGAGGTGAAGGGGATTTCGTCGACCCGGGGAAACTGAGCGTCGAGCTGGGGCTTGTCCAACCCTGCCTTTGCCGCAGCCACCACGAAGGCCCCCTCCGTCGGGTCCCCCTTGACCAGCCAGCGCCCTTCGGCCTCATTTTGTACCAGATGCGCATCGCTCGCCAGGGCGGCAGCCTTGAAGAGCAGGGTCAAAGAGTCGGTAGGCGCTACAGCAGCACCTTTTAGCGAGAACTCCCCATCCGGCTGATACCCCGCCCCCGAGACCTCAAAGAGCTCCCCCCCGACAAAGCAACTGCGAACCGTCATCTGGTCCTTGGTCAGGGTTCCGGTCTTATCGGAACAGATCACCGTGGTGCTGCCGAGCGTCTCCACCGCGGCCAGGCGGCGCATCAGCGCATGGCGCTTCACCATGCGCTGTACCCCGAGAGCAAGCGATATGGTAACCACGGCAGGAAGAGCTTCGGGGACCACGGCGACCGCCAGGGCGATTCCGAAGATGAACATCTCGATAAAAGGCTCGCCCCGCACCACGCCCAAGGCGACGATGACCGCTACCCCTATCAGCGCCGCCTTTGCCAGCAGCTTACCGACCCGGTCCAGGTTCTCCTGCAGCGGGGTCCTGCCGGTCTCTATCCCCGAGAGCATCGTCGCGATCTTGCCGAACTCGGTCTTCATGCCGGTCGCTACCACCACCCCACTGCCCCGCCCGTAGGTAGCGGCAGTACCGGAAAAAGCGATATTTCGGCGGTTGCCCAGGGCAAGCTCGCGGTCCTCCAGAGGGTCCGTGTTCTTGCCAACAGCCAGAGATTCGCCAGTCAAGGCAGCCTCCTCCATCTGCAGGTTGACCGCCTCCAGTAGCCTTAGATCGGCGGGGACCCGGTCCCCCGCCCGCAGCAATACAACATCTCCCGGCACCAGGTCGCGTGCCGGAATGGTGGTTTCCGAGCCGTCCCGGACCACGACCGCATCGGGTGCAGCCATCTGTCGCAACGCCTCCAGTGCCCGTTCCGCCCGGTATTCCTGGGCAAACCCAAGGAGCGCTGCGAAAAGCACGATAACGGTAATGGTAATCGCCTCTACTTCATGACCGAGGAACGCCGACAGTACGGCGGCAACCAGAAGGATAATGATGAGCACGTTTTTAAACTGCTCCAGGAGAACTGTCCAAGGGGAGATACGCTTTACGGCCTGTAGTTCGTTGGGGCCATGGGTCGCCAGCCGGTCGGCGGCAGTCGCCTGAGTCAGGCCATGAGGAGTGGTGTCGAGGAGAGAGCAGACCGCAACAACGGTCTGAGTGTGCCAAGGCTTTGCAGCATCGGAAGGCGAGGATTCCATAAACGATTATCTCCTGGGAGTTTAGCCGATGGTGATCGGTAGTGCTGCAGTGCGACGGTGCTGAGGTGCTGCAGTGATCCGGGTGTAGGGTTTACCAAAAAGTCCCCCTTTAACAAAGGGGGATTTGCAGTAGATGCCGGAGTTGTTAAACCCTGAACCTGTTTTTAAAAGTGTGAAGTTGCCTGTTCACCCTCCCCCAGCCCCTCCCATAAAGGGAAGGGAGCTTAAAGGAGGAGCTTAGTTCTTTGTTACAGGAGAGGAGCTTGAGCTTGAAGGAGGAGCTTAAGTCCTCTGCCAAGAGAGGGGAGCTTAAAGTCCCCTCTCCCCTGGGGGGGAGAGGGTAAGGGAGAGGGGGGATGGTGCTGACTGCACCAATGCAACCGGACAAACTGGAATCTAGGAGTTCGTCGTAGATGCCGGCGTTGCTAAATCCCCCCCGCCCCCCTTTTACAAAGGGGGGAGTATTTTTTAAATCGCTAGCCAAAGTTTCCTACCGGGCCATCTGCTGCAAAACCTGCTGCAGCTTGCGCATCTCCTCGCCGTAGCCGGACCAATCCCCTTGACGCTGCAGATTTGTCGCCCGCTCGAATATGGCCATCGCCTCTTTGGCAAGTTCCGGGGAGTACCCCCCAGCCGCAGCACCGGTCACTGCACTGGGTGCCGCAGCAGGCACGGCACCTGGTACGGCGCGGGGTGCGGCAATGGCTCCTGGTGCCGGCGCCGCTCTGCCGCCAAAAATCCTTTGCAGTGCAAGCTCAAGGGTCTGCTCCATGACGACCTGATCTCCGTAGGCCACTATGACGCGGCGCAATTCCGGAAGGCCCGCCTTGTCCGCGGCAAGATAGAGCGGCTGCACGTAAAGGAGCGATTTCTCGATAGGAATCACCAGCATGCTGCCCCGGATGACTTCCGAGCCGCGCTGACTCCAGAGCGTCAATTGTTGCGAGATGAAGGCGTCCTGGTTGATGCGCGCATCAACCTGCTTCGGCCCGTAGACCAAGCGGTCTCGCGGGAAGGTGTAGGCCATCACTTTGCCGTAGTTCTCGCCGTCGCAGCGCGCGGTAAGCCAGGCTGCCAGGTTGTCGCGCTTGGAAGGGGTAAAGGGGAGCAGCAGAATATACTCCTCCCGCTCTTCTCCCGGCAGCTTCATCACCGTGTAGTAAGGTTCCATCGGCTTCTCGCCCAGTGCCGGGACCTCCCAGAGATTCTCCTTGTTGTAAAAGACCTTGGGATCGGTCATGTGGTAGGAGGCAAAGACGGAGGCCTGCAGCTGGAGAAACTGGTGCGAGTAGCGCACGTGCCGGCGCAGGTCCTCGGGCATGGCGGAGATCGGCTTGAAGAGCTCGGGATAGATGCGCGCGTAGATCCTGGCCATGACATCGCCGGGATCGATCAGATAGAAGGCGACCGAGCCGTCATAGGCGTCAACGGTCACCTTGACTGAGTTCCTCATGTAGTTGATGCCACCCTTGAGCGGCTTGGAATAGGGAAGTCGGTTGGATACCGTATAGGCGTCGATGATCCAGGTAAGCCCGCCGGACTGGTTCACCACCAGGTAGGGATCGACGTCAAAACGCAGGAACGGGGCGAGCGTTCGGACCCGATCGGATATATTGCGGTAATAGAGGATGCGGCTCTTGCCGGTGATGTCGGAGGAGAGCAGGATCTTGTCCGACTTGAACCGTGCGGCGAAGAGTGCCTTGTCGGACAACGAACGGAGGGGGACTCCCCCCTTCCCCGCATAGGTAGTGTTGATGTTGCCGGTTGCGGTGGGATAGCTGAATTCCGGCACCTTGGTACCGACGATGACATACTCGTTGGAAAGCTCGCCGTAATAGATTTCCGGACGGGTAACCTTGATATCGGCGAGGCTTACCGGCGGGATATCCTTGACGAAGAATTCCGGCAGCCCTTCCTTGCTGATCCGGCTCACCGGGCCGAAGGTGATGCCGTTACCGTGGGTGAAGATGAGCCGTTCGTTGATCCAGTTGCGGCTCGGCAGGTCAGCGTAGGAGAGCTCGCGCGGCGAGAGCATGACCTGGGTGTACTGGCCGTTAACCAAATAGCGGTCGTTATCCACGTCGTAAAACTTGTAATAGGTCCTGATCTGCTGCAGCTGGCTGTAGGTCTTCAAAAGAGGCTCAGTATCCCAGAGCCGGATGTTCTTGATAGTGGCGTCGTTGTTGGCGATGTCGGCGGCTGAAAGCGTCAGACCGACATCGAAGGGGATGGTTTGGATCTTGTCGAGGTCGTAGCCCAGACGCGTGAACCTGATGTTATTGGCGATGTAAGGGGTCTCAAGGTCGAGCTCGTTGGGCGCCACCTTGAACTTCTGCAGCAGGGCGGGATAGGCGACGATGCCGATGCCGTACACGGCCGCTATCAAAAGCGGCGCAAACAGGGTCATGCGCCAGCCCCCCTTCCAGAAGGCTGCGGCAAAGACGGCACCTACGATGGGGGTGAGGACGGCAAGGAGGCGGTAGGTCAGGAGCCGGGCATTGACGTCGGTATAGCCCGCGCCATGGAAGTTGCCGCTGCCGGACAGCAGCAGATGGAAGCCGCTCAGGTAAAACCCTGCGGCGACGGAGAGAGAAAAAATCCCGATCAGGATAGCCAGGTGCTTTCTGAGTTTGGCGTCGATGGTCGCCCCGCGCTCCGTGAAGGTGACGCCGCCACGCAGGTAATAGAGCGCGGCCACCATCAAGGCCGTAACGGGCACCACGAAGCCGGCAAATGCGTTCAGCTGCTCCAGAAGCGGCATGCTGAAGAGGTAGAAGCCGAGGTCCTTGCCCAGCACCGGGTCCGGCGTGCCGACGGCAAAGCTGTTGATGAAAAGAAGCGCGTTCTGCCACTGCATGGCTCCCCAGTTGGCGGCAAGCAGAGCAAGTACTGCGGTTATAGCCAGGGCCAACGGCTTCACCAGGCGATCGGACTCATCCTGCTTCAGGCTGTAGACGTTGCCACCTTCAAGATGAATGCGCATCGACGACAGTGTTGCATGGTAGGCAAAGTGCAGATTTACCAGCGCGAAGAGGAGAAAGATCAAGCCGAAGCAGAGCGCGGAACCGATGGCAGCAACAAGGGTCGTGGTAAACACTGAGGTGAAACCGGTCTCAATGAAGAAGAGCCAGTCAGTATAGAAATTTATCAGAGAGGAGAGCAAGGAAAGGACAACGGCGATGGCGATGAGAACGATGATTAACTTGTTTTTCTTCAGCATCAAACACTCCTATGATAGAGGTCTTCATTGCACACAGCAGATTTATCAACTCTGACAGAGATACAAGGCAAAACCATATCATAGAATTATCACTTGTTCAGAAACTGAAGCACTCCCCTGAGAAAATCCATGGCGAAATTCACCCCGGCAAAGGCACCGAGCATGCCTATGACATTAAAAAGTACAGAGACTGCGCCATTTTTAAGTTTCCAGGCTACCGGGAACAAGATGAATGACATAAGCGCGTAGAGCAGAAGGGTCAATAGGATAGCAGGACGTGCCAGATTGGCAGCGACGCTGAATTTGTCGATGACGGTAAGCAGCAGCGTAATGCCGGCCGCGCTCTGCAACATTGCCTTGAGATCACTTCTTATCCCGAATCTAAAGGCGAAAAACCAGGCTATCGGCTTCAAGAGCATAACGAGAAGAAACAACATAGACAGCTCCTTTGCAGGCGGAATTTACAACAGGATCAGCCGACCTGGAGCGGATTTGAGGCCTGATGCCCCACCACCGTATTCCAGGCCCGCACACTCCACTTCGACACGAGTCCCTGTTTCACATACGGGTCGGTCAGGGCGAAATTGGTCGCCACGTCGGGAGAGTCGGCTTGAAAGAGCAGGACCGCCCCGTCAGCGGGATCCGACAGCGCGCCGCCCAGCAGAAGTTCGCCGCGCTCGACAGATTCCCAGGCCAGCGCCAGATGCTCGGCGCGGAAGTCAGCGCGGCGGGTAAGGTAGTCAGGTGTGACTTCATAGATCAGAAGGTAGTGCATTGGTCCATTTCCTTTAAGGTTTGGAGGTAGTCGGATAGCTCCACCTGGCGTTTTAACTACGGCGGTATACCTCCCAGCCCCCCAACCCATTCAAGGGAACGGGGGTAGGATGCCGGTGAACGAAGTGAACCGCATCATGGCTCCTTTCGCCGATGCGGTTCACTTCGTTCACCGCATCCTACAGGAGGTTTTGCGTGATGGGTTGTAGGTCGAAGCACCCTCCTGGGATGCTGCATCAAATGGCGATTGTATTGCCAAGGTAAGGCGCGCGTGCTATGTAACTACCTGTCCTTTTTTGGAGGTACCGCCATGCAAGCTATCACATACAGCGAAGCGCGTCATGATCTAAAAAACGTCATGGACGAGGCTTGCCGAAACCACGAACCGATTCTGGTCACGCGTAGTAAAGGGGAGAGTGTCGTCATCTTGAGCCTTGAAGGGTACCAATCGCTCATGGAAAGCGGGTATCTACTTTCCAGTCCGGCGAATGCTGCACGACTGACGCAATCCCTTGAAGAGGCACGATCCGGCAAGCGGACTCCCCTGGAAGCACTCGGGCTATGATGTTACTTTCGCAGCGACCGGATCTCCTGTCGCTTTCACTATTAGCCGCAACTTCATCGAAGACATCCCACCCGACACTCTCAAAGCTCACCCGACCGACAGTCAGAGGCGCATCAGATCTGCGGCAGGCACTGAGTGTACTACCTCCCCTAGCAGACCTCCTGACTCCTTTTGTTAAGATTCTCTATTGATTAATAGCGTCAGACACATTATCATCGCTCTCGAAGAATGCCAAGATGTTAGAACCGTATTGACAAGTCCCGACTCAAGCAGGCTTGAAGGCGAGCTGTGAGATTACCCGCTGCGCTACTTCCTGTGGGAGCGGCATTCCTGCCGCGCTGACTCAGCTTCCCACCCTCCCCCAGCCCCTCCCATAAAGGGAGGGGGGCTTTAAAGGCTTCAACTGTAGCTGTAAAGGCTTCTACTTGTAGCTTTAAAGGGCTTGCAGCTTAAACTGCTTCAAACTTGAAGGCTTCCAGCTTAAAGTCCCCTCTCCCCTTGTGGGAGAGGGTTAGGGAGAGGGGGACTCAGCGAGTTCTTCGTCAGAAGCCGCATCCTTCCCCCTTCACGCCTTCGGGCTGAAGCGCTTCGGCGCGCAAGCCCGACCTCCCCCCGCTGGGGGAGGAGAGTTGGCGCAGGCTCGAATTGCTGAAATTGCCTGATCCTAAGACAGTCACTTCACTTAACCGACACTCTTCCTGAGAGATCTGCACTATGAACGTTCTCCTGCTGCGTCCACACCCGGGAAACGACAGCTTCGGTCTGGGCCCATTTTTCCGGGTCGAGCCGCTGGGGCTGGAGTACATCGGCGCCGCGCTGATACGCGAGGGGCACGAGGTCACAATTGCTGATCTGCGCTTTGCCCCCGGTGCGGCAACCTGGCTGCGTCGCACGCGCCCGCGCCTGGTCGGCATCTCCTGCCTGCATGCGCTTGAGTATGACCGGGTGGTCGAACTGGCCCGGCAGGTGCGCCTGTCAAGCCCCGGTGCTTTCATCATCGTGGGCGGGCACGCTGCCGCGGCCTTTCCCGACCCGCTGGAGACGCCTGAGATCGATGCGGTCTGCCTTGAGGACGGCGAGGAACTCCTCCCTCTTCTGGCACGTGTTCTGGAAAAGGGTGCATCGGCTATCCAGGTGGCAGGGCTTCGACTGCGCACGGCCGAGGGGTGGATCTCGTCTGCGGCAGGCGGCGAGCGCCCCTGTCTCGACACGGTCCCCCTGCCCGCCCGACACCTGGTTTCGCGCCACCGAACAGGCTACCACTGCCTGCTCTTCAAACCGGTCTGGCTGGTGGAAACGGCCCGTGGCTGCCCGCACCGCTGCTCTTTTTGTTCGGTATGGCAACTCTACGACCGCTCCTGCCGCGAGCGCAGCCTGGAAGCGGTGGTGCAGGATTTCACCGCAGCCGGTGACGCGATTTTCGTGGCTGACGACCTGTTCTGGTACAATCCGGAACGAAGTCTCGCCCTGGCGCAGGCACTCAAGAAACGCGGGGTCTTCAAGCGTTGGATACTGGTGCAGACCAGGACCGACCTCATCTGCAGAAGTGCGGAATTGATGGAGGCGTGGAGGCCGCTTGCCAGGGACTTCGACATCTTCCTGGGGCTTGAGGGAGCGAGCGACCGGGCGCTGGCGGGGATCAGCAAAGACTCGGATATCGGCGAGAGCATCGATGCGGTGCGCATAGCGCGGGAATATCGTTACGGCATCAACGGCAACTTCGTCATCGGCCACGACTGGAACGAGGACGATTTTCTGGAGTTGTGGGATTTCGTGGAGCGTCACGCTCTGCAGCGCGCCGGCTTCACCATTCTCACCCCTCTTCCCGGCACCGACTTTTACCGGCAGATGTCTCCCCGCATTCCCGACCAGCCCTGGTCCAATTTCGACATGCATCACCTGCTTTGGGAGCCCCTCCTGGGTGTCGAGCGCTTCTTTGAGCTCTACGCAGAGACCTGGCGCCGCTCCATCCTGAACACATCGGGAGATAAGAGCCTATTTGATTGGATGCGCCAGGTGCGTCCTTCCCAGATCCCCTACATCGCTCGGGTACTCTGGCGCACCCAGCGCATGATGAAACCGAAGGCATATATCGCCGAGCATTGGCAGACCCACCCGGAGCCAGCGCTCCCTCCGTCGCCATCAAGCGCCCTCACCCGATAAAAAATCACGGCCCCTCTCCCTCTAAACCCCTTTACCTCGTTCCCAAGCTCCAGCTTGGGAATGCATAGCTCGCGAAGCTCCAGCTTCGCTACTGCCGCCCCCCTGCTTCTCCACTCCCACCGTTAGGGAAGGAGTGGAAACGACGGCTGGAGTCAGGGTGAAAGCGAAGCTGGAGCTTCGCCTCTGGTGCGTTCCCAAGCTGGAGCTTGGGAACGAGAATACACAAGATTCGCCCCCTAGGTGCGGTTCCGCCAACTGCGCGTAAACAGCGTACTGGCAATACATTTTGAAATAATGTATACTCGGCTCCGCCGGCATTCATTAGTCCGGCGCCCAGACCTCTCCCAACCGGCACACCCCCTCCTAAACCGCTAACCTTGCGTAACGAGTGGTGTTTGCCGGGGCGGCGCAACGCCCTATACGCGGTGGCTCAGCGATCTGAAACCTGAAAAAAAACGATCCCTTCATTAAATCAGAACCAAACACTCCGGCGAGTGACACGCATGGACTATAGGTGGCATATATGTACAACGGCAGGGTGATCATTTGCGACGACGAGGTCGAAATACTGCGGTATCTCAGCAAGATACTGACGGCCAAAGGGCTCGACCTGGAGGTGTTCAGTTCCGGCACCTCGCTCATGAGCTGCCTCGAGAACCGGGGCCTCGACGACAGCGATCTTTTGCTGCTGGACGTGAAGATGCCCGACCTGGACGGAATCGAGATTCTGCAGCGCATCAAGAAGATGAAAATCGAGGTTCCGGTGGTCATCATGACCGCTTACGCCTCGATCAACTCGGCCATCGAGGCGATGAAGCTCGGCGCCTATGACTATGTGACGAAGCCCTTCCCCAAGGAAAAGATCTTCGGCATTTTGGAGAAGGTGCTGGAACGCAAGGAGCTCTTGAAAGAGAACACGGCGCTCAAGGACGAGTTGGGCATCCCCACAGGAGCAAGCCCGCTCATCTTTACCAGCGACAGCTTCCGGGAGGTCCACGACATGGCGCTGCTGGTGGCGCAAAGCGAGTCGAACGTGGTGATTTTGGGCGAGTCCGGGACCGGCAAGGAGCTGGTAGCAAGCCTGATCCACAACAACAGTCCGCGCAGCTCGGAGCGCTTTCTCACCATAAACTGCGCAGCCCTGTCCGATACGCTCCTGGAGAGCCAGCTCTTTGGCCACGTGCGCGGCGCCTTCACAGGCGCGGTTAATCATCAGAAGGGGATTTTGGAGGCGGCCAACTTCGGCACGCTCTTTCTCGATGAGGTAGGCGACATGAGCCCGGCCATCCAGGCCAAACTTTTGCGCGTGCTGCAGGAAGGCGATTTCATTCCCGTGGGCGACACCAAGGGGAGAACGGTCGACATCCGGTTTCTGGCGGCAACCAACAAGGATCTGGAGGAGGAGGTGCGCCAGAAGCGCTTCCGCGAGGATCTCTACTTCCGCCTCAACGTGATATCCCTGTATCTCCCGCCGCTTCGGGAGCGCCCGGAGGATATCGAACTGCTCGCCAGGCACTTCCTGAAAAGATACGCGGCCCGGATAAAAAGAGAGATCACCGACCTGACGCCCGAGGCGCTGCAGTTGCTGAAATCGTACAGCTGGCCCGGAAATATCAGGGAGCTGGAGAACGCCATCGAACGCGCCGTCATCCTTACCCGGGGCAAGTCCATCACCGCTGAGACCCTGCCGGTCTGGAGGAGCGCTCAGGCAAGCGAGCCCAAGCAGGCGGGAGGGCGGCTGGTTTCCCTGGAAACGGTGGAGCGCGAGCATATCAAGCATGTCCTGAAGGCGGCCGGCAACAATAAAAGCAGGACCGCTAAAATCCTGGACATCGCCAGAAGGACCCTGGACCGAAAAATTGAAGAGTACGGCCTGGACGAGGAGGTTGCACGCTGATGCCCCGCCGCTTCTCAATCAGGACCAAGCTCACCTTCGGCGCGCTGGCTCCGCTCTTTGTCGCCTTCACCATCAGTTCTCTAGCCGGACTCTACTTCATCAACGATAAGATCGCCAGTCAGGCCCAGGAGAAGGTGCGGATCGATCTCAACTCGGCGCGCGAGGTGTACCGAAACGAGTTGGACCGCATCGGCGAGCTGGTCGACCTTACCGCGACCAACCCCTTCACCGCCGCGGCCATCGGTTCGGCAAACAAGCCACAGCTAGCCTCGCTACTGCAGAAGCGGATGCAGATAAAGCGTCTGGACATCCTCACAGCTGTCGACAGCTCGGGCCGGGTGCTTTATCGCGCACACGAGCCGCAGCTCTCGGGTGATAAGCAGACCTCATATTTTCTGGAACAGGCACTAAAAGGTGTGGCGGTCACCGGCACCATGGTGTTGACCGGCGACCAGATCGCTCGCGAGCTCGGCGGGTTGACCAGACGCGCCACCATACCCGTACTGTCGACGCCGCACTCCAGGGCCCGCGCCGCCATGGTCGAACGCTCCGGGATGGTGATGGTCTCAGCCGCACCGGTGCGGGACGCCAAGGGCCGCGTCGTCGGTGCGCTCTACGCCGCGGTGCTGCTGAACAACAACAACGTCCTGGTAGACAAGATCAAGGAGATCGTCTACGAAGGGGTCAAGTTCAAGGGTGCCGACGTCGGCTCCGCCACACTTTTTCTGGGCGACACCAGGATCGCGACCAACGTCATGAGTTCCAGCGGCGAGCGCGCCATAGGAACCCGGCTTTCCGAAGAGGTCTACAACCGGGTGATCCTGGAAAAGAAGAAATGGATCGGCCGCGCCTTCGTGGTCAACGACTGGTACTTCACGGCCTACGAGCCGATCCTGGACCTGCGCGGCGCCGCCATCGGCTCGCTCTACGTCGGGATGCTGGAAAAACCGTTCACCAGCATGCGCAACAGCATGAACTCCATCTTGTATCTGGTCCTCTTCATCACCTCGCTGGTCGGCATTGCGGTGTCCGGGTTCATCGGCACCTTGCTGGCGCGCCCGATCAAGGAGCTGGAAAAACTGGCCCGCAGGGTCGCCCTGGGTGAGCGGGACCTGCAGATAGAGGTGCGCTCGACCGACGAGGTGGGGGATCTGGCCGACGCCTTCAACGAGATGACCCATGCCCTGACCCAGCAGGAGAAAGAGATCACCCTGTTGCACCGCGGCCTGGAGCTAAAGGTTGAGGAGCGCACGGCACAGCTGAGCGACAAGAACCGCCTCCTGCTGCAGACCCAGGCAGACCTGGCGCGCGCCGAAAAGCTGGCGGATCTCGGCATCGTCGCTGCGGGGGTGGCTCACGAGATCAACACGCCGCTCGCCATCATTCGGGGCAATACGGAGGTGCTGGAGATGTGTCTGCCGCCGGAGCATCCCAATCGCGAAGAGGTCGACATCATCAGCCAGCAGACCGAGCGGATGGCGAAGATCGTCGGCAACCTGCTAGTCTTTGCCAGACAGAAGTCGCTGAACCAGATGCAGTTCAAGGTGCACGATGTTCTGGACGACATCCTGCGCCAGATCAGGCACCAGGTGAATCTGGAGAGCATCACGGTGCTTCGGGAATACGCAGCGGACCTCGGCGTGATCCGGGGCGATGCCGACCAGTTCCGGCAGGTTCTGGTGAACCTGATCCAGAATGCGGCGCAGGCCATGCCGGACGGCGGTACTTTGACCATTGCGACCCAGGTTGCCGGCGAGGGGTGTCTGGTAGAGATTGCCGACACGGGCCGAGGGATCCTGCCGGAGCACCTGGAAAAGATCTTCACCCCCTTCTTCACCACCAAGGACAACGGCACCGGGCTGGGCCTTTCGGTCTCCTACGGGATCGTCAAGGACCACGGCGGCGACATCCAGGTTGACAGTTCACCTGAAGGTACCCGGTTTCGTATACTGATACCGGGAGAAAACCCGCTTGAGCAGGCATCGATTGAGTGATACATTCGTCCACCTGATCGGTGCTGATCTACAGCATACCCCCTCCCCCCTTTGTAAAAGGGGGGAGGGGGGGATTTTACCCAAGTTGCTACTGAGTGCTGACGGCGCCTTAAGGCAAATCCCCCTAAATCCCCTTTTTCAAAGGGGGACTTTTCCGGGTACCTGGTGCGAGCTGCAAATCCGCACTAATCTGGTCGATAAATAAGGAGCAACTGCATGAGTATCGGATGGAGTAACGAGCTGGCAACCGGGGTTGCTGCAATTGACAACCAGCACAAAGAGATCTTCAAGAGAGTCGATAGCCTTGCGGCTGCCTGCAGTGACGGAAGGGGGAAAGATGAGGTGTTGCGGCTACTTCTGTTCCTCGAGGAGTACGTGAAGGAGCATTTCGCCGCTGAAGAAAGGTTGCAGATGAGACACGCCTACCCGGAGTACGTGGACCACAAGTCGCAGCACACGCGCTTCATGGCGGACGTGGCACGCTTGACGGCGGAGTTCAGAGCTGAAGGGGCCACCCTTTCGCTGGTAATCATGACCAACAGGACGATCACCTCCTGGCTGGTTCAGCACATCACCAAAACCGACATGGAGTTTGCCAGGTACCTGCGCGAGCAGAGTGGCGCCTAATAACAGCGGCGCGCCAAGCGCCGCTTAACTCTGCGGCGCTTGGCGCGCGATTTAACTCTGCTCTAATTTACGCCGCTAGCTCTGCGGCGGTTTGGGCGCGGCTGCAGATTCCGGCTTGCCGGCGGCATCGCTGCCCGGCTCGCGAAACGGCTTCTTGTGCCTGGAGCGCGACCTTACCCTTTCGCCCGGGCCGGTCTTGGGCTGTGCCGGCTTGTGCAAGGTCTGTCCTGGTTTTGCCTGGTTATGCGCCGGCTTTGCCTGGCCCTGCACCGGAGTTCCCTGCTCTTGCACCGGCTTCCCCTGATTCTGCGCCTGCCTTCCCTGGCCTTGCGCCGGTCTTCCCTGGCTTTGCGCCGGTTTCCCCTGGTTTTGTCCCGGTTTCCCCTGACCCTGTGCAGTTTTACCCTGGTTTTGTGCCGGTCTTCCCTGGCTCTGCGCCGGTCTTGCCTGGTTTTGGGCCGCTCTCCCCTGCCCTTGTCCCGGCCTGCCCTGATTTTTAGGTGACTGATCCCTTGGGGCGGCCTCCGGGCGATTGGGGGATTTAAGCCTTGCTATCAGATCCCGCGCCCAGTCCTGATCCCCTTCGCAGCACTCCTCTGCCACAAATTGCAGGTCTTCCGGAGTGGTCTTGGTCGACTTGATGCGGAAGAGCCTCTCTATCAGATCCTTGGACCAGTAATACTCCCTGATGAATTTCTTGCCGTCTATCTCATCGTAGCTGTAGTCAGTGCAGGGAACCACGCTCTTAAGCCACTCCGGCGACACTTTGAGCCGCGCCGAGGCGGCTTCTTTTTCGTGATGCTCCCCTTCGGGCTTTTTACGGACCACGTTACCGCCGGCAACTGATGCCTCAATCGGGGTGGCTGCTTCGGCCAGGCGGGTCAGATAACCGGCAAGATCCTCCAGAGCAGCGTCTGCCAGCCGGGTCAAAGCCATTTGGGAAGTGTGAACCACACCGGGACGGTCAACGCTTAGATCAAGTGTAAGCTCGCTTTCACCTTCCTGGCGACCGATGCTGACCTCGATGTCGAAATCCCCCTCCGAAAGCTCTTCAGCCAGTTCCCCATCCACGGCATCGAGCACAGCCTGGGTCAAACTCTCCATTAACGGCCCGCCCTCGGGCCTGAAATAGGCGTGCCCGTGCAGCCTGGACAAAAGATCGGATATGGTTTCAAGGTTTTTAGATGTCATGTGTAATCCCGTCCGTTGCCGTTTCTTGTATTTTACGCTTACTGTCCGTACTACCTGCCGCGGCGCCAGTGGCCGGTCTGCGGACCTAAGCGATTTTTCTTATAGGCGGGCAGCCACTGGCCACCCGGGTCCATTTTCAACAATTTTCTACCCTATCACAATGAGGAGCGATCGCCTACCTATCATTTTTTAATGTAACGACTGGCCGCGGAGTCCCTAGTATGTCTAATCCCGCCCCTATCTGACAGGAGGCAGCGGGTACGGCCATTAAGTCTGCGATAAACCGATCCTACCAGATCCCCCCTGCTCCCTCCCTTGAAGGAAGGGGAGCCAACGGCAGCGGGGGAGAGCCAGTTGGTTAAATGGGGAGGAACGTGAGAGCGGAAGTTCAACGCGAATGGTGTTTCTTTGAAATTTGCAGAAAAAAAAGGGAGCCAGAGGCTCCCACACTTTTACTGCGGTATTAAAGTAATCAATAAAGGTTTCATCTGCAAACCGCAGATCAAAATCGGGTCATTCCAAAAAACATATCATCGCAATAATCAGGACCCAAGCTGCATAACATTAATCAGATAACATCTACATTACATAAACACAATAGCATCAACTTCATAACATCAATAAGATAGCATCAACTTCATAACATCAATGAGATAACACAATTTCATAACATAAATCAGATAACATCAACTGCATAACATAAATCAGATAACATCAACTGCATAACAAAAATCAGATAACAGCTACTCCATAACAGTCAGTTAAAACAATAACATCTATTCAAAGAAAACTAGTCAGATAACATTTCAGACTTCATACCATTTCAGCTGCATTACATTACATTCACTGCATAACAGACAATCAACTAAACAATAAAAGATCAACCGATAACAATAATTACCTGCAAAACATTCAACTTCTTTAAATATCGCTTAAACTGGCAATAATACAAAAACCGGAACTTCTACATCGCCATGGCCTGGTACAACTGGGACGGCAGGAAAGGTTTGCGAACTATGCTATGCCCACCTATGCCGAGCTCAAGAGGCACATTTTCGTTATTCGAGACTCCACCACTGCAGAAGATGATCCGGGCATGGTCAGCAACGGCGCGTATCTCGCGTGCCGCCTCGACCCCAGTCTTGAACGGCATATCTATATCCATAATGGTAATGTCAGGAAGATGCTCGTGATACTTCTCTACTGCTTCCACGCCATTGGCGGCTTCCGCCACAATGACATAGTCTCCTTTTTCGATCAGGTAACGTAGCATGAGCCTTATATCAGCTACGTCATCAACGATCATGACCCTTCTTTTCATGTCACGCCTCACTGCATAGCATAGGAACCCGGACTGAGCCCTGACACCAACAGGACAGTCCACCTACTGCCTAAACTATGCCGAATCGCGTAAAACTGCGTTCTTTAGCTAAAAGACCCTCTCAAGATTAAACCCGCCCAACAAATATCACGTCCAGTCCCACCTCGAACAGTTGCAATACCCTGAAATCATTCGTCACGGCGAGCAGAGAGAGCATGGGGGATAAAATTTTACCCCTCCGAGAGTTTCAGCAGCACTCAGCCCGCAGCGGCGTCAGCTCCCCGCCCGGCTACGTCAATTAGCTCATTACCACGCCAAATAGCGGCACTATCATCGGCATCGCCCCGGCATCTGACGCTTCCCCTGCTCCCATGAGAAGACTTCCAATCCACCTTGCTTTTGGAAATTATCCAATTAGAATATGCTAAGCCGCCTTCTAACCCGGCAAGAGCCGCTCTGGGCGCAACGGGAGCCAGCAAACAGGAGAGTCTAATGAAAAAAGCCGAGGTGAAAAACTTTGCTAATCCGGATGAAGTCAGGTCCTTTCCGCTGGGGAGACTCGAGTTGGTAACGGTGGGCGGTGCAACCATAGGTCGAGCAATCCTCGAGCCCGGATGGCGCTGGTCCGGCTCCGTTCAGCCCATTGCGAAGACCCTGAGTTGCGAAGCGCCGCACTTTCAATATCACGTCTTCGGCACGCTCCGGGTGGTAATGGATGACGGCAAAGAGTTCGATTGCAAGGCGGGCGACATTTCGCTGCTGCCGTCCGGGCACGATGCCTGGGTGGTAGGGGACGAGACGGTAGTCATAGTGGATTTTCAAGGCATGGTCGACTACGCGACGCCCACCGTCAGATGAGAACCGCACCCCGGAAACCACACGGAGTTTGGAAGACTCTTCCAGGGATTTCCGTAGCAAAACGCCATCTTCCCGGGCGACCCGGAATCATTGTCCTTATGGTGCTTTTGGGGACGCTGTGTTTTACGGCGCAGCTCCCCTCCCCGGCAAGCGCGCACGAAATGAAGGATTTATCCCTTGAGCAGGTCGGTGTCGACGAGAAGCTGGGGAGGCGCATACCGACCGACATCAGCTTTAGGGATCAGACCGGAAAAAGCGTGCAGCTTTCCCGATTCTTCACCGGCGTTCCCGTTATTTTCACACTGAACTACTACGCCTGCCCCACTCTCTGTCCGCTGTACTTCATGCATCTGCGCCACGAGATCAAGCTGGTGCTGGGATTTGCCCTCTTTCCGCTGCTGATCCTTGCGCTCATCATCATCGGAACGCTGACCGACACGCTGTTCAGGTAATTCCCCTTGTCAGAAAAGTGAGGGGAAACCCCTAGGGGCGAATCATCATTCGCCCGCCTTGCCACAGTCTCAATTCTCCCTGCAATATCGATAAAACCACCCTCCCGCCAAGGTGGGCTGGACCAACCAGGAGGTGTCACATGCTAGGCTGGGTAACAGCTGGACTCTTCTTCATACTGCTCATTTGGGGAAATCTCGTCGCCGGCATGGAAGTGGGACTCGCCTGCCCGGACTGGCCGCTTTGCCTCGGCCAATTCCTCCCCCCCATGCGAGTCGACATCTGGATGGAATTCATACACCGCGTGCTGGCAGCCATGGCGGCGATATCTCTGATCATGTTGGCGCGCCAGAGGATCTCACTTTACCAGGGACTCCAGAAGGCTATTCCCGTCGCCGCGCTGGCACTGGTGGCCATAGAGATATTGATCGGAGGGGCCATGGTCCTTCTGGGCCTGCCGGTGCAACTTACCACGGTCCATTTCATGATGGCTCTCGCCGTGTTCCTGCTGGTACTCTACATGGCGGCATGCGATGGCAAGACGCGCCCGGCGCAACTCTCCCTCTCCGGCTATGCCGGGCCGCTTTTCTGCGTCATGCTGCTGATCTTCTCCCAGGCGTCGCTCGGCGCCTACCTGCGGCATTCCGGCTCCGGGCTTGCCTGCCCCGATTTTCCGACCTGCCAGGGCCAGCTGATCCCGGCATTGTGGGACACGCCGACCGCCACCAACTTCACGCACCGCCTGCTCGCTGTTGGTACGCTCTGCACCACGGCCTTACTATATCTGGCTTCGCTTTTGGACAAGCGGCTCAAGGGACGTCACTCGGGCCTGTTTACCCTGGCCTGTCTTGTGGCGCTGCAGATTGGAGTCGGCGCAGCAATGGTCAAATCAGGTTTGAGTTTCCCGATCACCTCGCTGCACCTGGCACTCACGCTGGGCATTATTGGGATGAGCCTTAGGATGTGGCTTCTGCAGATGAGCGACACCAGCGGAGTTTCCAAATGATTCGGACTGTCACGGATAATAGAGTCCAGCTAGCTGAGTCAGTCAGGCTCTCGTCGACCTGCGCGGCACTCTTTATCCTGGCGAAACCGGGGATCGTGGCAGCGGTCGCTCTCTCGGGATTCACCGGTATGGTCGTCGCGGCAAGAGGTCTCCCGGCGCCGGAAATCGCCTTGCCCTGCGTCGCCAGCCTGCTCCTCATGTCGGCAGGTTCGGCAATAACAAACAGCGTACTCGATCGCCGCATGGACAAGCAGATGGAGCGCCTGAAAATACGGAGCGCGGCCCTGAGACAGGTGGGGTCACGCCCCGCGCTGGCAACAGCTATCGCCCTGACCACCGCAGCAGTTACACTTGCCGCCGCACTCCTTAATATCAGGACCGTCTTGCTGCTCATCGCCGCGGCATTGAGTTACACGCTCTACTACACACTGTTTCTGAAACGTCACACACATTGGGCCGCCGTTTTGGGCGCGCTTCCCGGCGCATTTCCCGTGCTGATCGGACATGCTGCAGTAACTGCCAAGCCGGACTGGGCCAGCTTTGGGCTGTTTCTAATCATGCTGGTCTGGCAACCGCCACACTTCTGGCTCCTGTCCTTATCCCACCGCGAGGAGTACCGGGCGGCCGGGGTACCGGTACTACCGCTGGTCAAGGGGGATCTTTTCACCAAACATTGCATATATCTCGGGATCGCATCACTGGTACCGGCAAGCCTGCTACTGAGATACCTCGGTCCCTGTTCCACCGGATATGCAATCTGTGCTTTTTTACTGGGGAGTTGTTACCTTTTTACCTGCCAACATTTCACCGCCAATGGCGCCAAGTCCCGCGTCGCCTTCCGCTGCTCCATTGCTTACATCCTGCTACTCTTCACGCTTATCATCGCGGACCTCTGCCTTTGATCAAGCGAGGCGAGTCTATCTGTAGGAGCGGCATTCCTGCCGCTATTTTATCTCGTTCCCAAGCTCCAGCTTGGGAATGCAATCGCTGGCAAAGCTCCAGCTTTGAGTCGTTGAAGCGGAGCTTCCTGTAGCATTTACGTTCCCAAACTGGAGCTTGGGAACGAGATGATCCGTAGGGCGAGGGTAGTCATGGTCCCTTCTCCCTCCGGGAGAAGGTGCCCCGAAGGGGCGGATGAGGGAGTTGCCACGAAGTGCAGGAAGTAAACTACAACGCAGGAAAAAGGAGGATGTCATGGTGAGATTTTACGATCCGAAGGACGAAAACGATCTGGCGCGGGTTGAGGCACTGTTGATTAAGGGTTCGATCGAGTATTTCCTTGCCGATCCGCCGGCAGGCGCCGGCACGGTCAGGCAGATAGAGGTAGCTGAGGAAGATGTGCCGAAGGCTGAGGAGCTTCTGCTTCAGGGTGGGGCCAGGAGTTGATGTCTGCGGCCTTCCCCCCTCACGCCGTCGGGCTGAAGCGTCTTCGGCGCGCAAACTCTCCTCCCCCCGCTGGGGGGAGGAGAGTTTGTGGAGGCTGAAGCGAAAGAGGTCTAATTGAGGGCAGCAGCTAAGGTCTTCTGCTGTTTCCAGCACGGCCTAGCCTAGGGGGCGGTCCGAATGGGCGTCAGCTGTAAATGACATCACGCTCTCAACCCTGACCTCAAGTTTCCACTGGACCTGAGGCAGCCCGGCAGGCTCAACGTCAGGGAGATACCCGTTAAGAAGCGCAGTATCTTCCGCCTTCTCAACGCGACCGGAAAACTGGTAACCGTTTCCAGTGGCCGGATCGGCAATAACCACGGCCACCTTGGGATTTTCTTGAACGTTTCGCAGCGTGGTCTGGCAAAACCAGGCTTCAAACACCAGTAGACCCGGTTGAGACACGACAATTCCCCTTCCGGCCGCCAGATGAGGATTTCCCTTTGCATCAGCCGTGGCGACAAAAGCATGTCCCACCCTTTCAGCAAACCGTTTTATATCTTCTGTGATCATATTTACATATCTCCTTTTGCCAATACCGATCAGACGACGATGCCAGCGCAGCCGGATAGGCCACCTTCGAGAAGGGTGCCGGTGCCTGGCACTTGACACTATTTCCCCTGCGGGGAGCCGGGTATCATTTCCGGCGCATACATCAATACCGACTGTTATCGATGGCATCGTGGTTTCCCCTTTCCGACCCTGACAGGTCAATTAGTAGTCAGTTGTCGGTCCGCCCAACGGCCAAACACCTTTTCCTTTTAACAGGTTAGGTTCAATAGTCAAGGAGGACGCATCCCTGACAGAGAATAAGCGGATGGCGGAATGGTATCCCAGCCTCGCCCTTATAGGAGATTCTGTAGGGGCACCCCTTGCGGGTGTCCTTCCTGCGCCATAAATACCCGTCCCCCCCGAAAGAATTCGCACTTACACCTTTTCTTTAGTGACCTGCAATGAACTATCTGCGATACTTTGCCGCATGAATCTGGAGCCTGAACATACCGAGGTAACCGAGGAAGAGTGGGTAGCGGTCCCCGTAGAGCGGGTTGACGCTGTGAGCACCGGCCTCTTCCCTGAACGGCGCGCGCGGCTTTGGTCCCTGGTGCTTCAGTCCCGCTACATCGAAAGCCGCGTGGAGCAAGGCGAGTCGGGATGGCAGGTACTGGTGCCGGCACAAAGTCTGGAAGCTGCCTGCAACGAACTGCGTCTCTACGTTAAAGCGAACCGGAACTGGCCTCCGTCTCTTCCGCCGGTTCGCCCCATGATCGAAAACACCCTGCCTACGCTATCAATCTTGATCCTGCTCGCCACCTTTCACAACCTGACCGGACTCGATTTGACTGTGATGGGGAGGCACCCGGTCGACTGGATCGAAATCGGCAACGCCCATGCCAGCCAGATCCTGAACGGCCAGTGGTGGCGGCTTGTCACCGCACTCACCCTGCACGCCGACTGGCTGCACCTCTTGAGCAACCTTGCCATCGGGGGGGTCTTCATCGTCTACCTATGCCGCGACCTGGGCTCAGGGCTTGCCTGGAGCCTGCTGCTCGCCTCCGGCGTACTTGGTAATCTCATGAACGCCTACCTTCAGTTACCAAGTCACAGTTCCGTCGGTTCCTCAACCGCAGTTTTCGGGGCCGTAGGAATTCTGGGCGCCGTCACCTTGGTGCGTTACCGGCACCATCTGCGCAGGAGGTGGCCGCTTCCATTTGCCGCGGCACTGGCTCTGCTGACCCTGCTTGGGACCGAGGGGACGCGGACCGACCTCGGTGCCCACCTGTTCGGTTTTCTTTTCGGATTTGGCTTGGGGTTTTTAGCGGAGTTACTGATAGGGTGGTTGGGGCGCCCGGGGCGGCTGGTCAACGCGCTGCTTGCGCTAACCAGCGCGGCTGTGGTAGTTGCCGCCTGGTGGTCGGCGCTGATGTTTGCCGATTAAATGAACTGACCAAAACCCGCGTCAGATTCGCTGAGGCCAGGAACTCCAGCAAGTACGAATCTTTTAAGACGTTGCGCTTCGGAGTGAATTTGTCTCATCTGGTGAGACTTTTAGTGAATGGAGGGTTGTTCGCTCAACAAACCCGTTCGAAATGACGTTCAAGCTCTCGCTTGCTCCAGAAGCAAATCGTCAATGCTCCTTGATCTCCAAAGGCCAGACACTATCACCCTCTGCCGGCCTGCCTAGCTTATCGACCACCTTCCAACGCACCTTGATCGGCATTCCTGCCTTGAACTGGGACGGATCTTTGGGTTTTAACACTGCCGCCATGTCAAAGACTGAGTGATAAATCTCCCCTTGAAACGGTTTACCGTCCTCCGAGTGCAGCGTGAGCTCCTTGACCTGCACCGGACGGTCGAAAAAGGCATTCACCTCTTCGACGTCGCTCGCCCCCTTATCCCGCATCGCGGTAACGCTCAGTAGACGCGGGGGTGACGGTTGTTGCACCGCAGTGTCATCGGCATTTTTCGCCGCGGTACTGAGCGCCGTCTCCTTCCCATCCACCTGGAGACGTACTGCATTAACCGCGGCGAACTGACGCAAGGTTAGCGCCACCGCGGTTGCGACCGGCGCCGCGGCCGACTCCAATTCCTTGCTGAAATTTGCCGTTACGGCTCCCTTATCATCTGTTATGGAAATCAAACGGCTGCCAGCGGGAAAGGGAGTGAACTCTCCCCGGTAACTGCCGACATCCATGCCGCTCAGCAGGCGCTCGACGGAGACTTTTTGCATGCTTTGCTGGTCGAAGGAGAAAAACGGGAAGGGAACGACCTTGCCGGGGTATTTGCTGGAGGGAAAGTAGATAACAAAGGCGTAGGCAGTCCCCTTGTCAACCGAAGGCGCCGCTCCGAAATACTTCTGATAGGCTGGGGTAGCTACTACCTTACCGGGTTGGGAAGATGATTCGGATGGATCATGCTTGTCGCAGCCGGCTAATAGTGCAACGGCAAGGGCCAATAGGAGTAGGAACTGGATGATTTTTCTCACTGATACTCCACAAATGTTCGCCAGGTACCTCGCTTTATTACAGGTGCCGGTGAACTTACCTGTAGGAGCGGCATTCCTGCC
>Ga0209317_1000487_pt1 | contig 46847 bp, 43 predicted proteins | sample RifGroB2_FD_183994 | JGI IMG/M metagenome (GOLD analysis project Ga0209317, IMG submission 183994) | Soil microbial communities from Rifle, Colorado, USA - Groundwater B2 (SPAdes) (version 2) | ecosystem: Environmental > Terrestrial > Soil > Unclassified | place: Rifle, Colorado | collected... | reverse complement strand
CCATTGGGGTCCCCTACGACATGTTCTACCTGTCGGGCTCCTATTACCTGCTCGAGGGGGAGAGGTGGTCCCGCGCCCCGTCCCATCGGGGGCCCTGGAGGCCGGTGCCCCGGACCAAGCTCCCGCAGATCTTGCTGAAGCACGACCTGGCGGAAATCCGTCAGTTGAGGAACCGGGAGTTCCGGGAGTACTGGGAGAAAGGGGAGCGCTACAAGGGGAAGCATTTCCGGCCCGGGGGGAAAACGAAGGGAAAGAGGCCTAACTAGGCCACGATGGTTCCCCCTCAGGTGAAGCCCGCGCCGACGGTGCAGGCGAAGCAGTGATCGGCGGCGGGGATCGGTGTCCCCGGCGCCGGGAGCTCGCAAAGCTCTGAGACCAGGCTCTCCTCCCCTCCGTGGAAAAGCCCCTGGGCCAGGTGGAAGTCGCAGTCGTAGATCCGCCCCAGCCAATCGACGGAGAGCTGGTAACGGCACATGAGGCCGGCGACGCTGCAGGGGTTGAAGCCGGCGGCGAGCTTTTCCAGGTACCCCTCCAAGTTCCCCGAACCTTCCAGGAATCTCCTGAAGCGCCCCAGCGGCACGTTGGCAAAGGTGTAGAGCGAGTTGAAGCTGATGCCGTGCCTGCGCATCAGGTCATCCCTGAACTTCTTCTCGGCCGGCTTTTGCGGCGGGGGGAGAAAGGCGCCGGACGGGTTGGAGACCAGGTCCAGCCGCAGCGGGGTGCCGGCCACGCCGTACCCCAGGGCGTTCAGCCTTTTCAGGGCGGCGATGCTCTGCTCCCAGACCCCCGTACCTCGCTGCGCCTCCGTCTGGGAGGCGTTGGTGGCGGGGAGCGAGGCGACCAGCACCACCTGCAGGTCCCGGTACAGTTCGCAAAGCTCCACCCCCGCGCCCCGGTTCAGGGCGACCAGGTTGCTGCGCAGGATGAGCCTCGGGGTCAGGGAGGCGAGCGAGCGCACCAGGTAAGCTATTCCCGGGACCAGCTCCGGCGCCCCCCCGGTGATGTCGATGCTCTCGAAGGGGAAGCGGCGTGCGCAGTCGATCACCGCATCCATGGTGGCTCGACCCATCGCCTCGGTCCGGGCGGGCCCCGCCTCCAGATGGCAGTGCCGGCAGGCCAGGTCACAGTTAAGCCCTACATTCACCTGCAGGGTCGTGGTCCGGTCCCGGCAAAGCGCAAGGTCATGCCGCAACAGCGCCTCCCTGAACCCTCCCCCCTCTTTTCCCGTATTCCCTGTCTGCATCCGTCCTTCCTAAAGAGAGAGTTTCTCGGCGATCTTGCGCATCTGCACCCCGTGCACGAGCGACGCGCCGCCGCGTATGGCGGTCACCACGTGGAGCGCCTCGGTCATCTCGCCCAGGTGGGAGCCCTTCTCCAGGCAGGCGCGCGTATAGGCGTCGATGCAGTAGGGGCATTGCACCGTGTGCGCCACGGCAAGGGCTATCAGGGCCTTTTCCCGCTCTGTCAGCTCGCCGTCGGCGAAGACCTCCTCGTAGTAGGCGAAGAACTTCCTGGCAAGCTCCGGGGCGTCCTTGCCGACCTCTGAGAAGCTCCCCAGGTCCTTCGGGTCGTAATAGGTTTCCATCTCCACTCCTTCGTGCTTCTCATGTAGTTGGCCACGTCGCGGCTCCACCGCCCTTTGCTCCGGTTGCCTGCCTGCCGGCGCGGCGCCAGCATACCTAAAATCCCCTGCGGGGTAAAGGGCAATCCCTCCCCCTCCCCCCGCGGCCGGGTCCACGGGCATTTTGCTCATTAAATACTCGCGCCCCTGCGCAACGGTAAACGGGCGCGGGGCCAGCAGCAAAGGGGGTTCAGGGAAGCGTGAGACAGGTGGCTCCCCGCTTTTTCATGAAGGTTGCGACTTGAAATGGCAGCGGCAGTCATTATACTTGAGCCGGATCAGACTAGCAATTTAAGGGAGGATGCATGGAGAATGACGGCAGGAGGAAATTTCTCGGGGTCTGTCTGGCCGGAGCAACGGCCGCGGCAGCCGTTGCCGCCGGCTATCCGGTCTTCCGGTTCCTGGCGCCCAAATCGGGACAGGGGGGGGCGCAAAAGCTGGTGATCCCGGCGGGCGAGCTCAGGGAGGGCGAAGCGAGATTCTTCGAATACGCCGGAGCCTCCGCAGTCCTCGTGAAGACGCAAAGCGGCGAACTGGTGGCGCTCTCCGCCGTATGCACCCACCTTGGCTGCATCGTCCAATGGGTCAAGGAGAAGCAGCAATTCCTCTGCCCCTGCCATGCCGGGCAGTTCGCCATCGACGGCAGCGTCCTCTCCGGCCCGCCGCCAAGGCCCCTCGCAAAAATCCCGATCGTCCAGACAGAAGGGAACATCACCGTCGGGTAAGCCCCCCCTTTTCGCATACGGAGGTTAAATGTCCTGGTTAAAAAGGCTGTACCGTTGGGTAGACCTGCGCATAGGCGTGGGCGAGATCGCGGATAAGGAACTGACCGGCTACCTGCTCCCACGCAATATCAACGAGTGGTACTCGCTTGGGAGCATCCTCCTGGTGGCCTTCGCACTGCAGGTGGTGACCGGGATGCTGCTTTTGGTCTACTACGTGCCGGACGCGGACAAGGCGTTTCAAAGCGTCAACTTCATCATGAACGAGGTGCCGTACGGATGGCTGATCCGCCTTTGCCATGCCGTGGGCTCCAACACGATGATCGCCGTGCTCATCCTGCACATGCTCTCCACCCTGGTCATGGGGAGCTACAAGAGCCCGCGCGAGCTCAACTGGGTCACCGGATTCCTTCTGTTCTCCCTGGTACAGGGGATCTCCCTGACCGGCTACCTGGCGCCCTGGAGCCAGCTCTCCTTCTGGGCCACCACGGTCGCCACCAACAGCGTGAGCGCCCTGCCGGTCGCGGGCCCGGGCATGGTGGAGTTCCTGCGCGGCGGGAAGCTGGTCGGCCCGTCCACGCTGGGACGCTTCTTCGCCCTGCACGTCGCCTTCCTGCCGCTGGTGATAGGGGTGGTGATCGCGGTGCACGTCTTCCTTTTGAAGCGGACCGGCATCTCGACCCCACCCTTCGGAAAGAGCGACACGAAAAACGCATGGCAGGGGGACAGCTACCGCTACGAGAGCCATCCCGGCGGCATACCGTTTTTCCCGCACTTCGCCCTGCAGGACCTGACCTCGATCTGCATCTACCTGGCAATCTTTTTCGGGGTCGTCTTCTTCTGGCCGACCATGCCGTTCACGCCCGACGCCTTCGTGCCGGCCGACCCCTTCAAGACGCCGGCGCACATCAAACCCGAGTGGTACTTCCTGGCCAACTATCAGACGCTGAAGATCCTGCCGAACGAACTCCTGGGTCTCACCGTGCAGGGGGTCGCCATGACCTTCCTCGCCTTGATTCCGTTCATAGACCGCTCGCCCGAGAGGCACCCCCTGAAGCGCCCTCTCTTCCTGACCCTGGTGGTTGCGGGGATCGCTCTTTGGATCGGGCTTACCGTATGGGGGCATCTGTCATGACCTTTTCGAAAGCGAGCATCCTCGTAACGACCGCCCTGGCCCTGATGCTGCCGGCCAGCTCTCCCTGCGCGGAGCTGCCGGAGACGGTCTGCATCCAGTGCCATGCCTCCCTTCCCGACAAGCTCGGTGCGCCGGTCAACCTCTGGCGCAAGAGCATCCACGCCGAAAACGGCATCTCCTGCAACAGCTGCCACGGCGGCGACCCGAAGAACGCGCCCGAGGCGATGAGCCCGGCCAGGGGCTTCATCGGGGTCCCCAGCGAGGTGGACACCCCCGGCTTCTGCGGGCGCTGCCATCCCGGCGTGCTCAAGGATTACCAAGCGAGCGCGCACGGCAAGGCGCTCGGCAAAGGGGGGCCCACCTGCGTCACCTGCCACGGCAACCACGACATCGTGAAGGCCTCGCTCGAGATCATCAACGAGAAGAGTTGCAGCCGCTGCCACAGCTTCGACCGGGCCAGGATCATCAGGGACGCCATGCAGCAGACCGAGGCTCACATCCAGGGGATAGACAGAAGGATCAGCGCCTTTCAGGCGACAGGCGTCGATACCGAGCGCCTCGGCAAGGCGCTCTTCGCCGTGAGGAACAGCTTCCACTCGCTGTTTCACGAGGTGAACGTGACGCGGGTGAAGTCGGAGTCGAGCCGCATCAACGCGGAGCTGGCGAAGCTGGACGAGGATCTGAGGGTGATCGAGGATTCGCGCGCGCAGCGCAAGGTGGCCGGGGGGGTCGTGGTGGCCGGCCTGCTGCTGGTTGCGTTGTTCACGCACCTTCTGAGGAAGACCTTCAAGTAACGCTAGAGTTTTTTCAGCCCGAAGACGAACCGGTCGTACTCCACCTTTCCGTCCGAGGTGAGAGGATGGGTGATCTTGGCCAAAGGGGTGGCCGGCGGGGGGCCGTACAGTACCCCCGCCGGCACGTTCTTGGTAACCACGCTGCCGGCGACGACCACGGACCCCGCGCCGATGGTCACGCCGCTTAATATGGTGCAGTTGGGGCCGATGAAGACGTCATTCTCGATCACCACCCGCCCGGTCCCGCGGTCCAGACAGCGGTCACCGAGGTAAAAGTGGGCGAAGATGGTGCACCTAAGCCCAATGGTGACGTTGTCCTTTATGGTGATCCTTTCCGGATGGTTCTCGTCGATGTAGACCAGCTGGCTGATCCATACGTTGCGACCGATCTCCACCCCGCGCCTTCTGTGCAGCCACGGCCTCAGGGAGTAGCCTCCCGGAAACACCATGGCCAGCTTGCCCAGTACCCTTTGCAGCAGCCTTTTCTTCATGTGGCTTCTCCGACCACTGCGCCATTTTCGAGCGCCAGCCGCTGCTTCTCCTCCACGAACGCCGCCACCTTGCTCACCGAGTCCAGGTTTTCCGGGATGAGCTCCTCGTCTTCGACCGCCACCAGGTACTGCTCCTGGATGAACGCGACCAGTTGCAGGATTCCGGTGGAATCGACGATCCCCTCCTTGATGAAGGAGCTGTCGTCGTTGAGTTCCCCTGCGTCACCGAACAAGAAATTGTCCACGATGAAGCTCCTGATGTCTTTTTGTAAGCTCATGTGCGTCTCCTTTCATGGTTGAGTGTTGATCAGTCCCAGGCGATGTCGTCCACCAGCAGGGGCGGAAGATGCAGATACCGCGTGGTGCTTCTTTTAACGTCGATGTCCCTGAATACCGACCGGACCTGCTCCGGGTTAAGGCCGACCACGCAAGCCACGCTCTCCGCCGGTATGCCGTTGTTCCTGGCGAAGAGGCAGAGGTCCATCTGCTCATAGGGGAGCGAAAAATAAAACTCATCCTGTCCCTGTGACAGCGAATAGGTGTCGGTCGTCGGCCTTCTTTTCCGGACTTCCTCGGGGATCCCCAGGTACTCCGCCAACTGGTACACCTGCGACTTGTAAAGGTGCGCGATGGGCTTTATGTCTGCTGCGCCGTCTCCGAGTTTCACGAAAAACCCCTGGTCGTACTCCAGCCGGTTGGGCGTGCCGGCGACGGCGAAGTTCAGGCGGTCGGCGTGGTAGTATTCCAGCATCTTCCTGATGCGCTGCTTGAAGTTGGTGGCAGCGACGATCTCCAGGTAGGGCTTGAAGGGAAGGCGCACCGTGGAGGTGGCGCTCTGGGCATCCTGCGCCACCACATAAAAGAGGGTGAAGCCGGGATGATCGATGTTGTTCGAGATGACGATCTTCGACTTCCATCCCTCCCCGTAGCCGGGGACCACCATCCTCACGGCCTCGTCATACTTCCGGTAGAACCCCACGGCTTCCAGTATGCCGGAGATGTCTTCCACGGCCGTCTCGATCCCCAGGGAGGCGGCCACCATGCCGCTTAATGTCAGCGTTTCCTGCGCCGAATGCCGCTCGGGCATCTCAAGGGCCACGACCCTATCCCTGCCGAGGGCCCGGACGGCGAGGGCGGCCGTCACGCTGCTGTCGATCCCGCCGGAGAGCCCCACCACCACGCCGCGTCTTTTCACGCGGGTCAGCATGAGTTCGCGGATCCTGGCGCAAATCCTGCCAGTCTCACGCTCCGGGTCCAAGCGAAGCACCTCCTCGCCAAACTCTTTGCCTTGCTTCATGCAGCTCCCTCCTTAGCGGGTGAAGTTTCCGCGCCGTCTCAGACCAACGCGGTGGCCGCCAGACAGGCGGCCCGGTCTATCTTGCCACTGGCATACTTGGGAAGCGCCGCCAGGAACCGGACCTCGGCCGGCACCTTGTACCTGGGGAGCCTCGCGAGGCAGCCCCCCAGCAGCGCCTCCTCGCTTGGCTTGCCGCTGAGCGGGACAGCGACTGCCACGAGCTTCTTCCCCAAAAAAACGTCGTCCACGCCGATTACCGCCACCTCCAGGAGAAGCCCCGTCGACATCAGCACGTCCTCCACCTCACGCGGGTCGAGGCGGTGTCCCCCCACCTTCAGCAGATCGTCCTTCCTCCCGGTGACGTAGAAGTATCCTTCCCGGTCCCGGTACCCCATGTCCCCGGTGTGGTAGCCCTGGCCATCCAGCACACGCGCGGTCGCCGCTGCATCGTTCCAGTACCCCATCATGATGTTGGCGCCGGATGCCACCAGCTCGCCGCAGGTCCCCTCGGGAACTTCGCGCCCCTTCTCGTCGAGGACCCGCAACGTCACCCCCGGGATCGCCCTGCCGATGGAGTCGATCTTTTCCCGGAGCACTTCCGGCTCCACGTAGGCGAGCCGCGCGGCAGCCTCGGTGGCCCCGTACATGACATAGAGCCGCGTGTGTGGCGGGAGGACGTCCAGGAGCCTCTCCTTGACCTCCCGCGCCATGTGCCCGCCGGCCTGCGTGCAGTAGCGCAGGGAAGGGAGCTTGTCCCTGAAGGCCCGAAGCGGGGAGCGATGCAACAGGTAGGCGTAGGTGGAGGGGACCCCGGAAAAGCCGGTAACCCTCTCCTGCGCCATCTGCCGGATAACGGGTCCGGTATAGGCGAATTGGTTGTTGACCACCACGGTACCCCCGACGGCTACGTGGGTGTTCAGCAGAGACTTCCCCATCACGTAGAAAAACGGGAGCACCACCATCTGGATGTCGTGTTCGCTAAGCCCCAGGTACTGGATGATGGAACAGGTGTTGGCGACGACATTGCGGTGGGACAGCATGACCCCCTTGGGCCTGCCGGTCGAACCGGAGGTGTAGATGATGCTGGCAAGACCCGATGCCGCCATGGCGACGCCTATGTCGGGGTGATCCGCGTCGTGCACCGCCTCCTGAAAGGAGATGATGCTCGAGCGCCGTGAGCCCCAGGAAAGCGAGGGATCCTTTACCAGCATAACAGCTACTTCGAGCGCATCGGTGTCCACCCCCTGCACCAGGCGCTCGGCGTCGCTTGTGAAGATGATCCCCTTGGGCCTTAACTCCCCCAGGATCTGGCAAAGGGCGTCAGCCCGGATGTCGCAGTTGAGGGGGACCGCCACCGCTCCGGCCTTCAAGATGCCGTAGTAGCTCACCAGGTACTCGACGCTGTTTTTGAGCAGCATGACGATCCTGTCGCCAGCCGCCACCCCTTGGTCGAGGAGGGCGGCAGCCAGGCGGTTGGCCCTGGTGTTGATCTGGCGGTAGGTCAGGCGCTCGTCCCCCTGGATGAAGGCGACCTTTTCGGGGCGGATTCTGGCGCTGTTCTCCAACAGGTTGTGGACTGCCGGCTCCATGCCTGGCTCCTTTTTCATATCAGGGTGCTCCCGTAGACTATCCGGTCCGGCCGGACCGGAGCCGCCGCCGTGAAGGAGGACGGGCCGATGAATTGCCGGTGCAGTATCTGGGTCGAGAGTGCTCCGATCAGTGCCATGTTCTTGAATTCTCCCACCCCCCCCGGGCCCGAGTCACGCACCTTGGCGTAGAGGCGGCTTACCATGTCCGCGTTGAAGTAGCCGGTCTCATCGAGCGATTGTCGGGAAAGAAGATCGTCCGCGTAGTCCAGGGGCGCTGCCGGGGAGAAGAGCTCCCTTATCGGCGCCCGGTACGGCTGTTTCTGCCTCCTGGCGATCCCCTCGGGTATCACCCCCCTGAAGGCGTTTTTCAGCAGGTACTTCTCGTTCAGCCCCCGGAGCTTCCATGTCGCCGGGAGCCGGAAGGCGAAGTCTATCACCCGGTAGTCCAGGAAGGGGTGGCGCATCTCGACAGAGTGGGCCATCGCCACGCGGTCACCCTGGGAGGAGAGGAGGAAATTGGACAGGAATATCTCCATTTCCAGCACCTGCGCCCTGGCGAGGAGGTCTCGGCGTGGGAAGCTCTCCGGCAGCCACCGGGTCAACTCCTCAAGCGGCCGATACCCTGCCAGCCGCGCCCGGCAGTCGCCGGAGAGGAAGGCGAGATTCTTCCGGCCGCCCTCCCAGCGCACCGAGTGGGAGAAAAAGGGATCGTCCGAGCTTTCACCTGATATCGAGAAGAATCCCTGCAGGAAAGAGCGCCCCCGGGAGGGGTTCTGGAAAACGTAAGGGTAAAGCCTCTCCAAAAGCAGCGGACGGCGGGTGGACTCCGGTTCCCTTCCCCAGTAGCCACGGATCTTCGCCTCCTTGAAGATGTTGTACCCTCCGAGGATCTCGTCAGCCCCCTCGCCCGATAGGACCACCTTGTACCCCTCCGAACGCACCAGCTCCGAAAGCATGAACATGGGGACAGGGGAGGTGCGCAGGGTCGGCTTCTCGCAGTGCCAGACGGTCTGCGGGAAAAGCCGGCGGATCTCCGCGTTCTCTATCAGGACCTGCCGGTTGTCGCTTCCAAGGAAGCGGAGCATCTCCAGCTGGGAGGAGCTCTCGTCGAAGCTGCCGTCCTCAAACGCCATGGAGAAGGTCTTCAGATGGCTTTCGCAGTTGCGCGCTATGAGCGCGCTGATGATAGAGGAATCGAGCCCCCCGCTCAAATATGCGCCCACCGGAACGTCCGCCCGCAACCTCAGGCGCACCGAGTCGTTAAGCAGCTCGCGCAGGGCCTCGGCCGCCTCGGGGAAGCCGAGCCGGCAACATGCCTCGGGAGGGTGAAACGGTATGCGCCAGTACGGCTTTGGCTCCGGGCACCCTTCCCCCAAAAGGAGAAAATGCCCGGGGGGGAGTTCCCGGATGCCGTTGAAGAAGGTCCTTCCAGGCAACGTGGTCCAGAAGACGAAGAGTTGTCCCAAGGCCTCGAGATCCAGTTCCCTCTTCCCGTCGACCGCCAGTATCGCCTTGATCTCTGAGGCGAACAGGAACCTCCCTGCCGACCAGGTGTAATAGAGGGGACGGATCCCCACCCTGTCCCGGGCGAGAAAAAGCTCCCTTTTGCGGCTGTCCCAGATGGCGAAGGCGAACTGGCCGTTGATCCTCTCCAGGCATGCGGCCCCGTACTCCTCGTAAAGGTGCAACAGCACCTCGGTGTCGGTCCGGGTGACGAAGCGGTGCCCCTTGGACAGGAGATCCTCTTTCAGTTCGATGTAGTTGTAGGCTTCACCGTTGTAGACGATCCAGAGCTCGCCGCTTTCGTTGCCTATCGGTTGCGTGCCCCCGTCTATGCCGATGATGCTCAGCCGCAGGTGCCCCAGCGCGACGTCGCCGTCCAGATACACCCCCGACTCGTCCGGGCCACGGTAACGAAGCGGCGAGATCATGGAAACGATCTCTCCCAGATCGGGGTTGTTGGCTCCCTTGTTCACTATTCCTGCAATGCCGCACATTCGTCCTCTCCCCTTGACGCTCCGTTGCCAACCCTCGCGCAAAAATAATTAAACTATACCAATGTAATGGCGCGATTCAAACAAAAACGGGGGCGCGAAGGGGATTCGGGCAGCTTGGCATAGCCAAAGGAGGTTAAGAGAGCTGGGCCGGATCTCTCATTGGTGTGACAACCGTCACAAACATTTTCAGCCGGAGCTGCTACCGTCTCGCAAACAGGTTCAGCAGATACACGACAATACTAAACCATCCGCGAGGGTGGGACGGAAAGCCTACAGGGTCTCTCGCCAGACAGCCGGGTCGCCGAAATATCTAATCGATATAGAGGTCCCGGCTTTTTTGCGTCCAGCCGGGAAAAACGCGCGGCACCAAGAGCGCCCAGAGAAAGGAGATCTGATGACGTACCGACAGCAACAGCAACCATCCAGAGATGGCGTCTACAGGGGAGCAGAGCCCCCGGCACTGACGCAGAAATTGAGGAGGAAACAAGTTTTATGGCAATAACAACGGTTCTGAACGGAAGAAAATTTTTCTCGCGCATCGCCTTATCGGGCCTGCTACTGCTGACCATGGCAGCAACGCTTCATATCAGCGGCTTCACCGCACAGGCAGCCGACGCAAGCCTGTCGTGGACCGCGCCTACCACCCATACCGACGGCACGCCCCTCACCGACCTGGCCGGCTACAAGGTGCACATCGGCTCCGCCTCCCGGCAGTACGACCAGAAGCTGGACGTAGGCAAAGCCACGAACTACACGGTGTCCAACCTCACCGACGGCGGCACTTACTATTTTGCGGTCACCGCGTACAACAGCTCCGGAGTGGAGAGCACCTACTCCAACGAGGCGAGCAAGACCTTCGCGGCCCTGCCGGCTACCCACGTAATCACGGCAACTGCAGGAAGCGGCGGCACCATCACGGCAATCGGCAACAGCAAGATAAACGTGGCGAGCAGCGGCTCGACGGTGATAACCAGCGTCACGGTCAACGACGGCGCCAACCAGGCCTTCAGCATAGCCGCGGCATCGGGCTACGGCATAACGGACGTGAAGGTTAACGGGACTTCGGTCGGTGCGGTCTCCTCTTACACCTTTAACAGTGTGAAGGGTGCCCACACCCTGAGTGCCACCTTCGCGGCCAAGACCAGCAGTTACACCATGACGGCGTCGGCCGGAACCGGCGGGACCATAACTCCGTCAGGAACCGCGACGGTTGCCGCCGGATCCGGCATGTCGTACACCATTGCGGCTGCGACCGGTTACAAAGTCGCCGCAGTGACGGTGGATGGCGTATCGGTCGGTGCGGTCTCCTCGTACAGCTTCAGCAACATCAACGCAAACCACACGATCGCCGCGAGCTTTACTGCCAGCACCACCAGCACGACCGGCAGCACTACCTTCGCGGTCAATAGCGGCGGCGCACAGCACGCAAGCCCGCAAGGGGTCACCTACCTGGCAGACAGCAGGTATAGCGGCGGGAACGTCGGCACCACCGCCTCGACCATCAGCGGCACCACGGAAGGAGCGCTCTACAAGAGCGAACGCTACGGCAATTTCTCCTACAACATACCCGGTGCGAACGGGAGCTACTCGGTGACGCTCAAATTCGCCGAGATCTATTTCGCGGCCCCGGGCAAGCGGGTCTTCAGCGTGACGGTCAACGGCCAGACGGTCATCAGAGACCTGGACATCTTCGCCAAGGTCGGCAAGAACGTAGCCTACGATGTCGTCATCCCGGTGAACGTGACCAACGGCGCCATCAGCATCAGCTTCACAAGCAAGGTGAACAATGCCAAGGTAAACGCCATCAGGATAGCACCTGCAGCAGCTGCAACCCCCATCTCCGGGAGAGTGGTATTTGCCGATAACGCAGGCGGCTCCCTGTATGCCAGCTCCACCGGTATCACCTATGCGGCCGACAGCAAATACACCGGCGGCACCGTGGGTACTACCACATCCGCCATCAGCAACACCACTGACGACCGCGTGTACCAAAGCGAGCGCTACGGCAGTTTTTCCTACAACATTCCGGTGGCAAACGGGAATTACCAGGTAACTTTGAAATTTGCGGAGAACTACTGGACCGCAGCCGGCAAGCGGGTCTTCAGCGTCAAGGTCAACGGGCAGACCGCGATAAGCAACCTCGACCTCTATGCCAAGGCAGGCAAGAACGTGGCCTATGACGTCGTGATTCCGGTCAGCGTGACAAATGGCACCCTCGCCATCAATTTCGTAAGCCAGACCAACTACGCTAAGGTAAATGGCATCGTTGTGAAGAGCATGTAACGGCTGTAAGAAGGTTGAAAACTGTGCGGCCAACGGCATGGAAGCCGGCGAGAGTGCCGGCAACCCCCTTGCGTCTCGTGCAAAAGTTCACTACTGTATCGAATGAGGAAAAATTAATGGCTATAGAGACAAACATGAAACGAAGAAGCAGCTTTGAAAGGATGACGTTGACTGCAGCGCTGCTGATTGCGCTGACGGGTTTCGCGTCGGTGGCCGGAGCAACCTACCAGCTTCCTGCCGCCCGCGCCGTCAAGTGGGAGGGCAATGTCGGCGTGAAGGGGGATATCCCCGCCAGGACCACCATCTATAAGACGCTGACCCCCTCCGGCGGCAACGATGCGACGGCAATTCAGACCGCCATCAACAACTGCCCCACCGGCCAAGTGGTAAAACTGAGCGCTGGCACCTTTTCGGTAAGCAGCCCGATTACGCTCAAATCAGGTGTGACCTTGCGCGGGTCCGGAATGGGGAGCACGGTGATAAAGGGCACCTCCGGGATGCCCGGCGCCTATCTGGTCGGCATCAAGAGCTCGAGCTATTCCCTGGGCACCCCCGTCGCCGTCTCATCCGGGTTATCAAAGGGCTCCACCACCATCAGCACATCCACCGCACACGGCCTGGTTGCCGGAGATGTCATACTCATCGACCAGTTGAACAACGGCCAGGACACCCCCCCGGTAACCAATGCCGGCAAGGCGGCTTGCACCTGGTGCGGCCGCTCCAGCGGTACCAGATCGCTCGGACAGATGGTACAGGTCGTCTCAGTCCCCAGTTCCACGACTGCCACCCTGGAAATGCCCCTGTACTGGAACTACGATTCCAGCTTGGCGCCGCAGGCGACGAAGATCAAAGGTATCACCAAGGATGCCGGCATCGAGGAGCTGACGGTCAACAACCTCGTCAGTGCCAGTTCCAGGCAAAGCGGCAGCGGAGGCACCATTGTCATGACGGGTAGCTCGAACTCCTGGCTTTACAAGGTAGAAGCCATAGGCTCCTATCAGACCATGGTCAGGATTTATGGCAGCTATCGCAACACGATCAGGGGAAGCAAGTTCCACGGAGTCGCGCCAATGGACGGTTCGCAGTACGGTTCCGGCAGAGGCTACGCTGTCTGGCTAAACCCTTATGCGTCCGCGAACCTGATCGAGAACAACCAGCTCTATGACCTGACCGCGGTATTCCTGATCAACGGCTCCGTTTCCGGCAACGTCATCTCGTACAACTACATATCGGACCTAAATGGCGCCCCTGCGAACTGGAACAGAGGTATCATCGTCTTCCACGGCGCGCATCCGATGATGAATCTGGTTGAGGGCAACATCTCTGATGGCAGGCACGTGGCAGACAACGTCTGGGGAAGCTCCAGCCACAACACCTTCTTCCGCAACAGGCACAACCTCACCCCGGGGCTGACCGGCGGGACATGGAACGTCGACATCCAGAAGAACCAGCAGTATTACAACATAATAGGCAATGTCATCGGCAACGCCGGCTACGAGAACTTCTTCGAGTTCCATAACCAGGCCATAACCATCAGCTCCGGCCAGAAGTCGATTTACCGGTTCGGTTATACCAGTGACGGTGACAGCAGTGCTTCCGGCAATGACCCCAATGCCTACTACACTGCGCTGCGGCACGGCAACTGGGATAGCTTCAACAGGACGGTAACCTGGAGCGGCCAGGACGACCGCGATTTACCGCCTTCGCTCTACCTGAAAAGCCAGCCTGCTTGGTGGGGCTACCCCCAGTGGCCGGCAATCGGTCCGGACGTATCGCCGATGTCCCCTCCCGTGGGCGTGATCGGCAAGGGGACCCCGTGGGACGGCAAGGGAATTCTTTCCGCTCCGCTTGCACTCCAGGTCCAGTAAGCATCGCCAAAGGGAGGCACGAGGCGGAACCTGCGGGCGGATTCGACGTCATGCGCCGTGGAGGAATTGCCCCTCCGGGCCGAACGGCCTCCGAAGCTTGCAGGAAGGTGTCTTGGCGCCAAGCGCCATGCCCGGCGCACAATGAGAAATGACGAGACATGCTGCAGGTAGTCTTGTCACAGATTGACGAAAAAGTCCTCGCCTGGTGGCGGGGACTTTTTTTTGGAACGTTCCGAGGTGACGAAAAACAGGGCGCTTGCGCCGACAGTTCTCACATGCCCGGTTTGCCGGGGCGTTTATGCCGGCGGTAATACATCATGAGCAGGTATTTCAAGACGTCGTACAGGTTTGTTCGGTACAGGAAGTCTTCCACCTTTTTTTTCACCTTGCTGTTCCCCGGGTTGATGGGGAGCAAGAGGGTTTCGGGCCACAAGGCTCCAGCGATCCTGTTTTGCAGGAGGTAGTCCGGCTTTGTCCGGTATTTGAAGGGCACCCCGAGCAGGAGCTCGATGTAGCGCCGGCAGCTGTAGGGGCAAACGACCTCGAATGCTGTTTCGTACTCATGAAAGGACATCGCGGCCCAAGAACCGACCCGATGTTCCCAGTGCAAAAGGTCCAGGATATCGAGGTTGCATTCCTGCGCCAGATTCTTCAATGAAGTCAGCCACCCTTCGAATTCCTGTAAGGCCGTGGCGCTGTGCGACAGCAAAGACATCTCGGTTATCGATTTGCCGGTGATCAGAAAGTCCGGCAGCTTCGGGTACCTCGACCTGTCCCTTTTGGTGATTTCTGCGCAATTACCATAGATGACGGTGAGATCCTTCTCCTCCAGTTCGAACCGCTTGTAAATCGCATAGGCGTTAGACATCGTGGATCTGCGCGCCGTGAAAACGTTGGCGTTGAAAAGCTGCTCAAAAGCCCCGTCCACTTCTTCCTCACGCACATACAGATGGCTAAGACCGAGGGTGTTGCATAACATGGACGGTATGGACAGGCTCGTGTCGATCTTCTCCTCCCCATTGCGGATGTGGGTGAAGTACCTTATCTTGCCGGAGTTCCTCCTGCTTGCAGCCAGTAGCACTCGGCTATCGAGCCCGCTTGAAATGGCAAAGGCGAGGTTGCTGAATCTGTAGCTGGCGCTGTCTATAATTCCGCTCAGCAGTTCACCGCTTTTTGCAACACACTCCTCAAACGGTACCGTTGGCAAACTTTGGCGGGGCCAGTAACGGGCCTGCTCTTTCTTCTGCAAATGAAGGTAGTGATTCGGCATCAGATGGGAGATCCCCTTAAAGAGAGTAACCGAGCCGGGGTACCAGTACTTTTGCGACGCGAACAAGGCCGTTTTTGCCAGATCGGACCGGATGTTTTCGTCGACCGGAATCTTGAGGCATTGCGCCAGGATATGCGGCTGTGAGGCGCACCATAGATTGCCAGCAGCATCCTTGCAGTAAAATATCTGCCGCATCCCCGCTGCGTCGCTGAACATCCTCAGTTCATCACCTGTCTTTGCTATCACTACATACCTTCCGCACTTGTCGCAGAGCAGCGAAAAGAGGTCGTCCGGTGTTGCGGCATCCCTCAAAAGCCCCTGGAGGATAGCCTCGTTGCCATCTCCGGGCCGATACGGATCGAGAAGGTATCCCAACAGCACCAACCAGTTCCCCCCCGAAGATGCTTTGGTGACTTCCAACTCCGGGTGTGAAGTGAGGCAGTATCCGTCCGCAACGGCGATGGAATGCCCGGGGATGCAACCGGCGCTGCTGCGCGGGCCCAAGAGGTACTGCCTCCTGTAGAGATGTTTTTGCGTTTGCATGCGAACCTTCCTGTCAGCCTGTCCCGACTTATCGTCACGCCTTGGGGACGTAAACGATATACGGCCTATGAATGTTGTTTTCCCGCGCCTGCAGCATCAAACTCGGGCGTCAGGGGTGAATACAGGGCTGCGATAGTTATCACGAACCACAAGAGGCTCAGCCTGCTGATCATCGCTTCGGTGCAGTTGTAAAGTACCGCGGTGATGATGAATACGACCAGAAGGATCCCGAAACTTCTTTCCACCAAAAGCACCTTCTTCAACTTGCTCCCTGTTGCGACGATCATCGCCAGAAGCAGCCCCACTCCCACCACTCCGCCGTTCAGATAGGTTTCCAGATATCCGTTGTGCGCCTGGATAGGATGGAACAGGTATTTGTCCCAAAGATTGTCCGCCCGACTCCCTAACCAGAAGCTCTGGTACCCGGTTCCCACAACAGGATTGACAGGTTCCCTCAGCAGGTCCATCCAGAGCTCCGTTCTTCCGGTGAAGGTGCTGTCTCTGCCGAAACCTTCTGCGACCACACCTATCGCTTCAGGGAAATGGTACATGGCAAAAATTATGATGACGGCGGTCAGCAGACTGTACATCCCCAAGTAGCTGAGATGCTTGACCACAAAGGGGAGCTTCATGGCAAGAAGGAGAAAGACTCCCACGATTACGCAGACGAGCGCGGTAGCGGAATGTGCTATGAATATGAGCCAGCCGGCCATCAGCAGCAGAACCCATCTGCTGGAGGCGTCGCACCGATCCGCATCCTTGCCGTCGGCTTCTCTGAAATGGATCATCTCCCAGACTAGAAACAGGGCCGAAACAAAGGTAATCACTCCCAGCTTGTTCTTGTTGGTAGCGACTCCGCAATAGGAGGGGAGCATGCTGTCGTCATAATACATTCCGAGGCTGGGGATGCTATATATCAGCAGGATGGAAAGTGGTATCACCAGATGGACGTATCTTGCAAAGATAGCTCTGACAGTCTGTACAGGATCCTTTTCAGTGAGGATGAGCAGTACCATCAGTACATTGCCCACTTCCTTGACGTACCGCTTCAAGCTCACGAAAGGATAGTCGGACCAAAGAATGCTTATGCCGCAATAGACGAAGAAGGCAAAATACCAGCGGTTCATGTTGATTACTTTCGCCCATACCGGTTTCCTGATCCACAACGCCACCGCTGCTGACGCTATAAGGACGAGGAAGATGCTCCGGTCCAGGGGACTCCCTTCCACAAGCTCCTCAGGGGAATCGAGTTCCATGTTCAGCCCCAACCATCCGGAGATGTACCTCGAACCGATGATAAGGATCCACAGCAGCGCGATCCAAGACGCCCTGGACGGCATTGGGCGCAGTTTCCGGTCCCGGGCAAAGAGCCACGCAATCAAAAGGATGTTGCTGAAAAATACCAGCTTCGAGAGCATGAGAGGCTTCCCCTTCGGGCACCGGACCCTTTAACGTCGGTTCCTGCGATTCACTCCGCTCTGTCTCGCTGCACCTCCCAACCGAGGTAGGCAAGGATACGGCTGGAGTGATCACATAACTTGATTAGATAACGGACGACCATGTGTTTGCCGAAAAACAGCGCTATGGGCAATGCCAGCGTATACAGCGGCACCGCGACAAGCGATCGCAGGAGACTATCGATCGGGCGGTGGGAGCGCTTTGGGAAATTGCTGCCCCGGTTCAGCGCCCGACGCAGAAGGTAGCTGCATCTGCAGCGGGACTGCGGGACCAGCTCTGAAACAGCGGCTTCGTTGCACCACACGAAGACCTTGCCTCGCTGCGTCATCCTTCTGAAGAAGTCCACATCCTCGCCACCGGTGGCGAATTCGTGCCTGAAGGGCTGCTCGAGTTCACACAGGACCTCTCTCTTCAAGAGCACGTTCCCCGTGCGCATCTCAGGCCAGTCCAGCCTGTACCCTGACATGTGCGTCGGCCTTTCGAAAAATCCACCCTGTAGCACCCATTGCGGCGGCTCGTGTTCGAAATATGGCTTCACAGGCCCCAGCACGCCATCTGCAGCGTGTTTCCTGCATGCCTTGAAGAGGTTGCAGAGCCATCCTGCACAGGGGATTTCGTCGTCGTCTATGAAAGCGACATAGGCTGTTCGGGTGCTGTTCACCGCCCTGTTTCGTGCCAGGGCGATATTTTTTTCCGGTTCCACGCAGTACTGCACCGGGCGTGAACTGGAGGCGGCAAACTCCGTCACGACCTGCCTGGCGGACTGCAGGGAGTCGTTGTCGACCACAACAACACAGAAGCTGAACAAGCCTTCCGTTTCCTGTTTCTCGACCTCCTTCAACAAAAGCCGTAATAAGGGGGGCCGCCGAAAGGTGCAGATACACACACTGATCTCTTCATGTCCGGCATGCATACCTTCACTCTCCTATGCACATCCCGATGCGTCACGCCCTGCGAAAGAGTATCTTCCTTAAGCGCAACATCTGCTCTTTGCGTCGAAAGGCGACCAGTTCCTCGGATATGGGGCGCTCCATCCTGGTGAGCGCTCCCCAGAGATATCCAGAGAACATGAAAACCCCTCCCAGGATGTAGGGCCTGTTCTTCATGTGGTAGACGCTTCGAAAGACCTCCCATAAGGGGTGCCCTCCCAGGTAGTAATCCTGCCTGCCGAACCTGAAACGTGATCCCAGCACACCGCTATTTCCGGTCCCCATCGTCCTGTGATGATGAAAGTTTCTTTCGGAGAAGGTCCTTGTCCTCCAACCTCTCATGCGGGCGGTCGTTACAGCAGTCCAGTCGACTCCGCCCCCCTTTATCGGGAGGTAACCGCCGATATCTTCGAAGCATTCGCGCCTGAAAATCTGGCATTGTCCCGATACGTGCTCAAGACTTACGATGTCGTAGTTGTATCCTGTCGATCCGTTCTCGATAAAGGCAGTCCCCGCAACGCCCAAAAGCGGGTCCTCGCTGAACTTAGTGAGAAGGAATTCGAAATGATCCTCAGGAAACGAGATGTCGCCGTCAAGGTTCCCTATCACATCGAAGGCCAGGGGCTCCACCCTCGAGTACCCCGCTTTGAAGGCGTGAACCTTGCCGGCAAAATGGCGTTCAGAGCGCTCCGGCATCCGCACTAGCTCGATCCAGGGATTTACTGCGGCGTACTTTCCCACGATTTCGTCGGTGCCGTCGGTCGAACCGTCACTGACAATCACCCATTTCACCGGCAGGACCGTCTGTTTGACCATTGAATCAAGGGTGTCAGCTCGATGTAGCTCGCCTCGTTTCTGGCTGGGGTTATCAGTACGTAAGCTGGAAGGTTGGCCACTGTCTTCTCCATGTCTGCCGATGCAGACCGTCTCCGGGATTTTCCCGATGGTGCACTCAACACCTTGCCGCAACGATACCCATCCGTCTGTGTCTTTGCCAGCGCACGTCTTCAGCTGGCGGTTGCGCGGGAGGGACAAGAGCTCTTTACGGCGCGGCGCGCCCTTTGCCGTTATCATTCGCGAATCCGGTCGTCTTGGAGTCGCACCTGCTGGACGTCCTCGAGGGCGTCATCCAGGAAACGACTGGCAACCTTTGTGAAATCATCAGGCACATCAGTGACGTAGTAGCGGTGTTCCCCTCTCTCAGTGGACGCACGGAGAATCCCCAGGCTGCGAAGGGTTTCGGCGATGGTGCGGGCGGTCTCCTGCCCTGAATCGACCAGGGTCACCCCCTCCCCCATCACTTCGGAAATTATCCCGCTAAGCAGCGGATAATGTGTGCATCCCAGCACCATGGTATCGACCTCCGCCTTCCTGAACCCCTTGAGGTAGGTGCGGGCGGTGAGCACGGCCACCTCGTTGTCCACCCACCCCTCCTCCGCAAGAGGAACAAAGAGAGGGCAGGCGCGGGTGATGACTGCTATGTTGGGATCGATTCCATTTATGGCCTTGACGTAGGCCTCGCTCCTGATGGTGGCCTCGGTTCCGATTACCCCCACCCTCCCGTTCTTGGTCACCGTAGCTGCGCGCCGGGCTCCAGGCTCGATCACCCCTACGATGGGGATGCTGAATTCCGACTTGAGCACTCCCAGGGAGACCGCCGATGCCGTGTTGCAGGCCACCACCAGGAGCTTGATATCGTGTTTGACGAGGAATGAGGTGATCTGCCGGGCGTAACGCGTGACAGTCACCGGGGATTTTGTCCCGTAAGGAATCCTGGCGGTGTCTCCGAGATAGGCGGTGTGTTCATGAGGGAGAACCTTGAGGATCTCGTTGAGAACGGTCAGCCCTCCCACCCCTGAATCGAATATGCCGATGGCTTTCGAATCCATGTTGTCCCTTTTCTGCTCACCTTGGTGTGGCCAAGTCACGGGTTGGTGCGGATTTCCAGCTCTGACATGATCTTGTCATAAGTCCCGAACACTCTCTTTTTCAGCTTCGGCACGGTCAGGACCAGCCTTTTGGAAGTTGTCCAGCCGAACAACTTTTTCACCAAGAGGTACTTGCTGCTCAGTCTGGGAGCCGTGAGACACCCGCCAAGATCCTTGGCTAGGTCATCGGCTCTTGCCAGGATCTCCTTCTCCTCGGGATAGAAGAATATCAGGCAGTTTTGCAGATGACCCAATGCGGCCGCCCTGGTTCTCCCGCTATCCTCCCGCTGCAACAGATACCCGTAACAGAGCTTTAGCGACAGGAACAACGATTCAAGGGCTTCGTGCGAATAGGTCTTGCTGAGACTATCGGCATTGGCCTGCCTGTAATAGCATCTTGCCTCGGGCACGAACTTTATCCCCCGGCAGGCAGCCACGGCCCGCGCGAAGTATTCTCCGTCATCATTCAATGTCAGCCGTTCATCCCAAGGGCCTATCTGTTCCGTCAAACGGCGGCTTACCAGCCACACAGCCGGATTCATCCAGACCCGGTCGTTGAATCTGGTTATGAACCATTCCACTGGAGACATATCGTTCCACAAACTCGTGGGCGTGAATCTGGCTTTGTGCACGCGAAAGTAAAAGGAGCCAAAGGATGAAGAAAGGAGCACCGAAGGGTCCTTGATATCCTTTGCGTGCCGGAGTTGTCGCGAAATCTTGTCGGCAGCCAAGAGATCATCCGCGTCAAGCCATTGGATGAATTCGCCCTGAGCAAGAGATAGCGCCTTATTGCGCGCAACACTCGCACCCATGTTATTCTGGGAAACCACTTTGACGCGCCCAGACTGGAACTTCCTCGCGATCTCGTAGGTCCGGTCAGAAGACCCATCATCGACTACGATGAGTTCGCATTCAGGCCAGGTCTGGTTCAAGACGGATTCGATACACTGGCCGATCCATTTTTCTGCGTTGAATGCGGGGACCAGCACGGACACCAATTCACCCATCTCATATCTCCCACTTTAGAAGCTGAGCTTGGTTCTGATCTTGAGCAAGAGTTGCGAGCTTGTGATATCTGTTTTTTCGGCAAGTGTCCTTATAGAGTAACCTGCGGCCAGAAGGGCTATACAGGTGTTGGCCACCATGTACATGGTTTGGGATAGGTATTGGGGTGTAATAAAGACTATTCCAGTTGCCAGTGCAAAACCGGCAAGCAGCCGGACATTTACGACAGCAAGGGTAAACTGGAAGTTGCTTCGATCAATCATATATATCAGGATCAGGTAAATCAGGTTCATGCCGAAATATGCCATTCCGATCCCCACCAGACCGAAATAAACAAGTCCAAGCCAAGACAGGCCCAGGTTGAGCACGTTGGCAAAAAGTTCCGTATAGAAAAAAAGTTTACCTTTTGCCTTGGCTCTGAGCATGAATCCCATCGGCCACGTAACCACTTGAAGCATGACGCCTAGTATCTGCCATCTCAAAATGTCGACTGCCCCCATGAATTCAGAAGAGTAGAAGATGGCAATGACAAGCGGGGTATACGTCATTATCGCGAGGATGCCAGGTACAGCAAGCAAGAGACCCACCTCGATCTGGTCGTTGATAAGGGACCTGCAAAAAGCATTGTCGTGAGACCCTGCCGAAAGCCGCGGGTAGAAATCGGTAATCATAGAGTTCAAGATCACGTGGACGTATATGACGGATAACATGGTTGAGGCATGGTAAACGCCTGCGGCCCCCAGCCCCTCGAATCTGACGATAAAGGTCCGCAGCAAGTAGTGGGTACAGGGTGTCAGGAGCGCTCCGAGCATCAGGGCCGAGCCAAGTTTCAAGAGCGGCTTCGCCTCCGATAAGGATTCTCTCCATCCGGAGGTGACAGTTGCCAGAGTGATTCTGCGGCTAAACCACCATGAAGTAAGGATACCGGTGGCAGCAACAACAACGAGGTAGGAAGCAATGCCTTTTCGGCCAAAGTAGTAAACGATGGGAATGCTACAGACAGTGCCCATGAGGGCACCGATCATACTTACCTTTGCCAGATCCCGGACCCGCCGCATGCCTTGAATAAGTGCGGTCTGTCCTCCTGACACAGCGCCAAACAAGGTCGCCAGAGAAAGAAGTGCAATATCGTGTCTATGAAGAGCATTCCCAAAGGTAAATTCGCTGGCCCTGCCGCTTAGGACGAGCAAGCCCAATGATCCGGCTATACCCGACAGCAGAGCCGCTCGCCTAATACTGGTAGCGGTTCGCGAGACCCTCTGCCCATCACCTGTGCCGAACGCTTCTGCAATTTGCCGCACGCCGCTTTCACGGATCCCCATGCCGGACACGGCACTCGCCATGCTGGTTATGGTCATGTAGATCCCGGTCAACCCCATCCCGGACGGCCCCAGGATCAAAGCGATCGCCTTAACGCGAACGATTCCCAAAATAGTTGTGATTACAGATGACGCTCCCATGATGAAGGTGGATTTGAGGATTCCGCGGTAGGACGGATCTGTTTTTTGAGCATTACCATCGCTACTTCCCATCTTCGCCTCTCTGCTCATGGCCCTGAAAATGATTCTCAAGGAGGGCGGATAGCGCCAGAAGCATCCATGCCTGGGACCATCTCATATATGAGATTTTGTTTTTATATAAAGCATGGAGTTGGAAGTAGAAGTACCCTTGTTGATCCCACATGTTGTCCATTGCCCATTTGTACACAGCGTAGGCCTGCTCAACATTTCCTTCTTGCAGTCCCTTAAGCTCCAATAATGTTATTATGCTTTGTGCGACGCTGTGAATATCGATGGGATATGTCTGATTGTGAAAGTACTTGGGAGCACCATCATCTGCGAAGAAGTGATTGCGGTAAAACTCCAGCCCGCTCCTGATATGCGGCTCAAACTCAGCTGTCTCTGCGCATAGGCAAAGAGTCCTCAAGGCGCAGAGGTTGTATCCGGTGTGGAAATTATCAACCCATCTTTGCGTCGACAGCTCCCCATAGCCCCAAGAGCCGTCATCATGCTGTTGCGCAGCTGAATACCGCGCCACCTTTAACGCCCGTTCTAGGTAAATTTTTTCACCACTGCATTTGCTTATCCTGGAAAGCAGAGCTGCACCCAGAAAGTTGGCGTTATGAATAGGGACGCGCACGTGTGGAAGTGGATATGCGAAGCACGCTTGGGATTCTCCCTCTGCCCAGTACAGCTCGTTCAGTAGATAATCTGCAGCACTGGTCGCCATCTTCAGACATTGGATATCCTGGTTGTATTCATAAGCATCGAGAAGTGCATTAGAGACAAAGGCAGTACAAACCAGGTTGGCTGCTCCCCGGGGAACAAGTTCGCCCCGGGTCTGCCAAGGGAAGCTGTACCCCCAACTCCAGTATGAAGCATCTGGAGATCGCATATTAGCCAGCAGTGCAGTCATTTCTCGTATTAGATCTTCTGTCATGAGTATCCCGCTTCTGGATAACCTGACGAAAGCGGAGAGAAACAAAGCTATAGCTTTTGGATTTTGCTGTTTAGGCACCAGCAACATCGGTCGAAGATTTATCGGCAGGCGCTTCAGTATCTGGATCAGGGCCAGCCTGCAAATCTTGCTTTTTTTGAGGGGACTGGCTAGGTAGAGGCGACTATTTAACCCGTCGTACGGGTCAAACCCCGACCAGTTGTTTTTCTTGCAGTAGGTAAGAAGGCCCTCCAACGACCCTTTCAACATTGCCAGCAGATCGTCATTTTTCGCCGTGTCATCCATGGAGCCTCCATCTCCGCCCTCAACCAGTCTTTCGACGTGGGTCCGCAAGCCAGGCAGTCTGCAGGACGGGAACTATGCGGTTGAAGCGGTAGAGGCTGTCACAGGTCCTGTAGAATGAGATGCAAGATGTCCACTATCTGCTGCAGTGCGGGCCTGCTAGTCTTCTTGAAATCTTCGGAGTGATCCCTTTTCCTGAGCTCTATCTTTGTCGGCAGTTCTTCAGAGCTGTCAATGATCGTCAACCGGCCACAATCGGCGAGATGTTTATCTACAGAACCGATATCGCCGCGGAAGATACTGTAAACCGGAACCCCCAGAGCCGCTGCTTCGCGATTCATAGTGCCCCCGCCGCTTATCACGAGGTCCGAGTACCATATCAAGTTAAGCCCGGGGATGACGCGATGGGGAATCAGCACCTTGCCTGCCTGCAGCAGTTCCGGCCATTTCTTCCTCACATAGCCGGCCTGCCCGTCGTTGCGTGGCAACATGATCATGCTCACCTGCTCTGCTTTTCCCAGCCAAGCCATGGCAGCTTCGAAAAGTTCTAGGCTTTCGGGCTTGAAGTAGTGCGCTTCCGTTGCGGGAGGACGGACGATGACAATCACTTTCCGCGGATCGATGCCAAGTTCCTCGAGAATACCCTGCTCGGGCTGGAAGCCCGGCACGTAAACATCCTCTTTCAAGCCCGAATACCGCCGAATCTTAGCTGAATGATTCGCCACGGAGCTTTCGGGGATCATTTCGGGAATGATCAACCAGTCAGGACGGAAAAAGGGGATGTTCTGGGCGAATTCATAGTCCGTCATCATCACCGTGGGTATCCGCAGGAAGGAAGACAAAATCATCTGTGATCGCGATCCATGAGAAAGCGCAAGATCTGGAGTTCTTCTCATCACATAGGTTGCAAGCTGTGTGGACCTAAACAAAAGACCCATTCCTTTCATGAATTTGTTCTTGCCGTAGTGGACGCCGACCTTCTGGTAATCCATCCCGTAAAGGTCAGCAAGCTTACAAACCTGGAAGCAGTCTCTGGCCGTTAGCATTACCTCATACCCTCTTGCCTGAAGCTCCCGGATAATCGGCCGGAAAAAAGGGACATGTGGCGAGTTATCCATATCTATCCAAATCACTTTTTTGTTGTTTTGCATCTGGACCTCTTTCACCTTGTCTGAACCAAGCCAATCGGTAGCATTCAAGATCTGAATAATCTTTTATAGACAAAGTCAGGGATGTAGTACTTTCTCTTATTCAAGATCACGCCCAGAATCGAGCAGCCGCTGGCCTTAATCTTGTTCTTAATGGCTTCTGCAGTCTCGCGCCGAGTCCTGTCTGCTTCTACGACGATGATAGTGCCGTCTATATGGCGGGAAGGGTCCAGAAATTCTAAATTGGTTGCATCCGATGAAGAGTCGATCAGTATGAGATCGAATTTATCCCTGAGCTTTTCCCACAAACTCGTTATCATAGTGATGTCTTTGAAGGGAGGAGCCAAGGATGCTTGAACCGATATGGGAGCAAAATAGAGTTGGGAATCACCGAACCTGAAGAAAGCCTTGTCTGGAAATTCCCCCTTTTCCAACATATCCACCCACGCATATTCGCAGGTGAGATTGATATTTATCCTTCGCTCAGGGTCCTTGTAAGCCGGATCCAGAATCAGTACGGACTTCCCATGTCTGTTCACCGCAGTTGTAGCAAACTCGCGCATTATCGTCGAAACCCCCACCCGTGGACCGCAACCTATGAACTGAATAACTTTGTATGCGGAATTGCCCAGCAAGAGTTCAATCTGACGTTGCAACTTCGCCATCTCGTCTAAGAGAGAAAGTCCAGGAGTTACCTGCGCCTCCAAGGCGAGCTGTGAAGATACCGCAGAGCACGTTTTCTCTTTGCATGCCTGTTCTAGAGCGTCATGAATGTTGCTCATCTCAAATCCCCTGTTAGCACAAGAAGTGTCTGTACAACGAGTCGCAGGCACGATCACGGAAAAGAAATAACGCCTCCTTCTATGATCACATTTTCGTCGACAATGTTGGGATTGGCTTCCTTAACCTGTTTGATTCTTTCTGCATCAACATCTCCGTAAACCTCTTTGATGAGTTTTGCCAACGTATCACCCTTTTGAACCACCCTTTTAACAGATGCTTTTGCGCCCATCTGGCCGACAATGCGCTGCTTCGGAACAGGCTCCGGGTGTGCAGCGGGTGACGTCTTAGGTGACTGCATCGGGAACGACGTGATATTTTTTAGAGTTGCTACCCCCTTGGCACCGACAGTCCCTATAGCGAGCACTGCCATAATCAGCAAATACAGCCCATACCTCAAATACAATGGCCTGTGCATGCCGAAGTCGCGAGTTATTTCCCTGACTATCCCGACACCTATTCTTTTCTTGCCATAGCCAAATGCCGTGATGAGGCTGTTGTCGCAAAGCACGTTGATAACCCTTGGAATGCCTCGCGCAGTCTTGACAATTTCCTTCAAAGCCCCATCGCTAAAAATCAATTTCTCCTTGTGTCCGGCCGTTTTCAGCCGATGGTGGATGTACGTGACTCCTTCATCGGTTGTGAACGGATAAATGGTTGCCTTTACTGCAATCCGCTGCTTGAGCTGCTTCAGCTCATCCAGGTTCAAGGTTTTTTCGAATTCGGGTTGTGCACTAAAGACGATCTGTATGAGCTTCTCGGTAGCAGTCTCAAAATTTGAGAGCATACGCAGGTTTTCCAGCGTATCTATCGGCATGTTCTGAGCTTCGTCAATCAGAAGCAGTACATTGCGGCCTTCCCTGTACTCGTCCAAAAGCTTCTGGTGAAGCTGGCTTACCATATGACAGACCTCGCCCGATTGTGGAACAATATCCAGCTCAGAAAAAACGTATCTCAACAAGTTGGAATAGGAAATGTTCGAGTTGAATACATATATTACCCTAAGATTTTTTGCCTCAGCTTTCTCAAGATATGCTCTGAGGATTGTAGTTTTACCTACGCCTACGGCGCCCGTAATCAGGACAAAACCCTTTCTTTTTTCTACACCATATATAATGGAGGCAAGCGCCTCTTTGTGTACGTGACTGAGATACAAAAAAGAGGGATCAGGAGTTATCTGAAAAGGCTCTTTTTGAAGATCATAAAAATTGAGGTACATGGCTTATTCCTTTTTCCACGGAACTGTTACCAAGACGGGCAGTTCGAGGTACTTCTCCACGCTTTCTGGGTCAGAGAACGTGCGAGCCATTCTTTCTATGACATACGCATATACCAAGCCGGCAACTACGCCGATCAGCGCACCCAACAAGATGTTCATCCGCTTATTCGGCTTGATCGGCTTGACAGGAATAACGGCTTTTTGAATGACACTGATGTTTGACAACTTCAGCCTGTTCATAACCTCTGAAATCTGCGCCTCTTCATGCCGATCAACATACGCGAGGTAGTTTTTTTCGTTGATGCCTATTTGCCTTTTCAGGTCTTGAATCCGGTTTTCTGTCCTGTCCAGCGCTGCAATCTCATCATCCAGCTGTCTTAGTTGGGCCCTCAAGGCATCAGCCTTGGCATTTTGGGATCTCAGCTCCGCCTCAGCTCTAAACAGATCCGTCTCCATGCTTTGATATACAGGGTTGGCTGTCTTTACCTTGCCAACAATCATCTCTTCCTGGTCCCTCAGGAACTTGTTTACGATTTCCAACTCCCTTCTGGTATCGGCTAGAAACTTGTTACTGTCCTTGTACTTTGTCCTCAGCTCCTGCTCCTTTAGCTGAAGTTCCAAGAGCTTGGATTTGGCCTCTATTATGATCCTGTCCCTTTCTGTCTGCGTGTACCTGTCCTTGTTGTCGGTTATATATTTCATTTGGCGCTTCAGCGACACGATCTTGCTCTGATTTTCTCTTACGTTTGACGACGCTACCTTGTACGCTGAATCGAACTCGGTCCGTTGCCTCAAAAGGAGACTCCTTTGTTCTTCTATCGAGAAAACCTTGTTTCTTTGCTGGTATTCCTGCAGCTCTTTTTCAGATGCTTTCAGCTTGTTCTCGAAGGAAGCAAGCTGGCTGCCGATGAACGAGGACTGAGGGTCACTGTGCAATGCCAGATGTTTTTCCTTGAACGCCTCAATCAGGAGGTTCACTGCCTTGGCCGCTATTTCAGGATCGTTGTGCTGGAACGAGACTGTAATCACATTCGATTTCCTTACCCCAGCTACCTGCAGGTTCCCCCCGAAGGTCTGCACCGCTTGCTCCAGGCGCACCGGATTAGGCGCCGACGCGCCGGAAAGATGCGGATAGATCGCCTCCATTTTCAGTATGCCGATCACCTTTTCCGCCAGCTCTCTGCCGGTCAGAATCTGAATCTCGGCATTTACCACCTCATCCTGGCTAACCACCCGCGGCAGACTGTTGGTGTCTCCCCCCATTCCGGGCCTGGCAGTATTCTCCCGAAACATCTTGACGAGGAGGCTCGCCTTCGCTTCAAAAACCGGCTTCTGGCGGACAGTAAACACTGTAACAACCGTTAACAGCAGCAGGAATATGCCGAGAATCGCTTTCTTATGTTTAAAAACTATGGTCAAAGCATTTAGCATACTCATATATTTCTCGCTCGGTCTTTATTTTGCTCCCAACAGCAGAGGTTTATGTACTTAATTAAGGTCATATCCTATGCCGATCGGCAGTGGGACGTTCTTTCTGATGTACGTGTCAATCCATTTATTGACGTTGGCTATTGCAGACTTAGGAACATATACTATGTCATTGGGCCTTAGAAGAATATCCTGGGCTGAACCTTCCCCAAGCAGGACATTTTTCAGGTTCACATGGATTGCCTTCACACTCCTATCATCCGCTCTTCGCAGCACGATTACCTCCTCCGGTTTTGCAGACTCCCTCATACCTCCAGCCTGTGCAATAGATTGCAGTGCAGTCGTCGGCCCGGTCAAATTGACCAGACCAGCCCTGTTGACTTCACCATCGACATACACCTTGTCTGTGATGGATGTCCTCACAATGACAGCTATTCTTGGATTGGTGAGCTCTGGGGCGTAAGCCTTCGTCAATGCCGTAGTGAGTTCTACCGGTGTCAGACCTGCAGCAACGACGTCATTAACAAGCTGCAAGGTTATCTTGCCGTCAGATCGAACCGTGAGGAGTTCGTTCAACTCGGGATTGTAGAAAAATTTGACATCCAACTGGTCACCAGGTTGGATCCTGTATTCCTTGGCAGTATAGGTAGCGGAGCGGTCCTCCTCGACCCTATTCATCACCCGAGAGGAGCACCCTACAATCATTGTCAAGGCAGCAAGCAACGCGACTTTTATGATGCGCATTTTATCTCTCCTCTTCGTCAAGTCCTGTCCGACCGCCGTCAGGTCTATTCATCACGTAAAAACCCGGTTCGAGTATCCAGTGCAGGAATTGTCGGCTCGCCCGCCTTCACCCCACATGCCGGTAGGCAAATTCGCCCAACATCCTGAGAACCTTCACCGGCAATCTCTTGAGTACTTCCCTGCAGGCCTTGAGGTTCCGTTCCCGGTCGCAAACAAAACGGCTTCTCGCCAGATCATACCTGTAGTAATTGAGGCTCGTCATTGTGCCGCCCCAACCGTTTTTGAAGTTCAATAGCCCTTCATTGTCCAGATCCGTTCTCCCCAGGCTAAAATAGTCGAAGCCTTCTCGACCGCACTTCTTCATGGTCTCCCAGAACAGCAGGTTGTTGGCACGCAGGTGTTGGAAATCCGTATCAGACGCTCCGTACTTATATATGGCGTTTCTGCCGAAATGGAGGCAGACCATACCTGCCACCGTAATGTTGCCTTGCCGTGCTAGCGCCGTGAACCCTAGACCTTTTGCGATAACGTGTTCGTGCAATTTTTCGAAATAACTTCTGGGCTGCGGCGGAAGTCCTTGCCGCCTGCGCGTCAAACAGTGCAGGTGATAAAAATCCAGCAGTGCTTCCAATCCCCGGCCGATGTCGATTGTCACCCCCTCCTTGACCGCCTTTTGGATGTTCCTGGCCGTGCTGTTCCTCAGGCGCGACAGCATCACCGCCTCGTCGTCTGAAAGCTCGACGACGTGATGGGCATATACTTTGGAAGGCTCTGCATCTCCGAGACAGGACTCTCCTCTGAATTCTATATGGCGCCACCTCCTGATCCGGCCGTACTCCAGCAGATTGTCGAACAGCAGCTTGAAATCCCCGGGGCTCTCAATCAAGGCGCCGCAGTAATCCGAGAAGCTCACACATACGCCACGCCTGCCTGTGATGGCGCTGTCCACCTCTATTACCGGCAAGCACCCTCTGCAGTTTCCCCGTTCAGACAGCACAACACAAACCGGTTTATAGCCGTAGCTTTCAGCGAGAACCCTGGCCCAGCTTGTCGAATGGAAAATGGTGCTGCCCTTAGCATCCTCAAGCCAATCGCAGAGTTCAGTACTCTGCAAAGGGTCTACCATATCGACTCTTTGACTTGGCATTATGGACACTATAGCGACCGTGAATGGCGCTTAATTTCACAGCAGACGTACGAGATCTGCTCACTGGTGAGTTCGGGAAACATCGGCAGGGACAGCAGCTGTGAAGCACTTGATTCCGCTACCGGGAAACTTCCCACTCCCTCGCCACGCGACGCATAGGCCTGCTGCAGATGGATCGGAACCGGGTAGTGCACACCACACTCTATGCCACTTTCGTGCAATACCAGCCTCAGCCTGTCCCTGTCTGCAGTGCGCACCGCATAAACATGATAGACATGCCGTGCATAAGGCATTTCCTTCGGCACACTCACGGCAGGCACATCGTCCAGCATCTCATGGTAACTTGAGGCATGTTCACGGCGTACGGAGTTCCAGGCGGCCAGGTACTTCAGCTTGGCGCTCAAAACGGCACCCTGGATACCATCCATGCGGCCGTTGATCCCCACCAGCTGATGGTAATATTTGCGCGACTGGCCATGGTCGCGCAGCATCCTGATCCTGCTCGCCAATGCTTCGTCTTTGGTCACCACGCACCCCGCCTCTCCGTATGCGCCAAGGTTCTTTCCCGGGTAGAAGCTGAAACAGCCTGCATCCCCGAGAGACCCTGCACGCTTCCCATTGTACTCGGCTCCGTGTGCCTGGCATGCATCTTCAAGAACGGCAACACCGTGTTTTTTCGCTATGGCGACGATTGCGTCCATGTCTGCGGTCTGGCCGTAGAGATGGACAGGCAAGATCGCCTTGGTACGCGGCGTGATGGCCTGCTCCAACAGGGCCGGATTCATGGTGAGGCTGCTCTCCTCGACGTCCACAAATACCGGCCTTGCACCGCAAAGAGAAATGGCCTCGGCTGTGGCGATGAAGCTGTTTGGGGCGGTCACTACTTCGTCCCCTTGCTGGACGTCGAGCGCCATAAGCGCGAGCCAAAGCGCCTCAGTCCCGCTGCCGACCCCTACGGCAAAGTTGCATCCGCAGAAATCCGCAAACTCTTCCTCGAACTTTTCGACATATGGTCCTCCGGAAAAAGCGCAAGCTGCGAGGACATCTTTTATCGACTGCTCCACCTCGTAGGCGATGGAATCATATTGAGCTTTGAGGTTGAGAAATGGCACTTTCATCATCTTTCTCCTTGTCGATAAAGCGCAGCACCCTCGCCGGGTTGCCTGCCACGATGCAGTATGGCTGAACGTCCTTGGTCACCACGCTTCCGGCCCCGACTATGGCGTGCTCCCCTATGGTAACTCCGCACAGAATCGTCGAACTCGACCCTATTGAAGCGTTCGTTTTTATAACCGTCTTCACACAGGTCCAGTCCTCCTCGACCTGCAACTGGCCAGAGGCCGTCGTTGCCCGGGGATAAAGGTCGTTGATGAATGTGACGTTGTGACCGACGAACACGTTGTCCTCAATCACCACGCCCTCGCAGACAAAACTGTGGCTGGATATTTTGCAATTGTTACCTATCTCTGCATTCTTCTGAATCTCAACAAATGCCCCGATCTTCGAGTTATCGCCAATGGTGCAACCATAGAGATTTATGAACTTCCCGAGTCTCACGTTTGCCCCAAGCCTTACGTCTGCCGCTACTGCCGAAAAGTTTTCTTGCATAACCTTTCTCCTTTTATCCCCCGGAAGGTTCTCATCCTTCAGTTAAGCCGGACCAACGCCCCCCCGTTGCTTAGGGACTTCTTTATCGCCTCCAGCATCCTGACTACCCTCAACCCCGCATTGCCGTCGTTTTTGGGTGTCACGTTGTTGTTTATGCAGTCTATGAAATACGCGGTTTCTCCCTGCAGCGCCTCGACCTGGTTTACCCTTGGGGCCCACATGTCTCCGCTTCTGTAGCTGAGCCTGAGCCCATAGGACTTCTCTTTCGGCTCGCTGTTCAATGCGTCCATGCCTTCGACTCCCTTGTCGTAGACCCTTATCTTCTCGTCACTGACAAGGTCGTTCCAGACAAGCATCTTCTTCTGTCCGCCGATGAGAGTGGTTCTTATCTTGACGGGGGACAGCCAGTTGACATTGAGGTGGGCTATCACATTGCCGGGGAAATAAATGGTTATGTATGCGACATCTTCAAGGTTGTTCTGGAAGTGTGCAACTCCCGTGGCCGTTACTGCCGTCGGCTCCATGTGAAGAAGATGATCCATGATCGACAGGTCATGCGGTGCCAGATCCCAGACAACGTTGACATCCTTCTGAAACAGGCCTAGATTCACCCTGATCGAGTCGAAATAATAAAGATCACCGAGGATTCCGTCATCGATGAGTTCCTTTATCTTTTTCACTGCACCGGTAAAGAGAAAGGTGTGGTCGACCATTATCTTCAGCTTTTTCTTATCCGCCAGCTCGATCAACTGCTCGGCCTGGGCCACACATGCCGTAAAGGGTTTTTCTATGAAAATATGTTTGCCGTTGGAAAGTGCCATGTGGGCTATTTCGAAATGGGATGACACCGGCGTAACGATGGCAACGACGTCAACATCCGGCGCTTTTATCAACTCGCGGAAGTCCTGCACCATGCGCACGCCGGGATAGCTTTGCCCTGCGCGCCACAGGGACCTCTCATCGGCATCACTGATCGCCACGATCCTCGCACCGGGGGTTATATGAAAGTTTCTGGCCACATTCGGTCCCCAGTAGCCAAAGCCGATTACGCCTACGTTAATCATATTTCCACCTTGAGCTTGACGATACACTAGTAGGCCCCCCTGCATCGAAACACGGCAAGCGGGGTCTGCAGGATGATCTTCAGGTCCAGTGCGACGCTCCACCCCTTGAGGTACCTAAGGTCGAGCCTCACCATCTCGTCGAACGTCGTCTTACTCCTGCCGCTGACCTGCCAAGCCCCGGTGATGCCTGGCTTTTTGCCTATGAGCCGGTTACGCTGCCAGCCGGAGTACTGCTCGAGTTCATAGTAGATGGGAGGGCGTGGTCCAACCAGGGACATGTCTCCCATCACTACATTGAAAAGCTGCGGCAGTTCGTCCAGGCTGTACTTCCTCAGAATTCTCCCGACGGGGGTGACCCTTGGATCGCTGGTTATCTTGAAAACATCCTGTTCGTCGCCAAATTTTCCTTCGATCAGTTTCGTCACGAACTCCCGGTGGATGTCGTCCCTGTTGCCGACAACCATGGTTCTGAACTTGAACAGTTTGAATTTCCTGCCGTTTAGACCGATCCTTTCCTGGCAGAAAAATACCGGGCCCTCGGAGGTCAGTTTTATGGTGAAAGGCAGCTCCCGGAGATCCGGTGCAAGCAGTAGAAGTCCCGTGACACTGCCGAGCAGGTCGAGCGCTCGCTTTACTACCATCCCGCCGGTCTCCCTGACACTTTTGCATCGGATCTCCGGGAAAAAGAGCAGGTCGAAGGCCCCTTCTTTGCCTCCGGCTTCCGGATAGATGCGGAAGCTGATGGTGACACGGCGTGCCACCTCGTCATTGAACATCTCCTTCAGCTTTTCCCTTATCTTCCCGGCTACGGCACGCTTTGCATCAGCAACCTTTTCAGCCTCCACCTCGGTCAGAATGACGCCAAGGAGCGCGCCGTCCTCTAGAACCCCACAGATATCCGTGTCCCTAAGGCAGCCAGGTACTCCCTTGCCGAGTGCGTCGTATATCTGACCGCGGCCATCTTCGTCGCTGACATAGCCGGTGTTTAGAATCATGACCAGCAGCGGCTTTTTCGCTCTTTCTGCCCGCCTTCTCTCCTGCACCAGCTTCTGATGGAAAAGGGGCTCGGGAAAAAACCCGTGATCAGGAAGAATCGGGGGGTTATTCCTGTGCAAGGTGAAATTGCGCCACCACGATCTATGTCTCCACTGTTGTCTCGCCATTGGTTTGCCTCACTCAGGCAAAAGAAACACTGCACATTCGCTGCTAACAAAGCCTCAGCTTCTGCCACCATTGAACAATTCACTGCGCCTTTAGGTTAAATAAAAATGACTTGCCGGTGAGGATGAAGCATGTCGAACCGGGGAAATTCTTAAGAAATTCTAATTTCGAAATTATAGATAGCTTGCTCTGGATGTCAAGGCACCATATCCTGCGACGAGGCTTCCCACACAGATGTGTGCACAGACGGTGTTACAGAAGTTGCATTTTCTGTTTGAACGTCGGCTTCAGCAGAATCGTTCTGTTTTGCAGCATCTCAAGATCACCCTCTTGAACCATTCGGTGCAGCAATCTCGTGACGGTCTCGCGGGAAACTGATGTGTAGCCGGCGAGTTCTTTGTGAGTAAGCCTGAGGGCTATGACGACACCGCGGGAATCCTTCACCCCGTGCAGTTGGCTCAGGTGATTGAGAATCGACCGCAACCTCTGCTCGGCATCCGGCAGGGTGATAGCCTTCAGGACCAGTTGCGCCTCGCGCAAGCGCCTGCAAAGGATCGCCACCAGTTGCAGAAGTACCTTCTGGTTCTGCAAAAAGAAGCTCTGGAAGGTGTCGTTCGATATCAGGCCTATTTCGGAGTCTTCCATGGATATGACCGTCGCCGGAGCGGTCTTCGCGTCCAGCAAAGCCATCTCGCCAAAGATGTCGCCGCGCTTGTGGACGGCGAGGATACGCTCGCTCCCTTCACTTCCCAGATGGACCACCCGAACCTTGCCGCTGAAAACGATGTACATGTAGTTCGGCGTATCTTCTTCAAGAAGAACGATCTGATTCTTTTGGAACCTCTTCTCTACGATCCGACGCTGCACTTCTTCGAATTCCTGCGGGTCCAAGTGCGAGAACAGCGGTATGCTTCGCAGCAGTCGGTCTCGGCCAAATCCATTCGCCGCCTTTTCCGCTTTTGTCAAAACAAACCTCCCTTCCAGGCTATGGCTCTCCAGACTTCGTCAGGTCGCGTGACTCGGCAATCACTGCACCGGCAAGGAAGGCGGTATCGCCAAAAGGCAGCCGGCGATAGTGGCGCCTGGCAACACCGCCGTCTTTCTATTTGGAGAGGCGCAGGGTAGCCCTGGCAACCTTATTGAAGGCGGCATCGAGTTGGCTCGAGTCCTTCGCGTAAGCATATATGCCCGTGGGCTGGTTTGGGTTGTAGGTGTCGACCCCGCGGACGTTCGCTATGCGTCTCATGATGTTTTCACCATGTTCCCGGCTGTCATACCCGCAGTCAGCACGCTCCAAGGTGGACAGCCGCTCGCCCAACCCGACGGTGAATACAGTTATCGATTCGCTGCGCGCCGTATTGGCTATATTCTCCGCCATGTTTCGCGCGCCCCTATTCACGTGGCATTTCAACCCGCCTTCCGCCTCCGGGTCGAGTTCGCGTATCCCGTTGAAGCTGGCCAGCTTTACCGTGCCGCTCCAGTCCTCCGTTGGCAGATCCTTTAGGCTATCCGCCAAAGCATGCTGCTCCGAGTTTAGCGTGTCCACTCGATAGATCTGTTCAAAGACCCTGGCCTGGGAAGAAACAACGCCGCGCACCGTGCTTTTCGCACTGGTAAAGTTTGCGGCTATCCCGTTGGGAGCGCCATCAGCGAAAAACACGATGATCCTTTGTCTGGACCGTACCGCTTCGGGTACGGCATCCAACTGCTCCTTCGCCAACCGCAACGCCTCCTCAGCTGTCGTGACCCCCGCTGCCTCCAGGCTGTCGCCTAGCGCCTCCTTGATCTTCTCCTTTTCGAACCCCCTTTTCCCCGTGATCTTGGGACCCTCCACGACACCGGTCGCGAAAAGGATCAACCCGATCCGGTCGTTGTCAGGGTTGAAGGAATCGACGAAATTAACGGCCGCTTGCTTCAGGTCCTTGAAGGTCTGTCCACTTGGTTTCAGCAGGCTCTCCGAGCAGTCCAGCACAAGGACCAGGTCAACGGGGGCAACGATGCTTGTCGCGCTTGCGCCGACCGTGAAGTTGCTCCAACCCACAGCCGTTGCAAAATAGGTGGGGACCGACGCCGTCGTGCTGACCGTCACCGTCCAGGACCTCTCGTGATCATCGTAACTAAAGGCCGTTTCAAGCGGGCCAACAGAGGCTTTCAGCAGGTCGTTCGGATAGTTGGTGGCGAAGAACCTGTCGGCCGCCGCGTCTGCGGCAGTTTCGCCCTGCGCTGCGACCTTCGCCGCAGCCAGCGCCGCCGCATCTACGGCAGCACTGAGCTTCGTCTTCACCACGTATGCCATGCCGACATCCAGCGCAAGGCCGGCAATGGCCAGCAGCATCAGAAGTACCAGGGGGAGCAGAACCAGCACCTGTCCTTTATCGTTTCGCCTGCCACGTTCCATGATCCTCTCCTGGAAAAGAAGAGCCTAAAAGACGGTCCTGGAGTAGAGCTGCTCGCCAAGCAGGTTGCCGGTGAAGAGCCCCTTATAGTTGTAGAACACCTCCACCACGTAGGCGGTCTGGGTCGGACCCAGGGCAAGTGAAGCGAGCCCCAGTGCCTTGGGGTTTGATTCTGACGCCGTTACCGTACCGACCCGGCTGGCGACGTCGTGCTTCAAGCTGCCTTTCTCCCACCCATCCTGGGACTGGATGGTGTCCCCCTGCACCACCGTGATGAAGATCATCCCGTTCGCCTTCATATCCAGCGGCTGGGCCGTGACGGCCAGGGCATCCATTATCTCCTGCTTCCGTTCCTGCATGCCCGGGGAGGGTCGCGACGCCAGGTTGGCCCCTTCCCGGCTCATGTTGGAAATGCTGTTGTGCGCGCGGATGGCGCAGGCGAAATCGTAGATGCCAAACAGCAGCAAGACGAGAATCGGCAGGACGATGGCGAATTCGACGCATGCCTGACCGCTTGTCCTTTTACTGCGAGCCTCAGGCTGCATGGGGCACCTCAAAACTCAAACGGCTCGTTGGTCATGGTCGACTTGACGGTAAAGGTGTACTCCCCGCCGCTTATGAACGGCTTCAGGACGGAGGTCAAAAGAGGACAGGTGTAGGTGAGACTGACGACGATGATGTCGTCCTTGGCTCCAGGGTCTCCTTGCGCAGCGCTTCCGGTGTAATTGTCAAAGCTCAGGTCGCCGGGGGAGAGTACCGCGACCCTCGGGTCCTTTGGCTCGTGGAGGTTCTTGTCGTAGAGCCCCATGGACGCGGCCCTGATCTTCTGAATCAAGGCGTCCCTTCGGTCCTTCCCCAGGTCACTGCGTCCGGTGACCGCATACCGGGCCCCTTCGCGCACCGCGTGCTGCATGGTGAGATTCACATAAAACATCCATCCCAGATCCACCATCCCGAAGATCAGGATGAAGAACAACGGCGCCAGGAGAGCGAACTCTACCAGGGTTTGTCCTTTCTTATCCTTGAACATGACGGATCCCCTTTGCAGATGCCCCCAACGCGAAGCAGAACAGGCAGACCAGACCCACGCCCAGCAGCATGTTTCTCCGCTCAAAAGCAGAAGGGTAGATTAGTTTCATCCAATTTCAAGCCCTTCCACCGGAAAAGCAGAAGAGCCCGAGCGGGGTCGGCGGAGCCGGGCGGGAGAGGAAAAAAATCGCTTGCGCATTCTTCGCCTCGTCGTAGTATTTGAAAATGTTTTTTAATGTTTGCCTTTTTTAATATTTCTCCCCCTGCTTGGCTACCGCGCCTGCAGATGCGCGGCCGGCAGCAGGAGCGCCGCTCCGCCAAGCCATCCCCCCGGCGGGGCACGCGGCAGATCCGCTTCACCAGGAAACTTCACACCTTCCTGAAGGTGCACAGGTCACCGGCAGGAGTAGGACATCACACACGAGCTGCATCAACTCAGAGCCCAAAAGGAGGAGGTTATCATGTCATCACAGTTAAAGCAGATGCTCGAGAAGGCCGCTTCGACCTTGAAGAAGAACAACGGACAGGGGCTGGTAGAGTACGCGCTGATCCTGGCGCTGGTCGCGATTGTCGTCCTCACCGCATTGACGGGAATCGGAACGAACTCGAACGAGAAATTCAAACTCATCAACAATGCGATAAACACAGCGAAGTAGCGAGCGCCTTGCGGCACCCGGAGCCAAGGGGTCACTTCGGTCCCTCCTGCATCGTCGGCAGTTGGCCCGGGCATTTTCCGTTTCATCTGCAGGGGGGCACCCGCTGCCCCCCTGCAGATACCTTCAGCAGCAGATGTAAGTACATTGGCAGCAGCTGGAACAGATGGAGGGAAAAGCAGATGCTCTCGCGGACCCGTTGTTCCGACGCGTCCTGAGCACCCTGCTCCCGCGGTAATCGCTTCAACTTCTCTTGGAAATAAATCGAGCGCCGGCATCGAAGAGCGATGACGGCTCGAGGTAACGATACGTTGACCGGTTGGCGCTGCCGCGCCCGGCTATCCGGGGGGAAACACCGGCCTTCCCCGGGCCGCTCCCCCTGTGCACCTCTGTTTCCCGACCGCCGGTCTCATTAGAAGAGGAGGTACCGACCATGGCACGCCCCAACGCGGTAATCCTGGCCTCGGCCTTTGCACTGTTTTTCGCCGTGCTCGCCGGCTGGATGTCATACAGATACCTGCAAAGAGAGATGAGCAGCGTGAAGGCGGTACAGCCTCAAAAGATCGTCGTTGCGGCGGCGGATATTCCGATCGGCAGCACCATAAAAGAGTCCCAGCTAAGAGTCGTCTCCTGGCCCAAGGACAGCATCCCGCCGGGGAGTTCGCAACGGACGGAACAGCTGGTGAACCGGATGGCCATCCGCCCCATCACGAGCGGCGACGCGGTCACGGAAGCGAAACTGAAGCCCAAAGAGGGGGCCGCGGGTTCGGGGTTCATGACCTACGTGGTGCCGCAGGGACACAGGGCGGTCACGGTAGCGGTGAACGAGGTGGCCGGAGTCGCCGGTTTTCTCACCCCAAGCGACCGCATCGACGTCATCGTGACGACTCCCGTGCCGGACAACGAGAAGGAGAGCGTCAGCAAGATCATTCTGGAAAACGTCCCGGTACTGGCAACGGGGCAGGTGACCGACCAGAAGGAAGGAAAGCCCGTGGTCGTCCCCACGGTAACCCTGGACCTGCTCCCCGAGGATGCCGAGAAGATCGTCCTTTCCTCCAGCAAGGGCTCATTGCAGCTGCTGCTGCGCAACTTCTCCGACATTGCGCGGGTTGAAACCAGAGGCGCCACGATAGCCAAGGTGCTGACCGGCGTCGAGCGCCCCCACCCGCCCAAGGTCGTTACGGCTGCCGCGCCGGCGCGCCAGGTCAGAGCCGCTCCCAAACCGGCGACCGTCGTGAAAGCGTCCGCCCCCTCCTACACGCTGGAGATCGTCAGGGGGACGGAGAAGTCATCCAGGCAGTACGCCGAGTGACATCCGCAAATCCCATCAACCGAGGTCGCCCATGAACCGTGGTCACGCAAACAAGTACCTCATGCTTCTTTTCCTTTCGCTTTTCATCCTGCCAGGCATCGGATCGGCACACGCGGCAGGCGTCCCAACGACGGTGGTGGTCAACAAGAGCGTCGTCTTGAACCTCACCAACCCGGCGCGTTACGTCACCATAGCGGACAAGGAGATCATCGACGTCCCGGATCCGATGCGGCGCAACCAGTTGCTGATCAACGGGAAGAAGATAGGGTCGACCAGCCTGATCGTCTGGGAGGAGAACGCCGACAAGCCGATCTTCTTCGACGTGCGGGTGGTTGGGGACCAGGAGGTTATAGAGGCGCAGATCAGGGAGCGCGCCCCGCACGACTCGATAAGCGTGGAGTACGCCGGGGAAACGGTCATCCTCTCCGGAAAGGTGGCCAACGAGATCACCGGCAAGAAGGCGGAGGAGATCGCCAAGGCATACGCTGCGAAGGTGCTGAACCACATCACCATAGACGAGCCGCTGCAGGTGCTTTTGCAGGTGAAGGTGGCTCAGGTGGACAAGAGCTCCCTGAAAAAACTCGGCATAAGCGCCGTCGTAAAGGGAAACACGGCAGAGGGGTTCAGCAACCTGGTCGGCGCCCCCACAAGCGTCAGCACCACCAGCGCCTCCGGGACCAGCATAAGCACCAACGGGCTAAGGGGGATCGCAGGTACCGGCCCCGGCGTCGGCTCCTTCGACCCGCTCGACCCCTTCTCGATAGGGGTCTCGTACTTCCCGGCGGGAGTCGGCGTGGTGCTCCAGGCCCTGACGAGCAAGGGGCTCGCCAAGATCCTGGCGGAGCCGAACCTGCTGGTGAAAAGCGGGCAGGAGGGGAACTTCCTCGCCGGAAGCCGGATCCCCTACAGCGTCGTGATCAGCACGGGAGGGGCGGCCACCACCTCGATCGTCTTCGAAACGGTGGGGATCAAGGTGAAGTTCAGACCTGAGGTGATGGAGAACGGGCTGATCAACCTGAAGATCGACCCCGCCGAGGTGAGCAGCATCGCCGGCACCCTGGCGGTGAACGGCTACCCGATCATAGACACCAGGGATGTCCGCACCAGCGTGGAACTTCGGGACGGGGAGAGCCTGGTCCTGGCGGGGTTGCTCCAGGAAGAGCAGATCAAGATCATGTCCAAGATCCCCATCCTGGGCGACATCCCGATCCTCGGGGCCCTGTTCCGATCGACCCAGAACGACATAAGGGAAAAGGACCTGGTCTTCTTCATCACCCCCAGGATCGTCAAGCCGGCGCCCCCCGGGGCTGCAATGCCCCTGCCGACGGACCGGCCGCCGGACCCGCAAGAGGAGCGGGAACTCGACTGGATACCCACGGGTAGGTGAACGGACAACAGGGGCATAACCAACAGACGGAGCTGACAGGCGGCGCAGGATCAAAAGGCTGCCAACGCCGCGATTAAAGCCCGCGACAAAGAGGCTTGCGAGACATGACCACCCAATATTCCATAGTCGTCATCGACCCTGACAAGGCTGCCAGGGAATCCATAGTCTCCACCCTGAGACCGTACGCCGGCTCCATCACCCTCGCGGGCTCCGTGGAGCATTTCACCAATACCGCGTCGAGCACCCAGAGGCAGGCGCCGAACGTGGTGTTCCTCGGGGTGGACGACGTCCGGCAAGGGGTACTCGACATACAGAGCATCACGGAGCAGTGCCCCAGGGTCTCCATCATCGCCTGCTCCTCGGAAAAGAACGTGGAGGGATTTCTGGCGCTGATGCGCGCGGGGGCGGTCGAGTACCTGCTGCGCCCCATCAACCACGACGAACTGCGGAAGTCGCTGCAAAAGGCGGGTCGTTTCCTGAACCCCGTGCCGGTCGAGGAGACCCCTGCGGGAGAGATCATCGCCGTGTACAACCCCATAGGGGGCATGGGAACGACAACGGTCGCGGTAAACCTTGCCGCGGCCCTGGCCGAGGGGGATACCAAGGTGGCGCTGGTCGACCTGAACCTTGAGGCCGGCGACATCAGCACCTTCCTGAACGTCAACCCGGCCTACACGCTAAGCAGCGTAACCAGCAACATCGACCGGCTCGACGCGAACTTCCTGATGAGCTCGATGTGGACGACGCGGTGTCCATCACCGCCGAGCAGGTGCAGCACGTAATGGAGGTGCTGAGGAGGATCTTCACCTACGTCGTGGTCGACTGCGTGGGCCCGCTGTCGGGCTGCAACATGTCCATCTTCAAAAGCTCGAACCTGATCCTTTTCACCACCACCTTGAGCCTCCCCACCTTGAAGAACACCCAGAGGTACCTCTCGGCGCTCGCGAGCAGGGGGTTCGGGCATGACAGGGTGAAGCTCGTCGTCAACAGGCACCTGCCCAAGGCGGACATCCAGGTAAAGGACGCGGAGAAGGTGCTTTCCATGCCGGTATACCAGGCCATACCCAACGAGTACGCCGACGTCGTCGCCTCCATCAACAAGGGGATGCCTCTGGTGAAACTCGCCCCCAGGTCCCCGGTGAGCAAGGCGATACAGGGGCTTGCCGAGCGCATAAAGAGATGACCCCGCTTGCAGCACGGCGGCAAACAAGGCCGCCGGCGCCGGGAGGAGAACCCCATGCTGCCGGAAAACCTGACCAAGATAATGTCCGCACAGAGCGCGCCGCCGGCCGAGAGCGAACTGTTCCAGGACATGAAGATCCGCATCCATCGGCGCCTGATCGACAGCATCGACCTGGCCAAGATGGACCTGATGAGAAGCAGCGAGATGGTGAGCCAGATCCGCAACGTGATCGAGAACCTGATCGCCGGCGAGGGGATACCGCTGAACCAGATGGAAAGGGACCGGCTGGTGCAGGAGATCCAGCACGAGACCTTCGGCCTCGGGCCGCTGGAGCCGCTTCTGGCGGACGACGGCATCTCCGACATCCTGGTGAACAACGCCTCCAAGGTCTACGTGGAGAAGGGGGGGAAGCTTCTAAAGACCGATGTCTGCTTCCGGGACAACGCACATCTCATGCAGATCATCGAGCGGATTGTCTCCAAGGTGGGGAGAAGGATCGACGAGTCCTCCCCCTACGTAGACGCGAGGCTCCCGGACGGCTCCCGCGTCAATGCGATCATCCCCCCGCTCGCGCTGGACGGCCCGGTGCTCTCCATACGCCGCTTCGGCCAGGAGCCGCTGACCATGAGGGATCTCCTGAGACTGGAGACCCTGGACGAAAGGATGGCCCTGCTTTTGGAAGCGGCGGTGCAGACGCGGCTCAACATCCTCCTCTCCGGCGGCACAGGCACCGGCAAGACCACCCTTTTGAACGTCCTGTCGGCCTACATCCCCGAAGACGAGCGCCTGGTCAGCATTGAGGACTCGGCGGAGCTCCACCTGAAACGGGAGCACGTGGTCCGGCTGGAGACGAGGCCCCCGAACCTCGAGGGGCGGGGCGAGGTGACCTCCCGGGAGCTGTTGCGAAACGCCCTCAGGATGCGCCCGGACCGGATCATCATAGGGGAGGTGCGCGGAGCCGAGGCGTTCGACCTTTTGCAGGCCATGAACACCGGGCATGACGGCTCGCTCTCGACGGTGCACGCCAACACCACCCGCGACGCCCTCTCAAGGCTGGAAACGATGGTGCTGATGGCCGGCCTGGACCTGCCGGAGCGGGCGATCAAGGAGCAGCTCGCCTCGGCGCTCCACCTCGTGCTCCAGATGGTCAGGTTCTCCGACGGGACGCGCAGGGTGGTCAAGCTGTCGGAGATCACCGGCATGGAGGGGAACACCATCGTGATGCACGACGTGATCACCTTCGAGCAAAAGGGGATCGACCGGGAAGGGAAGGTCATCGGCCGTTTCAGGGCCACCGGGGTCAGGCCGCGTTTCGCGGAGCGCTTCAAGCTCTCCGGCATCGAGCTCCCCCCCCATATGTTCGACGAGTAGGAGTAGCTCATGATTCTTCCCATCGCGGCACTGGTTTTTCTCAGCGTCTTCTGCCTCCTGGTGGCGGCGGGTTTCTCTCTGATCGAGAGGCACTCCTCCCCCAAAACGGAGCTGAAAAGGCGGCTGCAGCGGATGGCAAGGCAAAAAGGTTCCGAGGTGCCGGAAGAGCTGCGTGTGGCGCTTTACAGCTGGGCGAGCCGCGCCGAACGGTTCCTGGCCCGTTCGCCGTTCACCAGGAACCTGGCGACGAAGCTGGACCATGCGGGTATCAAGTCAGGCGCAGTGGCCTTCGTCGCGCTGACCGCCTCGGCAGCGCTCGCTCTCGCAGTGCTGGCCGTGACGGCAAGCGGGATGTTGCTGCTGGGGATGCTTGCCGCAGCTACGGCAGTGCTGCTGGCCGCATTGCTCCTCAAGATCAGGACCCAAAGGCGCAACGCCAGGTTCACCGAGCACTTCCCCGACGCCCTTTCCATCATCTCCCGCTCGCTGCGGGCCGGCCACTCCTTCACATCGGCCGTGCAGTTGGTGGGGCAGGAGATCCCCGCGCCGGTCGGGCCGCTTTTCCAGTCCGCCTACGATCAGCAGCAGCTGGGATTGCGCATCACGGACGCGCTGGCCGGCATGAACCAGAAGATAGACAGCCTCGACATGAGGTTCTTCACCACCGCCGTCTCCATCAACTCGGACGTGGGCGGGAACCTCTCCGACACCCTGGACAAGCTCGCGCTCACCATCAGGGACCGGCTCAGGATCCGCCGGCAGGTGCAGGTGTACACCGCCCAGGGGCGCATGTCCGGCTACGTGCTGGGAGCGCTCCCCGTACTGGTTTTCGCCATGTTCAGCGTGATGAACCCGCAATACGAGTCGGCACTCTTAAAGGAGCCCCTGGGGCGTTACGTGCTGCTCTTCGCCGCCCTGATGCAGGTCACGGGGCTCCTTATCATCGCAAGGATCATAAGAATACGGATATAGGTGCGCCCCATGCTCTACCTGATCGCTTTATCAGTATTCGCTTCCGTCATGCTGCTGGCCGTAGCCTTGTCCCATCGCTTCCTTTTGGGGAGAAGCACCGTGGCGCGCAGGCTGGAAAGCTTCTTTCCCGAGAAGAGCGAAACGATCACCCGCCCCGGGGAGTCCGGCGCCTGGGCCGACAAGCTGAGCCGGCTGGGGGCACAGGTAAAGCTCCCCGAGAAGGAGCAGTCGAAGTACGTAAGGATGCTGGTCGCGGCAGGGTGTCGCAGGGATGCCGTCTACCCGTTTTTCGGGAGCAAGGTGCTGCTCGCCTGCGCGCTGCCGCTTCTTTACCTGCTCCTTCTGGCAGGTCCCGCCAATGCCTATTTCTCCAGCCGGGCGATCCTTCCCATGGCGGCGTGCGCCATCGTCGGTTACCTCGCGCCAAGCTACTGGCTCCTGAAGCGGATGAAGAAGCGCCAGGAGGCCATTTTCCACACGCTCCCGGACATCCTCGACCTGGTGACCATCTGCGTGGAGGCGGGGCTCAGCATGGACGCCGCGCTGGTGCGGGCGACGGAAATCCCGCAGTTCAGCGAAGACCCGCTGGCCCTGGAGCTGAAGGTCGCCACCATGGAGGTCAGGGCGGGGAAGAGACGCATCGACGCCTTGAAGGACCTGGCGGAACGCACCATGGTGGACGACGTGAGGCTTTTCGTGACCATGCTGGCCCAGACCGAACGCTTCGGGACCAGCCTGAGCCAGTCCCTGCGCAGCTTCGCCGACGAACTGAGGACCAAGAGGAGACAGATCGCGGAAGAGGCCGCTGCAAAGACCACCATCAAGATCATCTTCCCGCTGATACTGTTCATATTTCCCGCCCTGCTGGTGGTCATCCTGGGCCCGGCGCTCATCCAGATCAACAAGGTCCTCAAATGAGCGGCTCGAGCGGCAGCCGAAGGGCAAAAAAGGGCGTAACCAAAAGGAGGTGATCCCATGCAACCAGATTTCAACACGTTCATCCTTCTCGTCATCGCAGTACAACTGGCGCTCGTCTACGTAAAGCTGGCCAAATCGTAACGGCGAAGGCCCCTTGCCGGGGGATCACGAGCCTCGGCAAGGGGCCATCCAGGATCACGAACATCCGGAAGCTCCGCTGCAGTTAGAGGGGGAATATATGCTGCGTTCAGTTCGCTTACTCTTTTTCTGGTTGCTGCCGGTTTTGATGCTGTATCTGTCAGGCTGCGGCGGAAGCGGCAGTTCCACCAGCGATCCGCTCGGAAACACACCTGCTTCGAGCAACCAGGCCGACCAGACCGGCACCCAGACCGCAACTCCGGTAACGGCTCAGGATCCGGTGTTCGCCCTGGAGCTCTCCACCGACCTGAAGCGCCCGACCGATCTGAGCTCGCAGCCCCAGATAGACTCGGACAACGGCACGGTGCTCCTTACGGCGAAACTGCTCAATGTGGCGGGGGGCGTATTCCTGGACCCGCTGACGAACCAAAGGACAGAGGCGGGCTCCCCGGTACCGAACCAGGCGGTGAACTTCAAGGTCCTGGCCGGCCCCGGCGCCATCAGCTATGTCACCCCGCTCACCGACAAAAACGGCGAAGCGAAGGCGGTCCTGGCGACGGGGAACGTGCCGTCGACCACCAACGTGATCGTGGAGGCGTCTGTCACGGTCGACGGCAAGAACTACCACGGTTACACCGGCTTCCAGGTGGTTCGCGGCACCGGGGTGATCATGTTCACGGACGCAGCCGGCCTGAAGCCCGGGGAACAAAGCAGCATGCTCGCCCCCAAAGAGAAGGAGGTCGACCCGACCGTCACCGAGTCGGTCACCTTCCTGCAGTTGATCCCCTTCAAGCTGACCGATGCCAACGGCAATCCGCGGGCGGGAGTGCCCGTCACCCTCTCCGTCTACAACAGCACCGGCGACACCAGCGACATAGAGCTGGATCCGGTGGCCGCTGCCGGGCCGGGTAGCCAGACGGTAACCACCGACGCCGCCGGCATGGGAATCTTCAACGTCTCCGTCACCATGTTGTCGCCCGAGCTCGACTCGTTCACGGCGGGATCAGTCGTCTTCAAAGCGGTCACCAACGACTCCAACCCCATCACCGGCTATGTCGGCGGCTCCTATGCGCTGGCCTCGTCGGCGCGCCCGCTCACGATAACGCCCTCGGCCGCGGGGTTCGATACGGCAACCGAGCTTGTCTTTAGCGTCGGCGGAGGCGCCAAGCCGTTCACCGTCACCTCCAGCGCACCGGGGCGGGTCACGGCAGCCCTTGGGGCCGACGGCGTCACGATAACGGCCGGACTGGCCGACGCCTCCCCATGGTCCGGGAGCGTGAAAATCACGGTGAGCGACTCCGCAGGACAAAGCGCGACCGCGTCCCTGACCAGGTGACCCGCTGCACCCAAAGCCCCAGCGACACAGGAGAAAATGATGCAAAGACTACTCATCTCGACCATCCTGATACTGATCCTCGCCAGCGGGTCCGCCCGCGCCGAAAGCATCTCGGGGAAATTCGGCCTAACCGGAAAGGCAGGGGTCCTGGTACCGCTCAAGGACCGTTTCATCAGCAGCAGCG
>Ga0209317_1000485_pt1 | contig 46870 bp, 42 predicted proteins | sample RifGroB2_FD_183994 | JGI IMG/M metagenome (GOLD analysis project Ga0209317, IMG submission 183994) | Soil microbial communities from Rifle, Colorado, USA - Groundwater B2 (SPAdes) (version 2) | ecosystem: Environmental > Terrestrial > Soil > Unclassified | place: Rifle, Colorado | collected... | reverse complement strand
CTTAGTTTACGGTTATGTTGGAATATAAATGAGAACAATAGTTTTGAATATTATAGAGAGATCTTTTTATCTATCTTTAGATAACACTCTCATTACTCACCATACGAATAAATTTTACAAACCTTAGTCAAAACCTTATTTCACACTTTTTACCTTAGTAACAAAACTTATTATTCTACAAATCAAACCTTATTACCTTATTTTGATTTTGATTTTTTGTTGAATAAGCTAATAAGGTTAATATAGCCGGTTACTTTACTTTTTACTAAGGTTAAATGTACTAATAAGGTTTTTAAAATTACAAAGGTAATGGGTAGTAATAAAGTTTTCAATTTTGCGTAACATGAGTTAATTATCTGAATTAAGAATATTATCATTTTTTACAACTCACAAAATTAAATCCATATAAAAAATTCATTATTATTATATCAATTTGCTCAAATCGTTTTTTTTTACTTACTTTGAATGTTTTATTTCATTGTCTAATTTAACTTTTAAAGAATATGAAAAGAATTGATATGAAACTCTGGTTAGCCTGCTTTTGTATTGTGTTGTTAATCGGGACTTATGACCTGGTAGGACAGCCGCCTTCAACACCTGTTACACCAATGGCAACAACAGACGGGGTAGTGCATTCTGTGGTGAGGTCGGGTAATATAATTTACATCGGTGGTGTTTTTAATATGTTAAGAAATCCTGATAACAGCATAGCCCTGAGGAATAATATAGCGGCGATTGATGCAACGACGGGATACGCAATGTCATGGAATCCTAATTCCGACGGTGCGGTGCTGACTATGGCTTTGTCGGGAATTATTCTTTATGTTGGCGGCACTTTTTGGGAAATTGGCGGGAAAGTAAGATATCATATTGCTGCATTGAAAACCGACACAGATTATTCTATTGCTAATGACTGGAATCCGGGCGCTAATTTTGCCGTATCAAAAATTATTGTGTCGGGAACGAATGTATATTGTGCAGGTAATTTTTCAAGTATTGGAGGAAGCAGCAGGAATGGACTTGCTGCTTTAACTACTATGATGGATGCCAACAATGCTACCGCATGGAATCCAGCTCCAAATGGAACGGTAAATGACATACTGCTTATCGGCAATACCTTGTATGTTGCAGGTTCTTTTATTTCTATCGGAGGGAAAAACAGGAATAATATTGCTGCCGTAAATACATCTGATAGTATTGCCACAGACTGGAATCCTAATGCAAATAATACAGTGATGGCTATTTCAAACTTGGGCAACACACTTTATGCGGCAGGTAGTTTTTCGAGCATAGGCGGGCAGCAACGAGTGAGAATTGCAGCATTAAATATGTTGATTAATACTAATAATGCTACACTGTGGAATCCTGAAGTAAACGGTACGATTAATTCATTGAAAGCCTATGATGGCCGAGTTTATATTGGGGGAACTTTTTCGATAGTTAGCAGCCAAACGAGGAATTTTATAGCTTCGATAGATGCATCAATCAATAGAAATAATGCAACTTCATGGAATCCAATTCTGGATGCTTTTATAGAAAAAATTAATATTCAGGATTCGATTTTATACATAGGGGGAAATTTTTCAACTGTTAACGGACTTGCGAGACCCCATTTTGCAATGTTTCAGCCTGTACTTCCGACTTTGACGACAAATTTTGTATCAAATATAACAATAACCAGTGCTGTGAGTGGTGGAAATATCACTGCGGACGGAGGGCCTTCGGTAATCAGGCGCGGCGTTTGCTGGAGCTTATATCCTAATCCGACGATTGATGACGATACAACTGTTAATGGTCCGGGAATTGGAAGTTTCACAAGTACAATGACGGGTTTAAGCATTTATACGAATTATCGCGTCAGGGCGTATGCGACGAATGCTATCGGTACAGCTTATGGAAATGAAATATCATTTTACACTCATCCTGCTGTTTACACAGGTACGATATCTTCGAGACTATTTTGCGCAGGTGATAGTGTTGTGGTACCTTTCGAGGCAACTCCGGGCTTTGAAGATGCAAACTATTTCATTGCACAGCTTTCTGGCCATCTTGGAAGCTTTGCTAATCCTATTGTACTGGATTCGATAAATAGCAAGGAATCAGGTGAGATTCATATACGAATCCCTCTTAGTAGTCCTTTTGGGATAAATTACAGGTTCAGGGTGGTTGCAACACAGCCATCATCTACCCTCAGGGATAATGGTACCGATATTCAAATAAACGAATTGCCTGATGTGTTACTTAGTGAATTCCCTGATGTATGTATTGACTTTCCTGCCATGGACCTGGCAGGTGGTACTCCCGTAGGCGGGACATATTCGGGGATTGGGGTTACAAACAATCAATTCGATGCATCTGTTGCGGGTGTTGGTTCTCATACAATTACTTACACTTATAGCGATGGTTTCGGCTGTTCAAACATAGCAACAGCCACAATAAAAGTCAACCCATTACCTGTTGTTACAATACAAATACAACCAGATATTTGTATTGATGCTCAAGCGATTGACCTTACCGGGGGTACACCTTCAGGTGGAACTTATTCAGGAAACGGAGTATCGGGTACGACTTTCAATCCAAAAACTGCAGGTGCCGGAACACATACTATTACTTATTCTTATACTGATCAAAACGGATGTACAAATTCCGATGGGGCTGATATTAATGTCAATCCGTTACCATTAGTTGCACTTGCAACTTTTAATGATGTGTGCCTGAATACGATACCATTTCAACTTACCGAAGGAACACCCGCCGGAGGAGACTATACAGGTACAGGTGTGGCCAATAATGGATTTGACCCTTCCGTTGCCGGAGTTGGTACTCATGTTATACAATATACATATACCGATGAAAAAGGTTGTACGGATAGTGCTACTAACACAATCAAGGTAAGGCCAATTCCACCTAAGCCTGTTGTAACTCAAATTGATTATCGCACTCTTAGTTCCAGTGCAGAAAGTGGTAATCAATGGTATCTGAACGGTATAATAATGTCTAATGATACATCAAAAATTCTCCACCCTAAGGCATCAGCCAGATACACAGTTCAGGTTACGGGTGATAACGGATGTTTTTCCGAAATGTCCGACGAATTTGTTTTCCATTCACTTGGCGTTGATGATTTTAATTTGGCTGATATTATTTCGATTTATCCAAACCCTGCCGATGAAGAAATTTTTATTCAGATTAATTCTGATTTTATTTCACAATTGAATATTTCAATTAACAATTTGCTTGGTGAAAAAATCATATCAAAAGTAATCGAGGGAATTGATGGAAACAGGATAGAAAAAATAAATACACACCTGCTTTCGGATGGTATTTATATTGTAAATATCAAAGCAGGAAACGAATCATTTAATAAAAAAATCATTATAAAAAAATGATTTTGGAAAAGTATGGATGAGTAAAAGCTTTCGAAAGATTCCATAGTAGTGACAGGTCTCAGGCCTGTCTCTACGAAGATAAATCCCTGTGTTAAGGTTTTCTTGAAATTTCCACTACTTAAAAAGTAGTAGCCATTCAATTACTTAAAACCCCGACAGGAGTTACTCCTGGCGGACATTTTATTCCATCTCTTTAATCAGTTTCAATCCCAGCGACATTGCACCATCTAATGCAGTTCCCTTGGGCTGAACCCTTTTGAATATTTTAAGTTTTTTTATTTCTTTATCGAGCATTTTTTCGAGCATTGTATTATTTTCGATAATACCCCCCATCAATGCCACATTAATCACTTTCGATTTATAGTTTTTCTTTAGAGCTTGCAAAAGTTCCATCAGATGCAATGAAGCTCTTTGTAAAATATTGATGCATACATCATCGCCTTTTTCAGCACATTGCATCACAACCGGTGTCAGCATTTGGTATTCAAACGAACGGTCTGCATAAGCTTTGACGATTGTCCTCGGCTGTTTTATGTCTATAGTGGGGAATAAGCCCGTAAGCTGGTTTGTGAGCTTTGTGGCTTTGCCTCTCCCGTCAATAGCACGTACCACGGCAGTCAAACCTTCCCTGCCAATCCAGGCACCGCTTCCTTCGTCGTCAATCTCGATTCCCCAGCCGCCGCACCTGACAAGATTTTCTTTGCCTACTTTGCCTATCGATATTGAACCTGTGCCGACAATCATTACTATTCCTTCGGAACCTCCGAAAGCACCTTCGAGGGCAAGCTCTGCATCGCTCGTAACGAGCAAGTCGTTGAGTGTCAGCTTCTGGCTTCGTGCTAATGTTTTGAGCAACTGTGCAGACCTCCTCTTTTCCTCCTCAAGCCAGACACCTGCAAGACCTATGACAATAGCATCCAGTTCGCTGGATTCAATCTCTGCCTGCTCGCATAAATCCGCAACTATGTTCAGAAGCCTTTCGCAGGATTCACCCACGCCTACTGTTCCGACGCGTGTAGTTCCTGCAAATGTCTTCCCTGCAACTTTTCCTTCTCTCTGTAAAATGCCGCGTGTCCTTGTCCCGCCGCCGTCAATTCCTATAATCGTAAATTCATTCTTAACTGCCATCAAATATTCCTGTTTTTTTGAAATTTTTACTTTCCACAAATATTGGCAAATTTTATGCCACAACCATAAAACAATTACGAATTACGAATTATGAATTACGAATGAACATTTTACAAAATGAATTGTTCAATTTATAATCACTATAATAGTTTACATGGGTTTGAAAATATTCAAAGCCTACATATTGCATTTTACATTTTACATTTTACATTAACCATAATATTCATCAATAAAATCCCTTTCTCTGCCGGCAGATTCATCTTTGTTATCATCAACAGTAACAACATATATTTCTAAAAGCTTGTTTACATATTCCTTGGGAAGTTTGATTGAAACTTCCTCCGAATCTGTGATTTCTATAGTTCTATACATTTTATTTTCCTCTTTCAAAATTTAAACGCTTTAGTATTTCAGATAATCTGATATTTGTTATGCCAATTTATACCAAAGCAATATTCGCTTGAGCATAAAAAACGCATGAATTTTTTCCGAAAAAAAATTCGGAATGAAAATTATTTTAGATTAATTTGATTATTTTAAATTGAAATTTGCCGGTTTATTTAGGCATCTGCCTATGCATGTAACAATGCTGGTGTTTGGAATTTTTCCTGAGGGATTTTATGGGAGAGTCTATAGAATTTGTAAATGTATTATTGACGGCATCAAAGCCGAGAGCAGGTGAATCAAGCTCCAAAGGAGCGTCAGCCGCACGGAATAGGTAAAGCAACATTTTAGTACTCCAAAAAAAATTATTAATAATAACTTAACAGATTGCGTTAACGAAATTTGTTTCGGATTATTTTATTTGTTTAAATAATTGATGAAAAATTTAAAATATTGAGTTAGGTATATGAATTTTTGATTCGATGAATTGCTTTAGTTCCTCGATAACTATAAGCGCATCTTCAAGAAACTTTCTATCCACATCCTCCAATTCATCGTATCAAATTAATACACTACAATCAGTTAGAGCAAGGAATTCATTTATATAATATTTCTGAAAACTATTATCCACAGTTACACAATCATTTAATAAAATCTCAAGACTGTGAACCCTTTTAGGTTCAATGTTATTGTATATCAAAAATGATTTCAAATATTTTTCAATAAACTGCTGAAGGTGGAAACAAACAATATCATAATCCATATCATTATCGTTCAATAATTTCTTTGAAGTCCTGAGGTCGGCATTAGCTTTTTTCATTAATATTTCATAAGCAAAAAGCTTTTTCATACCAATATACCCTCCTTCTTAACAGAATATGATAAGAAACCAATATTCTGGGACTCCCAATTATAATATTCGATTGGCTTAATTACCAGGTCAATATTTAGGACAGAGTCATTTTCGATTAAATGTTTATATATTTTACTTACTAATTTTCTTTTTTCACCTTGTTGAAAATCTTTATCAACGACTATCATCAAATCGTAATCACTATCCGGATTATTATCCCCCCGGGCTCTCGAACCAAAAAGGAATAATCCAGAAACATTTATTCCCTGTTCAGCAAGATATTCCTTTATCAGTTCTACAGGCTTTATATATTCTTTGTTTTCCATAATTCTAAGCAAAATTAACAAATACAACTATCAAATCACAGTTTTAAACTATTTAATGTAATCATTTGCAAACTGCTTGTTATCATTATCTTATATAATTCAACTAGGATTCTTAGTAATTAAATCCCTAAAATAAGGCCATTATTATTTTATTTAATTTTGCTCATTAGTAAATCTTTCTTAATTTTGAGTTGTGAAAAAATTCACAATACGAGTAATATCATTTTTTTTATGAAAAGAATAGCTGAAAATACAATTAACAGGCTTATAGTATATAAGAAGGAATTAGAGAGGCTCCGCAGGGAAGATGTTAAGAATGTCTTTTCCCATAAGCTCGCGATTCTTTCGGGTTTTCCTTCCCATCTCGTAAGGCGTGACCTTATGAATGTCGGTTACTTTGGCTCTCCGGCACATGGCTATGACGTAGTTGAACTCGAAAAGTGTATATCAGATTTCCTCTGTACTCCCGAATCTGTACGTGTTATATTAATCGGTGTAGGTAATCTTGGCAGAGCCATTCTCGATTACTGCCAGCAGCAGAACCCGAAGATTTCAATCATTGCGGCATTCGACAGCGACAAGAATAAGGTCAATAAAATTTACCATGGAATTTACACTTTTCACATTGACAGTATAAAAAATTTCATAAAAGAAAATGATATTAAAGTTGTTATTATAACAGTTCCAGCATCCGAAGCTCAGAAAATTGCTTCGGAAATTGTTGACTCTGGTGTCAGGGGTATTGTGAATTTCACTCCGGTTCGATTGCAATTAAATGAAGATATTTATATAGAAAATCTGGATATGATGCTAGGATTAGAAAAGGTAGTATATTTTGTTGAAGGTGGTTAATTGATTAAGGTATGAAGTAAAGAAATAGGAGTTCATCATATTCGGACATCCTGAATTATATTGGCACAACAGCCTTGTGATTCAGGATTTTTTTTCTCTTTCCTCCTTTGTAAAAGGGGGAGTAAGGGGGATTTTTTGTATTCATTTTTCAACAAATCCCTCACTCACATAATTATCATAACTCATGCATACATTTGTTGCAAAGTTAATACCTGATTGAATAATAACATTCCAGTCATCCTCATAGATTTGGTTTATGATTTGCTTTGTCATTCCCTTCTTATAAATCGAATAAATAATTCCTGCATTAAAACTATCACCTGCCGCTATTGTGCTTACAGTCTGAATTACAGGTACAGGGAAAAATTTATTTATTCTATTGTTAATTAAATGAACACCATTTTTTCCCTTTGTATAGATTAGAATTTTATTCTTATTATTCAAAACATTAAAAGCTTCATCAGGTGAATCAACATCAAATATTAATTTCATATCTTCTTCCGAAGCCCTGATTATATCTGCATATTCAATGTTTTCAATCATTGATGGTTTCAGTTTGTTCAATTCATCGAGATGTGCTTTCCTGAAGTTAGGGTCATAGACTATTAGACTGTTAGCTGATTTTGCCTGAACCAAGAATTGTTTTACAGTTTTTCTGATTTCTGAATCCACTCCGAAATAAGAGCCAAAAAGTAAAATATCATCTTTGCTGAAATCAGGTATGTTGATATTCATTCTCGATGAAGGATATTGTTTGTAAAAATCATAATTTGCTTTATTATTGCCATCAAGAAATGCAAGAGCCAGTTTGGTTTTTCCGTCATCATACCTGTAAACATAGTCGGTGTTGACATTATTTGATTTGAGCAAAACATCGGTTATTCTACCTGTTTTGTCATTTCCAAATTCGCTTATAAAATAAACGGGCAATCCACATCTGCCAAGCGAAACAGAGGTGTTCAAAACAGAACCGCCTGCACAAGCCGAGACAGGCTTCCCATTTTTAAATATTATATCGTAAACGGTTTCGCCGAGTGCGTATATTTTATTTGACATTAATTATAATCAATAAATATTTTTTTAATACCACTGTGGACTGTATATCAAAAATATAAACTATTTTCCAAAAGTGATATTAAAAATTTCCATCTCACTCATACAATTCATAGCTGATGAGTGCAAAGTATAAGAGAATTAATGAAATCCTCTATCTATCCACCAGCACTTTCAAATACAAGGTTCTTGTCCCATGATTGATTTTTATAAAATAAATACCTGATTCTACATCAGAACAATCCCAAACTAACCATCCGCTATAAGAATTTTTTTTGTCAATACGAATTCTTTCTCTTCCGCATATTTGTTCTCCGTATATATTGTAAACCGCGATTTCATCCTTGTCAATATCGAGACTCAAATCCCAATAAATGAGGGTTTTTATATAATTTTTTGCAGGAATGGGAAAAGGAGGAAAAGCATAAAGATAGTTTAGTTCTTCAATTTCATTTTCCTCAACTGATGTTGTATCCAATGAAGAAATTTTAAGCCAGTAAATATTATCATCATGAAGCGAATCTACATAGCGGGCAAAGAATGTATCACCGTATTTACTGAATGTTCTAATTACATTCCCACCGTTTGGAAAGATATACTTTTTCCATTTACTAAAATCATACAAATCATTTGTATAGAATAAAGTGTCTTGTATTGCTATGTATATGTAATTTTTATCACTGCAAATACCATTATGATACAATTTTTCATAACCTAATTCTTTAATTTTATACTTGTAGATTGTATTCATTGTTTTGTTTACAACATCAACAACTACAATTTTAATAACAGAATCAATACTATTATAATCAAATATTATAAAATAAATTTTATCCTTAAATCTTATCTCTTTAAAATGTATTTCACTATTAAGTGAATCGGGAAAACCGCCCCAAAATTTACCCTGGTCAGTTGTATATAAAAATTTATTAGTTCCTGAACTTCCTTTATCATAAGACCAATTATTAGCATGTATCAGGAAACTATTTGTATCTGTTGAATAGACATAATCAACTACATAATTATATATAAAGGATTTACTAATTAAATTAAAATTTTTATCATAAGTACAAAAATATGCTTTTAAAATACCAGGTGGTAAATATACATGATATACAGTAATAAAATTATCATTGTATTTTTGAAGACCAGGATAAATTTTAGTTGGCTTCGAAGATAAGGAAGTATTAAACTGAAAATTTGGCATTGATTTAAATTGAAAACTTTTGCCAAAATCTTTTGAGATTTGAACACCGCCTATTCTATTAATTGAATCAAGATAGGGACCTCCCATATAGAGTGTTTTCTCACTTTCATCAAAATATTTGAACATCATATTATAATATTTTTTATAATTAGGACTTAGTAATGTATCAACAGTAGGTTTAAAAGTTAATCCGTAATTATCTGTTATATAAATAGTATTTGTATACCTTCCATTAAAATAACCACTATAGAACAAATATGTTGAATCATTAATTTTATCCGGCATAGAGTGAACTTTGCCACCTGAAAAATCTGAAATTATACTTTGAGTATCTTCAATCCTATTAATGATTGCTATAAATTTGCTATCTCCAGCCAATATTATTTTATTATCATCAATGAAAAATTCTTTTGGTCTTACATTAAAAGTTACTTCCTTATAATGAAATTCGCTTATTTCTTTTGCTGTATCTATATTTATAACTTCATAGAAATAAAAATTATAAGGATTAAGCCAATAATCGGAAGGATAATTAGGATTCAAATGATCAAAATTTGGGGGTAAATCTAATCTGGAAAATTTAATATAATATATTTTGTTTTCAATTAATTTATATAAAAGAAAATGATTCGTACTTTCACAATTATGAAATTCTTCTACTGTTTTAAAATCACTTGTTCTAAATATGATTGAATCAACTTTGCAATAAAAATAATCTGAATCTGAATATATTTGGTAAGTTCCAAAGCATGATGTACATAAACCTAAATCACCGATTGAAAGTGTATCAACAGGTATTAAGTTATAATCAAATCTTATGTATTTTCCTGAATCAATTTCAGCAATTAGATGTTGTTTGAAATTCGTAATTGAATAAAGATATCCAATTTGTAAACATGTATCTTTATACCCAATTTCATTTGTAACTAATTTACGTGAATACAATTGAAATTCATTATTTATTTGGAAATCATTCGATATTGTAATTAATCTATTTTTCATTCTAAGGAAGTACCCATTTGGGTATCTAATTACAGCCAATACTGAATCATATAGATTTGCAATTTTTACCCAGGATTTACCATTATCATAAGAAGAATTTATCTGACCATAATTAGAAAATGCCAGCATTTTAGAACTATCGAGAAACATTTTTACGATACTACCTTTTTCAAATACTCTTATTTGTTGCCAGTTTTGAGCATTATCATAACTAATAAGCATCGAACCGAACTCACCATATGTAACTATCGTGTCTTGTTTGACTTCAATTCCTTTGAAATTGATATTGATTGGAGTTATCTCAAAGTCATTAGAAAATCCCATTTGACAAAAAGACAGTAAAACAAAGTAGAAGAAATTAAACTTTTTCATATTTACCTCAATTTTTTATAAATAAATTTTAATTAAATAGATTTATTTATGTAATAACCAAAAAAATTGAAAAATGTTACAGTGGTTTTTAATTTTATTTTAAAATATACCACTCTCTTGGTGAATGCTCTGACCCTTGCAATGAAAGGATTATCTATCCACCATCACTTTCAAATACAAGGTTTTTGTGCCATGCGAAATTTTTATAAAATATATACCTGATTCTACATCGGAACAATCCCAAACCAAATAACCGCCATTTATATTTTTTTTGTCAATTCTAATTCTTTCTCTTCCTTCAATCTTTTCACCATAAATATTATATATAGCGATTTCATCTTTATCAATATCGAGACTCAAATCCCAGTAAATAAGTGTTTTGACATAATTTTTTGCAGGAATCGGGAAAGGAGGATAAGCATAAAGATAGTTTCGTACTTCAACACTAACATCAATAACATCTGTTGTTGAATCAATACCTTCGCCTCTCAAATATGATATATTATCATTACCATTCGCATTTGAATAAAAAACAATGCTGGCTCTATATTCTTTTAATTCTGTAGGTTTAAAGAAAACATTGTAATCAAAATATTTACCTGGTTTTATTACTAATGGATTGAGTGAATCAATCAATGGCAAATCAATTAAAAAACCATTGTTATTTAGAATAGAATATCTGGTAATTATTAATTCTGAGATTTGTGATGTATTTTCTATTCTTAATGTAGTTGAAAAAGTATCACTCTTTTCTATATATTGTCTTCCGAAATCATAATCTGATGATGAAATCACTGGTTTCTTTATGCTCAAGTCTGTAATTTTAATCCAGTAAATATTCCGATCATAGACACTATAATTGTCATCAAGGTATCTCGCATAAAACATATCACCAAATTTCATAAAAGCTTTAATAATTCTACCGTTATTTGGAAAATTTATATATTCCCATTTGTTTCTGTCATAAATATCAGTTGTATAAAATAGAGTATCCTCGATTGCTATGTAAATAGTATCATTGTCCGTGCATATACCATTATTAATATACACGTCGAGATAAAAATTTGTTAAATTATATGAATATACTTTGCTGATAGTTCTGGTTTCGAAGTCTAAGACCTCAAGTGTTATATTAGAATCTAAATAATTTAATAAGAACATTGCCAATGCGGACTTTTTATTTATTTTTATTTCTTTATAATACATCATTGTGTCTAAATATGTATATTTTTTAATAAGTTCCCAAGTTAATCCTTTATCTGAAGTGTATCTGAATTCTCTTGTATGTTCAATGAAATTTATTGCGTGGATAATAAAAGAATTTGTGTCTTTTGAATATAAATAATTTATTACATAGTTTGAATCAATATATTCACTAATCAAATTAAAATTCTTATCATAAGTCAGAATTTTAGTCTTTGCATCTTTATACTTTTTATTATACATATCATATCTATATGTATTGCTTGGCAATATAAAATTATTACCTCTTTTAAATAAATTTTGAGAAGCTGGAAATAAAGGATAACCAATAATCCTACGATAAATATCAAAATCCGGAATTGAATCATAAGTAAAGCTTTTACCTAAATCCCTTGTTGTTATAACTCTTAATGTATCCCAATATAAACCTGCATATAAGGTTAAATAAATACCACCAAAGTAAAGGGTTTGTTCCTTCTCGTCATAATATTTGAATACTATATATTTAAATTTTTTATATTCGGGATTTATTACTGAATCAACAGCAGGTTTAAATGTCAATCCTTTATTCTCTGTTATATAAAAATAATTATCATAATGCATATCGAAATAAAAACCACTATAATAAATATATGTAGAATCATTAACTCTATCAGGTGTTGCGAATCCAATGCCACTTGAGAATTCAGAAATTAAATTAAATGTATTATCTTTAATATTAATTGTCATTATTAATTTCCCAAGTCCGATTAAAATTAATTTATCATTTTTAATTATAAAATCTTTTGGCCTAATACTTGCAGTTACATAAGTATTATTATACTCAGATAATTTTATCGCTGAATCTTGAGAAACAACCTGATATAAAGAAAGAGTAAAGATTGGTCCTCCATTATAATTAGATAATGGAAATTTTATTAAATAAATTTTATTATTTATAAGTTTAAAATAATCTACACTATCATAAACCATTTCAACTGTATTAAAATCATTTGTTCTATAAACAACACTGCCAATATTTATATAGCAATAACTTGAATCATATTCAATTTGAAAATTTCCGTAACAGTCATTGCATAAACTTAGTTCCTCAAAATATATAGTATCCAAGGGTTGTAAATTCAGATCAAATTTGATCATTTTATTTGAGTCTGCTGCAGTAAAAAGATAACCTTTGAAATAAGCAAGAGATTTCCTGTATCCCTGCCAATTATATTTATCAATTTTCAAGTATTCCCAATAATTTTCATCTAAGGATGGAGAATATAAAGGAAATATTTTTATTAGTTTAAAATCATTTGAAATAAGCATCAATTTACTATTTGACCTCATAAAATATCCATCTGGATATCTTATGACAGCAAAAACAGAATCATTGAAATCTGCCATCAATTCCCAGAAATGACCATTATCTTTTGATTCACAAATCTGTCCTAAATCGTTAAATACCAACATTTGGTTATCATCCAAAAACATTTTTATTATTATACCTTTATCAAAAACTCTTTTCTGTTGCCAGCTTTCAGCATTGTTATAACTAATAAACATAGAACCTAAGTCTCCATAAACAGCTATTGTGTCCCCTTTTGTTTCAATTCCTTTAAAATCAATATTTATAGGAGTAAATTCAAATTGCTGTGATAAACATATTTGTCTTAGAAAAACAATAATCAAGAAGATATAAATAAATTTCTTCATAAAATCCCCAATATAATATGAAATTTTGTATTTAATTACTCAGTAATAACCAAAAAAATTGAAAAATGTTACAGTTTTTAAAAAATATTTTTAATTATCTTTATTAAAACTCATCCGATGGCTTTTTGCCATCGAATGAGAAATAAATAACAAATATTCACGAACACCAAACTAAGTTAAGATTTAACATTAACTTATAAAGAATTTCCTAATAAATTTTAAATTTATAAAGAACCTGCGTCTTTATTCGCAGGTTCTTTTTGTGTGCCTGGCATGAACTATAACTACAGGGTGAAAGTCCCGAACGAGCCTTGATAGTGGGAATCGTTAGCTAAAGACAAGGGTGTCCGTTGCGAAGCGGAATCTGAAAGAAGTCGGCGGCAAAGTCTCGGTCTGACGAACAGGAAGCGGATAAGAGGCAGTCGTAAGTGGGCAAGTTTGCAAAACAAAACGAAGCCCAAAACTATCCGAAACTTACGAATGTAAATCCGACAGGTAGATGAGATGAAAGTTTTTGTTCTTACCCAGGGAGATCTGGCAATAGGCGGAGCAGGTTAATAAACCCGACGCAACTCTTACAGAGATGTAAGACTGAGTTGTCAGAAGTCAGCAGAAGTCATAGTATCCCGACAGGTCGGGAGAAGGACGGAACGTTAAACGGTTCAAACATTGCTATAGCAGAAGGACAGTGAAGAAGGCAGAAAGCCGTCGCAAAGAGGCGGGCTACCCAAATGAAAGCAAGCTGGAAGCAGAGGATAGAAGTTGGGAGCGGCAGAGCAGTCCACAGTGAGAGCAAAGAGAGAACCAACAAGAGATTGTCAGTTTTAACGAACCGCCGTATGCCGAACGGCACGTACGGTGGTGTGAGAGGACGGTAAGGGAAATAATCCCTTACCTCCTACTCGATTGTTATGAATTAAGATTATAATAATAATTGAATTATTTATATATTTGATTTTCAATTTTAAATAAATCATTTCTGTTTATGCAAACGGGTACGAAAATGAAATCTGAATTGAAGCAATTACTTGATAGGATGGACCAGTTAAAAGCTGAGGTTGACAAATATAAACCTCTCAAACCTGAGCAGGAGCAGAGACTAATGCAGAAAGTGAGGCTCGACTGGAATTATCATTCAAGTCATGTCGAGGGGAACACTCTTACTTATGGTGAAACGAAAGCCTTATTGTTCTGGGGAATAACAGCAGGAGGTAAACCGATAAAAGATATTATCGAGATGAGAGGGCATGATAAAGTAGTTCAATTATTATATGAAATTGTCAAAGAAAAGGGCCGTCCATTAACGGAGCAATTTATAAGCGAGATGCACGAGATAATACTGGGTGAACCTTACGATATTGATGCTATCACTCCTGACGGACAACCAAAAAAAAGGAAAGTGGTTCCCGGCAGATATAAACAATTACCAAACCATGTGAAAACAAAGGATGGGAGTATATTTTATTTTGCAACACCTGAAGAAACACCAGCCAAAATGAATGATTTGATGAACTGGTTCAAAGAAAATGATTCTAAACTACACCCATTAATTACTGCTGCGGGTTTTTATTATCAATTTGTTCGCATTCATCCTTTTGATGACGGGAACGGAAGGATGGCAAGAATCTTAATGAATTTTATACTGATGATGCACGACTATCCACCAGCAATAATTTCAACAGATGACAGAGAAGGATATTTGCAATCACTTGCTTATGCAGATTCAGGAGATTTGGATAAATTCATCGAGTATATTGGAGTACAAGAAATAGCATCTCTTGAATTAGTATTGAAAGCGGCTAAAGGTGAGATTATTGAAGAAGAGGTTGATTTAGATAAATTGGTAAAATCGTTAAAAATTTAAATAAAAAACATCTTGAAAAATATTCAATCAAAATCTTGAGGTGCTTATGAATAATAATTATGAAATTGAAAAAGTAAAATCATCCGTTTTTGAAGATTATAAAAAAGTAAATGAGTATGGGCAGGAATACTGGTCTGCCCGTGACTTTTTTAAAATTCTTGAATACACGGATTGGCGAAAATTTATTAATGTTATCAATAAAGCTAAGGAATCTTGTAACAACTCAGGACAAAAAGACTTAGACCATTTCGTCCGAATGGACAAAATGGTTCAGATTGGCTCTGGTGCTGAAAGAAATATAGGAGACCTACACCTTTCACGATATGCATGTTATTTGATTGTACAAAATGCTGACCCTTCCAAGAAAGTTGTTGCAATCGGTCAAACATATTTTGCAGTTCAAACAAGAAAACAGGAAATTCAGGAACTTAAAGAATATCTGGAACTCAAGACTGAGGATGATAAAAGACTTTTCCTAAGAGAAGAATTGAAAAAGCACAACCTTCAACTTGCATCCGTTGCAAAGGATGCGGGGGTAATTGAGCCATATGACTATGCAATATTTCAAGACCATGGTTATAGAGGTTTGTACGGTGGGCTTGGAGCCAAAGATATACATAAGAAAAAGCTATTAAAAAAGAGCCAGCAAATACTTGACCATATGGGTAGTACTGAACTTGCAGCAAATCTGTTTCGTGCTACACAAACCGAAGAAAAATTAAAGAGAGAAAATATCAAAGGGAAACATAAAGCCAACAAAGCACATTTTGATGTTGGTGTTAAAGTCCGAAAAACAATTAAGGAAATTGGTGGCACTATGCCTGAGGATTTACCTTCAGTTGATAGCATAAAAAAAATCGAACAAAAGAAAAAGAAAACCCTAAATGCCCCAAAATAAAAATAATGATTAAAGATATTTTTTAAACTTATAGCGAATTTATTAGGTCTATCATTCAACTTTAAAATAACTCCTAAAATTTTATTTGGAAACCTTCGTATTTCATTATAATTTAATATGTTTTTAATTATCCTGTTTGTTGCAGTATTGCTATTGTATTTACGGAGGCTTTGATATGAAAACGAAATACACATTTTCATTTGCATTTACAATGCTATTGATTTTTGCAAATTCAATAACAATTTCACAAATCGTATTACCGAATGAGCAGGGGCAGAATGTACAGCTTTACAACAAAAGCTATGCGCTGATTATCGGCGAAGTGAATTATAACAATGGATGGCCCGCACTGCGAGGCGTGCAGAAGGACATAGATGCAGTAAGGCAGTCACTCGAAAAGCAGGGGTTCATCGTTTTCACAGTTATTGACGCCGACCACAAGCAAATTGACGGAACATACAGAGACTTCATAAATAAATACGGTATGGACCCTGAAAACAGGCTTATATTCTACTTTGCGGGGCATGGGCATACAATCAAGACATCTTATGGGGAAGAAATGGGATACATAGTTCCTGTAGATGCCGCTAATCCGAATGTTGACAAAGCATCATTTCTGTCACGTGCGATGACAATGCAGCAGATTGAAGTTTATGCAAAGCAAATTCAGGCAAAACATGCATTGTTTCTGTTTGACGCATGTTTTTCAGGTTCAATCTTTGCAATCACGAGGGCTATACCCGAAAATATTTCATATAGAACAGCGAAACCTGTTCGCCAATTTATTTCATCCGGTAGTGCAGAAGAAACTGTACCTGATGAAAGTGTGTTTCGCCAACAACTTGTTACAGGGCTTGACGGCGAGGCAGATGTCAACCGAGACGGATTCATCACCGGTACGGAGCTTGGCGAATTCCTTACTGAAAAGGTTATTAATTATTCAAGGAACAATCAGCACCCACAGTATGGAAAAATCCGGAATCCGCATCTTGATAAGGGCGATTTTGTTTTCCTCTCGACTAACACTCAAAAAGTTACTCCCGCTCAGGGCGGTGAGCAGGACATTGCATCGAGAGGCATGGCTGACAGGAGCAATCCTGTTCAGGATATTCCAAAGAAATCAGAATTACCATGGCAGGATGAGTACCAGGATATGCAAAGTATATTTGCAAAAGTTGCATTACGCACTTCGGGTGGTTATTTCATATGTGCCGATGGAGGAGGTGGCGGAAATATACTCGCTGACAGGGAAAGTGTCGGAGGCTGGGAAATTTTCTATGTTATTCCGGTTGGAGACCATAAAATTGCACTAAAAACGCAAAAGGGGAAATATGTAAGTGTAGCAGATAATATTGAGACTATCAAAGCTAACAAGGATTCTATCGGAACAACGGAAATTTTCGATATTGTTGATTTGGATGATAACAAGATAGCTTTAAAGGGTGCTAACGGTAAGTATATTACTGCAATAAATGGAGGTGAACATGAAGTTTCGGCAAACCGCGATAAAATCCTCGAGTGGGAAGTATTCGAGATGCTCAAACTTCGCCGAGCATGGCTCAAATCATTCAACGGTTACTTTATCAGTGCAATTAATGGTGGCGGTGAAAAGATTTTAGTAAATGCAGGCAAAACAGAAAAATTTGAAAATTTCGAATTTGTAAAAGTGAATAAAAATAAAGTTGCACTTAAAACATTTAATGGAAACTATATATCAATTGACAAAGGGATGGCAAATGCCGGAGGAAGGGGAATTGGAAGCAATGAAATATTTGAATATATCGAATTGGAAAACAACAAATTTGCACTCAAGGCAACAAATGGTAAATACATGACTGCTGTGGGCGGCGGGGGCTTCGGATTGAAAGCCGATGCAGACCAAATCGGCGACTGGCAGAAGTTCGAGCTAATACCGGATACACCGAGGAAGTAATTACGAATTACGAATTACGAATTACGAAAGAAGGTAAAAATTTAATTATTTCTGAGACCTTTTTGGGTTTGATGTGTCATTTATAAAATAAAAACAAGTATTTTATAAAAAGTTCTTAAAATCATTAAGATGAAAAAAGCAATTCTAATATTGACATTTATTGTGCTATATGCAGGAGCCTTTGCTCAAAATCCCAAACAACTTACTGACACTACTGAATCAGGGTGGATTGATTACGGCACATATAAGCTCCAAAAGAAAGTAGTTGGTGAATATAAATATATCAAATATTCAATAGATGGCAATTACATTTATACATATAGCCTAGATAATGTATTTCGACAATGGGAATCGGAAACAGGTTTATTAGTAAAGGAGTTTGTTGTACCGTATGATTCAGTAACGTATGTATGTATTGATGAAGAAGGTAAAAGACTTGGTATTGCAACAAGAGAATATGGCATTACTGCACCCGTTTATATGTATGATTATGTAAAAGATTCATTAATTTACTCAGTCAAAGCTGAACATGACTGGAGATATCAAGGAATGGTTTATTACGATCTTAGTAAAACAACTCTAAGATTTAATCCACAAAATAATGAATTTATAACAGCTGTTTCTGTTGAAGAAGATCATGGTGGTATAGGCTGGACAAGTGGATTTGTAAATAAATGGGACAAAGAAAATGGTGAATTTTTATCTGAATTCAATTCCTATTCTCCTTTTTTTATTGGATATTCCAATGATGGTAATATACTTATAATTAGTTCGTATTATTTTTATTGGACCAGTCCTTCACATGGAGGTGAATCCAGTTCTGAATCTTCAATCATACTTTATGATTTTAATACTTCTGATACTATTGAATTACTCAATTATGAAAATGTTTTTTATGATAACAATTATATAATGCTAGACATTTCTTATGATTCAAAATATTTATCGGCTACAAATGGTGATTCACTTTTAATATGGAATTTAGATACAAAGAATTTGGAAAAACAAATTAGTTGGCCTTCATGTAATTCAATACAATATTCTCGAGATAATATGTATTTGATTACAACTTCATTTACTGATGGTGATAATTCAGTTATCAGGTTTTATCAAATTGAAAATAAGGATTTGATTGATACAATTATGATAGAAGGACATAATTCATTATTTATTGATACATCACCCGATTCATCAAAAATTGCATGCGGTTTATCCAACGGTAGCCTTATGTTATTTGATTTGACAAAATTTCTTGATGTAATTGAAACACCCTCTATTAATAATTCAAAACTAATAATTAATCCTAATCTTGTTTCTTCATCATTGAGTATTAATTATAATGTTCCATCATATTCTTTCGTCAAACTTTCGGTTTGTGATATTTTTGGGAACGAAATCGAAAAAATTGTAAATGAGTATTTACCTGAAGGTAATAAAGAAACATCTTTTGATGCATCCTTATTGCCAGATGGAATTAATTTCATAAAACTTCAAGCTGGTTCTGAACAAAGAGTAGGGAAATTTATAAAATTGAAATGAGAGAAGACGCACTAAGAACGATAATCGAGCCTCAATTTCTAATTAATGCTTATGCAAGCGGGTATTTTCCGATGGCGGAAAGTAAAGAGAGCGTTATTCTCTGGCATTCACCCGACCCGAGGGCAATCATTCCACTCGCTCAAATTAAAATGCCTCGCTCAGTGCGACAATCAATAAAGAAAGAAGGCTTTGAGATTCGGATTGACACTGCATTTCGAAAAGTAATAGAAGCATGCAGTCAGAGGGATGATACATGGATTTCGCAGGAAATAATTGATTCTTATGTGATTCTTCATTCAGCCGGTTATGCACATTCTGTTGAGACATACATAGATGGCAAACTCGTTGGAGGTTTGTATGGAGTGGCTTTGGGAGGTGCATTCTTTGGAGAATCAATGTTCACCACCGTCAGCGATGCTTCGAAAGCGGCTTTTTATCATCTGGCAAATTACTTAATCGAAAACGGATTTATACTACTCGACACACAATTTATAAATGAATTTACAGAGTCACTTGGTGCAGTGGAAATACCGAAGGCTCAGTATTTGAATATATTGAAAGTAGCAGTGAAACTACCGGTGAAGTTTTGAGGATTAAAGAAAAGATTTACTGATTTTTTTATTGATTTCTACCGTGACATTGTTTATACTTTTTCCCACTACCGCAGGGACAAGGATCGTTTCTTCCAATATTTTTCACAGATGAATGAATTAAACTGTTGTCTTCATTTACAAAATCAATTTTAGCCATAGAAGGAATACGAAATGTAAATATTGTATGCAATTTATTTGTTAAACAAAAATCACCTTTTGTTATAACATCCATTCCAATTAATGCATCTAAATCGCTCATTATATCAGCACTCATAATTACATCTAAATTTGGGAAAACGATGCCGTTTGGTAACTTTAATGTTACTAAATAAGTTGATGTTTCTAATGTTCCGTTTGGTGTAAATATTCGTGTTATACCAGTTGGTTTAAGATCAAGAGCTTCAACAATTTTTGGAGTGATTACAGTATTAGTAGCTCCGGTATCCCAGATAGCCTGCGTATCAATACTTTTAGTAATAATCTCATTTGGATTTTTATTTATGTAATCAGGATCCTCAATTGGAGGTGAAATGGTTATTTCACTCACTAAGGCATTAACTATTTTATTATAGGTTATTGTGAATGATAATGGATGTACTTGAGTATATTTCATTGATTAAAAACAGGCCTTCTAGAATAAAAAACTGCGGTAAATGCATCTTCTCCAGGTTCGCATTTTTGGATAAGAAATGTTCCTAATTCAAATTCTTTTTTAGCTTCTATATAAGCTTCAATTTCAGTTTCATATGCTCCAAAAACTTTTTGGTCTTTGATAACAATGTACTTGCCATTGTAATCATTTACCAATTTATCCTGATTATTAATATAATATTGAAATTCATCATGAAGCATAATTTTTTTAAATATTAATTATTAAGGACTAAATTGTCAAAATAAATATAACAAAAAATATCTTATTTGTCATATTAATAACGAATTTTTTTATTATTTAATTCTACCTAATTGCACTGACTTCAAAGTCTCAATTCGATTTTGTTTAAGATTTTAAAAAAAAAATTGCAAAAAGAATTTCCAATTTCGAACTAAAACCATGTATATAACATAAAAAAAGTCATTTTGTTACAGTGAAACTGAATAATATTTTATTTCCATCCATACATTATTTCCATTTTACTTAATCTTAAAAATTGTATAAATTGCAGTTCAGGTTATTATGAGCAAACTTTATTGATTGGCTGGTGATTATGACTGTTAAAAAAATTAATTGCATTGTACTGTTTATAACTTATGTTTTTCTGTCGGGTTGTGCCTTGTGGCGTACAGAACCTAAACAACTTTATTGTCCTCCTCCGCCCCGGCAGAACTGCCAGCACAGGGACTGGAACGGGGTTCCTTACGACACAATTAGTGAAAATGTCAAAAAATTGGAATGGTATTGGTCTTTTGAACAAGTTAAGCAAATCAACACACCTAATGATGAGTGGTGCTTATCGTTTTACACAAATAACAGGGCTGTACTGACTTATTCGGATGAAAATCAGCAGAAGGGTATGCTTATCCGTATGGTAAATCCTGACAAAGGAACGATGGAGTCCGGCATTGGTGTTCCGATTGACGGGAGTTATGGTGCATTTTCGTTTAACGGTGAGGAAGCTGCCTTTTCGGCATCTCAATCTGAAGATGTAGTGGGTAATTCTAATATATATTTCGGGAAGTTCAAAGGTAACCTAATTACGGGAATGAAATCAGCCGGGGAGATGATAAACAAAAACGATTATTCATGGGAATCTCAGCCTGCATTTTCACCGGATGGCAATGTGCTTTTTTATTCATCCGATATAAATATGAATACAACCGGACATGACCTGTTCTTTTCGGTAAAAATGCCCGATGGAAAATGGAGCGAACCTATAAATTGCGGTGATATGGTCAACAGCCAATGCGATGAACTAACACCTTTTGTTACTAAGAACGGCAAGGAACTTTATTTCTCATCATCCGGTCCCGAAACAGTCGGAGGATATGATATTTTTGTTTCTCAGATTTCACCTGACTTTTGGAATTATGCTAAAAGAGGTGATTTACAATCTCTGAGAGAAAAGAACTTTTTCACAATGGGGGAAAATTTAAAACCACCGCTTAACACATCTGCCGATGAATTGTTCCCATCGAGTCCTGTTGCTCCTGATTCTCTATTGTATTATTCATCAAATCAGAAATCGGGTGAAGGCGGATTAGTAATGATGCAGGGTGGTTTTGATATGTATGTCAGAATTAAAAATATTGTTCCTAAAAAGATTGTACAGGTAATAAAGAAAGTCGAGAAGGAGCCTGAAGTTCCGCAGGTATCCCCTACATATACACTCGAAGGGACTGTGTTCAATGCAACAACGAATGAACCTGTTCCAGATGCAGAAATCACGGTTAAACAAATGCCTGAAAGAACCAAATACACCGAGACAAAATCGGACAAACAGGGAGATTACAAAGTAAAATTAGAAAAGAATAAGGAATATGAAATCGTAGCCCAGGCTCGTGATTTATTCTTTGATGCATTTTCGATGAGGGTTGAACCCACAGATACATTAACTTATATCGAAAGAGATGTTTATATACCCGAAAACCTGACTTTGAGAATCAACTTTCCTACAGATGAGTATATGAATCCTTACAGATATACGATTGACAGCAATGGAGTGGAAACATCAATGTTATGGGAATCGGCAATAGAAATACTTGCTGAAAATATTATGAAGTCTAAGGATTACCTTGAGAAAATAGTATTTGTGGGACATACTGATGATGTAGGCACAGAAGAGTACAATAAACAGCTCGGACAGAGGCGAGTTGATTTTATCATAGCTCAGCTTGTCAAGCGGGGAGTGCCTGCAAAATTGCTGGAGGGTAGGTCAGCAGGGGAGTTAGAGCCTTTGCCTCAACGCACGGATGAAGATATCAAGATGTGGCGAAAGAGATGCCGCAGAGTAGAATTGGTGAAGGTGAATAAGAGTTAGAATCATTACAACTGTTCGGAATTTCCGAACAGTTCAAAACGAAGGGAAAAGAGAAAATTTAAATTAAATTTAAAAATATGCTTAATTCTATAAAATTAGAACATAATATAAATGAAATCCCTTCTCATTATGCTGATAGGGTTGGCAGACATATATCTCAGCTAATCAGTGACAAGGATAAAAAAAAGCATGGTCAATTTCTAACACCCATTGATATTTCAAGTTTCATATCAACATTCTCAATAATTGATAAGGATAGTATTAAAATATTGGACCCTGGTTGTGGTGTCGGGATACTCTCTTGTTCATTAATTGAATATCTATCAACTAACAATAAATATTTAAAAAGTGTTGAGCTAATTTTGTTCGAAATAGACAAAAGGATAATTGATCACCTTGGAATAGTTATTTCATATTTAAAAGAATGGACTAATAAACAAAAAATAAAATTAGAATATAAGATTATCAATTCTGACTATGTCTTGAATTATGCACCAATACTTGAAAGTCATCAAAATTTATTCGAGAATTTCGAAAAATTTGATATTATAATATCTAATCCCCCATACTTTAAATTAACTAAGACCGAACCTCATTCAAACGCAATGAAATCTATTATTAATGGACAGCCTAATATGTATGCTATGTTTCTAGCATTATCTGCCAAATTATTAAAAAAGGACGGCGAGTTAATTTTTATCATACCAAGAAGTTTCGCATCAGGCCAATATTTCAGGCTTTTCAGAGAATTCTTTTTTAAGAATGTTACTTTAAGCAATGTACATCTATTTAACTCTCGCAAAGAAGCTTTTTCACGAGATGATGTTCTGCAGGAAAACATTATAATTAGAGCTATAAAGAGAAATAATCAAACTGAGAAAAAGGTTAAAATTAGTTTTTCAAATGGTTCAAAAGATTTAAGTAATTTTAAGTCATTTACTCTTAATGAAGATGAATTAATTGATTTAAAAACACATCAGAAAATATTGCATATACCTACTAATGAAACAGAAATAAAAATTAAAGAGCTTATCGAATCATTTAAGAATAAATTTATTGATTTAGGAATAAATATTTCAACAGGACCTGTCATTCCTTTCAGACATAAAAAAGTTATTGAATCAAATCCGAGATTAAAATCAGATTATGCACCTTTAATTTGGATGAGTAATACTGAAAAAATGGAACTAAATTGGCCTATCAACAATAAAAATAAAGCTCAATATATATTGATTAATGAGGATTCAAAATCTCTATTACTTCCGATTAAAAATTATATTTTGCTTCGTAGATTCAGTTCAAAAGACGATTCAAGCAGGCTGATTGCCTGTCCTCTATTGAAGAATAATTTTAACTTTGATTATGTTGGCGTTGAGAATCATTTAAATTATATTTATGGGATAGATAACGAACTAAATATGAAAATTTTATTCGGATTATTAGTTGTACTGAATAGTAAACTTTATGATATTTATTTCAGAACTTTTAATGGAAATACCCAGGTCAGTTCAACTGAATTTCGTGGAATAAAAATGCCTGATATTGATAAATTGAATAAGATCGGAACTGAAGCATTATTACTTAAGAAAGTAACTCAGGATAAAATTGATTTGTTAATAGATAATATTTTAGATTTAAAATCAAATAAAATCATACTATGAACAAGATTGATGAAGCAAAGCAAATATTACAATATTTGGGATTGCCTGATGCCCAACAAAACGATACGTCAGCATTGACTCTTCTTGCATTATGTGATATTAAAGAAAAAGATAATTGGAAAGAAGCTCAAAGAAAGAGTTTAGGAGTCTCAAAAGGAATAATGGAGTTTATGAAAAAAAATTATAAAAGAACTTATGCTCCAAACACAAGAGAAACTGTTAGAAGACAAGTGTTACATCAATTTGTTCAGGCAAGGATAGCTGATTATAATCCTGACTACCCTGATTTACCTGTTAATAGTCCACGTGCACATTATGCAATTTCTATTGATGCTTTAAATGTAATAAAGAACTTTGGAACAAAAAAATGGAATTTAGAATTAAAAAAGTTTCTTAATAAAATTGATGAATTAAAAAAGGTTTATAGGAAAAGACGTGAAGCTGTGATGGTGCCTGTCAAATTTAAGGATAGATCTTTGTTAAAGCTCTCTCCAGGCAAGCATAATGAAATTCAAGCAGCTATTGTTGAACTATTTGCTCCAAGGTTTGCTACCAATTCCATAATACTGTATTTCGGTGATACTGAAAATAAAGATTTATATATAGACAATGAAACTTTAGAAAAAATAGGTATTCCGATTGACCAACACAGCAAATTACCGGATATCGTACTATATGATAAAGAAAAACAATGGATTTTCCTTATTGAAGCAGTGACATCCCATGGACCTGTTTCACCGAAAAGGGTATATGAACTTGAAGACTTATTAAAACATTGTAATGCAGGAAAAATTTATATTACAGCATTTTATGATTTCAAAGAATTCAAAAAACATTCTCAAGATATTGCTTGGGAAACAGAAGTGTGGTTATTGGAATTTCCTGACCATTTAATCCATTATAATGGTGATATGTTTTTTGGACCAAGAAAGACTTAATACTAAATAATTATTATGGCGCCAAAGAAATTTTTTATAATATTGCTTATTGCTTTTTTTGCGATACTTCTAATTACGGCGATTTATGTCGTAAGTGTTGTGTCTTATGGTTTGCCTTCTATTAACCAGCTTGAAAATCCCAAGCAGAACTTTGCGACACAGATATTCAGTGCTGATGGTGAATTGCTCGACCATTTCTTTATTGAAAGGCGAGTCTCATTGCCGATTGACAGCATACCGCTTGATTTTATTAATGCACTTATTGCAGTAGAGGACAGAAAATTTAATGAGCATTGGGGAGTGCACGCTGTCAGAATTTTCAAAGCGGCAGTTAAAAACACACTTGCATTCAGAAGTAAAGAAGGTGCTTCAACGATTACAATGCAATTAGCAAGAAATTTATATTTCTCTCCGGAAGGTTCTTTTAAGCGAAAAATCCGTGAAGCATTCACAGCGATACAGATTGAAAAGCGATATACGAAAAACGAAATTCTTGAGATGTACATCAATACCGTTGCTTTTGGCAGGGGTGCTTATGGAATACAGGTTGCATCGCGTGTATATTTCAATAAATCAGCTCTCGAGATGACGACATCTGAATGTGCCTTTCTTGTCGGCTTACTCAAAGCACCTGAAAGATATAATGGTATCGTGAATTATGAGAGGGCAATCACAAGGCGGAATCTTGTTCTTTCATTGATGAGGGATGAATCTTATCTATCAGATGATGAGTACATAAAAGCCGCCGAAGAGCCGTTGAATCTTGCTATGGGGAAGGATAAAAGATTCAGGACAACAGAACTTGCACCACATTTCGTCGAGATGATAAGACAGAAGTTAAGCAAGGAGAACAGTATTCAGGGTTATGATTTGTACAGGGATGGGCTTGTTGTTTACACTACACTCGATTCACGCATTCAAAGATATGCAAAAGATGCTGTTGCAGAGCACCTCTCGAAATACCAGCAGATATTTAATAAATCCTGGTCATGGGGTGCAAATAAGAAATTGCTTAATGATTTGATCAATAAAGCAATCAGAAACAGGCCTGATTATATTGCAGCTTCTGAACTTAAAAAATCAGAAATATCAAATTCATTGAAGATTAACAGAAAGTTTATTGACTCTGTGAAAAATGCTGCCACAACTCTTCAATGCGGTGTTGTTATAATTGACCCAATAACAGGTGCTATTCTTGGCATGGTTGGGGCATCATCAAAATTCATGCAGGAACATGTAGATGCAAAATACTCACTCAATCATGTTACACAAATAAGAAGACAGCCCGGTTCCGCATTTAAGCCTTTTGTATATACATCTTCACTTAGCATGGGTATGAATCCCCAGAGTATTATTGAATGCGGGCCATATACATATACTAATCCGGAAACGGGCGAAGCCTGGACTCCGAGAGGAACGGGCCATTGCGAACCGGGTGAGACTACGACTCTATACCAGGCACTTGCAGCTTCGATTAATACTGTCTCGGCACGCTTGATTACACAAGTAACGAATCCCGAACAAGTCGTAAATCTTGCACACAGGATGGGTATTGAATCAAATCTATATCCACTGCCTGCACTATCTTTAGGAGGTGCCGGTGAAGTTTCCCCCTTGGAAATGGCTTCTGCATTTTCAACTTTTGCTAATCAAGGGATACATGTTAAGCCCTATTTTCTCACGAAAGTGGAAGACCATTTCGGTAATGTTGTGCAACAGCAGGGAAAATCCCGCGAGGCTACTGATGTGCTGGATAAGAAAATATCCAATCAGATGACATATATGATGGAAGCTGTTGTCAATTATGGGACAGGTTCTAAAGTAAGACAATACTTCAAAAACGTTTCAGCGGCAGGTAAAACAGGAACAACAAACGATTTTGCCGATGCATGGTTCGTAGGTTTCACTCCCCAACTTGTATGTGCTATATGGGTTGGATTCGATGACCAGCGTGTTACTTTCACTGAGGGATATGGTTATGCTTCTGCTGCTGCTGCACCGATTTTCGGAATTTTGATGAATAAGATTTACAATGACCCAAAGCTTCCGTATAAGCAAAAGGAGTTCAGCTATACAAGGGATTCAACCGGTTTTTCAACTCAATTCAATATTCAGCTAACCCCGTCACCTGAGAATTTCGATGCTGAAAGACAACCTGAAGGTCCCCCTCAGGACACAAGTACGAATTTAAATAAACATAGGATAATTTTTCCAGTGTTACCAAGACAAAAGGATAGTTCAAAGATTAACAGGCAATTGATACGTTAATGATTATGGAATACGAATTTACTGACGGAAGAAAAATGAAGGTCGGCACAATGTTTTGTGTCGGGCAGAATTACTCAAAGCATGCACAGGAAATGGGTTCTGAAGTTCCCAAAGACCCTATTATTTTCTTAAAGCCGCCGATTGCTTATATACCCGATGGTGGCAAGGTGATTCTCCCTGCAATTTCAAATTTACCGCATCACGAAGTCGAGTTGGTAGTTGTAATTGGGAAAGATTGTGATGATGTGAGTATTGATGATGCAGTGAAATATATAGCAGGTTATGCTGTCGGTCTTGATATAACTTTAAGGGATATTCAAAACAAGGCAAAGAAGGATGGGCATCCCTGGGCTGTAGCAAAGGGATTCAGGACTTCTGCACCTATATCTAGAATAGTTCCTGCATCGCAATTTGCTGATGAAATTCCTTTTTTTGTTCTTGAATTAAAAGTGAACGATGATATGAAACAGTTTACAAACACAAGAGAAATGGAGAGAAACGTTGCTGTTTTGATTTCATATCTATCAGGAATTTTCGGATTGCGGGAAGGGGATTGTATTTTTACAGGAACACCTGAAGGAGTCGGTGAAATAAAACATGGGGACAGACTTCATGCAGAATTGAAGGGATATATCACATTGGATGTAAGTATTAAATAGAATCAAAAAAAAATTTGTTTCACAGAGTATCACTGAATTATGCACAGAGTTTCACAGAGAAAAAGGAATAAGTAAAATAGTAATAAAATTGTTTCACAGAGAAAAATGGAAGAGGATAAAATAACCGAGAAAATATTAGGATTTGCGTTTCAGATTCATACAGAATTAGGTCCTGGTTTGCTTGAATCTGCTTATGAAGAATGTTTGTTGTATGAATTAACTCGAAATGGTTTTTCAGTTGAAAGACAAAAAGAAATTCCTCTTGTTTATAAAGAAATTAAACATGAGCATGGTTACAGGGCTGATTTAATAGTTGAAAATAAAGTTATAATCGAAATAAAATCTATCGAGGCTATACATGATGTTCATGTTGCACAAATGTTAACTTATCTTAGGTTAACAATGTGTCATATTGGATTGCTAATAAATTTTAATGTCAAAAGTTTGAAGGATGGTATCAGGAGGTTTATTCTTTAATACTCTGAGAAACTCTGAGAAACTCTGTGAGACTCAGTGATGCTATTTATTTGGATTATGGTATGAAAATGATTTTATAAATAATATTAAAAGTTGCATTATGAAAAAGTATTTACTATTTCTTCTGTTGGCAGGAATATTGTCATCCCAGTTCTGGGGCTGTATATCTTACTCAAGGACTGAGACAGATATTTACACTATATCTGAACTTGACACAACAACCCAATATTTAGACAAGAATGCTCCCGGGAACAGGGATAACGGCATTATCTATTCCTCATCCCGAACAGTTCAATCCGAAAGGATGATGATTCAAAGAGACAGTACAGTTATACGCGAATATCCAAACTTTATAAGGCTTGGGCTTTTCGAAAGTATTGGTTTAATAGGGACAAGCGTGGATAGTGCTATTGGTTCGGGAATGTTCGGTATTTTTCCGGATTTAGATAATTTAAAAGCTACATATCGTGGAAGCGGCGGTAAAGTGTTCAGCGGTGGACTGTACCGGTTTGGTATAATGGAATTGCGTTTACGTTGGTTTCGGGATGCAAAGGATTGGACTTATGGTTTCAGCGGATTTGAGATAATCAGGCCTGATGCCAGAATTGAAAACACTTTGGCAAGCATAGCACCATTCTATCTGAGAAAAAGGTTTTATTTACGTGAGGAAATTCCATATATAGCAATAACCGGGCACATGGGTTTAGGTTGGTATCCATCCCAATACTTGAATCTTTCTGCTTCTATTGATGTAGGCTCAATAGGAGGATTAAACGTAAGGGGATATATCGGCCTTGCTGCAGGAATAAATCTTGCATCAAGCCCTTTCGTTAAGCAGAGTCCGGTGAATGATTCTAAATCTACAACATCAATTTTTCCGTATGCAGGAATCGGAATATCATTTCTCGATTTCCTGAACAGAGTTCCTGAGACATACAGGGAATGGAAGGACCACGAACATTCATCGTGGGACATTGGATTGATGCAATTCATATTTATTAATTCGGGAGCAAAATCTCTTTGGATAAGCGACAGCGGCTCTCCAAGTCTCCTTACGGGATTCATTTTGCGTCTTGCCAATGCTTCTGTGGCTCTGCCTCTTCTCGACTGGAAACTTTATGCCGGAACATCACTTGTAAATTTTGTCATACTTGGAGAAAAAGAATGGGGAATGAGTATTTTACCTTTACGTCTTGGCTTCTGGCAGACGGTAATTATGGATGAATTGTCCGTTGAACCTTTCATTGAGTATAATTACTATCCTTCAAGTTTTGTACACATTGGCGGTAGATTGAACTTGCGTGTAACCGAAGGAATCAATATTGGTTTGGCTGCAGGTTATGCTTCAGGCTCTACGACAGGCGGCATTGGTAGCGAGATAACTCAAGGTATAGGCTATCCTGACAACTTTACCAGGACCTATATCGGCTTGAGTGTTGGATTATTCGACAGAATATTTTTCCCCGAACATTTGAGATATTTTAAGAACAAATAATCGAGTGCAATGAAAATGAAAATATATCTTTTAATAGTGTGCATTATTTTGGCAATTGTTCCTGCTTGCGTTAATGAGCAGTTCTCGATTAACATGGGTAATAAAGAATTAATTGTTGGCTTGAAAATGTCAGACACTGAAACAATCGATGAAGTCAATGACAACTCTGTGATGCTCAATGAAGGGGGGGTTATTGCTTTGAAGAGGCAGGGAATAACAGACCTTGTATCTGATATAACTGTTGACATCAAGGAGGGTGAGGGCGTATGGTTTGCAATCCGCTGTGCATCCAATAATTATGAAAATCATCCTGCAATTATGTTTACTTTTTCAAAAAACGGATTGACGGTTCAGGAAAAAGGTAAACCTCTCATTTATCTCGCTCAGTATAAAGCAAGCATGGTCGAACCTTCACGCATTGTTTTCAGAAACGACTGCAAACGATACGATATTCTCGTTGACTGCGACACCGTTTACACAGGTTTTACCGAAATTCCTAACACAGAGTATTTATTAATCAAGACTCTTCCAAAATCCAAAGTGTTACTGACCGGAATCAGCATGAAGGAGAAGGGGGAGGAGTAATTTGAATTAAAACAACGATTACTCATAAATTATAATGAACAAATTTAGAGTATATGCAGACACATCGGTTTTTGGTGGTTGCTTTGATAAAGAGTTTTCGATAACTAGTCTTGAATTTATTAAGCAAGTCGAAAAAGGAATATACAAATTAATTATATCACCTGTTCTGCTTGCTGAGTTAAATGATGCTCCAATAGAAGTTCGAAATATTTTATCAAAATTACCGGAAGAATGTTATGAAATATTATTATTTACTGATGAAATAATCAAACTCAGAAATAAATATATTGAATCAGGTATAAAAACAAGTAATCACAAATCTGATGCTGAACATGTGGCTGCTGCGACTATTTCAAACGCCGATTTTATTGTAAGCTGGAATTCAAACATATTGTACATTTTGATAAAATAAAAGGATTTCAAAACGTCAATTTAGAAAATGGGTATAATGCCATTAATATTTTTTCACCACAACAAGTCGTTTAGAATATGAAAGAGAAAAAAAAATTCGATTGCGTTCAAATGAAATGGCACATACAGAAGAAAATCGAAAAAAAATACGCAGGAATATCGGATAAAGAAAAATATGAAAGAATTTATGAAGAAATAAAGAATAATCCATTGTTATCAAAATTTGCTGTAATTTTTAAAAATGAAACTGGTTATCCAGCTTAATACATTTACTTAATATAACAACACCTCAATTAATAACACTAATTCAACAATTCTTAACGAACTTTATTTGCTTTGACCTTACCAAATTAATTTTTATTTTAGACTTACAAATTTAAACCGAACTGTTAATCTTTTTTTCACTAATAAATGGAGGAGTCATGTTTAAAAAATTCCTACTTGCAGTAGTAGTTGTATTCGTTGCATTAGAGGCAATGGACTTCGTTTTGCACGGATTGATTTTGGCTGGAATATATAAGGAGACGGCGGCAATTTGGCGACCCGATATGAATAAACTCATGTGGGCTATGTATGTCGTTACATTCCTTTCGACAATTGGTTTTGTTTATATTTATTATAAACTGATTAATCCCAAGTCACCTTTTATAGGTGTATGGTATGGCTTAACATTTGGATTTATTTCAGGATTAGGCATGGGATATGGAACTTATGTGATGTTCCCGATTCCTTACAGTTTAGCTATAATCTGGTTCGTCGGCTCGATTGTATGCCATGGAATTGCAGGCTGGCTCACAGGAATTATAATAAAAGAAAAAGTGTAGAATTTTAAATTCATTCATTTGAAATTTTTTTTATATCATTTCCTGTCAGAAAAGATTCTGACGGGAAATGGTTAATATATGTGTGTTTGGTTAGTTTATTATATAATTATCTTTCATTTTATATATCTTAAATTTTCCTGAATTTCCCTTATTTTGCTTACTTTAAAAATTACAATGTTGTTTGTTGTTGTATGTCATCATTTTTCAGATGATTATTAATGGAGTTTAGGTATATAATGTTCAGAAAGACGTTCGTCAGAATTACATCTGTTGTTCTTTTAGCTGTTCCCAGTGTTGTCTTCAAAATTTTCAACATTCACACAGACCCGATAATATCATCAATAATTTTTGGTTTTGGAATCGTTGTCGCTGTTGACATGGGCGGCAGAAGCGGCTCAGATTGATATTTCCGCAAGCTTTGCTATTGCTATTCTTGCACTCATCGCAGTTTTACCTGAATATTCTGTTGATATATACTTAGCTTTCAGGGCGGGCAGCCATCCCGAGTATGTGCATTATGCGGCGGCTAATATGACAGGAAGCAACAGGCTGTTAATAGGAGTTGGCTGGACAGTAGTAGTATTTGCATTTGTTCTTTCAAAAAGATTAAAAGGGAAAAAAGAAGTTCAGGTCAAATTAGAGCCAAAGGCTAAGCTCGAATTGGCTTTTCTTGGAATCGCAAGCGTGTATAGCTTCTTCATCATTTTTTTTAAGAGAATATCAATAATTGATTCAGTTGTCTTGATTATACTATTTTTTACATATATGATTGTTGTATCGAGCGGAGAACAAAGGGAACCACATTTGCGAGAAACTACAAAAGGTTTTCTGTCATTGACAAAACTTCAGAGATTTTTTGCAGTAAATGGTTTGTTTGCAACTGCAGGAGTAGTAGTATATGTTTGTGCCCAACCATTTGCAGAATCTATGATAGACATAGGAACAAAATTTCACATTGATAAGTTTTTGTTGGTGCAGTGGGTAGCTCCAACTGCAACTGAAGCACCTGAACTGCTGGTAGCTGTGATATTTGCATGGCGGGCACAGGGACAACAAGCCATAGGTACATTGTTATCATCAAAAATAAATCAATGGACTCTCCTGGTGGGGAGCCTTCCGGTAGCTTATGTTATTGGAGGAGGAGGGCACTCACTGATTCTTGATGCGAGGCAGAGTGAAGAATTTTTACTAACATTAGCACAAACAATCCTGGGATTTGCTATTATTCTGAATCTTAGATTCCATATTCGAGATGCCATAATACTTTTTTGTCTATTTTTTATTCAATTTTTATTTCCGGGTACACAGGCAAGAACAATAATTGCAATTGTATATTTCGTAATAGGAGGAAGCATTATTGTTATTCGCCGGAAGGAAGCATTGGCAGTGTTCAAATCATTATTCAGCAAGAAAAATTTCAAGCCGAAATTGTTTTAGATATAATTTATTGATATTATAAGGCTAACATCAAAATAAATCCATGGGTTTAATATTTACAAATTCTTTCCACTGGATTCCGCTTTTTCCAATCAGATATATTTTATGTGGATTGAATTGCTTTTTAAATGCGGATAGTCCTGATGTGCCGTGTGAAGCACTTGTTGTAACTTCAATCCCGATTAGTTTATTATCTTTTAACAGTACAAAATCAACTTCATCGTTACTACTTTTCCAATAATAAAGATTGATTTGATTTGTTATAGAATAGTTAAGTAAATGTGCTCCGATTGCAGATTCAACCATCCTTCCCCATTTCTCAGGTTGTGAGGTTATTTTATCAAACCTATCTATGTTCTGTGCTGAAATAAGAGCAGTATTATGAACCTGAAATTTTGGAATTGAAGCTCTTTGTCTCAATTTGCTTGTACTATATCGTTCAATACCTGCTAATAAACCTGCATTATCAAGCAAAGACAAATAATGTGAAAGTGTAGTTGTATTGCCGGCATCCTGCAAATGGCCTAAGATCTTATTAAATGAAATAATTTGGCCGGAATACAAACAGCCTATTTCGAACAAACGTTTCATTAAAGCAGGTTTATCAACCCGTGTTAGCATTAGTACATCTTTTGAAATACTTGTTTCTATCAAAGCATCACGAATGTATTGCTTCCACCTTCTTTCATCATCAATTAAATTAGCACTGCCGGGGTAGCTTCCAAACCAGGCAAACTGCTCTTCGTTAAAGCCAAATGCTTTTTTCATCTCATTAAAATTCCAATGTCCAAGATAAATGGTCTCAAATCTTCCTGCAAGAGATTCGGTCAAAACTTGTTGTAAAATGACTCTCGAGGAACCGAGTAGAATTACTTTAATAGGTATTTTATTATTAGTATCAAAATCCCACTCCCTTTTAACTATTTCACTCCAATTTCTGATTTTCTGTATTTCGTCAATAATAAGTAGAAATTCTTTTTTCCCATTTTGCTTTAGTTTTAAGCGTGCTATATTCCATTGTTCTTCAATCCAAACTTGTTCATTACTTCTAATTAAATCTCCTGATGTAAAATGACAATGTATTAGATTCTTTTTTATTAATTGCAATACCATGGTTGTTTTACCAACTTGTCTGGGACCATAAATAACCTGAATGAACCTTCGAGGCTCTTTCACTCTTTTAACTAATTCTTTCAATTGCTCTCTTTGAAAATCCATAATTTTTACCTTTGAAATTAAATATTTACTCAGTATGTTGAGTAAATTAACTCAATATATTGAGTATAATTACTCAGTAAGATGAGTAAAATTAAACAATATTTACATAATTACAAAGAAAATATTTAATCTTGATTCTTTGTTCTTTGAAGTGTTCCTATTCTCCAGCTTCCATTGTTCTGGATTTCGATAAAGAGAGAAACATCTTTCCCGTTGAGTCTGATTTTTCCACCACGATGCAGAAGTTCTATTGCCTTGTTGGTTTCTTTATTATTGAATCCGTTGTTCTTAATTTCTTTCTTCAATTCAACTTCATCAAAAACGAATTTTGAAGCAGAGGGATAATACTGCTCCATTTTGGCAATCGGTAATTCGTGAGGTACTGACAAAATAATTATTCTCTCACCTTTTACAGCGCCTTTTTCGTAAAAATAAACAATTGCACCGAACATTCCTTTTTTGTCACTCGTCGCCATATTTGGGAAAACATCAGTTGACACGAGAGCAGTAGGTTTCATTGATTCGTCAATGTCGCTCAACTTTAGTTTGTCGTCAATTATTTTCACTGGCTCGACTGCAATGAGAAATTTACCGGGCTTAATATCTTTCAGAATGAGTGGGGAATAGCCTTTGAAATTTATACTGTCAATGAGATAGTGCGATGATTGAATCTGCAAATTGGATGAAATAAGCGTTGATTTAAGTGAATCTTTATCGGGTGCAAGATATATTTTCAATCCAAGGGGAATTGTTGTAATCAATATTTCATTATCCTCCAATCCCGGGTCATTTGAATACTGCTCGCTTAGTGGGACAATAATACTAGAAGAATCTGCGAATACTTTCTCTCCTTTATTAAATTCATCACTCGTTGACGGATTAGAGTTGTAATTTCCTCCAACAGTTTTATTCAATGTAATTGAAATCGCTGTGTATTCTTTTTCTGTTTGAGTAATTATGAATGGGTCACCTTTGGTAAAGGAATAATTCTTTGGATTATTACCATATCTGACAAGTATATAATATGTACCCGAAGAAACATTAACAATAACATTTTTTTTCTTTGGGACTTCTACCTGGAGTTCAGTGGGCCCTACAATTTTCACAAAAGCTTTTTCACCGGAGTCATTTATTAAAGTGATTGTGTTAAAATATTTTTGAGCAAATGCAGATGAGAAAAAAACTAATACAAGTAAGAATGTAAATAATATTTTTAGTAATAAATTTTTCATATTAGATTCTTCACTTCGTTCAGAATAACAAAAAAAAATTTTCTAATTTAAAAGAATATAGTTTAAATCAAAGCGAGTAGAAACCTACTTTTTTATATACTTTTCGCAATGTTTTGAATGCAACTGAGTGGGCTTTTTCAGCACCTTCAGCCAAAACCTCTTTCAATTTATTCTCATCCTTACGAATCTCATTATATTGATTTCTTATCGGATTTAAATGTTCTGCCATAGAATCTGCAACAATTGCTTTTATAACGCCGAAACCTTTCCCCGCAAATTCTTTTCCTATTTCAATAAAGTTTTTGTTTGTTGCAACATGATACAATGAAATAAGATTTCCCAAGCCGAACCTGACATTAGTAAAGTCAGAGAATGAGTCCGGATTAACAGAAAAACTTTTAAAATCTTCTAAAGTTAATAATTCTGAGGAATCGGTAACAGCCCTTTTTATTTTATTTTTAATTTCTTCGTCGCTGTCTGTTAGAAATATTGTTGCTTTTGAGTTGCCATCAGACTTGGACATTTTCTTTGTTGGTTCCTGTAAACTCATGATTCTTGCACCTGTATCGGGAATATATGGTTCAGGAATCTTGAAAGTATCGGAATAATTGTGATTGAAACGCTGAGCAATATCGCGAACAAGCTCGAGATGTTGCTTCTGGTCATCTCCCACGGGAACTAAATCTGCCTGATATAGCAAAATGTCTGCTGCCTGCAAAACCGGATATGCAAATAATCCAACATTTACGTTTTCAGAATGTTGAACGGATTTGTCTTTAAATTGTGTCATTCGGCTTAGCTCACCCATTCCTGTGTAACAGTTGAGTACCCAGGCAAGCTGTGCATGTTCGGAAACATGTGATTGCACGAATAAGACTGATTTGTCGGTGTCAATTCCACAGGCAATAAGCATTGCAGCTATGTCGAGCGTGCTTCTTCTCAGTTCGGCAGGAACTTGTCTGATAGTGATTGAGTGAAGGTCAACAATTGTGAAAAAGCATTGGTACTCATCCTGCAAAGCCACCCAGTTTTTTATAGCACCGAAAAGATTGCCGATATGCAGTCCCCCGGTAGGCTGTATGCCGCTCAATATTACAGGGCGATTGCCCGATTTTGAATCATTTGGATTTATAGAATTCATTCAAGAAATAAAAATTAACAGCTTACAAAATTTTTCAATTTCAAAGATAAGCTATTAATTAATGATTTACAATTAAGGTATTTGTTGTTTTGAGTTGAACATTTACATAATTAAATTAATGGATTATAGACATGGAATCTCCCATGTAATAATTCAGCAAAAGATATTGCTTCAGACCAATCTTTGGATTTATTTATATCAAGATATGATTGTGGTGGCCTCAATTCTTTATTTAATAAATAATTTAATTGAGTTAGAGGAATAGGACCTCTGTAAGATTGGTATTCTTTAAATTTAATGGCGTATATAATATCATGATTCTGTGTATAATTTACAAATTCTTCTTCACTACATCCAATATCGTATTTAAAATTTAACCAAACATTACTTGGATTGTCTTCAATAACTTTATCAATAATTGCATAACCATAAATCTCTTTATTGGGAGATGTGGAATAAAGTATAGCTCTCCTACCAGTATATTTTTTGTTAAAACGTGTCCTTAGTTCTATTGACTTCTCACCATTTTCAATTTTTTGAATAAATTTCGGATGAATACTAAAAAGAACACCATTAAATATATCATCACTATACTTTGTAAATTGAGAAATTATTTTTGGTAATTTAATTTTAACATTTTCTAATACGTTTCTTAAGTCAGCAGAACATCGAAGTTCATTTTCAAAAGTTCTATACTGTGTATTAGCCTTTGATGCTTCTCTAAAACCAAAGGATTTAAAAAAATCCTTTTTATTTTCCCATAAACCTTCCGGTAGAGTAAAATGAATATCTTTTGCAATTCTTTGACAATCTAATGCCATTTCTGAGAAAAATAAATCACCCAAATTTATATTAGAATAATTTTCATCAATAGACAAATGGCAAAACTTTGCATCGTTTGAAATCTTTAAGATTGAAGCAGCAATAGGAGTTTTACCAATAAAACCAATATAACCTATTCTTTCACCAGACTTTAAACCAGGTATAACTTTATTTTTAAACCACTTATCTATATTAGGATATAAAACTTCATTTTTAATAATTAATTCTTTTAAAACCTTTATAAAAGGCTCATAAGTTTCAAAAGTAGTACTTCTAATATCTATTAATTGAAAATCATCTTCATTAGTGAAGAGATTTCTCATGTTATTTAAATTTTTCATTTTATTTATTTTTTGGTTTTACAATACCTTCTTCTTCATTTTCATATTCTAACATTTTTGGCCATTTTTCAAAATATTTTGAAAGCATTAAATTTTGTTTGTCATAAGGGCTTTTTCCTTCAGCCTTTTCTGACATTCTATAAAAAATTAATTTCGCTAATGTTTCTCCATCAGCGAGCGTTACATTAACATCATGTCCACGAACTTCGAACATTAAAGGAGTACCTTTTTCACCATCTTTTCTTTTATAACCAAAACAAGGATGAACAAATCCCGCATAATGAATTCTCATTTCACCGAGAGATTCATCAATTGCCCTACAATAGATTGCCACTCCAGGTGGTAATGATATTAATTCTTTTGATCTCAAAATATAAAAATCTTCTTTTTCAATAGTCAATCTATTTTCATCGTTTGATTTTTTAAATGACCAAAATTTATATGGTTGATAATTTTTTTTAGTTATATCAATAAATTCTTCATTATTCTCATTTTTTCTAGCACAATATGAACAAACTTCCAAACCTCCTATACGTAAGTTTTTTGTATTGACTGACAGGTAACCGACTTGACCAACTTCAAAACTACTTATTATACTACTTATGAAGGATTCATCTTTAATTTCAGAATCTTCTGTTTTGCCATAAAATAATCTAAGCTGAGATAAAGTGATACCTTCTTTTACAATAATATTGTAGCTTATTGGTAATATTTCTAAATACATTTCACCCTTAACATTATCTGGACTCATATAATCGTATTTATATTCACCATCTACTATCAATCGTGCAATAACATCTAATCTTCCAATTGAACTTTTAGCAGTTGCTTGTCCATAAAAAACATTTGATTTCTTTATTTTTCTTGTAAATTTCTCTTTAAGTTTAAATACATAACAGTGTCCTAAATGTAATTCATAACACCTATCTTTATTTTGTTTTAAAGGTATGGAATATTTTCTTTGTTCTAGAAAGGACTTGTATGATTTATATTTCATTGGTTTGATGGTACCTTGTATCATTTCATAACCTTCATTTGATAAATAAAGATCTATTGCAGATTCAAATTTACCTTTTTGTGGTATTGTAAAACCTTGAATAAAACCTTCATCCTGTAATTTTTGGATTTGATTTATTGATAAAACACCGGGTAGCCAATATTCATTTTTCCAAACACACATTTTATATCATATTGATAATAAAATAATAATTTTTCGCTTCATATTCTGCAATTAAAGCAGATTCGCAAAAATAATTTAATGTATTCTTATAAATTTAAAATATTTTTAATCAATTTCCAATTGTGTTAATAAATATTACTTAATTCAAAGATATGACTCTGCATTCATTCTTTCCTTTGCTTAATGCGAATTTTTGAAATGCAGTACTTTACAAAATGATTATAATTATCTAATAAGATAAGCTATTAATTTTTAATTTCAATACCTCCGAATGAGGCAAGGTAGTTAATCTTTAAAACAGGACGTACTTCACCTTCGGGAAATTCCTGGCGTGTTTTATTTTCCATACCGCCGAAAATTGGTGTTCCGGTTACGAAAACTTTCCAGTCATAAGGAATCCTGATTTCAATCCCACCGAATGCGGCGGTCAATTCAAGAAAAGCACCTTCAGGTGCTATTTTTGCATTTCTTAAATCAAGTTCTGCTCCTCCGAAATAAGCACCGATTGTCCCGCCCTTGAAATTGTCTGTATTAATTATCTGGCTGACACCGCTGAACAAAGCAAGTATATTGACATCTTCAACAGTCGAAGGCTGTCTCTTGCTTCTCTGGTGTTTTACTGTTAAAATCCAGATGCCGATTAAAATAAGTATGAGGGGCCAGAAAGAACTCCAAAAGCCTCCGGGAAGATAGTCGAGCTGGTCTGCCTGCAAAAGCACACCAATTGCGATAATGACAATTCCTGTAAAAAAGGATTTATTTGATGATGCGAGATGGCTTATACCGATTATTATTATTATCAGGGGCCACCAGGTTGAAATTATCCAACCGAAGCTCCATACTCCAAGCTGGTCTAAAAAGAAAAGAATACCAAGTATTACTAGGCTTATCCCAAAAATATATCTTGAACCCATTTTCGTTGAACTATTTAATGTTAAACATTTTTTTCCAATAAATCATACGGAAAATCAGATAAAAAGTTTCTATATGAATAATTTTCATATTAAAAAGGATTTTTGTTTATCAAAATTAAGTTTCAATAAATAGTTTTTAATCTAATTCATCAAATATATGAATTAGGATACTTCTACATGTATATTTTTCACTTTATCATATAAAAACTCAGGAGCTAAATCTGCACCATTTTCCCAGGAAATGGTTTTCATAGTGTCTGAAATGTGAAATTTTTTGAAAACATTCACATCCTTTAATGGTTCAAATATACTTCCCCATAGTTCATCATTTAGGTCTGCAATACCTGTTGTACCATCACTGAATTCAATCCAAATCCTGTAGCTGTCTATATATTTTGCATTTTTTACTTCAATCATACTATTACTCCAAAGGTGGAATTTTATTTAATGGCTCATGTTTTCTGGGTAATTCCCAATCAAACATGAGTTGTTCTTTATTAATTTCATTCCATTCAATAACAGCATTCAAAGCTCTTCTTGGAAACTTGCCTTCTATTATACCGCTCTGAATTTCTATTTTTATATGATACTCACATATCTCGCATGGAAATGTAGCGGTTCATGTTCATTGTAAACCATAAATACAATTATACCAAGAAATCTACTAATTTCAGGCACGAAATAACCTCAATTTTTATTATAAATAATATAAAATTTCTTTTTCTATGAAACTCTTAAACAGAAAAAATTCATTCTTATAACAAATATCTACTTGATAAATCAGAAAATAAAAATATGAATATTCAAACCGGTACATAATTAAAATTAAATTAAAGCATTGCAAAATACAAATAATATTTCAACATAATTGGTATAATCTCCAAAACATCATTAATTTTGCCGATTGAATTTCTGCAACCCAAGGGGAACATCTTTATGGAAAAAAATGAGGAATTACTCAAAAGAATAGATTGCCTCGACAAAGGTTTCGTCAGATTAGTTGACTATATGGGCAGCGATGATTCTATTGTTCAGGCGGCAAGAGTGTCTTACGGCAAAGGTACAAAGTCAGTCAGGGCAGACAGGGAGCTAATACGTTACCTGATGAGGCACAGGCATACATCGCCATTTGAAATGGTGGAATTTAAATTTCACGTCAAGCTCCCGATTTTCGTAGCAAGGCAATGGATTAGACACAGGACTGCCAATGTTAATGAATACAGCGGGCGTTATTCCGAGATGAAGGATGAATTTTATATACCGGATATTGACCAAATCAGGACTCAGAACACTGTGAACAGGCAGGGCAGGAGCGATGCGACATTACCACAGAATCAGGCTCAGGAAATCAATGAAATGCTGAGCAATACACAGAAACAGCTTTTTGAAGAATATAAGAACATGCTCGATATGGATATTGCCCGTGAGCTTGCAAGAATTAATCTTCCGCTCTCAACTTATACCGAATGGTACTGGAAAATTGACCTGCATAACCTGCTTCATTTCTTAAAGCTGAGGCTGGATTTTCATGCTCAATATGAAATAAGGATTTATGCAGATAAAATGGCAGAGCTTATTAAACCGATTGTTCCGTTGACATATCAAGCATTCGAGGATTATATTCTTGAATCCATGACTTTTTCCAAACAGGAACTTGGGATTATAAAAAAACTTCTTGTTCAAGAATTTCCTGACGATGATTTTCTTGCTCAGCATGAAATAAAAGGTTTGGAAGCAACTGAATTCAAAGAGAAATTAAAAAAACTTCTTGGCATTGATTAGGTATATAATTTCAAATCTTAATTGCAGTTATTCGTTTTATTATAGTCTTTTAATGTGATTTCATTAATTATTAATAATATGTATAAATTATCATTTGCAATATTGCTGTTTATTTTTCAATCGGCTAATTTATTATTTGCCCAATCGAAAGCTGATGAAATTTTCGGTAAAGTGCTTCAAACAAGAGGTTCGGGAGAAAAAATTAACTCACTGAAAATTACCGGGAGAATGACATTCGGCGGAGTGACGGGTACATTTGTAATATATAACAAAAAGCCATTTTTGAACAGGATGGACCTCGAACTAATGGAGAAAAGAATTATTCAGGGTATAAATGAGAAAGAAGGCTGGTTCATTAATGAAATTGCCGACCAAAATACTGCACAAAGAATGACAAATGAGACTTATGAAAGAGCAAAAACACAAAATTTTTATATGATTCATCCTCTCGAAAATTATAAAAACAAGGGTATAAAATTAGAGTATAAAGGCGAATCGAATATTGATAGTATTAAATGTTTTATTATTACTGTCATTATGCAGGATTCGAGTGAAGCTGACATGTATATTGATTCTAAAAATTACGTTCAATTGTTCCAGAAAACAGTAGTAAAACAGCCTGAGTCACAGGATGTTGTTATTGAATCTTTTTATAAAGATTACAGAGATATTGGAGGTTTATTGATTCCGTATTTTATGGAATCAAAATCAAATGGACAATCACAATCTAAAATGTTGATAGAAAAAGTTGAGGTGAATATTGTTCTTGATGACAGTGTATTCGCTCTACCTGTAAAATAAATTATTATTGGAGTTATTGTGGCAAAAAAAATATCGCTTTATTTTATATTTATATTTCTATTCTGTTCTTATTTATACTCGCAGACAGCCGATGAAATAATTAATAAAACATTACAGACACAAGGAAATGACAAGCTTCAGAATGTTAAATCAATGAAAATAACCAGTAAAATATCAGGTATGGGAACCGAGATACCTTTTAAAATGTATTTCAAACAACCTAAATCAATTCGTTCAGAATTTTCTATGAACGGGAAAAACATGATTCAGGCTTTTGACGGTAAAGTCGGATGGTTCATCAGTCCGCAAAGTAAGAACAATAAGCCTGAAAAGATGCCTGAAGAGATGTTAAGTAAACTCAAAATTCAATCAAATTTTCTTGAAAGCCCTTTCAAAGATTACAAGCAGAAAGGTGTAAAAGTTAAACTCGCCGGCAAATCTAAAGTTGACGGAAGGAATGCTTATAAACTTTTGCTTACATTAAAGGATAAACAAAGATTAACTGTCTTTATTGATGCAGATAAATATATCTTTTTCAAGACTACAGTTGAAGTAAAAAATGGCAAGGAAAAAGCCAGGATAGATACTTATCTTAAAAATCATAAAAATATTAATGGAATTCTTATTCCTTACACGGTTGAAAACTATATTAACGGGAAAAAGGCAAGTTCAATGCAGCTTGAATCGGTCGAAACAGATATAAAAATTGATGATGCATTGTTCAGAATGCCTAAGTGAAATCTTGTAATTGAATTATTTTTTGTTAAATTTATTTATGTATTAATCTTGAATTCAACAAGGATTTATATATGAAAACAGAAGTCGTAATGCCAAAAATGGGTGAGTCACTGCAGGAGGGAACTGTACTGAAATGGCTCAAAAATGTCGGTGATAAAATAGAAAGAGACGAAATGCTCCTCGAGATTTCAACCGATAAAGTAGATACCGAAGTCCCTTCCCCTGTGAGTGGTATTATAGTTGAAATACTTGCCGCCGAAAATGAGACTGTTGAAGTAGGGAAAGTCATTGCTTATATAGAGACAGAGGAAGTTGCTGCTTTAGATATCAAACCTAAAGCGGCGGAAAAGCCAGCTAAGAATGAGGAAAAAGCAACAGTTGTTGCCTCTGAGCCACCCAAACCGATACGATCGGCCGAAGGTGAAATAGTTGATGTCGTTATGCCGAAAATGGGAGAATCCCTCCAGGAAGGAACTGTCATAAAATGGCTGAAAAACGTCGGTGAATCTATAGAGCGTGACGAAATGCTTCTCGAAATATCAACAGACAAAGTTGACACCGAAGTTCCCTCACCTGTTGCCGGTGTAGTCGTTGAACTATTAGCAAAGGAAAATGATACGGTTGAAGTAGGAAAAGTCATAGCGAGAATTTCGACAGGTAAATCTACAGTATCAACTAAACCGGCACCTGTTGCAGAAGCTAAAGCTGAGGCAAAGACCCAGCCTGCTGTAACGTCCGCCCCAATGAAAATGCCTGAAATAAAAGAAGAAGGAATAAAAGAAATTCCAAGAGTATCAGGCAAGCGTTTCTATTCCCCGCTTGTCAGAGCCATTGCCGAATCCGAAGGTGTCACTTTGCAGGAACTTGAAACTCTTCAAGGCAGCGGTGTCGATGGCAGGGTTACAAAGAAGGATGTTTTGACCTTTATCGAAAACCGTTCCAAAGGAATTACTAAGCAATCAGCCAGTGACGTGAAACCGTCATTCCAGCAGGCTCCAATATCTGCAGGAACTGATGACGAAATTATACCTATGGTTAGGATTCGCCAGTTAATCGCCGAACACATGGTCTATTCCAAGCGAACATCAGCTCATGTTACGAGTGTGGGTGAAGCTGATGTTACAGAGATTGTGAAATACAGGAAAAATCATCTCGAAGAATTTCAGAAACGGGAAGGATTTAAGCTGACCTACACACCATTCTTTGCCGCTGCTACGATTAAAAGCCTGAAAGAGTTTCCGATGGTTAATGTCAGCGTGGATGGCAAAAATATTATAAGGCACAGGAGAATTAACCTCGGTATTGCAACTGCTCTCGACGACGGCAACCTGATTGTTCCTGTTCTCAGGAGTGCAGATACATTGAGTTTGCTTGACCTTGCAAGGGGAGTTTATGATTTATCGAGCAGGGCAAGAACCAAGAAACTGAATCCCGATGATATACAGGGGGGTACGATTACTATAACGAATGTAGGGACTTTCGGCACTTTGTTCGGCACTCCGATAATCAATCAGCCCCAGACTGCAATTATTGGAATCGGTGCCGTGCAAAAAAGGCCAGTGGTGAGGGAATTCAATGGTGAGCCTGTTATTGCAATCAGGGATATGGCGTATGTCTCTATAACCTATGACCACAGGGTGATTGACGGAATGTTGGCAGGGCAGTGCCTTGCGGCAATCATCAGGAACCTCGAAAACATGAATGAAAGCACGATTATTATGTAATTTTACGTTTTAAATATACTTTTTTTAAAATAATAAAACAGTTACATTTGTCTTTATCATTATGTTAAAAAATTTTATAATAATTTATGAACTCAGATAACAGAATCATCGAACTTTTGTCGGAAATGCTGATTGAGCAGAAGAAAACTAATGAAAAGTTAGGACATGTTGATGGTAGGCTGAGAAACCTTGAAGTTCAATTTGGCGGGATGGACAAAAGGCTTGAAAGACTCGAGAAACAGCAGGCTAAAACTAACCTTGCAATTGGAGAACTACGTTTGTCTATTATGAATTTTGCTGAAAAGATTAACCATCAGAACCAACTCGAGAAACGAGTTACTAAACTTGAAAAAGTAATATTCAAGAACTGATTTCATTCTAAATACATATCTTTCACAATGGGCTATTTCGAATATCTTCCGCATACAGCCGATGTTAGAATCAGAGCAGTTGGTTCGGATTTAGCCGACCTTTTTGATTCTGCTTTGAAAGGTTTGTGTGAAGTTATATATAGTGAGCCAATAAGCAATCAAAAACTGACAATCAAAACAAAAATCAATCTGACTTCCATTGACAGCTCAGCTCTTATTATAGATTTTTTATCCGAAGTGTTATTATTGATGTATAAAAATAAAGCTGTATTTCCTGATATACAAATCTCAAAATTGGAAAATAATCAAATCACAGCAGAATTGAGCGGTTTCCATATTGATGGATTCACAGAAGACATCAAAGCAGTAACCTACCACGATGCAGAAATCATCACAAACAAAGAAAATCAATTAGAAGTGGTAATTACATTGGATATTTAATCGAATTTACAATTCACAATTAAAAATTAAGAAAGTGTGCTGTCCTAAATAGCGTTGACTTTTGAATCAACAAAAAGGAGGAAAAACTATGGACAGCAGTAAGAAAAAGAGTAAACACCTATATTATCCTCGACAACAAAG
>Ga0209317_1000484_pt1 | contig 46891 bp, 34 predicted proteins | sample RifGroB2_FD_183994 | JGI IMG/M metagenome (GOLD analysis project Ga0209317, IMG submission 183994) | Soil microbial communities from Rifle, Colorado, USA - Groundwater B2 (SPAdes) (version 2) | ecosystem: Environmental > Terrestrial > Soil > Unclassified | place: Rifle, Colorado | collected... | reverse complement strand
TGGATATGTTCATCAGTGCAGTGATGAGGCTGGCTGCCAGCACAATGGTTGTGGTGGCGAGGGCCTTCCTCCTCCAGCCTTTCACGAACGACTGTCTGAGCATGAGAAAAAACATTGCATGACCTCTCTTTTAAATAGCGACTTAATGAAGATACTCAGCTCCGCCAGTTTCCGCTAACTCTCCTCCCCCCAGCGGGGGGAGGCCGGGTGGGGGGAAGCGGCTTCTACGAAGAACCGTCCGAGTCCCCCCTCCCTAGCCCTCCCCCTCCGGGAGAGGGGACGTTTTGGCGTCAGGTCGGAGAACTGCAGTCTTTTTCAGAACCGGCCTACGACCCCTGGAACCCCTGCGCCCGGTAGTACCGGGTCTGCTGATCTCCCACGTAGCTCTCGGGCGACTTCTGGAACTTCTCCCCTGACTCCTCGGATTCGAAGAAGTAGGTCCTCCCCTTGAACTCGTGACGGAAGGGGGCCTTGAGGTTGTCCAGCTCTTTGCCGGTCACCGGATCCTTGACCTTGCGGGCAATCACCTCGGTAAAATATTTCGCACCCTCGTCCAGTTCCTGGATGCTCAGCACCACCTGGTTCCCTTCGAAACTGTGCTCCAGCGGAATGGGATTGCACCCCCCCGCCTTGCCGATGGAGGGGAGGAAGATCCTGACGTTGCAGGCGATGCAGATCACCTCGTTTTTCTCCTGGATGTAACCCATGTCGCCGCAGAGCATGCAGGCGTCGTAGACCACCCCGATCTTGCTGCTCTGCCCCGGAGAGCGGTTGATCAGGAAGAAACGGACCACGTGGCCGTCATCGGTGACGATGGCATAGCGGTGCAGCTTGCCGTCCTTCACCTGATCGACGGCGATCTGGATCAGACCGTCGGCATCGGGTGTCATCATGGTCGGCGCCGAGATCTTAACCGGGCGCGAGGCGTACAGGTCGTAGTAGAGAAATACGGCCATGATGAAGCAGAAGCTGGCCAGGGCGCCCTTGAACCAGCGCATCTCGAGAACGACCAGGCTGCGTGCCTTTCTCCGCTCCGCCTTCTGCATCCGCTCAAGATCCTCCGGCGCGACAGTATGCCTGCACAGATAGAAGATCAGGGCGAGAGTTGCCAGCAGAAGCGCCTGAATATAAGGGAGGACGTAGAGGTACTTGGTGACCTTGGCGACGAAGGAGAGGCGCATGCTGGTAAGCTCGATCAGCTCCAGCCGCATCATTCCGAGCAAGACCTCGGCGGACCACTGGGCTGCAAGTAGCAAGGAGGCGAACAGGACGATTGCCGTGAGGATCTTCCGGCTGCTTCTGGTCCCAATGTGCGCGGTCAGCGGGACCAGGAGCGCAACGACCGCAGCACCGAGCAGCACTCCGCCGATGTTGAGGATCAGCTCGGTATTGAGCACGGTAACCGCGGAAAGCGCCGTTTCGGAGACGTGTACCATAAAGACGAACATGCTCACCGCGGCAAGCGCCGTGGTGAAAACGAGCGCCGCAGACCATTTGATCAAGGCGAGGGAACGCGATGAGTCAGCGGGAAGAAAGAGCGCTGCCGCATTGCCGAAGGCGGCAAGCATGGCCGCTCCCATTAAAATGGTGCGTGCCGTGGTTAGCATCTCCTGGCGCAGGGCGATCGGAAAGATGGCGCCCCCGACCAGCAATCCGGCGGCCAGACAGAGCAGCAGGGGACGGAGCGCCTTTTCTGTGCGCAGCGGGGTCCAGAGGGCCAGTAGCATCCCGGTCATCAAGGATATGGGGATAAACGCATGTATAAAGTGCACCAGATACGAAAGCATCATCTTCTCCCTGTACGGCTTTATCAATCCGGCGATGGAACATAGAGGTAGGCAGCAACTGCCTGACTGAGGGCGGCTTGTCGGCCGTAGCCTTGGCGAAGGCTGAACTTGTCAGACGTAGCCTTGGCGAAGGCTGATGCGTCCGCGGCATGTTCCATCACCGGAGCGACAAAACCACAAACGACGACGCAAGTCCCCCCCACATGGAGGGGAACCTGCTTCTTTGATCGAATTAAGAATGTGTTTTCCGGCGACTACTTGAGCGGTACGTACTTGAACTTGTAATCCACGTTGAAGGGCTGGAACCATTTGCCTACGCCGCTAGCCTTGTCGGTGTGACGACCGAATCCCTGCTTCTCCGGGGACTCGATGGTGTAGGTGACCTTGTAGTTGCCGGCGCCCATCATCTTGATGTTGCCGCCGTAGTGCGGGCCGTCTTTGGCAACCATCGGCATGAACTTGCCGGTCTTGGAAGCGCCGGTGTCGAGGTTATCCAGCTTGTAGCTGATGGTCAGGTAAGGGACCCACTCGCCTGCGCCGAAACCGTTCGGGTTGCCTTTGGTGGCGTGGATGTCGGCTTCGAGGTGGATGTCGGCCTGGGAAGCGGGGAGATCGGTGCCGCGCGGCTCCATGTCGATCGGCTTCAGGTAAACGGCGGCAATCTTCATTTTGTTGACGATCTTCTCGTCGCCCGCCGGGTACTCCTTCATCTTCTCGGCTCCGCTTGCCAGAGCCGCAAATCCGCACAGCATCCCTACCATGGTACCGATTGCAAGAAACTTCTTCATGTAGCTATCTCCTTTGTTGTCTGTGGGGACCAGGCCCCTTTGGTTAATAGATTGGAGTTATTTCCAGCTAAACGATGCAGCGCGGTTCTTCTATTGCTCCGTCCTTGCCTTTGCGCCGCCCTTGAACATGACCGCCAGGCCGACTACCGCTGCCAGCAGGATAAACAGCTGCGGCACCAGGGTCTGCAGATAGGGATGAATGCCCATGAACTGGACGGTGGGCATCCAGGAAACCAGGGAGGAATCGAACAGCTTCCCTTCGATGAGCTCCATCATGCCGTTGCCTGCGAAGGTGAACGCCATGAAGTAAAGCAGCGCGCCGGTGCAGAGGAAGAAGGGGCGCAGCGGCAGGCGCAGCGCGCCGTAACGCATGCCGAGGTAGATGCCGACCAGGGCAATGGAGCCGACCAGGAAGCCGCCCGCTACCGCGGTTAGTCCGGAGCTGGAGGCGCCGGATGCCAATGCTTGATAGAACAGCACCGTCTCGGCACCTTCCCGGTAAACCGCCAGGAACGCGGCGAACCAGAGGGTCTTCATCGACTTGCTGGAAAGGGAATCGCCCACCTTCTCCTTGATATAAGAGCTCCACTTCTGCGCTTCGGCCTTGGAGATCAGCCAGTAGCTGACGCTGAACAGAACGACCGAGGCGAGCAGCATGGTGCCCCCTTCCATCAGCTCCTGGCTGGCAGCCGAAGCGTTGAAGACCCATTTCACCAGGAGTGCCGTGATGACGCTCAGCACCAGGGCCGAGATGCAGCCGTTGTAGATGACCTTGACCTTGTCCGTCTGGCCGCTCTTCACCAGGTAGGCGATGATCGCCGTGATGATGAGGATGGCCTCGATCCCTTCGCGCAGGATGATCATGAGGGAGTAGACGAACAGCGCCCAAGGTGAGTCGGCACCCTTGCCGAGCAGTTCGGCGCCCTTTTCGAAATCCCCCTTCAAGGCGGCGAAGGTCCCCTGGATCTGCTCGACGGTCGCGCCGGCCTTCATCTGGCTGATCATCAGGTTGAAGTGCCCTTCCAGCTTGGCCTTGAACGCCGCGTCGCGAGCGCCGATTTTCCCTTCCATGCCGCTTGCTTCGAAGACGTCGAAGTAGGTGTCCTGAACCAGTTCCACCGCATCCTGCGCCTCGCCCTTCTCGTAAAGGGCGATGGCCTTGTCGATCTCGGCGAAAAGTTCGACGTTGACCTTGGTCCAGTCCTTGTCGGACGCGTCGGCTTTGGCAACCGCCTTTTCGGATGCGGCCCCGTCCACCAGCGGAAGGCCCGGGAGGTCCTCCTGTAACGCCTGGACAAGTGCTGCTACCTGCGGCTCGACCTTTTCCGGCGCAGCACCGTTTTGGATCAGACTTGCGATATCCGCAAAGGCGGAGTTATGCTCGTAATCCCTCCCCTGGGAGACGTTGCGCCTGACGGAGGTCTCCAGGAGCGAATTCTTGTAGTCGTCGAACTGGGTCTTGATGACCAGATCGGCCGCCCCCTTGGCGTCCCCTTTTTTGTAGGCATCGAGGGCTTTGGCGAGCTGGGCCTGCACGTTATCGAAGGCCTGCTGCCAGACCGGCTCGATATTCCCGGCCGGAGCTGCGCTCTCTGCCTTCGCCTCCTGCGCCTTTGGTGCGGACTCCTCCGAGACCTCGGCCACCAGCACGTCCCCTCCCTCCAACTCGGGGAGCACGGCGCGCAGCTCGACCATGAAGTCGCTGATCCTCTTCTCGATGACGGCGACCGGCTGCTTGGCCACGATCATCTTGCGGATCTCGATGAACTCCTCCTCCAGCTCGGCGTTCTTCCTTGCGGAGACGTTGATCCGGATCGGCCCTTCCAGGTTTTCGAAGACGTGGAAATAAGCCGACTGCGCCTTCTTCTTCGCCTCCTTGACGTCCCCCTTCTTGTAAAGGATGACGGCATCCTGGAAGATGACCCCGATCTCATCGACCATCGCCTTGTAATCAAGCTCCTGTTCGGCCAGGGCTGAGGATATCGACCCCGCCGCGGTTAGCGACAAAACAAAGAAAAAAACGCACAAAGCCTTCAGCACAGTTCGAAACATGATGCTCCCTCTCTTGAAAACGGACATTTTCGGCAAAACAGAGGGCGCAGCCGGCCTGCGCCCCGTTTTAGTGTTTGTAGCGATACCCCTTGCGGGTATCCAAGGGGAAAGGCTGGACACCCGCAAGGGGTGCCCCTACAGGAACCCAAAACAGGGGGCGCAGCCGGCTGCGCCCCGTTTTACTTACCTACTAAAAGCTGATCTGGGTGCGGAGTGCCAGCGCGACCACGTTGTCGCGGCTGCTGTCGCCGGCAGGGTTGATCAGGTACTGCACTACCGGAGCGACTTCTATCTGCTCGTTCACCTTGTACTTGTAATAGACTTCCGCCAGCTTCTCCTGGGTGCCTGCGACATCGGCGATGGCCTGGACCTGGCCGTAGGCGAAGCCGAGTACGTCGTCGTTGCGGTTGGGGAAGAGTCCGGCGTACTGGCCGCCGGCGCTCCAGGCCTGTTTCAGCTCATACACATCCTCGTCGCTTTGACCATAGCGGGCGAACAGAGTCAGCTTGTCGGTGATCTGCTGGTCAAGGCTCACGCCGAATGCGAAGCCTTTTTTGGTTTCCGGATTGGAACCGTCCAGGCTGGCGTAGGCCCGGTAGTTGCCCTCGAGCTCGCCCGCCTTGCATTTGTAAGCGAGTTCTGCGATGCCGAAGCCGTGGTCGAAGATGTCGGCGCTGTCTGCGTCGCCGCTGCCATAGCCGAGACCGAAGGTTACGGATTCGGCAAGCTTTGCCTCAAGTCTTGCGCCCGGCCCGTTGGACGGGAAGGGAAGCACAGCCGAATGTACGAAAGCGCCGGCCAGGAACTGGCCGTTTTCGTCGTTTGCCACGGCATTGGAGTCGAAATAGTTGGACATGTCGATCTTGCCGGCCGTCAGGACCAGACGGTCGTTGAACGCCGCATGTTCGACCCAGGCTTCGCGGAAACGAACCGTGTCTCCGGTGGATCCGGCCACGCCGTTCAGTGCGGAGAAGCTGCCGATCCTGGAGTCAATGCCGTCCCCGCCGGTTGCTTCCACATCGATCACCGCAATGGTGTTCTCGCCGACCTTGAAGTTGAAGACAAGATCCCCGCGGCCGACCACGTCCGCGTAATCCTTAGGGTCATTGCCGATCGATCCCTGGAGGACTCCCACCACGCCGCCGCTCAAGGAGATGTTCTTGGTCAATGCGGTGAATTTGGTTCCCAGGTCATCGTAGCGCGACTGGAAGGTCCTGGTGTTTACCAGAAGCATCTCGCCGCGGAGCTCTTCCTTGAGATTGCTGATCACAACCAGGTCTTCCTTGTCGACCGACCCGGCGCCTTCCTTCACCACCTTTTCAGCCATCTTCTCAGTCAGCAGGTGCACGGCTGCCGCCACGTCCATACGACTGCACTCGGCCTTTCCCGCCTGGAAATCTTCGGAGAAGATTCCCTCGACCTTATACTTGTTTCCCAGCCTCATGATCTCCTGGCAGGCAGTGTGCTTTACCTGTACCTTTTCCGGAACCGAGAGATCCGGGTGCAGGGCCAGGGCCATCTGCGGTACCATCAATGAAAGCATCAGCGCCAAACTAACTACGATCTTCTTACGCATTTTCCATCCTCCTGTGACCTGACAATTAAAAAGTCCAGTTACTTTAATGATACACACCCGGCCTGCGCCTCGCATGAGGTCGGCAGATGTGAAAACGCCCTCTCTATGCTTTCCAGCTTCACCTGCTGCGACGGTTGATGAAGGTAAAGATCAGGTTCTACCGTCACTTTTTCCAAAAATGTCGCCGCAAAAGATTGTGAAAGTAGATTTCATTAAGAAAATAAAAAACGAACTACCCCATACCTGACATTCCCGATGTGGATGTCTCTATTACTTCTTAGCCAACGGGAGCCGCTGCTACAACGTCTGAGGGTACTTTTCGACTAGGCTCGCCCGGCTAGGAATGCCGAGCCAGGCACTGCTTGCAAACCCCTCTCAGTTCTAGCTTTAAGGTCTCGACCTGAAAGCCCTGGCTGCGGGCGATCTCGTCCTTGAGCTGCTCTATCGCTCCGGTCTTGAACTCGGTGATGTGGTTACAGACATTGCAGACCAGGTGGTCGTGCTGCTTGCCTTCGGTCACGGGTTCGTAACGGGTGAAGCCGTCGCCGAAATGGAGTTCACGGGCGATGCCTGCTTCGACGAACAGTTTGAGTGTGCGGTACACGGTGGCATGCCCCATGTTCCGGTGCTCGGCCCGTAGAATCAGGCAGAGGTCATCAACCCGGACGTGACGGTCGACGAGAAGGAAGGCGTCTAATATGATGTTGCGCTGCAGGGTGGATTTAAGCCCGCTCTCCGACAGGTAGTTCTGAAAGGTTTGCTGCGTGCTGTTCTTCAAGTCAACCTCGCCGGGCGCGAGCCCCTCATCACACACATTAAAATGACAATCACTTTCAACAGCACCCCTTAAAAAAAGGAAGCAGGTATGCGCTTCCTGTAAAAGGCGAAGTTGCTCCTTCGACTCCCAGTCTCCCCGTTGCGGAGGCTAGCCCCTTCTGCTTCTGGGCAATTATTGCGGGTAACTAATTCGGATGGTTTTGAAAGTTGAAATCGTTTATATGTGAAGAACTGCTGATTGTCAAGGTTAATCTCAGGTGTGAGCTGAAGAAATTTTCGGGAGGCAATAGATGGCGCCAGGGGGCGTCGGTTCGCCACCAGGCGCAGGCGGAAATCGTAATGCAGGTGAGAGGCGGCATGTTTTTGAATGACAAAGATATCGCCCTCCGGTGTCTTGGTTCCGGAAGGCTCGGGAGTTCGACTGAAGTCCCGTTTTCTGCGGTATTCCTCAAGCGCGGGGGTATCAGCCGCATCGGTCATGTTAAAAGCCTCTGGATTAATAAGAACCCAAACAAGAGCTAATTATACACAACGATCTGTTGCTGCAATGAGAGGTTCCGGGGTTCGGGGCAGGGGTAAAAGTAGGCTGAAGGGAGATGGGGGATAATCTGCCTGTTTAAGGGTTAGCATCAACCGCTGCGCGGGCATCCGGAACCTTTTGCGGCTCGGCGATGCAGCATTCACTCAAGATCCGAGACAGCTCCTGGGCATCATACGGCTTGGGAGATGCGGCACAGAAGCCATATTTCTTATAGTCGTTCATCACCACGTTATTGGAATAGCCACTGGAAACGATCAGGCAGGCATCGGGATCGATGGCTAGAATCTGCTGCGCGGTCTCTTTTCCTCCCAGGCCACCGGGAATGGTAAGATCAAGAATTGCCGCCAGATAGGGTGTGGCGGAGTGCAAAGCATGCTGGTATAACGCGATGGCTTCTTCGCCGTTGGAGCAGAGGCTCACCCGATACCCCTGTTGCTCCAATGCGTGACCGGCCAGATCCCTGATCATCTTCTCATCATCCATCACCAGAATCGGCCGTCCCATAACGCGTGCCGCAGCCAGATCCAGCCTGCGGTCGGGTTGCTGTTCCGGCGCTGCTCTCTTCACCACAGGAAGGTAAAGGGTAAAGGTCGTGCCTTTGCCAACCTCGGTAACAAAGCTGATTACCCCGCCATGCCTGGAGATGATGGAGTGAACTGTGGCAAGCCCCAATCCGGTGCCGAGCTCCGCCTTGGTGGTGAAATAAGGGGTGAAGATACTCGACTTGTCCTCTTCGCGGATACCGCACCCCTGATCCTCGAAGGAGAGTTCGACGTATTCACCAGCCGGTACAGGAAGCTTCTCGTCGTCGGTACTGACCTTTCTGCCGCGCACCGTCAGCACTCCGCCGTCGGGCATGGCTTGGACCGCGTTGATACAGATGCAGTTGAATGCCTGGCAGATCTGGCCGTCATCGACATAAACATAAGGAAGGGACGCGGGGAGCTTCAGGGAGCTCACCACCTTCGAGCCGCTGGTTGCCAGGAAGACCGATTCCTCGATGATCTTCGCGATGGAGACCACCCGCCTAAGCGGCGCCCCTCCTTTGGCAAAGCTCAACAGCTGATTGGCCAATCCGGCGGCGCGCTTGGTCGCCTTCTCTCCATGCAGCAGCAGGTCGTACGCCTTGTGCGACTGATCGAGGAATCTTCGGGCAAAGGAGATATACCCCAGGACACCGGTTAAAGCATTGTTGAAGTTGTGGGCAATTCCCCCAGCGAGTACACCGATAGACTCAAGTTTCTGGTTGCGAATGATCTGTTGCTGCAACAGTTCACGCTCAGTCATATCTATCATGATGTCGACGATGCGCGCTCCTGAGAGCTGGTTGCCGCAGTTCAGATCGCGCACCGAGCCGTCCTTGCATACCACCCTGACGTCGTAAAAAGAGGTACCGCTCGCCCCGCCTTGCCAGGCGTCTATCGCTGCACGCCGCAATCCCGCGATGCGTTCCCGATAAGCTTCATCAGGGCAGGCGCGGCATAACCATTCATCGAAAGTCCCCACCTCTTCAGACAGATACCCGATCCGCTCCAGCATAAAATGATTCAGGTATTCTATGCTGCCGTCGGAATCCGACCAGACAATTCCCACCGGCAATTGCTCCACCAGGTTTTTCAGCTCCTGTCTGGCACGGCTGCGCTCCACAATCTCTTCCTCGAGATGCAGATTCACGGCAACCAGTTGCTGTTTCGAAGCGATCTCGACCTGCATGGTTGCCAACAGCTCAGTGTGAAGTTTGCGGTTCAGGTCGTCGCGCTGCCGGAGAGATTCGGCCAGTTCGTTCACCGACCTTGAAGCCCGGCCCGGTTCATCGTCGGAAAAAATTTCGATACGGGAAACGTAGTCGCCTCCGTGCACATTCTCCAAGCCTCGCATCAGGGCCTGAAACGAACGGGTCACGCGGCGCAGCAGCAGATAACAGGAGAAGGAGACCAGCAGCCAGAACAGGATCGCCAAGGCAAAGGCTGACGCTACGATATTGCGTCCGGCCTGGGTAAGATCATCGACCCCCCGATGGAAACGGACATAGCCGACCAGCTGCCCCCGCGTATCGTCCCCTTCCTCCCCCACTTCAGGCAAGAGCGCAGGCGCGGAACTGCGCACCTCCACGGTTTTGCTGATGAAGTCGGCCGCATCGGCGGACGGGACAGCGGGAAGCGTGACCAGCACATTGCCGTTAGCCGCAGAAATCTCCACCCCACGGATTTCGGGGAGCAGCAGAGCCTCCTCGGCGTAGCGCCTCAGGAGATCTCTGTCTTCGGCATAAAGGGGTAGTCTGATGGAACCGGCGAAACTTTCGGTCAGCAACTGCAGCTTTTCCGAAGCATGCCGCTTATTGTCATGGAGAGCGTTAAAAACAAAAAGGGTGCCGAACAGGAAGGTAATGGCAGCAGTAATCAGGGTAAAGAGAAAGAACAGCTTGAACTGGAAGCTGGAGGGGATAGTAGATAGTCGAGCACGCAGTGACATATTAGTTACCATACGGCATCAGTTATACAAGAAGGCTTGAGAGCTGTGCGCTGTGCTGCTGCGCCCCGGAGACTGATCCTGGATACAGGATGCACGCTACTTTCCGCCTGGTGCAGCCTCGGAAGATCGGGTACTGAAGATGAGACTGGCAATACAGGCTAAACTTCGGGGTGAATGTTCTTTATTTAAAGTGCGATGCGCAATTTAGCACATGCTGTCCCGAATGCAAGAACTTCCTGCCTGAGCGGCTCCCAAAGCCTCCATTGGATTTGCAACGGCGCGCAAATCGGTCCGTTTTCAGGTCCGACGGGTATTGTGAGGCACGAGGTCCAGCTTACTGGAAAATCTTTGACACAGGCCTCATTAACTGCTAAAACCTCAATCACTTTTCCTCATTTTTATTCCAGCAACACTGTCAGATCAGGCCTGTGTGGATGCCGTCTAAGTTATCCCAAATGATGCCAGCAGCCTGCCCGATATGTTCAGCACTTTGCCGGATGTCCACTGCCCGAGTCTCGGCGGAAAAGAGATCCTGAAACATCTGCCAATGAACTTGTGCAATGAACCTGTAGTTTAACGGACTCCTCTGTTGCGTCGACACCCTTCGTACATAAAGCTTTTCAGCCTCATCTCCCTTTTGCTGGCCTTCATGGCAGCTCCGGCCCGGGGGGAAGAGGTCGACGAGCTTGCCCTATCCCTCGGCCTAAGCGGTGACGAACCTGTCACCACGTCCCGCTTTCCACGCCCCGTCTCAAAAATTGCCGAAAACGTCACCGTTATCACCGCACAGGACATCGCTCGGCTCAACGCGCACACCCTTGCCGAAGTACTGCAGACAGTGCCGGGCTTCCAACTGGACCAGCTGCAGGCTCCAGGCAGCTCCGTCTTTTTCACCATCCTTAGCATAACGAGCCAACATATTCTGGTGCAGCTCGACGGTGTCCCCCTGAATTTCCTAAGTCTTGAGAATTTCTCGGAAGTGGGGATGATACCGGTGCAGATGATCGAACGGGTCGAGATCCTGAAAGGTGCAGCTTCTGCCGCCTGGGGCTCGGCGCTGGGCGGGGTAATCAACATCATCACCAAGTCACCGGTTAGGGACCAGAACCTTTCGGGCATGGCATCCGCATCGTATGCCCAGCGCTCCACCTCGGACCTGCGGGGAGAGCTAAGCGGCACCGCCAATCGATTAAGCTACTACCTGACCGGCGGCAATATCCATTCGGAAGGCCTATCGGAAGGGAACAAGACGAACCTGAACCACGGCTTCGGCAAGGTCAGCTACGACATGCCAAACGGCGGCAGGCTTACTTTCGGGCTGGACATCCGCGACAACAGCCTGGAACTGGAACATTCAACCAGGTTCGATGCCCACGGCACCGGTGATCTCAGCTATCTGAACAGTTATCTCGCCTTCCGTTATCCGCTTGCCGAACGTCTGACCCTGGAGCTGAACGGCAGAGGAGGACGCCGGTACCTTGGGAACCAACGCCACCCTCTCACCCAGGCCGAGCTCAGCTGGGACAGCAAGATCAGGGAAATTTATCAAGGGGTCGGGGCCGGGCTGAACTGGGGCGATGCCGAGAACAATCTGAGTGCCGGTTTAGAGTACGACCACAATGATTTTAAACAGCGCGAGACGGTAACCGATATGTCCGAAGCGAACTTCGACCTGTCTCTTGACCGCTGGTCCAGCTATCTGAACGGCACCCTCACCTTTGGCCGCCTTTCGATCCTTCCGGGCTTCCGGCTTGACGACGCCAACCTGCTGGAACCCGCCATCAGCTATACCCTCGGAGCGACCTTCCGCCTGACCGACAGCACGATCCTGCGGGCTTATGCCGCGCAGGGCTACAGTATGCCGATCATCAACACCGTCGAAGTTGTGAACGGGCAGCGGCAGTTACAAAATGTCGATACCGTACAGGCAGGCATGGAGTCCTCGGCGATTCCCTATCTCTGGCTCAAGGGAACGCTTTTCTACAACGACATCTCGAATATCCAAACAATCAACCCGGATCGACAGATCGTCCTGCGCGATCAGATCAGGCGCGGTTTCGAGCTGGAATTTCGCACCTCTCCCCTCTACGGCCTTGCCTTGACCGGCGGTTATACCCATACCGACGCCTGGGACAAGAAGAGCAGAGCGAGACTTAATTACCAACAGCTCGGCCCGAGCCGGGGCGCCAAGCTGGGCCTCAACTACGATAACAGCGCCATCGGCCTGCATGGCGCAGTGACCGGCAATTATGTAAGTTGGTACCTGGAGGATCGGGTTCCGAAGGAATACCACCCCAAAGCCGACAACGTTATCTGGGACCTGCATCTTACCCAGAAGCTCTTCCCGGATCAAGACAGGTCGGCGGAAATCTTCTTCTCCGCCCGCAATATCTTCAACGGCGCCCAATACTTGTTTGATTTGCACTCCAACAATCCCCGCTGGTTTGAAGCCGGAGTGAGGTACCGTTTCTGATGCGCGTACTCATTCTCTTCATAGCGCTAACTTGGTTTCACGTCGCTTCATCCTTGGCTGCCGAGGTGTTGATCCTCCAATCAAGCCGCAGCCCCGGCTACAACGAGGCTTTGCGCGGTTTCCACTCTGTTTCCAAGGCCAACGCTCGCACGGTAGTTCTGAGCGACTATGCAGAGGTTGACGTGGAACGTATAGTGAAAGAGGAGCGGATTCGACTGGTAGTTGCCTTGGGCGACAAAGCCGTTGTCGCAGCCACCCCCCTGCGTGATGTGCCCGTGGTGGCACTGTTAGCTCTTTCCCAGAGCTGCCGGAAAACATCACCAGACAACGTGGGCGGCATAGCGATGCTCCCCGCGCCCGAGCGGTATCTGAAACTATTTGCCTCCATGGGGGTAAAGAGGTTCGGTGTACTTTACGATCCGACCAAAACAGGCCGTTATCTGAAACGCATCGAACACGAGTCTAAGCAATTTGGGCTTAACCTGGTATCCGAGCCGGTGACCGATTCCCGGGATATTCAGGCAAAGCTGGAGAAAATGAAGGGGAGCGTCGATGTACTGTGGATGCTGCCAGATAGCACTGTTTTTACTACCGTCAATCTGGAAGCTTTCATCCTCTTCTCAATGGAGCAGAGAGTCCCCGTCGTCACCTTTAGCAGTCACTATCTCAAAAACGGGGTGGCCGCTGCCTTGGACCTCGACTATTTCGATATCGGCATTCAGGCCGGAGAGATGACGGTTTCCATGTTGAATAGCGGCGGAATACGCAAAGTTCCCTCGGTCGATCCCCGCAAAACGATTCTGCACGCCAATGAGAGCGTGATCCGCAAACTCGGGATACGCGTCCCCTGATCTTGAGCCGCAGGCCTGCGCGACCTGCTCCTCCTATTCCAGAACCTACGCCACCTGTTCATCCTGTTTCAGAACCGCAGCCCCCTAACATCCACAGATTTCCGTAGGGGCACCCCTTGCGGGTGTCCCCTTCTGCGATGCCTGAGTAATGCTTGATGCATACCTTGATGCATACTTTGATGCAAGTGAGTGCGACAGTAGGTGCAAAAGGTGAAGCATTGCGGGAGCGCGGCATCTCCTGTACCCTTCCGTTTGGAAATCGCCTTGTTCACAGTTAGACACCGGCACCCGACACCTGCCCATGCGGATTAAGTCTCGGCAAGTCTCATTATTATTCCTGATTAGCACTGCTCTGCAGCATGAGACCTCCCCCCTTTGTAAAAGGGGGGTCGGGGGGGATTTCACCCAGGCTGCTACGGAGTGCCGACGGGCGCCTTAAGGCAAATCCCCTAAATTCCCCTTTTTCAAAGGGGGACTTTTCACGGTACTGATACGAACTGCTGGTCAGCACTCTCGGATTTTATTTTAATCCTCACCTACCCTATCACCATCCCTTGTATCATGGCCCCCCAAAAGCGGAGAGCAGATAATGACCGACAAACCGATCTCCAAGAGGGAAGTAATCGTAGTCGGATCAGGCCCCAACGGCCTTGCTGCAGCAATTGAAATGGCCCGTGAAGGCTTCCGGGTCTCGCTTTTGGAAGCTGCGGAAAGCATAGGCGGCGGCACCCGCACCGAAGAACTCACGCTGCCAGGGTACCGGCACGACATCTGTTCGGCGATTCATCCGCTGGGCGCATCGTCTCCCTTTTTCAACCAACTGCCGCTGGAGCGCCACGGCCTGCGATGGATCTACCCGCCTGCCTCCCTGGCACACCCTTTCGATGACGGCACAGCTGCCCTCCTGGAACGGGAGATTTCCGCCACAGCGGAGACCCTGGACCGGCAGGACGCGGCCAACTATGCAGATTTGCTGGCGCCGCTAACGGAAAGTTGGCACCAGATCGCACCGGACCTGCTGGCCCCGCTCGGCTACCCCGAGCACCCCATCCTAACGGCACGCTTCGGTTTGCACGCGCTGCGCTCGGCTCAAGGCCTGGCAGAGAGCGCCTTCAAGGGGGAGCGCGCCCGTGCCCTTTTCGCCGGTCTCGCCGCCCACTCATTTCTCCCGCTGGACAAGGCCGCCACCGCAGCCTTCGGTCTTATCCTTGCCACACTGGGCCATGTCGCCGGTTGGCCCGTTGCCGCAGGCGGCTCGGGACGCATCTCGGAGGCCCTCGCCGACGTCTTTAGCTCCCTGGGAGGCCAGATCGTGACCGGGACCACGGTCACCACACTGGACCAGTTTCCGGCCGACGCCATTTTTCTTTTGGACGTCACACCACGGCAGCTGATCAGCATAGCCGGAGAGAGGTTCAGTGAGCGCTACCGTCGTCGACTGGCCGCGTACCGATACGGGCCGGGAGTTTTCAAGGTCGACTGGGCACTGGCAGGCCCCATTCCCTGGCGTGCTTCGGAATGTTCCCGCTCGGCCACGGTGCATTTAGGTGGGACCATGGGGGAGATAGCTGCATCGGAGAAGGAGGTCTGGAATGGCGGGCATCCGGAGCGCCCCTTTGTGCTGGTCGCGCAGCAGAGCCTGTTCGACCAGAGCCGGGCGCCGGAGGGAAGGCATACCGGGTGGGCCTACTGCCATGTTCCGAACGGCTCCCGGGTCGATATGACCCACCGGATCGAGGCCCAGATGGAGCGGTTCGCCCCGGGATTTAAGGAGCTGATACTAGCCCGTTACGTGCGGGACACCGCGGGATATCAAAGTTACAATCGTAATTTCATCGGAGGGGACATAAACGGCGGGGTCCAGGACCTGCGTCAGATAGTGGCTCGGCCCGTGGCTGGGAAAAGGCCGTACGCGACCTCCGACAAAGAAGTTTATATCTGCTCGTCATCCACCCCTCCCGGCGGCGGCGTGCACGGCATGTGCGGCTACCACGCCGCCCGCTGCGCGATAGCGGCATTGTCAAGAAAGCGCTAATGGCCTCCGATTAGTGATCAGCGAGAGTAGAGAGTAGATCGACCCGACAGGCCTTACCACAGCCACATCGCAGCTATATTGAGGAGTTGCAAGTCTGGTTACGCCGTGCCGGCTAACCCGACCTACCTACTACCTTTACATTCGCTTCGAATCGCTTTTAGACCTAACGTCACAGGCTCACCCCACGATGATATTCTCATTTTTTTCCGACACCATCAAAATCCAAAATACCTTGCCCCCAATCTGCTGGGTAGTTTCCCATTTCGATATGGCGGCGTAAGCTGGAATACGGCCAATCAAGTGCCGCAGCAACCAGCCCATGTTTAACCGGATTGTAGTGGATGTAATCTAGGTGACGAGCGTAATCCATTTCGTCATGTATGACGTGTTCCCAGTAGCGATGCTGCCACACAGCCTGCTCACCTCTGGCCGCATGCCCGGAGCCAAGAGCGGGGAGTAAAGCCGGTGGACAGTGCTTGGTGAACCAAGTTTTTATCAGCCGCCAACGGGTAGAAAAGTCGGGATCATGTGGCGGCAGAGTTAAGATGCAGTGCAGATGGTCGGGCATGACCACCATCCCGTCGATCCGGAATGGGTGCGAGCTCTGGACAGACCTGAAGGCTGCACGCAATACCTCGACCGTTTCGGCAGAGGCAAAAAGAGGCCGTCTCCCTGCCGCAACTACAGTGAAGAAGAAGGTGCCGCCGGGGATGGATGCGCGTCGGTATTGCATGGGTGCATTGTCGGGTTACGCTACGCTAACCCGACCTACCTCCTTTAGCTATTTTTTTAGAGCCACCTAGCGGTAACATGCAGATGAACAAACCTACAACCTACAAACGTGCAGACTCTAGCGTAATAACGTAGGTCGGGTTAGCGCAGCGTAACCCGACACCCACCTGTGCCAATGGCTACTGCAAGTCGGGTTACGCCGTGCCGGCTAACCCGACCTACGTCTAAGTCGACAAATATGATCTGCGTAACCAATCCCTATCAAAACCCCGTTGCGGAGTCTACCCAGCTTGCTGATCTGTTTCCGACGAAGCGTACCTCTTCCGTCGCGGATGACAATGGGACACCGGGCTCTTAAGCTTGCAAGCCATCTGTGATTTCATAAAAAGGTAAAGCCGTGATTCCAAGAATTTATCTTTTGGGCAGCGTACCAGGGTTTTTTTCCTCCCTTGACAAGGTTGCCGGCGTCGGGTTCAATAGAACGCATTAAATTAACGCAACCCAATGAAACCCCACATCAATACTCGTCACGCCAACACACCTGCCAGTCATTTTCCTGATTACCATCGGTCCTGCCCCGGTGACTGCCGATGCGCCCGCCACTGAAGCCCAAACCAGAATAGGTATTACTTTTCGTTTCACGCTCAAAAATAAGCCCCAAGAAAAACCCGCAGCTTTGTAGTCTGTCTCAGGAAAGTCGACCGCTTCTCAAAGGTAGAAACCGCATATTTCCAAAAAACACTACTACGAGCTTTCTCAACCTCGACCAAGATGTCATAGGGGTCTCTATGATTTTTGTCATCAGGATAATCGTGTTTCTGTCTATCGCCTCGCTGCTAGTCGCATGCTCTTCGACCAAGCCGCTTGTCAAACTGCCTCCGGAATATAGCTACGAGAAAGATGCCATTCAGCTCCGTCTCGTCAGCGACCCGCAACTGAATCTCTATCAAAAAAAAGCCCACTCGCTAATCGTTTGCCTCTATCACTTGCGGGATCCCAACAGTTTCAACCAACTGATCAACCAGAAGGATGGCCTGCCCCGGCTTTTGGAGTGCAGCCGCTTTGACCCAAGCATTACCTATTCCAGAAGGTTTGTGGTACAGCCAAACCAGGACGTGACCGAATTGCTAGACCGGACCGATGGCGCAAAATACGTTGGCCTGGTGGCGGGCTACTACACTCTGCACAAAGAAAACTCGGTCCGTTTTTTTCCCATCCCGATAACAGAAATGAAAAACGGCTCCACGCTGGTGCAGAAGTCGGCAAAGCTCAACATCGACCTGCATCTGGGCAGTCACGAGATCAAGCAGACCAATGAGACCGTGAAAACCCTCGCTCCCATAAACAATACAAAGGAAAAGAAATGAACGCGCAGAGACCACTATTTTGGGAGCAGGGAATCCAGTTGCAACCGCAGCACTTTCAGCTACTCGACCAAACTTGGCAGGGGCTTTTCTCCCCCTATCAGAAATACCTGCAACCGTATTTCTGGGGCGTTGCAGCAATGGCGCTGCAAAAAAGCGCACTAGGGACAGGGGCCTTTAAACTCAAGGATGGCGACTTCCTGTTTGCCGATGGAACCTTCGTATCTCTATCTGAAAACGGATGCATCGAGGCGCGCGCCTTCGACGAGGCCTGGGTTGAGGGGGGAAAGCCATTCACCGTCTACCTCGGTCTCAGGAAGTGGCGCGAATCGGTGGGAGGAAATGCAACTGTACTACCGACACTTAACGAGCTTTCGGCGGTCTCCACGCGGTTTGTGACAACAATGGAGCACGAGAAGGTAAGAGATCTGCATGCCGGAGGGACGGATTGTCTGGTAAAAAGACTTCGTTACGCGCTGAAGATTTTCTGGGAGACCGAACTCGACCAGTTGGGTGAGTACGAATTGATCCCGCTGGCCCAACTGGAAAGATTCGGCAGCGAAGTTCGGCTCTCTGAAGGATTTATCCCGCCCTGCATCTCCTTCTCAGCCTCAGCGCCGCTACACCAACTCATCAGCGAAATCCGCGACCAGGTCACCGCCCGCGGCCACCAACTGGAGGAGCACAAGACCAAACGGGGTATCCATACCGCTCAATTCGGTTCCCGCGACATGGTCTATTTCCTTGCTCTCAGGTCGGTGAATCGCTACCTCCCGCTGCTTTTCCACTACACCGGGAGCGGGCAGATTCACCCCTGGCACATTTACGGGGTTCTGCGGCAGCTGATCGGTGAATTGTCAGGCTTCTCGGAGCGCATTACTGTTCTGGGCGAAATGCAGGACGGGAAAAAGCTCCTTCCGGAATACGATCATCTCAATCTGTGGGGCTGTTTTTCTGCCGCTCAGCAGATGATTTCCCGCCTGCTCGACGAAATCACCGCCGGACCCGAATACGTCACGGAGCTCGCCTATGATGGGACCTTCTACTGTGCCGACCTGAAGCCGGCCATCTTCGAAGGGCGCAACCGCTTCTATCTTTCGGTAAAAACAGAGGAAGATCCCAAAACCGTGCTTCAGGCGCTGGAAGAGATGGCAAAACTCAGTTCCCCCGAACATCTAAAGGTACTGGTTTCAAGGTCGCTTCCCGGCATCGGCCTGCAGTACCTGCAGATCCCGCCTCAGGAATTACCCCGTCGGACCAACACCATATATTTCGCGATCAATCACCACGACGAGCAGTGGCTGGCGGTTGCTAAAAATAGCGGCCTTGCCCTCTACTGGAACAGTGCACCAAAGGATATAGAAATAGAGTTCATGGCAGTGGGGAGATGACATCTATGCACCTCAGCGACTGCTTTATCGAGGTCATGGCCTACGTCAGCTATTGGCTTAGGTCCGTGGAGACGAAACAACCGCCATACGAGGCTGTCAAAGAGGAGATCTGGAGGCTGCTTTCCGAAAGCGAGATCCATCCTGCCCGCTCGGCATTCCCCCCCGAGGAGTTCGATCAGGCGCGTTTCGCACTCTGCGCCTGGATCGATGAGGCAATGGTCGGCTCACAATGGCTGCACCGAAATCGCTGGCTCAATGACCAGCTACAACGCTTTCACTACAACACGACCGACGCAGGAGAGGAGTTTTTTGATCGGCTCGACAAGCTAGATGTGCAGCAGCGCGAGGTACGCGAGGTCTACTATCTCTGCCTGGCCCTCGGTTTTACCGGTCGCTATTGTGATCCTGGTGACCAATACCATCTGGAGCAAATCAAGACCGCCAATCTAAAGCTCCTGCTAGGGAGTTCCATCGGCCTCCCTTCTCTGGAGGGGCTCAATCTTTTCCCCGAAGCCCATCCCAACGCAGAGGCGAGACCTGCGAAACCGAAGTCGCAGGCAACTTCGCGAATAATCAGCGCCATCTGCCTCGCCGCACCTCCGCTGCTGTTTTGCATCCTGTACCTGATATATCACTTCACCCTGAGCGGTATCAGCGACAATTTCCTAAGGACGGTGACAGGCTGAGATGAAAAAGCGATTTGAGCCAACCAGTATATATATAGTATGTGCAGTTGCCGGCAGCATGGGCGTGCTGGCCGTGGCAGGTCTGACACTGATCTTCGACTGGCCCTGGTGGGTCGGCTTGTTCCTGCTGCTGCTTCTCGCCGGCCTAGCGCTGGGGGGCCTTTCCCTGCGCAAGATATGGCTCAGGCGCCGCGAGCAGAATTTCGCCGGGGAGGTCACCAAAGAGGAATCGGCCCAAGCAGGGACGCTTTCGCAACAGGAAAAAAAAGAGCTGACCGGCCTGCTGGAGAGCTGGAAAAAAGCCGTTGCGACCCTGCGCAACTCGCACCTCAACAAACTCGGCAACCCGCTCTATGTGCTGCCCTGGTACATGGTGATCGGCGAGAGCGGTTCCGGCAAGAGCACCTCGCTGCAGAGCGCCCGGCTCCCCTCCCCCATAGGCGATAACAGTCGCATTGAAGGGCTGTCGGGTACAAAACAGTGTGATTGGTGGTTTTTCGAGCAGTCGGTCATCATCGATACCGCAGGCAGGTATGCAATGCGGGTTAATGAAGAGAAAGACAAGGAGGAATGGCAGAAGTTCCTGTCACTGCTGATCAAATACCGCCGCAAAGAGCCGTTGAACGGGCTGATAGTTACGGTTGCCGCCGACCGGTTGCTGGAAGCGGGTCAGGAACAGTTAGAGAAGGACGGCTGCACCATCCGCCGGCGCATCGACGAATTGATGCGCGCAGTGGGAGTCAGAGTTCCCGTCTATGTCATGGTAACCAAATGCGACTTGATCCAGGATGTGCACCGCTTCTGCGGACATCTGCCCGCCTCAGTTCTCGATCAACCGATCGGAATCATCAATCAAGAACTTTCAGCCGATATCGATGCCTTTCTGGAGCGCGCTCTGCACGTCATCGATGAGCGCCTCAGAGAGCTTCGTTTGCAACTGTTACATCAACCGCAGGCGAAGCGCGCCGACCCGGAACTCTTACTATTTCCCGAGTCGTTCGAGAAATTGAAACAGGGACTGGGCAGCTTCATGTCCCATGCCTTCGGTGCAAATCCCTACCAGGAGACCCCGGTGCTCCGCGGCATGTTTTTCAGCAGCGGCCGGCAGGATGGCAAGGCGCGCTCCCGCTTCTCCGCCACCACAGGTACTGACCGGCCAGAACAGGTCCTGCCGGATACCGACCAAGGCTTGTTCCTGCATGACTTCTTCGCCAAGATTCTCCCCCGTGACCGCTCAATATTGATGCCGACCCGAAGCTCGATTAAATGGCGAGCCGTGACCGGCAATCTCGGCCTGACCTCCTGGGTAATTCTGGGCATGGCCCTTTGCGGCCTGCTTACTTTCTCCTTTGTGAAAAACATCAAGACCATCCGAGGCTTCTCGCACGGCTTTTCGGGAACGGCTCCGCTGCGTGGCGATATGCTGCAGGATCTGGCCACCATGGAACAATTCCGCCAGGACATTCTGGAAGTTGAAGGACAAAACCGGCACTGGTGGATTCCACGCTTTGGCCTCAACGAGAGCATCAAGATTGAAAAGGGTCTCAAACAGAGATTCTGCAGACAGTACCGGAGCATGATCCTGACTCCTTTCGACAGGCAGTTGGCGGCAGGCATTACAGACATTTCCCCCGCCACACCCGACCAGGTCTACGCCCAATACCTGATCCATCTGGTTAGGCGCATCAATATCCTCAAAGCACGCCTGGATGAAAAGGACCTTGACGCGCTGCAGGCTAAACCGCAACCGGCCTATTTCACCTTGTTCAACTCCCCGGCTGTGGCCAGTACGCCAGAAACGAGGAAAGCGTTCGGCACCCTCTACCTCGACGCCTTGATCTGGAGAGAGGATACCGTCGACCTCGGCAAGGAGACCGCCCTGCTCCAGTCGTGGCTCAAGCAGCTTCTTGCCGTCAAAGGTGGCAACCTGCAGTGGCTGGCAGTCTGGGTTGACCAACAGAGCGAATTTAATCCAGTGACCCTCAAGGAGTTCTGGGGTGGAAGCCTGACGGCCAACGGGGAGAGATCGATACCGCCCAGCTTTACCAGAAAGGGAAAAGAGGAGCTGGATTGCCTGGTGAAGGAACTGGAAGCAGCCGTCCAAGATCCGGCTCAGCTAGCGGCCAAGAAGTCCGGGTTTAACAGTTGGTATCGCGGCGCCGCTTTCGAAGCCTGGCGACTGTTTGCAGCAGATTTTTCCAAGGGAGAGGAGCGTTTGCGAGGTCCGGCCGAATGGCAGCAGACTGCTTCAAAAATGTCCTCCGAACAGGGACCCTATTTTGCGTTCTTGGCAAGGCTTGTCTTTGAACTCGAGCCGCTGGTTTTGGAGGCACCCCTGCCGCCTTGGCTGCAGCAGGTATATAAATTCCAGAGCGTTCGGGCACAAGGGCTGGCTCAGGATAACGCCACCGTCAACAAGGCTGCCGAGGGGAGCAAGAAAATGCTCAGCAGCATCAGGAAAAACGTGGGCCAGGACGCCGGGGCGCACAAGCTTGAGGAGCAGATGGCGACAGCCAAGGCGTGTAAAGAGTATTGCAGCGCTCTTACTGCCATCACCCCGGCCCTCGCCTCGCGAAACCAGTTATTTCAGCTTGCCTCCCAGACATTTGGTGAGGACCCGACAACCAGCAAATCTCCGTTTTATGCAGCAGCCTCCGCATCTGCTCGATATAAAGCCGGGGTTTCCGGGGCTACAGAAGACGCTACCTTCAACCAACTATTGAACGGGCCGCTGGAATTTCTCTGGTCCTACCTGCGCAAGGAAAGCGCAACGCATCTCCAGGCCCTTTGGGAGGAACAGGTATTGGCCGCAACAATGGGGATGACCGATCAACAGGCTATTCCAGCTCTGCTTGGTCCGGACGGTTATGCCTGGCGGTTCGTCAAGGGCCCGGCGGCCCCGTTCCTAAGCCAAAGCATCTCCGGCTATCGTCCCAAAGAAGCACTCGGCGGCAAGATACCGTTTGAAAATACCCTGTTCAATTTCATGAAAAAAGGCGCCAAGGCACAGGCGACCGTCATGGCAATGGGCAAGCCGCAAAACTACAGCGTAGGCATCAAGGGATTGCCCACAGACACCAACTCCGAGGCCAGGGTGAAGCCACATGCCACCAAAGTAGAACTGCAGTGCGGCGGCAACAGTCAGAGTCTCGCCAATTACAACTACCCGGCAGGAAGGACCTTTTCCTGGTCGCCCGACTCCTGCGGCGATGTGTTGTTACAGATCGAAGTAGGAGATGTCGTCCTGACCCGGCACTACATGGGCCAGCAAGGCTTTCCCGATTTCCTCAAGGACCTGCACGGTGGCCGGCGCACCTTTGCCGCCCGGGAATTCCCCGGGGAGAAGAATGCATTGGAGCGCATGGGAGTGAAATCCATCACGGTGAACTACCAGTTCATCGGCAGCGACCCAATCCTGCAGCAGACCGCCACGCTGTCTGGACAGGCGCCACGGAGCATAGCGCGGTGCTGGAAGCAGTAAATCGCATGTCTTCGCATTTGGGCTAGCACACTGCAGTAGGAACTCCTGTAGGGGCGAATAATTATTCGCCCCAGCAACGCAACAATAATTTAGGGACTCAGTTGCACGTTGTCCTAATGGAGAAGGCCATGGATCTCACAGCGCTCGGCAAACAACCTATCAGTACCGATTACCCTGCGGGTTCGGACGTACGCTATGATCCAGCGTTTGACGAACTGCAGAGCGAAGTGGACAAACTTTCATCGCCGGCGGCGGCTGGTTCGGTCGACTGGGAGAAGGTGACACGATTGGCCACAGACATCCTGATCAACAAGTCAAAGGATATGTTGGTGGCAAGCTACCTCGCAGTCGCCCTGATTCATACCCGGCGCGACGACGGCTTCAGCGTCGGCCTCACGCTCTATTCGGACCTGATCGAGCAGTTTTGGGAAGATTTGTATCCGCAGAAAATCCGCATGCGGGGGCGGATCCGTGCTCTGGAATGGTGGCTGGAAAAGACCGAAGTGGCACTGAAACAGATCACAGAACTATCGTTTCCCCTCGATCAGATCATCCGGATCAACGAGAACCTGAATCGACTCGATCACTTCCTGCAGGCACATCTGAAAAACGACTCCCCTTCCCTCTCGCCGATCCAGAAGTACTTCAATGCTCTGCAGCCCGGGGCAGCGACCTCATATGAAAGCGAGGCTGCGACTCGCGTTTCTCCTGCGAGGCTTGAGGAAGAACCATCCGTAGCTGAGCCCAAGCGGCAGCAGTCGCAGGATGTGCCAGCACTACAGGAAGTGAGAACTTTGCAGGAACCGGCCGGGTTGCAGGAACTTACTTCTCGGCAAGAAGCGGCCAAAGCACTGAATGACGGACTGATTCAATTCAGCCAAGCGTCGTTTTATCTCTGGCAGCAGAACCTGGCCTGCCCCCATGCCTACCGGCTAACACGCAAAACCTCTTGGTATGCATTGGACGAGCAGCCACCTGCCACTAACGGTCAAACCAGGATGCCGCCGCCCCCCTCCCACGTTAGAAACCTCCTTTTGGACCTGCACAACAATGGCGAAGCCGCGGCGCTGCTGCAAGCCGCTGAAACCCGTCAGCCCCAATATATATTCTGGCTCGATTTGAACTGCATAGTGGCCGAAGCCTTGACTCGTCTCGGAACCGGCTTTGAAAAGGCGCACGAAGCTGTCTGCCAGGAAACAGCCTTCCTGCTGCACCGCCTACCCGGCTTGGAGGAGTTGTCTTTTTCCGACGGAACCCCCTTTGCAGCACCAGACACCCGGCAATGGCTAAAGGGGATCGCCTTACGGCGGGCCTCAATAGATATCTTCCGGCTCAGAGCAGTGGATTCGAATGCAGAAACAGGAACGGCTTCTATCGCTGACTCAGACTCAGACTCAGGCTCAGGCACGGAAGCGGTCATTGGAAAGGCAATGGGAGAAGTGCAGCAACTGGTGTCCACGGGAAAACTAATTGAGGCGATGGTGGTCGTTCAGCAGAAGCTAGGCGCATGCTTTTCCCGGCGAGACAACCTGCTCTGGAGGCTGTCGTTATCCGAGATGCTCGTGGAACTCGGTAAATCGAAGCTTGCTCTACCACACTTGGAGCAGGTGCTCGACGACATCGCGGGGCATGGGCTGGAACAGTATGAACCCAGCCTCGCTCTTCGAGGATTCAAACTGGCTTGGCTCGCCTTTGGCAGTCAGACCGAGCAGAAATTCAAGGACCAGGCGCAGGATGTGCTGCATCATATCGGACGTCTTGATATGCCGGAAATGGTGCGCCTGACAGCAACCTAGTTAAACATCACCAAGAGCAGCAGCCGACGGACAAGACGCGGGAAAGAAAGATGAAACTATCGGACCATACTTCGAAGAGCAGATGGAAAGAATCACGGAACCCACATTCCGAATAACGAATCTCAATGGGAGGCAAACATGCCAAAACAGGGAACGGTTGCACCGAAGGAGCGGGTCAACATCGTTTACCGGCCATCACAGGGCGAGACACAGGAAGACGTTGAGCTCCCCTTGAAGATGCTGGTGCTGGGGGATTTCACCGGCGGCCAGGATCAAAGGCCCGTGGAACAGCGCGAACCGATCAACGTGAATAAGGACAATTTCAACGAGGTTCTCAAGGCCCAGAATATCGACATCAACATCACCGTCCCCAACCAGCTTTTGACGGAGAGCGGCCATGAGGTAAATGTGCAACTCCGTGTAGAGACCATGAAGGATTTCGAACCCGAGGCGATCGTGGAGCAAGTTCCGGAATTAAAACGACTGCTGGAACTGCGCGAGGCGCTACGGGCGCTCAAGGGACCGCTGGCAAATGTCCCGGAGTTCCGTAACAAGATCCAGGATCTGATCAAGGACGACAATTCTCGACAGCGGCTACTTTTGGAAATCGGTATAGAGGGTTAAGGAGGAAACATGAGCACGGAACAGACAGCCGTACCATCCACCGCGACTCGGCCACTACTGCAGTTCACCCTACTTGAGGAGATAGTTCAGGCGACGCGGATCAAACCGGCAGACGAAGCTTACGCCATCACTCTCAGGGGGGTGGAGGCGCTGATTACCCAACTACTAGAACCGGGACACGAACCGGCAAAGGTTTCCAGGGCCAGTCTCGATGACATGATCGCGGCAATCGACCGCAAGCTGAGCCTGCAGGTGGACGCTATCCTCCACAATGCCGAATTCCAGAAGCTGGAATCGACCTGGCGCTCACTCCAGTTCCTGGTTGACCGCGTCGATTTCCACGAAAACGTTAAAGTTGAACTCCTGCACGTAACCAAAGACGAACTGGTGGAAGATTTCGAGGATGCTCCGGAAGTGGTCAAGTCCGGGCTCTACAAAACGGTTTATACCGCCGAGTACGGCCAGTTCGGCGGCAAGCCCTATGCCTGCCTGATCGGCAACTACGAGTTCGGCGCAGGTCCACAAGACATCAGGCTGCTTCAGAACACCGCAGCGGTAGCAGCCATGTCGCACACGCCGTTCATAGCAGCTACGGCGGCGAGCTTTTTCGGCATCGACGACTTCAACACGCTCCCCAATCTCAAGGACATCAAATCGATCATGGAAGGTCCGCAGTACACCAAGTGGCAGTCGTTTCGGGAAACCGAAGACGCCCGCTATGTCGGACTCACCCTGCCGCGTTTCCTGCTGCGGCTGCCTTACGGACCCGATACCGCCCCGGTCAAAAGCTTCAACTATCAGGAAAACGTGTCGGCGAGCCACCAGCACTATAGCTGGGGCAACGCCGCTTTTGCCTTCGCCTCGCGCATCACCGAGAGCTTTTCCCAATACCGCTGGTGCGCCAATATCATCGGCCCGCAAAGTGGTGGCGCGGTGGAAGACCTGCCGCTGCACCAGTACGAGGCGATGGGAGCGATCCAGACCAAGATCCCGACCGAAGTACTGATATCGGAGCGGCGCGAATTCGAATTGGCGGAAGAGGGATTCATAGCATTGACCATGCGCAAAGGGAGCGACAACGCCGCCTTCTTTTCGGCCAATTCGGTGCAGAAACCGAAGCACTTCGGTATCAGCGCAGAAGGCAAAGAAGCGGAACTGAACTACAAACTCGGGCTGCAACTCCCCTACATGTTCATCGTCAGCCGTCTTGCCCACTATCTAAAGGTGATCCAGCGCGAGCACATCGGCACCTGGATTGAGCGCAGCGATCTGGAACAGGAGCTAAACACCTGGATTCGCCAGTACGTCTCTGATATGGACAACCCGATGCCAGGCGTCAGAAGCCGCAGGCCGCTGCGCCAGGCCGAGATCAGCGTCGAAGAAGTTTCGGGCGAATCCGGGTGGTACAGGGTTTCCCTGAAGGTGAGGCCGCACTTCAAATACATGGGATCCTATTTCACCCTGTCGCTGGTCGGCAAACTGGACAAGGAAGCGAGTGCGTGAGGAGTCGTTTTATTCGACGGAGATCAGAGTGGAACGCTTGGGGAAGCCAGAAGAGTAGCGAGTTGCTGTCATGGGCAAGCTGCACCATTTAGAGACACCTAAGCCCCCTCCCCCTTTACTTGTCAGCCGTAGCCTTGGCGAAGGCTGATGGGGGAGGGCAAGGGAGCTGCCGTTAAGTTAGCCTCACCCTCGCCCCATACACCTAATTACACTATAAGCACGGAGGTAAGTACACATGGCTATGCCCGCACACTTAACGCTTCAGGGGGAAAAACAAGGGAAGATCGATGGTTCCTGCGACATGCAGGGACGCGAGGGAACTGTGCTCGTCTACAGCGTCAATCACGACATCACCATTCCTCGAAGCCCCACCGACGGACTTGCCACCGGCAAGCGCGTCCACGGACCTCTTACCATTACCAAAGAGTTCGACAAGAGTTCACCAAAGCTGTATCAGGCGCTTTGCACCGGCGAGCACCTGAAGAACGTCACGCTGAAGTGGTACAGGATTACCAAGCAAGGCGCCGAAGAGCATTACTTCACCCATGTACTGGAAGACGCCATCATTGTCGGCATCAGTCCTGCCATGCCCATTACCCTGCTCGCAAGCAACGAGCCCTACCGTCACATGGAAGACATCTCGTTCACCTACAAGAAGATCAAGTGGACCTGGGAGCCTAATGGGATTGAAGCCGAGGACTCCTGGGCAGTTCCCAAATAACCTCATCTGTCACAATTCACACCGGAATACACCTCTTATTCGAGTTGCCGACGTTTATCTGGGTGGGCTGATCAGTCTGATCCGACTGATCGGTCCGACCCAGCAAATGGAGCCTAGTCTTTATGAAAGGCTCTCTTCTACTTCTGTTAACTGCTTCCTGCGCTTCCCTAGTTGCATGGTTGTTCTGGCACCTAACGGGCAGTAGCGGATCCGATGTACTTGCCATGATTGTTATTACAACTTTGTTTGCCGACAACCTGAGGCTGAGGCGCAAGCTCAGGAAATAAATCAGATCCTGACTAGTGCTGATCTGCAGCATAAGACCTCCCCCCTTTGTAAAAGGGGGGTCGGGGGGGATTTTACCCAGGTTGCTACGGAGTGCCGAGGGCGCCTTAAGGCAAATCCCCCTAAATCCCCCTTTTTCAAAGGGGGACTTTTCACAGTACTGATACGAGCTGCAGATCAAGCGCTCAGGATTTAGACTGGGCGGGGCATATAAAGATGGGGGAAATGCCATGCATGAAGAGCGATTGCTGGAACGAATCCGGTCGGTTGAGCGCGAACCGCTGCGCCGCGGCGGTGACAATCAGCGGCGCTGCATTGAGTCCGTGCTGTCCCACCTGAAAAGGATACTCAACACCCGGCAAGGGAATGTCCCAATCGCCGCAGATTATGGGATCCCCGATTTCCTCGACTTCCTTCAGACCTATCCAGAATCAGTGCATGCTATCGAGCAGAACATCAAGAACGCCATTGACAAGTACGAGCCCAGGCTCTCCGGGGCAACCGTGATCTACGTCCCCGATGAGGCCGAGACACTCACACTGCGGTTCCAGATTACCGCCTCCATCACAGAAGAAAAAGGGCGAAGAATATCATTCGAGACGGTAATTGATACGGAGGGGAGGATTCACGTTCACAGGTGATTTGATGTGCACGGGCGAATGATCATTCGCCCTACGGTTTGCATGCAGAGGAAACCTTGATCAATCATTTTTTCAACTCTGAACTAAATCTATTAAAGGAACTCGCCTCTGAGTTCGCCCGTGCGAACCCGGCGCTGGCACCGCATTTGGGCGGACCCGGCACCGACCCGGATGTTGAGCGGCTCTTGGAGGCTGTGGCTTTCCAGAATGCCATGCTGCGCCAAAAACTGGATGCTGATTTCCCTGAACTGGTCCGTAACCTCGCACAGCTGATTCTGCCCCACTACCTGCGCCCGATTCCCGCGACCACCATTATCGGCTTCACAGCCAATACCACTTCTGGACAATCCGCAACCATTCCGGCCGGGACCCAGCTCGCTTCCGCGCCGATCGATGGCACCGCCTGCCGGTTCACCACATCTACGGATGTAACCCTTGAGCCGCTGGAACTTACCGACGCGTCCTTCGCACCACATTCCGGGGGGACCGGGGAGATACGCCTGGCTCTGACACTGAAAGGTCTCCCCCTCGAACGCTGGCAGCCAGCAGCGTTTCGCCTGTTCCTTGCAGGCGATCACGCCTCCGCGACCGAACTGTACCTGCTCCTCAGCCGGCATGTTTCGCGGATAGTCCTTACTCCCGGCGACGGCGGCGCTTCCGTCACGCTGCCATCCGACTGCCTTACTCCTGCCGGTTTCAGCGAATCGGACGCGCTGCTCCCCTACCCTCCTCATGCCGCGCCCAGCTACCGTCTGTTGCAGGAATATTTCAGCACTCCGGAGAAGTTCCTGTTTTTCGACCTGACCGGCTGGGAGCGCTGGCAGCAGCGCGGGAATGGGATGCCGTTCAGCATCAGTTTTGAGCTGGATAGCATCCCGTTTCAGCCGCAGCGGGTCAGGCGTGACAGTTTTGCCCTGCATGCGGTCCCGGCAATCAACCTCTTTCACCATGAAGCCGACCCGATTTCCATCAAGCACCGCTCCGGAAGCTATCTGATTCGTCCAACCGGAATTCACCCGGCTCACTGCCAGGTTTTCTCCGTTGACCGGGTAACCGGCTACACCCGCACGACCGGCCGTGAAAGAAGCTATCTTCCGTTCGATCTGTTCAGCAGTGACAGCAGTACCGAGCCGATCTATCAGGCACTGTTGTCGCAATCACTGCGGCACCGTGGCCACGACGTCCATCTCGGTGTTGCATTCCCGGGAGGAATTGCGCCCAACGACCCCGAAACGCTCTCGATCGCCCTGACCTGTACCAATGGCAGCCTGCCCGACAGCCTGCACACTGGAGATATTAATGTACCGCTCTCCCCTTTGCCTGATTTCGTCTCCGCGCGCAATATCGCTCCCATAAATCCGGGGCAGTCCCCTCCGCTTGGCCCCGGACTGCTCCGGCAACTCACGTCCCATCTCTGCCTGAACCACTTGTCGCTTGGACATGTTGAACATCTACAAACAGTTCTGGAGCTATACCTCTTCCCCAGCCATCATCCCGGCTCCAGGGTGGCGGCTAATCGGAAGCGTATCTCAGGTATCGAAGCTATTGATTTGATAGCAGTTGAGCTGATGGTTTCGGGGCTACCAATGAGGGGCAAGGAGATCCGGGTCAAGGTGCGGCAGGATCATTTCGCCGGTCCCGGAGACCTGTATCTGTTCGGCTGCCTGCTCGATCACTTCCTGGGGAGCTACGCGTCGATGCAGAGTTTCACCCGGCTGGTTTTCCATGAAACAGTGAAAGGGGGGACTTGCCAGTGGCCGACACGACTGGGCAACCAGACAATTCGATGATCGAAGAGCTGCTCTCCCACGGGCACGAGTTCTCCTTTAGCCAGGTCATGCGCGTCGCACGCATGCATCTAGGAGCCGGTGGCGCACAGGAGTTGCCCGAAGTTCCCTGGCAGGATCGGATACAAGTCAGGCCCGATCTCTCCCTGACCTTCCCGGCAAGCGACGTGGCTCGGGTCGAGCGGGCTGGAGCAGACGGCGCCGATCTCCTGGTCACCACAACCTTTCTTGGTCTCTACGGTTCATCCTCCCCCCTCCCCACCCACTACACCGAAGACCTGCTGGACGACTCCGCAGCCGATTCAACGGTAAGCCGCGAGTTTCTGGATCTACTGCACCAGCGGCTCTATCAGCTCTACTTCCAGTGCTGGAGCAAATATCGGCTTTTTATCCGGGTAGCGGAGGAGAAAAACCCCCAAGACCTGGAGCGGCTTTACTGCCTGATCGGTCTGGGTGAGAAGGACCTGCGCGAAAGCGTTCCTGATGCGGGATCACTCCTGCGTTATGCCGGTCTTTTTAGCCAGTCCCCCCGTTCGGCAGATGGTCTGAAGACCCTTTTGCGGGATGCATTGGGAGTAAGCAAGCTGGAAGTGGAACAATGCGTCCTGCGCAGGGTGCCGATCCCCGAGGACCAGCAGATGCGCCTGGGACAATTCAATATCTCCTTGGGGGTTAACACGGTTCTGGGTAGCGAGGTGCCCGACCGGATGGGGAAGTTTCGGATCCACATCGGTCCGCTGTCGAAGGACGAGTTCGACACCTTTCTCCCCGGCACTACCCGGCATAACAAACTGGCGCGATTGATCCGGCTCTACATCGTCGATCCCTTCGAATTCGATCTGAAGCTGATCCTGGCCACCGGCGAGGCGCAGCCGATCCGTCTGGGCGATCCCGATGCACCGGGCCTAGGGTGGAATAGCTGGTGTTTTTCGGGGGACACGCTGGGAGAGGTAAGTGCAATATTCCCCCTCGCGCAGTCAGCGCCAAAAGGACCCGCTCCAGTTGCAGATGACTTCAGCTCCAAGACTGAACGGACGGAGCCGTCAAATCTGATCGGCTTATATCAGCAGGAGTTGTCCCGGCTACGTGACTTGGCTGCCAGCTTTGCCGATACCCATCCGGAAGTGGCCTCCATGGTTAACGGACATGTAGCAGATCCCGGCGTGGAGCGGCTCCTCGAGGGAGTCGCCTTCCTGAACGCCAACCTGCAGCAGAAGCTCGATGACGACTTCCCGGAAATCATCAATGAGTTGAGCGAAACGCTAAACCCGTGGGATTTACGTCCAGTACCAGCGACCACCATCGTCGCTTTTACTCCCAAGGCTGAGGTAACGCAACCACTGCTGATCGCCGCAGGGACGGAAGTAGCGTCAATTCCGGTACAGGGAACTAAATATATATTTAGGACCTGCTATGACATCATCGTGCATCCCTTAACACTGCTGGACGCCTCATTCTCTCACCCATCTGGCAAGCCCCCCTCCGTAACATTGCAATGCCGACTAAACGGTATCCGCCTTTCCGACTGGGCGCCGAAATCCCTCCGTTTTTATCTCGGGGAGGACTATCCGGCGGCGTGCGATCTGTACCTACTGTTAATGCGCTATCTGAAATGCATCGTCATTGCTTCTCCCGACAACGGAGCTAGCTTCGAAATTTCACCCGAATGCATGAAACCTGTCGGCTTCGCAGATGACGAGATCATCCTTGCTAAGGAAAAGCGCTCGTTGTCAGGGCGCCCGATACTGCAGGAATATTTTCTATTCCAAGACAAGTTCCTGTTCATAGACCTGAACGGATTGGATAGCTGCCGTGCCCTTGGCGACGGTTCGCGGTTTGATATTAAATTCGAGCTGGCTGCCTCTCCACTGGTTGAACCGCAGGTCACAGAAAAGAGCTTTGTCCTTTTTGCCACACCGGTCATCAATCTCTTTAATCACAAAGCCAAGCCAGTGACAGTTATGAATGATGCAGTGCGGCAGAAGATACATCCAGCGGGAACTAATCCAGATCATTACCGGCTGCACTCTGTAGATCGTATAACAGGAGTAGATGTTGAAACTGTCGAGAGAACCGGCTACCTCAGCCAAAAGGCCTTACTTCACTACTTCGATTCCGACCATAGTTGCCGTATCACGCACAGCAAATCGCCACTAGGCGACGGAGTGGACACATTCATTTCCATTCCGAGGCAGAAAGGTCGCCTGCTTCCTTCCAGAACAAAGCTCAATATTGACTTGACCTGCACCAACGGCAGCCTACCTGAGCAGCTGAAGATTGGTGATGTCCGTATTGCAACCGCTTCAACATCTGAGTCCGTAGAATTCAGCAACATCACACCCGTAAGAGCTGCCATAGACCCAGCCCCAGAGTTGAATCAGCTCTGGAGGGTTCTCTCCACCTTTTCATTGAACCGGACCGCTCTGGAAGATGTAAAGAACCTGCGAGCCAGTCTCAGGCTTTTCATTTCCTCCAATAGTCATAACCAGACCATAGTAAAAGCAAATCTGAAACGACTAGAAGGGATTGAATCTATCGAGGCAAAGCCCACAGACAGACTAATAGGGCGCAGCATGTACCGAGGATATGAAGTCAGGTTGAAACTCAGAAGGGAGCATTTTACGGGACCGGGCGACCTGTACCTGTTCAGTTCTGTTCTGGAACGGTTTTTAGCAAGGTATGTCACGCAAAGCTGCTTTATCCGGCTCGTTGTTGAGGAGATCAGTGAAGGGTATCAGTTTGAATGGCCGATGCGCCTCGGAGATAAACCATCGACCTGACTTTATCACATTTAACCTACAAGATTTAATCACATAGTCACCTGCGCTTGCTGGGCAATAATATTTTTGGAAATATCAACCCGCTCTCAATCATAACGTAAAAAACTACACATAAATCAGGAGAATGCACAAATGCTAAATCCGAATATGTATAAATACCTTTCACTCTTTGGTAAATCTATTTTTATATTCGCAGCAGTTTTTTCTATGTCAGTTGTGCTGGTACAAACTACCTGCGCGAACTCTGAAAAGTCAGAAAAACATTCTGTAACCCCTCCCTTCAGAGGGGAAAAGATCTTAAGTAAATCATCGTGCAAGCTCAGTAGTGCTGAATTTGAGATGATTCTTACTTCTCCCAATGGAGAATCAATTGAGGACGATACGACACTGTGGTTTACGCAACCAGGACAAGCTATGGGTGCGAATAGGAAAAAGCTAGGATATATTGCTTTAATTCCAGTTAGTTCAAAAATCCCTTCCATCTGTGATGCGGCCGCTGCGTTTCCCCTCCCTAAAGGTCGCATTGCAGTTCCGCTTTTTTTATCCAACCGTCCAGACTTGGATTTGTTAGCAGTAGCTGTTTATGATCCGCACAAAAACGTCATTTCATACTATTCAGTGCTGGAAAGGTATTATGGAGAGATGCCGACTCTTGCCGCAATTAAGGGAGGCTTTTCATTTTTGGCCGTGTCAGCTGATCCGAATGACAGTCCCGAAGGTTTGGTAGAGACCTGGATGAATGTGACTTGGGATGGGAAAAAGATGCTAAAAAAATGGGACCGTTCTCGTGCAGAAGTAAGACATTAAATTTGAATTTATTACTACCCACACTAAATACCCCAAATGGCACCAGTAGGATTGGCAGAATATCAGAGACAGCATTTAACAGCCCGCTACAAGTATTGATCCAAGTCGGATCACAATGATTAACACCTATCTTTACAAGGAGAGCTTCATGGTCGAGTTAATTAGATGGAAGCTACTTTTCTTTGTACTCGCTATCAGTTCGACAGCCTATGGCAATGAGTATAGTGGTTTTACAAAATTAGATCCTAGCCAGTGCGTCCCTTTGAATAAAGAACAGGTAGTCTCTCAGGTTCCGGACCAATGGCACAAATTCGCGGGGTTCATCAAGGTATGCCCACTGAAACAGGGGAAAACAGGTTTTGCACATGTATCGATCCTTTCCATTTGGGCACACGAATATCTGGAGTCTCAACCGCCAAACGCTCCTTGGCAAGGTTTTCCACTCCCAATCATTATTAACAACCATTTTGAGCGTATCGGACAACTAAGTGAACTTTATCCGTCAGACTGGGTAACGGATTTAAAAGTTCACTACGGTAAATGGCAGCATAACATCCCCACCGAGATAAGGGTTGATGTGGAAAACCCTGCGGTTAGTGGAGATTACTACTATGCTCCGCTTATCTGGAATGAAAAACGTGGGTCCTACCTGATGAGGAGCAAGGAGACAATAAATGGAAGAAGGCCAAGGTAATGCTTCTCTGAAGCTCAACAACGCTTGCCAAACGGCTTTTCTCACTTATCCAAGCTCCTGCAGTCATGCGGTCTGGTATGTAATCAAACAATATAAATCTAAGCAGGAGTGGATGAGTGCAAACGACCTTGTTGACCATCTTGACAAGAGTTCCGACTGGAAGGAGGTCGAATTAAGTGAACTAAGCAGACTGGCAAGCGATGGCGTTTTAGTTGTCGGCGGAGCAAAGGAAAATGGCCATGGACATGTAATTGTGGTTTACCCCGGCCAGAGTAAACAATCAGGCGGTTTCAGTTATGAAAAGAATGGTGAAGATAAGATCGCCAGGTCCCATGGTGAATACCCTTTAGCAATGTCAACGTCAAGCGGGCGATGGCCAGGTGCCAAAAGTAACGGAGATAAGACAGTATTTGATGCCTGGGGGGCTGTAAAATTTAAACCTGTAAGATTCTGGAAATATGTAGGGGTAAATAATGTATTAAGCCTCTCAAAGCCGAAGAAACGTATTAAAACAGCCGCAGGAGCACATGTCGGTCAAAAACGGAAGCGACGAGTAAAGAAATTGCGAATCCAGGTGAAACTGAAGGAAAAAGACAAGTGGGGTTTCAAGACTTTCACGGACTGTTTTGAGGCCATGAACCGAAAATGGCAAAGAGCTTTCAGGTAGATCATTAGGTCTCGGAGGTGTAGTGGTGCAAGGAACCGGTTCTACCCACGACCAGATTTACAAAAGCAGATTCCAGTTTCTATTTCTCAACAAAAGCTATGAGGCGGCAGTCGAGCGCTTCAAGGCCGACGAGAATATATCCGAAACATATGAAGTCACGGTTTGGCTTGTCAGCGAAGATAAAATTCATTTTACAGATGTCATCAAGCAGGATGGTCTTTTCACTATTCTAGGGGAAGAGAAAGACCGCAATTTCCACGGCATTATCAACCATTTCATGCTTACAGGAAGAGGTGGGCGGTTCTATTTCTATCAAGCCAGCCTTGTTCCGTCCCTTTGGCTGTTGTCCCTTGGCAAAAATTTCAGAATTTATCAAAATAAAACAACTAAAGAAATAGTCACTGAGATCCTTGAGACAAACGGAATAGTTTCAGACAACTACGCCTTTCGCCTTGCCAATGACTATCAGGTGAGACGTTATTGCACTCAGTATGGAGAGAGCGATCTTCACTTCATATCCCGTCTTCTTGAAGAAGAAGGAATTTTCTATTTTTTTGAGCATTGTGAAGAGAATCATCGGCTGGTAGTTTCCGACGACACAGTCACAAATAAAAAAATTGGAGGAGAGGCGGAAATACTTCTCAAGCAAAACACCGGGATGGTGGCCGACGGAGAAGTAATCGATACGTTCGGCTATGTTCGAAGCATCCGGCCAGGCAAGGTAACCCACAACAACTACAACTTTAAAAGACCCTCCCTCGATCTCAAAGCCGATGCACAGAGTGACACCCACAAAAATCATGAGGTTTACGAATATCCCGCCCGCCATGGGTTGCCGGATCAAGGCTACCGCAAGGCACAGGTACGCCTAGAAGAAATGAAGACATTGGAGGAAACGGCGCAAGGCACCAGCAACTGTCCGAGATTTCTACCAGGGTTCACATTCGATATCACATGCCATGATTTCGAGGACCTGAACACGACGTACTTACTTGTTTCTGTAGAACATGAAGGCTCGCAGTCTCATGTAACCGGCGAATACTCCGGAATCGGCGGAGACTTCAGTTATTCGAATCAGTTTCTCGCCATACCCGCATCAGTAACGCTCCGTCCGGAAACCACCTTCGAAAAGCCATTTGTCCGCGGCCTGCAGAGTGCGGTGGTAACTGGTCCCCCGGGCCAGGAGATCCACACCGATGAATACGGGCGGGTCAAGGTTCAGTTCCACTGGGACAGGGAAGGTAAGAAAAACGAGCAAAGCTCCTGCTGGCTCCGCACCAGCCAACCCTGGAGCGGCAATGGCTGGGGTTTCGTCTCGCTTCCGCGCATAGGCGACGAGGTTCTCGTCGACTTTATCAACGGCGACCCGGACTGGCCGATCATTGTGGGCACAGTCAATAACGCCGCCTCGCCTGCCCTTTACAAACTTCCCGCCAACAAGACCCAAAGCGGCATCAAAACCAGAAGCACCCCCGGTGGCGGTCCCAACAACTTCAACGAACTCCGTTTCGAAGACCAACGCGGAGCTGAAGAGGTCTACCTTCAGGGCGAAAAAGACTGGAACATCCTGATCAAGAATGACAAGGGGCAGAGCGTCGGACACGACGAGGCGCTCAAAGTGTGCAACAACCGTCTGAAGATAGTGGGTGTTGACCAGATGGAGCAGGTGGGGAGAAATCAGACGGAGATTATCGGCGCCAACCAAAGCATCTCAATCGGTTCCAACAAGAGCGAAACTGTTGCAATCAACTCGGCCGAAAGCGTCGGAGTCGCCAAGGAACTGTCGATCGGCGGTGCGTATCAGGTGAGCGTGGGAGCAGCAATGAACGAGACCGTGATCGGTGCTAAATTCGAAGAGGTGGGAATCACTAAGGCGGTACTGGTCGGAGCCCACATGACTGAGACGGTTTTAGGAAACCGCTCCCTAAACGTCGGCGAGAATCTTTCTGCCACTGTTAAACAGAGTACTCGGGTAAAGGCGAAGTCGATCATTTTGGAGGCAGACGATGAAATCATATTGAAGAGTGGTAGAGCCACCATCTCTCTTAAATCTACCGGCGAGATCGTCGTTAGTGGGGCGACTTTCACTGTGCAGGCTTCCGGCGAGATTGTCATCAAGGGCGCCAAGACCTCGGTAAACTAATATGCCACTACATCTACCAGATCAACCTACCAACCACCCGCCTTATACGGTTCCTGATCGAGTTGTGATAACCGGTATCGGGACCGTTACCCCTCAGGGATGCTCAACCTTGAGTACCGCCTTTGCCCTTCGTTTCAGGAAAAGCGCCTGGTGCGAACACGAAACAGTGCTGGTCGCTGACGACCCTCACGGCATCGTGCTGCGCGGGGCGACGGTAAACCGGCTTTCGGAGGATGTCATTCCGCCCGAGCTTGACGGTGCGGAGAGGGCCGCGGCGCTATTCTCTCCTGCGCTAACACAGTGTCTCGCTAAACTCTCACCTGACGAGAACCGCCGCCTTGACTGCCGGATAGACAATTTCATTGATCATGAGCGTAATCATTTCCCTCAGATCCTGCGGGAGGCATTTCCAATGCTCTCTCTGGTGCAAGACCAGTTGTTGAGGGACCACGCCGATGATTGTGGTCATAGCGCGTTCTTCGAGCGGATCATCAAGGCTGCCGAGGAGCTCCGGGCGGGTAAATCGGAACGTATTTTGGTGGGATGCGTCGACTCCCTGTGTGCCACCTCCTTGCTCATGTCGGTTCGTGACGAGGGGATACTAAAGGATGCTATCACTCCGGAAGGAATAATTGCCGGCGAGGCTGCAGGAGCGGTGCTGCTGGAACTGGAATCGACAGCCCGTAAGCGCAACGCTAGGGTTTTGGCATTCCTTGCGGCGTGGGGGCGGGGCACGGAAACCGGTTCATGGCACGGAACGCCACCTGCTACTGGCCGGGGACTGACTCAGGCATTCCACCAAGCGTTATCCTCCCTTGACGACGGCGGGAAAAGCATCGCCACCATCATCGTGGATCTGAATGGCGAGCGTCATCGAGCCCTCGACTGGGCCTATGCCGAAGGTCGTATTTTCACGGATGGGGCGGAGCAGGAACGCGAGCTTAGACATCCCTCTTTCATCACCGGCGATTGTGGCGGCGCGACGGCAGCAGTCATTCTGGCCGATGCCATTGGTAGACTCACCTTCCATCCGCGGTTCACGGGTCGCATCGCACTGGCGACCTCCGATCAGTCAGGAGCTAGGCGGGTCATCTGTCTAGAAGCTGGGGACCTTCCGGACCGCTGCCTACTGATGCAACAGATCCGTACGCAGACCCAGGAGAATAAAACACAGGAATAACTAGGAGGACCAACATGCCCGCAACGGTAATAGTCAACGGCCAGACCGTGGTACACAAAGATAGCGGAGGGATCCTGATTACCGGTCCCGATGTCTGCCTAACCCCTATTGGCCATGCAGCGGTACCAATCCCCTACACCAATGTGGCTGAATCGGCCGATACCAGTCAGGGAAACACAAGCGTTAGCATGGACGGCAACTCGATCATGCTCAAGGGCTCCGTCTTCTCGAAGAGCACCGGCGACGAGCCGGGCAAGCTCGGCGGTCTCTGTTCCGGAATCACTACAGGTAAGGCGAAATTCGTCAACTACTCCAGCGATGTCTTTGTGGACGGTAAACCGGTATGCCGACGACTGGATCCAATGGTAAGCAACCTCTCTGGGACGGGCAATACGCCTCCGGCACCGCTACTACAACCAAACAGCTCGACAGAGGGGAAAGGCGCGGAAGGGCACACCCTGAGTATCACGTTTGTTTTCAAGGACCCCGACGTACTCACCGGCCGCACCACCCAGCCGATGCTCGATCTTCCCTATACCGTAACGGGATCGGAATCGTTCAAAAACGACGGCAGCGACCCATATGTGGGAAAACTGCATAGGATCAGAAAGCCGGGCGAATTCTTTTTTAGCTTCGATGAATTCGATCTTGATGAGAAACCGGTGGTGCCACCGAAAAAACCGACCATTGAGTGATCCGATCTCAGTTTTGGACATCCGCCGCAGCCAAGGCTCCCAAGTCACATATTTTGGAGGGGAACTATGAAAGTAGTGGTGAGATTTATTGCGCTGATGGTGATATTCGGGATGAATATTCCTGCCTGCCATAGTGGTGACAGCGGTCCGACAGGCACGAAAAACAAAAAACTTTTAAAAGGAGATACCAACATGATGAGGACTTATCACATCGGACGGTTTGCCTTGGATGTACCAGTTGAGATGAAACAGGCGGTGCAGGCGCAGAGCTTTAGATATGTTGAGATCGAAGAATTTTATTGGCCAAAAGGCGAGAAGAGAGATGAGATAAGAAAGGCTGTATGGAACGAACATTTAACAACACTGCAAAAACTTAGTTTGCCTAAAAAGAAAAAATCAATAGTTATTGCAGAGAGTGAGGCTTCTATCAAAGAAATATGGATGAGAGGTGTCCTGTATTACGGTGACTATATAAGCGAAGATATAGGGTATTGGGATGTTTTAGTCGATATCGGAGATACCGGCGTCTGGTTGAAATATAATGGGCTTCTATCTGGTAAAGAAGAAATGCTCAAATGGCTGCTTGAAGTCGCATCAAAATTACATCCCACGAGGGGGTATCCTCCGGAAAAGCCCGTGCATAATTTATTTTATCTAAGGTATGGCGTCATCAATCTGCCCTACCTAGAGCAGGAAGAAAGTTACTCCCGCTTTGAGGGTCACACACTGGACCTGAAGCTCGAAGTGGACATGAATGAAACACATGAAGTGGAGACGTTAGGAGTGGCTGCACGGTTGGCAGCTTCCATCACCACTAACTTTGCACCTGGGGTCGATGTTGACAGGATTCGCTCCAGGAATCGAGTTGCCGCCGAGCTCAACGGGGAGGAACTGGTAATGAGAGTGAGCGCCGGCGGCGAGGATACCCAGATACAGTTCGGTTGGGAATATCGCGGCAAGGCTGATTCTGGTGAGCACCCGGAGATACAAATCACTATGGAAACTCCAGATGGCAACCTGGACGAGAAACTGAAGATTTGGGATGCGATCATTGATTCTTTTAAGCCGATGTACCGCTAGGGCGAAACGAATTACCGAAAAGCGTCTTCGGCTGGAGGGACTTGTTTTATGTCAAATCCCCACGACTCAACCAGAAGTTCAGGTGCTGTGTATAGAACCGACATCGACTGCCGCAGAATTCATGACCGGGTCCGGTTGCCGGACAGCAATCTCCGCAACATCATCGAAGTACAGCAGGAGATCGTCCCGATCATCTTCGTCCCCGGCATCATGGGGAGCAGGTTGCGCGACAGAAACGGCAACAAGGTATGGGACCCCGACTCTAAGCTCTTCATGCTTGGCAAGTTCGGCGTCTTCTGGCAGAGCGCCAGGAAACGAAAAAACAAATTGGTCGGCCGTGCCTTCCATTCAGAGTATCTCAGCGTCATCGAAGATGATCATTCGCATAATAAGAGATTTGCAGACAAGACCGACCGAACTCGGGCGAAACGTGGTTGGGGAGGCGTCGGCTGGAGTAGTTACGGTGACTTCCTCATCGCTCTGCAGAATAAACAGTGGGAACCGCTCGTCCACCTCAATTTCAGGACACCGGTCCACGTCTTTGGCTACAACTGGACGGCCTGCAACGGTTTGGCTGGTGAAAAACTTGCGGCTTACGTTGAGGAGACCATTGCTGGGTATCGAGAGAGGGCCTGCACCCATGTCATCTTGGTTACCCATTCAATGGGGGGGCTCGTTGCCCGGGCGGCGTGCAAGCTGCCCGGCGTAAAGAATAAAGTTATCGGCGTAATCCACGGGGTGCAACCGGCGATGGGTTCAGCGGCCGCATATTGGCGAATGAAGGGAGGATTTGAAAGACCCCACACCATTCCGGACCTCGATGGCTGGCAGTGGCTGAAAAACCCTTCGAAGATGGTTCACCACAAGACGGAGACCCTACTCACCAAGGGGTATGACTTCGGCATGGGGACTGATCTGGGCCTGGGTAACGTAACGGCGTGGGTGCTAGGTGCCGATGGCGAGGAGGTGACGTCGCTGCTGGGCAATATGCCAGGGGGATTGGAACTGCTTCCGAATCAACGCTATCGGGACAATGACGGAAACCAGCAATGGCTCGTGTTCATAAACCCAGATGGCAACAAAACGCGGCTTCCTAGAGCCGACCCATATGAGGAAATTTACCGTTGCGAAAACAAGTTCTATCGCCTTATAAATCCGAATTGGTTGGATCCTGGGTCAATAAAAACAACCGTTAAGCCAGCAGCGATCTCCCCTTGGAGTAAGTATCTTCGAAACCTTTCTGAAGCCGAGCAATTCCACAAAAAGCTAGATAACTCTGCCCACCACGACACCTACCAGTTCTACTCCACCGGCATCGCCAGCGCAGACCGGGTAGTCTTCGTCCGCACCCTCGACACTTGGAGTGCGAAGGGGAAGCGGCTGCTAGACATTGTCAAAAACGAATGGTTCGATCAAGCGAAGTCGACGGTGGCGGATGAGGCAAAAGGACAAATGCTGAACCAGATCATGAATCCGGTGAAACAGACGCTGCTTGGAGGACTCTCTTGGAGAGACGGGATCTTTAATCCGGGCAAGATAACTGACACAGTCAGAAGTATCCCCGAAGTGGCAGGCGAAGTTCCCGGCGTTTTAGCTACGGCGATCAGAGGTTTACCCACCACTATGCCTGGAGTAAGCAGCATAGCCGGGGCGGTCGGCAAAGGTCTAATTGTGACAGCAGCAAAATCCGCCGTGGGACTTCTCGTCAGGGATACCGAGTGGTACATCAACCGGGGCGGTTACCAAGATAAGGTGGATGAGGACCTGAAACCGCATCGCAAAGAAATCCACAGCCCCGACGATTTGCCACCAGAGGCGGTCTATGCCATTACCATGAAAACGCCTGACGGAACTGGCGACGGAACCGTACCTGAATCATCGGCTCGGGCACTGAAGCCCTTTGCCGCGGCCTCTGTGAAACACGACAAGAAGGGGAAAAAGATCAGGAGGACGTTCGCCATCGGCGATGCATCAGGAGTCGAGGCAAAGTTTACCAAGGAGAAGGCGCCACGGACACAGCCTAAACATCCACCTGACTTCGACGAAGGTTGGTTCGACCGTGGACACGAGCCTATTTACAAGACCAAGAGCGCTCAGCATATCACCTTTACCGTAATCGAAAGCATCTGCCGACGACGGATAGCCGAGCAGACAGGGAGAAAGTAGCATGGTGCGACGAGTGTCCCTGATCTAAGCAAATGCGACTCTGACTGCGACTGGTGGAATGAGCGAGCGATTATTCTAACAAGTCCCGCGGGACTACCGTCCGGGTCAGTTGGTCGGATCAAGGAAGATGGAGCCAATAGCTGGGAACTGACCAACCAGCCCCCGAAAGCAACAGCTACACCTTCCATGACTGAAGAGCGGAACATCACTTGGAGAAGCAGACAACTCGAAAGCTGCATGGGCTGGGCGAAGCATAAAGGCTGGTAGCCATACAGCTTGGCAAAGCCTACGTCTGCCAAGACGGATGTCGAAGGGGGTCAGACTCATGCTATCCATCAGGCGAACTCTATGGGCAACTACAATTATGGCTTGCCTGGGTGCGGTGTTCTCTACCATTGCTGATGGAGGAAATCAAATGCAGCCACTCTATAGTCTCAACGAGGTGAAGGTCCTTGAACCACAGGAATTTGATATTGGCAGTAGCTTTAGTATCTCGCTGTTCCCTGTCCCGCAAGACAATTCCATAGGCACCAATGATCTGCACAACGCCATTACTGTAATGTCCTTCAGGAGAGGCCGAATCAGACATGACAACTACTTCAGAAGTGTGTTTGAACAGGTAGGCGGGGGTGGTGAATTTTTACCAGTGATATCACCTGACACCATCGGTTTCGGCCAGACAAGACGTTTCGTCTTATATAACTTCAGGACAAAAAAGCATGAACGTTATCGCATCGCAGCGTCCCTCGGAGAATCTATTCAACAAGTCGCAATAGCGGATAATCGCCAAAGACACTTTATTTTCGAAAGTAAGGAATATGACAACAAGTCTGAGGATCATCGCGACTACACGAGCAACCTCACATTGATGGACCTGAGCGGAGAACAGCCAATGCTGCTAAATCAAATAGACAAGGAAAAAGGGACAACTTGGACTTTGGCGTTTGACAAAATTTTCTTATATCACCTTAAAAAGGAGCAGTTGACGGTCCTAACAACGAACTTTGAACCAGCTCACCACCCCATGGCAGATGTCATCAATAGCAACAAAGGCAAGATCAATTTCACTTGGATACATCCCCACCCCTATCTGCCTTTTGCGACACTCTCGGGTGGGGATAAGGATGAAGTACTTGTGTCGTGGAGCGAAGGAAGAGATAAAGCACCAATCAGTTTATTTGGAAACAGTGCGACGGCCATTGAGTTTTCATTCTCTCCAGACGGTAAATGGGTTGTTTTCCAGAATCGTTTCCCTGAACCCAAGAAAACCTACCTCATGCCAGTATCCGAAAAATACCCCCATTGCCTGGGCTCGCCTATCTTATTATCGAACAAGTACTTCAACCCAAACAACTTCGGTTGGACCACCAATCCCATCAGCTTTGTCGGATCAAGCTTGAACAAGCTCTACCGCTGGGAGCTGACAAATGCAGCCCACCCGGAAAGCGACAGGGCCACCTTCCATGATTACATCGTGGAACATGACCTTGAGAAGCTGACCAAGGAAAAGCGGCAGGGGCTCGGGGATAGCAACAGCCATTGAAGGTAAGTCACGAACTGATCAATCGCTGTTCTCACACAGTGTCTCGCCGAACTCTCGCCTAACGAGATCCGCCGCCTTGACTGCCGGATAGACAATTTTATCGATCCTCAGCGAAATGACTTCCCTCAGATACTACAGGAGGCATTTCCAATGCTCTCTCTGGCACCCGCTCCCATATTAACGAACCACGCCGATGATTGTGGTCGTAGCGCGTTCTTCGAGCGGATGATCAAGGCTGCCGAGGAACTCCGGGCAGGTAAATCGGAACGTATTTTGGTGGGATGCGTCGACTCCCTATGTGCCACCTCCTGGCTCATGGCAGTTCGTGACGAGGGGATACTTAAGGATGCTATCACTCCGGAAGGAATAATCGCCGGCGAGGCTGCAGGAGCGGTGCTGTTGGAACTGGAATCGACAGCCCGTAAGCGCAACGCTGCGGTCCTTGCAGTCCTTTCGGCGTGGGGGCGGGGCACGGAAACCGGTTCATGGTACGGAGCGCCACTTGCTACTGGTCGGGGACTGACCGATGCATTCTACCAAGCCTTTTCCTCCCTTGACTATGGCGGAAAAAGCATCGCCACAATCATCGTAGATCTGAATGGCGAGCGTCATCGAGCCCTCGATTGGGCCTATGCCGAAGGTCGTATCTTCTCAGATGAGGCGGAGCAGGAACGCGAACTTAGACATCCTTCTTTTATCACCGGCGATTGTGGCGGCGCGATGGCAGCAGTCATTCTGGCCGATGCCATTGGTAGACTCACCTTCCATCCGCGGTTCACTGATCGCATCGCACTAGCGACCTCCGATCAGTCAGGAGCTAGGCGGGTCATCTGTATCGAAGCTGGCGACCTTCCGGACCGCTGCCTGTTGATGCAACAGATCCGGACGCAGACACAGGAGAACAAACCCCGGAATAACGAGGAGGACCATCATGCCCGCAACGGTAATAGTCAACGGCCAGACCGTGGTACACAAAGATAGCGGAGGTATCCTGATTACCGGTCCCGATGTCTGCCTAACCCCTATTGGCAATGCAGCGGTACCGATCCCCTATACCAATGTGGCTGAATCGGCAGATACCAGTCAGGGAAGCACAAGCGTTAGCATGGACGGCAACTCGATCATGCTCAAAGGGTCCGTCTTCTCAAAGAGCACCGGCGACGAGCCGGGCAAGGTCGGTGGTCTCTCTTCCGGAATCACTAAAGGTAAGGCGAAATTCGTTAATTACTCCGGCGATGTCTTCGTGGATGGTAAACCAGTCTGCCGACGGCTCGACCCGATGGTTAGCAACCTCTCTGGGACGGGAAACACGCCGCCGGCACCGCTGCTACAACAGAATAGCTCGGCGGAGCAAAAAGAGGCGGCAGGACACACCCTGAGTATCACTTTCGTTTTTAAGGACCCAGACTTACTCACCGGCCGCACGACCCAACCAATGCTCGATCTTCCCTATACCGTCACCGGATCGGAATCGTTCAAAAACGACGGCAGCGAACTGTACGTCGGAAAACTGCATAGAATCAGAAAACCGGGCGAATTCTTTTTTACCTTCGATGAATTCGATCTTGATGAGAAACCGGTGGTACCACCGAAAAAACTTCGCGTGAAGTGATCATTTTGAGACGACATCCGCATTCAAGGTTACAAACGCACCTGTTTTTGGAGGTGAACTATGAGAGTACCTGTGAGATTTATCGCACTTATTTTTGTACTCGGGATCAATCTCCCCGCCTGCCATAGCGGTGACGGTGGCTCCACTGGAACTAAAAATGAACCTTCGCAAAAAGGAGATAACCACACAATGAAAACATACTACATGGGACGATTTAGCTTAAATATTCCAGTTCAAATGAAACCGGCGGTACAGGCGCATACAGTTCGACTTGTGGAAATAGAGGAATCTGGTTGGGGGATAGGTACAAATGCTTCCACCCGGAGTAGTGATAAATGGCATGAGCATCTGTCAAAGCTTGAGTCACTAATGAAGCCCAAAAACGTGAAAAAAATAGTTATCAAAGAGGAGGAATTATCAGAAGTCGGTCAGTGGGCCAGAGCAGTACTGTACTATGGAGACTATATGGCTGATGACGAGGCAAGCTGGGATATATTTGTAAACTACGGAGATTTTTATGCACTGTTTAGCCTCACGGGGTTGTTGGATGCAGAAGATGAGATGCTTTCATGGATGAAAGGAGTGATACGCGCTTATAATCCAAAACCAAATCAACCTAAGGTGGGCGAGTTGTTTTATACAGCAAAGGGTCAAATAGCCCTCCCGTATAAAAGGCAGGAGAAAACCTACGCACGGTTTGAGCATCATGCCGAGGATCTGAAGCTCGAAGTGGAAATGGATGAAACCCACGAGGTGGAAAAACTGGGAGTCGCGGAGCGCCTAGCTGCTTCCATCGCCACTCGCTTTGCGCCGGGGGTCAATGTGGACCAACTTCGGTCACGTAAACGAGTGGCCGCCGGGCTCAAGGGGGAGGAACTCGTGATGAGAATGAGCGCCAGCGGCGAGAATACTCAGATCCAGTTCGGATGGGAGTATCGCGGCAAGGCTGATTCTGGTGAGCACCCGGAGATACAAATCACTATGGAAACTCCAGATGGCAACCTGGACGAGAAGCTGAAGATTTGGGATGCGATCATTGATTCTTTTAGCAGGATGTTGAAAAAGACCTCGACTTCAGTTAGGCATCTCCCTTGATAGGATTTTTTTAAAGAAATCCTAAGCTATTATTCGACCTTTGACTTCTGTTGTCGCCCCTTTCTC